>ERZ773099.515-NODE-515-length-33022-cov-12.306701_pt1 | contig 33022 bp, 27 predicted proteins | sample MGYA00511120_ERZ773099 | MGnify/ENA primary metagenome ERZ773099 (study PRJEB29015, sample SAMEA2738012) | human oral metagenome | biome: human oral; feature: human-associated habitat; material: dental | place: China | collected 2104 ... | reverse complement strand
AGCGTTCGACTGAAAATCGAAAGGTCACCGGATCGACGCCGGTCGGAGCCACCAGGCCCCTGGAACCCACAAGGATCCAGGGGCCTTCACTGTGTGGCGCGTGCGCCGGGACACGGTGGCGTATGTGCTGGGTCACGCACCGGTCCGGTGTGTCCTAGACCCGGGCGAGGCCTGCGCCGGGGGCCTGCCCCCGGCCCCTAGGGTGAGCCCATGGTCGCCAGCCTGCTGTCCGCCGTCCCTCCCTCCTGGTCCGTCCCTCTTCTCCTGACCGCCACCCCCACACCCGGATCCGACACGGACGGGTCCGGTCCCGTGCCCGCGCCGACCCCCACACCCACCAGCAACGCGGTCAAGACGGTCGTGGAGGTGGCCGAGGTGACGGTGGACGCCCTCACCCTGGCCTGGCACCTGCTGGTAGGGGCGCTCATCGGCCTGGTCGTCGGGATCCTGGTGCTCATAGTCGCCCGCAGGATGGGACGGCGTCAGCCCATGTGGCTGAGCTTCTCCCACCACTGCCACCTGCCCCTGTACGCCACCGGCGCCACCAGCGGCGCCTACATCGCCGCCCAGGTCTGGATCGCCGGCCTGGAGGCCGAGGTGGCCACCCCCAAGTGGGCCTCCATGGTCACCCACTCCCTCCTGCTGGCCGTCGTGGCCTCCTTCGCCTGGCTGGGCACCGGGATCGTGCGGGTGGTGGAGGACACCACCGTCAGCCACGCCCGTGAGAACAGCGACCAGGGCCGGGCCCGGCGCGTGACCACCCAGGCGCAGATCCTGCGGCGCGTGGCCGAGGTCATTATCGTCATCTGCGGGATCGTCGGTGCCGTCATGACCTTCCCGGCCGCTCGCGTGGCCATGGGAAGCCTCCTGGCCTCCGCCGGACTCATCTCCGTCATCGCCGGACTGGCGGCCCAGTCCATGCTCGGCAACGTCTTCGCCGGCATCCAGCTGGCCATGACCGACGCCATCCGCGTGGACGACATCGTCGTGGTGGACGGGGAGAACGGCAATATCGAGGAGATCACCCTGACCTACGTGGTGGTCCACATCTGGGACGACCGCCGGCTCATCCTGCCCTCCAAGTACTTCACCGAGCACCCCTTCGCCAACTGGTCGCGCCGCGGCAACCAGGTCACCGGGTCGCTGACCATGTCCCTGGACTGGAGGGTGCCGGTCTCCGCGCTGCGCTCCCAGCTCCACCAGGTCCTGGCGGCGACCCCGGGCTGGGACGGGCGGGAGGCCAGCCTCGACGTCATTGACACCTCCACCCAGTACGTCACCGTGCGCGTAGCCGTCTCCGGCCCCAACCCGGGTGCGGTGGCGGGCCTGAAGAACCACGTCCGCGAGGAGCTGGTGGCCTGGCTCCAGACCGAGGCCGCCTACGCCCTGCCCCGCACCCGCGTGGAGGTGGACACCGTGCAGGTCTCCGCCGACCCCACCCCCGAGAAGGTCGCCCGACTGGCCGAGGAGCTCGCCCACCTGTCCTCCCCGGGCGGCGGCGGCCCGGTCCCGCAGATCTTCCCCGAACCGGAGGACGCGGCGGCCCCCGCCAGCGAGGATCCCATTGAGGCCGCCCGGGTGCGCGCCTCCTCCTGGCGCGCCTCCCTGGCGCGCAAGCAGCGTCGTGACGCCAAGCGCCGCCGCAGCGCCTTCCAGCGCCTCATCCGCCCGGGGGCGGAGGAGGACGGCCCGGACGACGTCCTCCAGGAGACCGAGGTCATGAGCGGGGCGGAGAGCAAGGCGCTCCTGGAACAGGCCAGGACCCGGGAGATGCCCGCCGTCACCACCTCCCCGACCGACGCCGTCGCGCACGGCACGGCACGTCCCGCCTCCCCGGGGGCCAGCGCCTCCCCGGCCGACGCCGGGACCAGCCCGTACGACGCGCAGCCGACCACCGGCCAGGACGCCGACCAGCAGGGTGCCAGGCCGCAGGAGACCCAGGACGCCACCAGCCCGCAGGCTGCCGCCAGCCGGGGGGAGGACGACACCATTATCACCACCCCCGTCCCCGCCGACCCCAGCGCCGCCACCCCGCCAGCCGCGGCCCACCCCGGCGGCACGACGCAGCCGCGCAGGGGTGCCGAGGAGCCCCGCCGCACCTCCATCCTGCCCAGGGGGGACGGGCTCCCGGCCCGGAGGTGGGGAGCGGGCCGGGACCCCGAGTCCTGAGCCCGTGGCTGTCGACTCGCGCGCGGCAGGCCTGCCACGCCACTATGGGACCGTGACAGACAACCAGCCCGCCCTGGACCCCGCCGCGATCGCCCGTACCGACGCCCAGTGGAAGCGCCTGCTGAGCCCCCTGGAGTACCACGTGCTCCGTGAGGCCGGTACCGAGCGGCCCTTCACCGGGGACCTTCTGGACGAGCACCGCGAGGGCGTCTACCGCTGCCGCGGCTGCGGCGCCGAGCTCTTCCGCTCCACCACCAAGTTCGACTCCCACTGCGGCTGGCCCTCCTTCTACGACCCGGCCGCCTCCAGCGCCGTCACCCTGACCCGGGACACCTCTCACGGCATGGTACGTACCGAGGTGCGCTGCGCCACCTGCGGCAGCCACCTGGGCCACGTGTTCGACGACGCCCCCCACACCCCCACCGGCCAGCGCTACTGCATGAACTCCGTGAGCCTGACCTTCCAGGAGGCAGGGGCCCGGCCCGACGACGCCCCGCGCCGTTCCCCCGGCCCCCGGCCCGCCAGCCCGCCCGCCGCCCAGGACGTGGGCCAGGCCTGAGGGACGACGTGCTGCGCCTGCTGACCCTCAACCTCCAGCACGCCCAGCTCGGTGCGCTCGCCCCGGCACCCGCAGGCCCGGGTGCCGACCCCCGGGACCCCCGGGCGGCCCGCGAGGTCCTGGTCGCCCTGGCCGAGCAGCTGGCCACCCTGGGGCCTGACGTCATCGCCCTCCAGGAGGTGGACCTGGGGCAGGCCCGCTCGGGTCGCCTCAACCAGGTCGCCGAGCTCGCCTCGGCCCTGGGGTGGCCCCACCACCGCCTCGCCGCCACCTACGCCGGCGGCGTCACCGGGCTGCGCCGTCGCCCCCGGCGCTCCGGCCTTAGGAGGCGCGGTGACGACGTCCTGGGCCCGGCGCTCGCGGCCGCCGGACGCCCCCTGGCCGGTTTCGGCAACGCCCTGATCAGCCGTTACCCCGTGGCCGCCTGGCACGTGCGCAGGCTCGGACGGGGACCCGCCCTGCTCACGCGCCGCGGTGGGGCGGCGGGCCGGGGCCGGCTCCGTGCGGCCCTGGACCCGCGTTCCTACCGCCTGGAGACATCGACCGCCCGGGTCCTGCTCGCCGCGCAGGTGAGCCTGCCGACGGGGGTCCTGCCCGGGGCCGGTGGTCTCGCCGTCGGCAGCACCCACCTGGCCACCCGCCCGGACGTGGCCGCCGCCCAGCTCGCCGGCGCCTGGGCCGCGCTGACCCGCCTGCCGGGTCCCCACGCCCTGGCGGGGGACCTCAACCTGCGTCCTGAGGAGGTCCGCTCCCTGGGCGTGGGCCGCCTCCTGGGGGAGGGCCCCACCTACCCTGCTGACGGCCCCCGCTACCGTATCGACCACGTCCTCACCGACCCCTGGCCGTTGGACGCCCACGGCCGGCCCCTGGTGCCGGGGCCCCGGGACGCGGGTGGTGCGGGCTGGTCGGGTGCGGGTAGTGCGAGTGCAGTGCCGGGTGCCGCGGGTGCGGTGCCAGGCACCGCGGGCTGGTCGGACGTGGGCGGTGCGGTGCCGGGTGCGGGCGGTGCGCCCGCTGGCGCCCCGTCCCCCGGGGTGCACCTGGTCGCCCGGGACTGGGGGAGTACGACCCTCCTGGTCTCCGACCACGCCGCCACCTGGGTGGACCTGGAGACGGTGGGGGCCTGAGCCGTGAGGAGGCCGGGCCGTGGGTGAGGTCCTGGGCGGGCTGGGCGTCTTCGGCGTGGTCATTGCCGTGGGCTGGGTGCTGGGACGCACGGGTGCCGTGCCCGTCGGCTCGGACCGCGTCCTGACCCGGATCGCCTTCTGGGCTGCTACCCCCGCCCTCCTGGCCACCACCCTGGGACGCGCCGACCTGGGCGCGGTGGCCTCGGGGCGGACGGCCGCGGTCGTCTGCACCGAGCTGGTGGCCGTGACCGGGGCCGCCCTCCTCCAGCGGCTGGTCCTGCGGCGTCCGGCTGCCGACGCGGTCATCGGGGCCCTGGCCTGCTCCTACGTCAACGCCGCGAACCTCGGCATCCCCGTGGCCCTCCTGGTCCTGGGCGACACCACGCCCGTGGCCGCCGTCCTGCTCCTCCAGCTCCTGGTGATCACGCCGGTGTCCTTCGCCCTCCTGGACTGGGTCACCGCCGGCCCCGGCCAGGGTGGGACGGGGGCGGTGCCGGGCGCACCGGGGTCCGGGGGAGCCCTGGGCGGCACGCAGCCGGGTGAAAGACGGTCCTCACGCCGGGCCCGGCTGACGGCCCCGGCGCGCAACCCGCTCCTGGTCGGGGTCCTGTCCGGGGTACTGGTCAATGTCGCGGGCGTGGACCTGGAGCACCTGGGGGGAGGGCACGTCCAGGCGATCCTCGACCTCCTGGGCCGTACGGCCGTGCCCCTCATGATGCTGGCGCTAGGTCTGTCCCTGGCCGACTCCCGGGCCTCGCGCCGCGGCGGGGCGGTGGTGCCCCCGGCCCCTCCCGGCCCAGGCCGGGAGCCCGGGCCCCCCGGGGCAGCGCCCGGACCGCCTGGGAGCGCCGCCCACTCGTCCGACGCCACCGGACTGTCCGGAAGTGCCGCCCACGTGCCCGACGCCGCCGGGCTGCCCGGGGCAGCACCGGCACCTGCGCCAGCTCCTCCGGCCCCGGGGCAGGCGGGCGACGGGGGCGGAGCGGCGTACTCAGGCAGGCGCGGCAGGCACGGGACGTCGTCGGGGGAGCTGGAGGGGCGCCGGACAGGGCCCGGCAGGCCGGACGGGTACGGGCGGCCGGTGCGCGGCCCCGAGGAGCTGGCCCTGTGGTGCGCCGTGGGCTGGAAGCTCCTCGTCTGCCCGCTCCTGGCGGTGCTGGTCGGCAGCCTCCTGGGGCTGCGTGGGGCGGAGTTGCTGGTCCCCGTGACGACCGCGAGCCTGCCTACCGCCCAGAACGTCTTTATGTACGCCTCCCGCTACGAGCGCGGCGTGTCCCTGGCGCGCGACGCCGTCCTGCTGACTACTGCCGGATTCGTCCCCGTGGTGCTCCTGGCGACGGCGCTCCTGCGGTGAGACGGCCGGGGTGCGGGATCCCCGCCGAGGACGTGTCGTCAGCTGCCCCGGGGACTGCGCGCCCCGGCAGGTGAGGGCCCCGCGCCCGTGGTCGGCCGCCCCCTTCGGTCCACGCCCGGCATGGGGTCTTACCTGCGAGGACGCAGGCTCTCAGCACCTATAGGGAAAGCCTCTCGACCTTGTGTCCCAGGACGACGGAATCAATCTTTTCCGTCCCTGGACACCCTCCCCGGGAAGGCGGCGGCCGTGAGGGCGTGGCACGTTATGAAAACGTGACTACAGGAGGCTCCTGCGACGCCGGAAGACCCCAAAAAAAGACTTGCGCAGGACGGCTGGGGGGGGGGTATCGTTCAGCGCATCCCTTCCCGGCGGCTCACAGTGACAAGGAGTATGTCATGGCCCAGCCCACCCAGCCCGACTCGTCTCAGCAGCCACAGGTCGTCTACGTCCAGGCGCCTCCTGAGAAGAAGCCTTTCTGGAAGAAGAAATGGTTCATTGTCCTCGCCGTGATCATCGTCCTGATCATCGCCGTCCAGGCCACGGGCGACGGCTCCAAGAAGTCCGGGCCCGCCGCCGACGCCGGTACGTCGGCCGGTGCGGAGTCCGCCGCGAACGGCGACTCCAAGAAGCCCGAGTCCGGCAGCAAGGGCGGCTCAGGCGACCCTCAGTCCACGACCACCTACAACGGGATCAAGAAGGGCGACGTGGCGGTGAACGCGGGCGAGTCCATCACCGCCAAGGGTGTGACCATTACGTCCACCCCGCTGGAGGCCGGTGACTCGACCTTTAAGCAGACTGCCTGCACCACCGTCACCATTCAGAACTCCTCCGGCAAGGAGATCGACTTCAACCTCCTTGAGTTCAGCATGCTGCTCCCCTCCGGGACCATTGACAACAGCTCGTTGTTTGGCAGCGACAACATGCTGTCGGCTGGCAAGCTCATTGACGGCGGTAGTACGACCGGTGACGTCTGCTTTGAAGCCGACATCGCCGCTGGCGGGCAGTTCGTGGTCATCTACGAGCCCCTGAGCTTCTTCTCCCAGCACCGTGAGGCCTGGGTCAACAACTTCTGACCAAGAAGCTAGAGGGCCTACACCCTTCCACGGGGCCTCCCGGCCTGCGCGGGCGCTTATAACGACGATCATGTAGGCAGAAGCTATTGCCCACCTGGTCCTCGTGGTGTGTGCCCGGGCAGGTCGGGAGGCCCCTGCGTGGTCGTGAGTGCGGTCTCCCGACGGCCTGCCTGCTGGGCGTGACATCTGGCACCACTGGTGGTACCCCGGTGCGGTGCGGGGGACAATAGGGTACCGATGACATCTCAGACTTTTGCCGACCTGGGCGTGGACGCCGACCTCAGCGCCTCCCTGGCGGCCCGCGGCTTCACCGTCCCCTTCCCTATCCAGACCGCCACCCTGCCCGACACCCTCGCCGGGCGCGACGTCCTGGGGCGCGGACGTACCGGCAGCGGTAAGACCCTGGCCTTCGCCCTGCCCCTGGTCCAGCGCCTGGCGCAGCAGGACAAGGCCCGCCCCGGTCACCCCATCGGCCTGGTCCTGGCCCCCACCCGTGAGCTCGCCCTCCAGATCGCCGAGGTCATTGAGCCCCTGGCCCGCGTGGTGGACATGGGAGTCACCACCGTCTTCGGGGGCGTGAGCCAGAAGCCCCAGGAGAGGGCCCTGGCCAAGGGGGTCGACGTCGTCGTGGCCTGTCCCGGCAGGCTCCTGGACCTCATGGGCCAGGGGCTGGTCCACCTTGACGAGGTGGAGACCACCGTCATTGACGAGGCTGACCTCATGGCGGACCTCGGCTTCCTGCCCAGTGTGCGCCGTATCCTGCGTGCCACCCCGGCCGGCGGCCAGCGCCTCCTGTTCTCGGCCACCCTGGACAACGGGGTGGACACCCTGGTCAAGGAGTTCCTCCACGACCCGCTCCACCACGCCGTCGACCCGGCCTCCAGCCCGGTGGCGGCCATGGAGCACCGCGTGTGGCAGGTGGCGGACAAGGCCGCCAAGGACGCCCTGGTGCGCCGCCTGGCCTCCGGGACCGGTCAGCGCATCCTGTTCACCCGCACCAAGCACCTGGCGCGCCGCCTGGCCCGCAAGCTCGTCCAGGCGGGCGTGCCCGCCGTCGAGCTCCAGGGCAATATGAGCCAGAACGCGCGTGAGCGGGCCATGCGGGCCTTCTCCAGCGGGGAGGTCCACGTCATGGTGGCCACCGACATCGCCGCGCGCGGCATTGACGTCAGCGGCGTCGAGCTCGTGGTCCACGTGGACCCGCCCGCCGAGCACAAGGCCTACCTGCACCGCTCCGGGCGCACCGCCCGCGCCGGGGCGGAGGGGACCGTGGTCACCCTGGTCCTGCCCGAGCAGAGGCACGACGTCCAGGTCCTGCTCAACAGGGCCCGCATCCGCGCCGAGATCGAGCGCGTCCGTCCCGAGGACGAGACCGTGTCCCGGCTCGTGGGGCAGGTCGCCCCGACGCTGGCCGTCGCCGACATGCCCCAGGGCGTGGCCGTCAAGGGCCCCGGCGGTGGTACGCGCGCGGGCAAGGGGGCGCACGCTCCGTCCGGTCGGGGGGTACGTGCTGCGGGCCGGGGCGCCCACCACGCGGGCCCGGGGCACGGCCAGCGCCCGGCCGCTGGCGGCGGTCCCCGCTCCCAGGACGGTCCTCAGGCCGCCGGGCCCGCCAAGGGCCGGACCCATCCCGGGGGACGGTCCGGCTCCGGGGCGGGAGCCTCACGCTCAGGCGGTCGTGCTGGTGCGGGTCGTACCTCCTGGCACGGGCGGGCAGGGGCCAACCAGGCTGGTGCCGGCCGGGGTGAGGCCGGTCGCCGAGGTGGCGCCAGGCAGGGCGGTGCGCGCCCCCAGTACCACAGCCGGCGCGGCGGACGCTGAGCCGCCCGCCCCGCGCTGACCCGCCGCCTGGACGGCCTGCTCGTCGGCAGGGGTGACGCCCGCCCCGCGCGCTGAGCCGCCCGCCCCCGCCAGCCGCGTGCGGGCCGTCAGGCCCGGCGGGTCAGGGCCCGCAGGGTGATGGCGAGTCCGACCGTCGTCCACACCAGCAGGACCACCAGGTCACGTGCGGAGGCCACGTAGGCCTGTGAGGCCAGGCCGGAGCGCAGCAGGTCGGCGGCAGGGCGTACCGGCAGCCAGTCGTGCACCGTCTGGAACCAGCCCGGTAGCTGGGAGACGGGGAAGGTGACGGGGGAGAAGAGCATGACGAAGAAGACCAGGATCTGCGTGAGCAGCTGCGCCAGCGTGGGGGCCAGGCTCACCGCGATCGCGTAGCCCACCGACGTCGCCATGAGGGCGACCAGGAACGAGGTGGATACGAGCAGCGGCCAGTCGACGTCCAGCGTCAGGTCAAAGCGCAGCCGGGCCACCACCACGGCTACCGCCACCCCGGGCAGCGCCACCGCCAGCCACATGGTCAGGTCGGCGGCCAGCAGGATCCCCCGGTGGACGGGCAGGGAGCGCAGGTAGGTGAAGGTGCCGTTGGCCCGCGCCATGCTCACGGCCTGGGGCACAATGACCAGCCCCACCGTCATGAGCAGTACCGTGGGGGCGCCGGTGGACAGGAACAGGGCGGTCCCGCTGGTGTCGGCGTCGATATTGGGGATGAGCATGCCGAAGCCGATGACGACCCCCGCGGCCAGGAGGGCCTGGACGACGACGACCAGGGGCAGCATGGGGCCCAGCGACCCCAGGTTCCAGCGCAGGATCATGGTGTAGCAGGTCCAGGTGCTAACGCGGAGAGGATGGAGGGTGCTGCTGGGTACTGCGGAGGGTTGTACGGACATGAAAGTTCTCCTTTTGATTGTAGTGGTATGTATTTAAGGTGGCGGTTGGCCGTGGCCGACGCCAGCGCCCTTAAGCGGCCCTGCGCCCCGGTCCTGCCGCCTCGTCGTCCTCGGCACCGTCCTCGGAGGTCAGGGCCAGGTAGGCGTCCTCCAGGGTGGCGGGGCTGATCGCGTAGGTCTCAATGACCCCCTCCTCGCGCAGGGCCGTGGCCCAGGTGACGCAGGCCGCGGCGGCGTCGGGGACGATAGTCAGCAGGATCCGCCGTCCGGCACGCACCGTACGTAGGGGCGTCGTGGGGACGGGGGGCGTGGTGGGGGCCGCGGCCGTCTCGCCGAGGCTGGTCGGGTCGGCCGAGCCGGGGGCCAGGTGGAGCTCCAGGCGCAGGCCGGTGGCCTCCCCGCGCAGACGTGCCGGTGAGCCGCTGGCCACCACCCGACCGTGGTCGAGGATGACCAGCTCGTCGATAATGGACTCGGCCTCGACGACATTGTGGGTGACCAGCAGCACGCCCGCCCCGGCGTCGGCCCGACGACGTACCGCGTCCCACAGCAGGCGACGGCGGGCGGCATCGACGTCGTTGGTGGGCTCGTCCAGGACCAGCAGGGGTGTGGGGGCGACGGCGGCCATGGCGAAGCCGACCAGGCGCCGGATCCCGCCGGACAGCCCCCCGCCCTCGGGCAGCGCCCGGCGGGTGAGCCAGGGGGTGTAGCCGAGCTCCTCGGCCACCGTCAGGGACGCGGCACGGGCCTGCGCCGGGCTCAGGCCTCGCAGACGCGCGGTGATCTCGACGGCGTTCCTGGGGGTGAGGCCGTCGATGGGGGTCTGGGTCTGCGGCTGGATGGCCACGGCCCGGCGGGCGGCGGCGGGGTCGGCCACGGCGTCGACGCCACCCACGTGGATGGACCCGGCGTGGGGGCGCAGCAGGCCCACGACCTGGGAGACGAGCGTGGTCTTGCCCGCGCCGTTGTGACCCAGCAGGCCCAGGACGGTGCCTGGCTCAATGGTCAGGGTGATGTCGTTGTTGGCCACGACGTCGCCGAAACGGCGCGTCAGACCGGTGATGCTCAGGGCGGGCGAGGACATGGGACCACCTTTCAGATACTCTCGGTATGTGGATACCGAGAGTATCTGAATCTGGGAGGGAGCGCAACCGGTGGACCTGCCCCTACGATCAAGAGGTGACCGACCTTCCCGATCCGATCAGCAGGCGCGACCGGCAGAGGCAGACCCGCGAGGCCATCGTCTTCGCTGCACGCGCGGCCTTCGCCGAGGACGGCTACCACGGTGCCCGGCTCGACCAGATCGCCCGGGCCGCAGGCTTCTCCAAGGGGGCCGTGTACTCCAACTTCGCAGGCAAGGCCGAGCTGTTCCTGGCGGTCCTGGACAAGAACATCGAGGACTCCATGACCCGTGGCTGGAACGCCTACGACCAGGCCCCGGTGGACATCTCCGGCAATGACGAGATCGCCGCGGCCATTAAGGGCTTCGCCCTGGCCACCCTGGAGTTCATTGCGGTGGCCGCCCGCGACGAGCACCTCAGCGAGCAGGTCGCGCAGCGGCTCGACCGGGTGGTCGGCGTCTACGCCGCCGTCGTGGAGTCCTCGCGCCGCGCCTCGGCCGACCAGGCGGCAGACGCCTCGGACGCCGGGGCCGGGGAGGCTGAGGTCACGAAGACGGGGGCCGGTGCCAGCGGTACCAGGCCCGGGACCGAGGAGACTGAGGCCACGGAGGCGAGGACCGGGGGGGCTGGGCCCGGGGCCGGTGGGGCCAGGCCCGATGGGGCCAGGCCCGGGGAGGCCGGTGCCAGGACCAGGGACCCGGCAGAGGGCGTGGGAAGCGGGAAGACGGAGGACCCCCTCACCAGCGAGCAGCTCGGGGCGCTCCTGGCCGCCCTGGACCAGGGGGCAGCCGTCCTGTCCCTGGCCGGCAGCACCGCCCTCGACCAGTCCCTCCTGCAGGCGGGGATACTCAGGCTGCTGGAGCCGGGGCGGGCGGCGGGGGCGGAACCCGCCTCTGACGGGGAGGGGGAGACGGCCCTCCACCACCGGGTCATCCGCGAGCGCGTCGCCCAGGCGCTCGCGGTCCGGGCGGCCGGGGAGGAGGAGCGCGGCGGACGGCCCTGAGGCCTGCGCGGCTGCTGGGTCGGGGCACCGGGCCCGACGGCGACCCGTGCGTCCCAGGCGTCCTGAGCGTGAGTTAGCTCCGGGGCTGGGCGTGAGACCGCACCTGGTGCGCCCCAGGCGCCCTGAGTGAGTCGGCAGCCCCGAACGGCCTCTGGGCTGCGTACGGCACCACTGAGGTTCTCCGTGTACACACATAATGCTTGAGCTCTAAAGAGTCTTTTTAGTACATGTTTAGACTCTTCCGAGTGGGCGCACGTGGTGCGGTACGCTCGCTGCGAGGAGGACCGCCCGTGAATGACCCGTACTTCCCCTTCCGCCCCGACCTGTGGTGGCCTGACCTGTTCGAGCCGCTGAGCCCGGCCGAGCGCGAGGAGCTCATTGAGGGCCTGGCCGTCAACTGGCACGAGGGCTGGGTGCCCAACCGTGCCGACACTGCCGATGTCATCGACGTCCAGCTGGGCCGGCTCACTCCCCTCCAGGCCGCCCGACGTGCGGCCGACCGCGCCTCGGCGCCTGCCGCTCGTGGCTGAGCAGTCCGGCTGGCGTGAGTACTTCTACCCCGAGACGCTCGAGCACGCCGACGGCGTCGTCCAGGGGACGCTGCGCAACCTCCTGGGTGAGCGCGACGACGAGCGCCTGGCCGCCCTCGGCCGCTTCACCATGCGCTGGTCGGCTGTGACGCCCCGCCAGTGGAGTGCGGCCTGCGCCCACGCCATGCCCGCCCCGGGCTCCTCCTGCTTCCTGCCGTGGCCGTGCGCGCACACCGCCGTCCCCGCCGGAGGCCGGTATAAGACCGGCCCCCACGACGTGGCATACTCAGGGGCCTTCTCCGGCGCCTCCTCCCGGAACACCCAGTGTCCTTGCCGGGGAGGCCTAGGAGCCAGGGAGGAGGTGGGGGCCGTGTCCAAGCCGCGAGGCAGGAGCCGCAGGGGCAAGGGAACGGCCCGGAAGGTGAGCGAGATCCTGAACAGTATCGCTCGCCTGGTCCGGGCCGTCAGTGTCCTTGTGGATGCCCTCGGCAGGTGGCTCAGCTGAAACCGCCCGCCAGGGGACCCATCCGGTTGCCGCCGGGTGGGTCCCCACCATTATGTCCTACCGTGGTCACACGTGTCCATTACCCGGTCACCGGCGGACACCGGTCCGGGGCCTGCTACAGGGCCGGGCCCCGGCGGAGGCACTCGTCCGTGCTGACCACGCCCCGCCCAGCGCCACCACCACGTGGGCCACGGGCACCACGGCCCCGTGCGATGATGGGCAGGCCTTCCTTGAGGCGGATCACCCCCGACACCTCCCGTTTGTTCGACGGGGCGTCGATCCACCGGAAGGAGGTGAGGGGACTGTGCGCCAGCGTCCGCCGCGCCACGCGGCTCCCAGGGGCCCAGGACAGCGCAGGACCCCGACGTGGTGCGAGATCGTTAGTGCGCTCGCAGCCGTCGCCGGGGTCCTGATCCGTTTGTTCGAGATCCTCGGGGCCTGAGCCCCTCGGGACCCATCCGGTTGCCGCCGGGTGGGTCCCCACCATTATGTCCCACCCTCCCACCGGTGTCCACCACCATCTACCGGCCCCACGGGGCGGCGCCCAGGGACTGGCGCACCGCCCTGCGCTCCAGGGCCTCGAAGACCGCCTCGGCCCGGGCCTCCTCGGCCAGGGCTACCCGTGCCCCGGCCAGGCGGGCGGCGTCCACCACACCCAGCCCCCCGGGGCACGACCCCAGCAGCCCGACCAGGCTCTCGACGTCCTCCACCACGCCCCACGCCTCGGCCCGCTCCACCGGCGGCACCACCACCGGCGGGCCCGACAGGACCCCCCACAGGACCCGGGACAGGACCGCGGCCCGCCCCGCACGCTCCCGGTCCTGCCCGTCCCACCCCGTGACCAGGACGGTGGCGATCAGCCCCCGCACCCACGGGCACGCCCCCGCCGCCACCAGGTCCTCATCCTCGACACCCATACCAGCCTCCTCGGAAACTCCCCGGGCCCGCCCCCACGGGCGGACACCACCATCCTCACCCACCCCGCCACCGGGCCACCACCCCCTGTGGACAGGCCAGGCCCATGGGACCAGGCGCTCCACAGGCAGGCGGCCACCACTCGCCCCAGGACGACTCACAGGGCTACACTGCCCGGCCCCACCACCCGGCGGGCGCGCGCCGCTGGCCGGGTGGGGCATGTGGCAGCGGGCCCGTCAGGTACGGGCGGCCTGGGCCCTCTCGGCGACCTCGTAGGCGATGTACCGGTGGCGGGGCAGGAGCAGGCGTGCGGGGTAGGTGCGCTCCAGGAGCTCAATGACCTGCTCGACGGAGGTGTACCCCGCGGCGTCGAACAGGCGGACGGCGTCGTCGGTGTCGCGCTGGCCGCGTCCTGAGAAGATCTTCATGGCCAGCAGGTACTCCGGTGAGGGGACTCTGGACCAGGAGCGACTCGGACCTAAGGACGGTGCGTGGGGACTTGTCGGTGCCGGGCATGAACCCCTTAGCGGCGTCGTTGAGCCAGTCCCTCTGGAGCCCGTGCGCCAGGGCGATGACCTCGGCGGTCTCGCGTACGACGGAGCCAGGCCTGAAGACCGCGTCCAGGTCGCGGGTGGTGCGGGTGGTGTCGTAGGCCAGGGCCATGGCCGCCCCGCCCACGACGAACAGCTGGGCCCTCTGACCCCGGGCGGCCAGGCGGTCGGACAGCTCGGTCAGGAGGGCGCGGATGTCGTCGGTGGTCAGGTCCGGCCCGGTGCGGGTGGTCATGCTCGCCCCAGGGCCCGGTGGGTAATGAACACGCCGTGGCGGCGGAAGGCCTTAGGGCCGTGGTGCGTGGCCTCGTGGCGATCCATCTCGAGCAGGTCGGGGTACCAGGTGGTGGTACGCGCGGGGTCCCCGGCCCAGGCGGGGGCCTCCCAGCCGTCGCGCTCGGCGAGGTGCTCGGCCAGGGCCGCCAGGGCGGCGTCGACCTGCTGGGCGCCGGTGGGGGCCGGTTCCTCGGCGAAGACCCGAGCGGCCTCCTGGGTCCCGCCCCAGCGCAGGGTGGAGGTGTAGTCGTCCAGGGTCTGCAGGACGCAGAAGCGCCACAGGTCGTCCAGAGTGTCGCCACGGGCCAGCATGGTCGGGCACCAGGCCGCGTTGCCGGCGGCGGTGTGGACCATACCCCGCTCGTCCGGGACGAGCCGGGGCTCAGGGGCGGTCCTGGCCAGGGCGATGAGCTCACCGACACTGAGGAACCCTCCCCGGTCACCCTCTGCCACTCCCACGATCCCCTCCTGGTGGTTACGGTCCCGACGCTCTCCTGGTCCCCGAGGGTACCCGAGGCAGAGCACCCGTCGGGGTCTCAGGACGCCGGGGTTTCTCCTAGTCCTCGAGGGCACCCGGGGCAGGGTATTGCGGGCTTCTCGGCCTGGTCCCGGGAGCGCCTGGTCCCTGAGGGTACCCGGGGCAGGGACCGCCCTCGACCAGGTCCTGGGCGCTGGCCAGGGCGTCGGTGTAGCTGGCGGGCGGGTGCGCGGAGACATAGGTGTCAGCCGCCTCCGGGGTCGTAATCGCCTCGAAGCCGGTCAGACGCCGAATATTGCGACAGCCTCGGCGGTCGGGGGAGGGATACTCGGATCGATGATGTCCTCGATGGTGATCTCATTCTCGATCGGGACCCTGAGGCGCTCTGCCAGAACAGCTCGCGTCGCCTTGGGGCCGGGGTAGCCATCGACATCGACCACGAGCGGGTAGCCCAGAGCGGCGACCTCGGGGAAGTTGTCCTCGACATCCCACCAGGCGGTGATGTCACCGTCTCGTGTGAAGTGGCCCTCAAGGACGCTGGCGACCTGGGCGCGCGTGGGGCCGGAGCCGATGTACAGCGTGTACTCGGTGCCGGTATCCCAGTCATCGGCGTCCATGTCACTCATCACGTCTCCGGTGTAGCTCCTGGTCGTCCGGCAGGAGAACCACGACCTCGTCTACCTGGTCCCCGCTCTGGGAGAGCACAGGCCAAAGCACCGGATCATCCCCGCTTGCTCAAGGTCAGTGAAGCGGGGCCCATTCCCGGGCGTTCTGGACGTCTACCAAGGACGTCGGCCTCTTATTTTAAGGCTAGCCCAGGGGGAATCCCCGCTTCGTAGCTAATTCTACACCGGATCATCCCCGTTTGTACAGGGTTAGGCATGCGTGTCACCGTCGCGCTCGACGGCCGGGGGCCATCCCCGCGCAAGCGGGGTTAGCTCCGGGACTGGGTTGCGGCCCTGCTCCCAGCTCGGATCATCCCCGCCGCGGGGTTAGCCCCAGGGCCGTACCAGGGTCACGTAGTCGGGCGGATTATCCCAGCTCGTGCGGGGTTAGCCTTGGTAATCCTTGGGATTCCAACGGTCCTGAAGACTATCAGACCCCGGTTTCCCTCACTGCCGACCCGGCGCCCGCTTGGCGGCACTGCGGTCGCACCACCGCCTGGCCGCGACAGATCGTGACTGCCTCGGCGGCCTGATTGGTGACCTGGCCGGGGCGGCGCCCGGCAGCCGCCCGTCGCCACCAGCCGTGGCCCGGACAGGGGTTCCCTGCCCCGCACCTGGGGTGCTATGGCACCGCCAGCCCGCCCCCAGGGCGAGCACGAGCCTGCCCCGCCCCGAACCTGGGGTGCTATGCACGGCCCCGGCGGGGTTTGGTGCCTGGTTCTGTCGCAATCTGAGGACCAGAACCGACCCCACCCCGTCCTCACCTTTGTACACCCAATGTCCACGCAGGTCAGGAGCCCGGGGCCCGGCACGGCAGAGAGTGCCCACCGCTCTGATCCTCAGACTGCGACACGCACACGAACCAGGCCAGCAGACAGATGGCAGACCATCCAGAAGACCGCATATAACCACCCGAACCCACGCCACGAGAGACCAGGAACCCCCACCCCCGCAAATCAACCTCGTCCCGCTCGCGCTACAGGCGAGGGAGAAGTCGCAAGAAGGGGTGTGACCTGTTTCGCTGTCGCCTGTGTCCGGTAGGTCAGGGAGGCGTACGCGCCCGATATGACCGTGCCCTGCCCGTAGAGGATGTCGTAGCGCACCGCGGTATCTACCCGCCAGGGGCTGTGCCGTACTGTCCGGGGCGCCGCGGCCGCCGTCCTCGGTTCTGGGTGGTGCCCCCCGTGGGGCTCGAACCCACGACCTTCGGATTAAAAGTCCGCAGCTCTGACCGACTGAGCTAGAGGGGCGTACGGGGTCGGAGGTGGGCCGACGCCGGTGCGGGCCCAGCATAGCGAGCTTGACGTAGTGCCGATAGTGGTCCGTTGGTGAGCTCACCATCCAGCCAGCAGGCTTACCACCCAGCCGGTGGGCTGGCGGCGGCTGGTGTCGGCGACCTGGGCGGCCGCGCGCTCCAGACCGTCACGCGCTCCAGACCGTCACGCGGGTGGCGTCGGTATGGGAGTCCACCCTACGTGGTCTCATAAAGTGAGACGTCGTGCGAGGTGCTGTACAGGTACTCACTCCTCTAGTAGCGTGACCTGTGACCTATTCGTCGCACTACGTCGCCGCTGGTTGAGGGAGTTAATGCCATGAGAAGAGTCGTCATTGCTGCCGCTGTGGCCGTCCTGGGTGTGGTCGGATGCGTCGGTGTCGGTACCAGCGTCGGTGTCGCAGCGGCTACGCCGACGCACTCGGACGTCGTGTCCGGCTGGTGGCAGCCCGGAGGGGAGCCCAGGCCGCGTAACTGCTGGTACGTGGACCGCTTCCACAGGGCCTGCCTGCTGGGCGACGGCGGATCGGTCCCCGCGTGAGCCTGCTGTCCCGCCTCGCCCCAGGGGCCCTGGTAGGGGCCGCGCTGCTGGCCTCCTCCTTCCTGGGCTCGAGCGTGTCGGTCTCTGTCAGGGACCGGCTGGAGGGGGTGCGGGACACTCCTGTCGATATCGTCGTGACCTCCCGGGACCCGGTGACGGTCCTGGGGGGTCACCGGTACCTGGCCCCGGACGCCTGGATGACCCAGGGGAGCGTGACCCCTGACCAGGTCCGGGCCCTGCGGGACATCCCGGGGGTGGATGTCGCCGCTCCGGTCACCGTGGTCGACCTGGCCGACCAGGACACGGAGCAGGTCGTGAGTGCCTGGGTGCCCCGGCCCGCCGCCGACCAGGACGGCGACCACCTGCGGGCCTGGCGCGTCCAGGTCACCGTGTCGGTCACGGACGGCACTGGTACCAGGGTCTCCGCCCCCTCCACCCTCCTTCTCGCAGCCCAGGGCAGGAACATGCTCCTCGCCCCTGGTACGCGCTCCGCCATCAACCTCCTGTCAGGAGACGAGCTGGGGCAGCTGGTCCCCGTGGTCACCGACCAGGGCGTAACCCTTGAGCCGCTGACGGCCCCGGGCCTCTCCTCGGCCGCGATGACGGACGTGAGCCGGGCATCCATCGTCGCCTTGGACCCGGCCTCCGAGGCCGCGCTCGCCAGGGCCGGCGGCGACGAGGCCCTGGCGGCCTCCATGGACTCCCTTGCCAGGGCCGCTGCTGACCCCGGTGCCTTCGTACAGTGGGCACGGGACACCTGGCGGGGGGACGACTCGGGCCCGAGGGCGGACGACCCCCTGGGCCTGGACAGTCCCTGGCTCCTGTCCTACGGGTACCCCGTGCCAGCCCTGGTCGCGGACTCGGGCCTGCCCGACATGACGGTGAGCGGGCAGGCCACCGAGCTCGACACCACCGGGACATCCCTCACCGAGGACGACACGGACAGGGCCTACCGCTGCCCACCGGTCGCGGGTGAGGACTGCCGCTACCTGACCGAGTCCGCAGCCGACAGGCTCCTGGCCCTGCCGGGGCACGAGGTCGCCACGGTGCCCACGACGTCGCCCGCCTACTTCTGGCTCACCCCCGCACACCCCCTGGGGGTCGGCGCCCCGTCCCAGGTCGTGACCTACGGGACCATGTCCTACGGGGACGTCACCACCGACTCCTCAAGGACCGCCACCCGCAAGGAGCCGGCGCCCCTGTCCGCCGTCGACACCACCAGCCCCGGCGGCGGTCCCAGCCTGCGCTACGCGGCCGTCGCCGGGATCACCTCCTCGGAGTGGCGGGAGGAGATCTACCGGGTCCGGGGGCTGGTCGGGGGCGCCTACCGCAAGCCGGGCATGATCTCAGCGGGCCTGTACCCGGTGACCTCGGGGTCCCTACCGGGCACGGATCCGCTGGCGGCCTCCACCCTGAGGACCAGCCAGGGGCCGGTCGCCCAGGACATGTCGGGTACCGGGGCCGTCACCTCACCGGCGGGCGCGGTCATCCCCGACACCGCCCTGGACGACCTGGCCCTGGACGGGACCCGGCTGCCCGCCGGCATGGTGCGCCTGCGCCTGGAGCGGCCCGACGGCGGGGCGGCCAGCGAGGATGACCTGGAGCGCGTGGCCGCCCGGGTCGCCGACATGGGCCTGACGCCGACGGTCGTGACCGGCTCCTCGCCGGTGGAGGTGTCCGTGGAGCTGACCGGTTCCATGACCGACGCCTGGCACGGCACGGCCACCCAGCAGTGGACCGAGCTGGGGGCGGTGGCCCGCGTGGAGGCCGCCTCGTCGTGGACCACCAGGATGCTGACCGTCGTGTCAATGCTCACCTGTGGCCTGCTGGCCCTGGTCGTCGAGGGGCAGGCCTCCGCGGCGCGGGTCCTCCGGGCCCGGGTCCTGGTCCAGTCCGGCTGGTCCGGGCCCCGGCTGCGAGCCCGGCTCCTGGGTGCTCGTCTGCCCGCCCTGGCAGCCGTGCTCCTGGGCGCGGCGGCGGCCTGTGCCGTGAGCGCGACGCAGGGGAGCAACCCGGTGGTCCTCGTCCTGGCCCCCGCGGTCGGGCTCGTCTACGTGCTGGGGGTGGTGGTGTGGGTCCTGTGGGACGCCGCCGCCGCCCTGCGTCCCCAGCGCACTGGGGCCCGGGGCCGGAGGGGCCTGACGGGGCGGGGTAATACCGACGCCGCCGGAAGGTCTCCGCAGGCGGGCCGGCCGCGACTGCCCGGGTGGGGGTCTCGCGCCGTCCGCGCGCGGGCCCGGCCACGGTGGAGGGTCGTCAGGAGGGTCCGGGCACCTCGCGCCGTCCGCGCGCGGGCCCGGCGGACGGTGCCGGGGCCCGTGGGCGTGGGCTACCACCTCGCAGGCGCCTCGGGTGGGCTCGCCACCGGGGCCGGCGTCGTCCTGACCGGGCTGGCGGCCGGGGCGGGCCTGACGGTCCTGTCCCAGTACACGTCCCAGGCGGGCACCTCCCAGGCCGCCGGGGTCGGCCTGTCCCTGGCCCGGTTGGCCACGACGGTGCTGGTGACCCTGACCAGCGTAGCCGCCCTGGCGCTGCTGCTCACGGGCCTGCGCGCCGTGCGCGCACCGCTCACCGGGAGGCACCAGGTCCTGGCGGCGGCCGGCTGGTCCCGCGTCGCCCGTGTCCGGGTGGAGGTCGTGTCCTGGGGGCGCCGGTACGTGCCGGTCGTGCTGCTCCTGGCCTGCCTCACCCCGGTAGTGAGTCTGTGGGTGCCTCAGGTCCCTGCCGCCGCCACCGTCCTGGCCCTGGCGGTCTGCGCCCTGGCCCTGGTCCTTACCGCCGCCGTCCACCTGCTGCCCGCCGTCAGGGCCTCGCGGCCCCAGCGCGCACCGGATAGCGGCTGGCGGCCCGGCCCGTCGCGTCAGGGACGACGCCTTTCGCAGGGACGCCTTTCGCAGGAGGATGTATGAGTGCTCACGCAGCTGACGGCGAGCTTGCCCGTCCGGCAGGGAAGGTTGCTGCAACAGGGACAGTGCCCGGTGACGGCCTCGATCCTGGGACTGGGCCCAGGTCCGGTGATGGCTCCGATCCTGGAGCTGGCCCCGATCCAGGGACTGGTCCCGGCCCAGGAGCTGGCTCTGGTTCCGATCCAGGAGCTGGTTCCGGGCCCGGTGACGGCCTCGGAGCCGGGTCCGGGGCCCAGGCCGCCTCCGCCTGCTGCCTGGAGACCGACGGCGGATCCGGGGCCCGGGCTCCCCGCTCAGGGCGGGTCCCCGGTGGCGCACGTGGTCAGGGCGACGTCGCAGACGGGGCGTCCACCTCGGGAGACGTCGTCGCCTCCCTGGAAGGTGTTTCCATCACGTACGTTACCCGGGGCTCCGCCCGTACGGTGGTCAGCTCCTACGACCTGGTCCTGCGTGCAGGAGCGGTGACCTGCCTGGCCGGTCGCACCGGCTGCGGGAAGACCAGCCTGCTGCGGGTCGTGGCCGGGCTCCTCCAGCCCAGTACCGGTAGCGTCACCTGGGCCGGGGAGCCGGTGCCCTGGCGCCGGCCCGAGCGGGTCGCCGCCGCCCGGGCCGGGTTCCTGGGCTACGCCGGGCAGGACAGTCCCGTCCTGCCCGGGCTGAGCGTCCTGGGGAACATCCTCCTGGGCTGCCCACCAGGCCGTGCCTCCCGCGCCGTGCGGGCCAGCCTCAGGCAGCGGGCCGTCGACCTGGCTGAGGAGCTCGACCTCCACGAGGTCCTGGACCAGGACGCGGCCACGCTCTCCGGCGGTGAGCGTCAGAGGACCGCCGTGGCCCGGGCCCTGGTCGGCGCCCCGCGGCTGCTGTGCCTGGACGAGCCCACCGCCGCCCTTGACGAGGAGACCGCCCGTCATCTCGTCGCCCTCCTGCGGGCGCAGGCCGGTCGGGGCGCGGCGGTCCTGGTCACCTCCCACGACCCGCTCGTCCTGGAGGTCGCCGACGAGCTCCACCACCTCACGCCCCGGCCCGCTGTGCCCGGCCCCTCCCCGACCGCACCCACCTGACGGGCCACTACCTGCCCCGGCCGGCCCCTCCCTGACCACCCGTCAGACCGGGTAATACGGTACCGGGCCTGACGGGGCTGGTGGGGACGCGGTTCGGGCTGGGTGAGGACTCAGGCGTCGTGGACGGGTCTGACGGGGTCGGTGGGGACGTGGACTGGCCTCGGGGGTGCTGGCAGTGCGGTACCGGGCCCGCTGGAGCACTGGCCCGGCGGTACGCGCGTGGACTGCAGCTGGAGCGGGGGCACCGGGCCCGCTGGAGCACTGGCCCGGCGAGCCCGGTACCGCTCGCACGCACCGAGGGCGGGGGAGGCGCGCAATGCCTCAGCCCCAAGGCCGGTACCGCTCGCACGCACCGAGGGCCCGCACGCAGCGGTGCCAGTGACCTACGTCCCGCGGCCTGTGGTGTGGGCGTCCAGGTCGATAGGGTAGGCTCACGTCCACCATCCAGAGCGGCCGAGAGACCTGGCTCCTTGACGCCGCAGCAACCCGGTAGGCGGGTGCTTCAGCCAGGACCGATGGAGAGATCATGACGTCACCAGCACCGACCCGCCCCACGCTGAGCCTGGAGCTCTTCCCGCCGCGCTCCTCGGCGGCCTGGGGGCGCATTGACCGGCTCCTGGCCACCGCCCCGGACTTCGTGTCGGTGACCTACCGCCCCCGTTTCCTCGCCCCGGGCGGGGCAGGGGAGGGGGCCGACGCCGCCCCTGCCCGCCCGGACACCGCTCCTACGGACCCCGTCCCCCGCGTCCGCGTCGTCAGGGAGCGCAATGCCGCCGAGGACGTCGCCGCCCACGTCATCTCCTCCTCCCAGGTGCCTCTCATGGCGCACCTGACCTGCATTGGCTACACCCGGCGTGACACCGTCGAGATCGTCTCCCACTTCCTGGCCATGGGCGTGCGCCGCTTCCTGGCCCTGCGCGGTGACCCGCCCCCCGGCTTCTCCCCCCAGGACGTCCACGGTGAGCTGCGCTACGCCACCGACCTGGTCCAGGTCATCCGCGAGGTCGAGGCCAGTTACTTCGGTGACGACCGGCGCCACGTCACCATCGCAGTGGCCGCCTACCCGGCTGCCGCCGACCACCTCCGGGAGGTCGAGGTCCTGGCCGCCAAGCAGGCCGCCGGGGCCGACCTGGCCATCACCCAGGTCTTCTACGAGCCCGAGGACTACGTGGCCCTGGTCCGCGCCTGCACCTACGCCGGGGTGACCATACCCATCCTGCCCGGCGTCATCCCCCTGACGGACCTGACCCGTCTGACCCGCCTGGAGTCCCTCACCGGCGTCGCAGTGCCCCGCAGGCTGCGTGACTCCCTGTCCACCGCGACCGGGGCCTCCCTGGTGGCCCGCGGCGTGGACGCCACCCTGGGGCTGTCAACCGCGCTCCTGGAGGCTGGCGCCCCAGGACTGCACCTGTACACCTTCAACCGCACTCGACCAGCTCTGGACATTATTAGCCATCTGCGACTGGGGCGGATCCTCGATGGCGCCGCCCCGGACCGGGAGGTGCGTGACGCCGTCGACCGCGGCTACCTCCAGGCCACGCCCGGCCGCGGCCCCTCCTTCCTGCGCCGCGGGGGCCGGGCCGCCGCGGGCGCGCCCCTCCAGCCAGCCCAGCCACACACCACCGAGACCACCATCAAGGAGAACGCATGAGCGCCGCCCCCGACCAGCCCACGTCCGGCTCCCTGCCCCCCCTGCCGGGGGCCACGATCCTGGGCTACCCGCGCATTGGCGCTGACCGGGAGCTCAAGAAGGCCCTGGAGTCGGCCTGGCGCGGCTCCACCACCCTGGCTGACCTGCGTGCCTCCGCCGCCGACCTGCGTGCGGCCACCCGTTCGCACCTGGCCGCCCTGGGCCTGGGCGGGCCCGCCTCCGTACCGGCCGACTTCACCTACTACGACCAGGTCCACCAGGTCACCACCGCCCTGGGGGCCGTCCCCGAGCGCTTTGCCGACCTGCGCGGCACCGCCGGCCAGGGCTTCCCCGGACTGGGCCTGGCGGAGTACTTCACCGTGGCCCGCGGCGAGGGCGAGCGCGCCGCCGCCGAGATGACCAAGTGGCTGGACTCCAACTACCACTACCTGGTGCCCGAGCTGGACGAGACCACCCCGGTGCGCTACGCCCTCGGCTTCGGCGCCGTGGACCCCACCGACGGCCCGGTGGCCCAGGTCCTGGAGGCCGCCCGCGCCGGGACGGACGTGCGGCCCGTGGTGGTGGGCCCCGTCACCTACCTCCTCCTGGCCAAGGCCTCCGACGCCGCCGGCCGGGACTTCCACCCCCTGGACCGCTTGGGTGACGTCCTGGACGCCTACGCCCACCTCCTGGTCGACCTGTGGGCCGCGGGCGCCACCTGGGTCCAGCTCGACGAGCCCGCCCTGGCCTGCGACGCCTGGGACGTGCAGGAGGAGCGGATCCTCGCGGCCGTCCACCAGGCCTACACGCTGCTGTCCGCCGTGACCGAGCGCCCCCGGATCCTCGTGGCCGGCACCTACGGCCCGCTCGGCGCGGCCCTGCCCGTCCTGGGCGCCACCGGGGTGGAGGCCGTCGGCCTGGACCTGGTGGCTGGCCGCCTGCCCGACGCCGAGGCCCTGGCCACCCTGGAGGGTAAGACCGTGGTGGCCGGGGTGGTCTCGGGGCGCAATATCTGGCGCACCGACCTCAGCGCCGCGCTGTCCACCCTGGAGGCGCTGCGTGACGCGCTGCCCGCGGGCACGCCCGTCACCGTAGCCACCTCCACCTCCCTCCAGCACGTGCCCCACGACGTGGGGCGTGAGACCGGCATCGATCCCGAGATCCGCTCCTGGCTGGCCTTCGCCGACCAGAAGGTGGGTGAGGTCCTCACCCTGGCCAGGGGCCTGGCCCAGGGGCGCGAGGCGGTCGCCGACGAGCTGGCCCGCGACGCGGAGCTGCGGGCCCGGCGTGCCGCTCACCCCGGCGTGCGCCGGGACGAGGTACGCGACGCCGTGGCCTCCGTCACCCAGGCCGACCGCACCCGGGCCCCCTACCCTGAGCGCAAGACCGCCCAGGACGCGCGGCTGGGCCTGCCGCTCATCCCCACCACCACCATCGGCTCCTTCCCGCAGACCGCCGAGATCCGCAGGGTCCGGGCCGCCTGGCGCAGGGGGCAGACCGACGACGCCGCCTACGACGCCGCCATGCGCGCCGAGATCGCCCGCGTGGTGGCGCTCCAGGAGGAGATCGGCCTGGACGTGCTGGTGCACGGCGAGGCCGAGCGCAACGACATGGTCCAGTACTTCGCCGAGCTCCTGGACGGCTTCGCCGCCACCGAGCACGGCTGGGTGCAGTCCTACGGCTCGCGCTGCACCCGCCCCTCCATCCTGTGGGGTGACGTCGCCCGGCCCGCGCCCATGACGGTGGCCTGGTCCGCCTACGCCCAGTCCCTGACCGACAAGCCCATGAAGGGCATGCTCACCGGCCCGGTGACGATTATGGCCTGGAGCTTCGTGCGCGACGACATCCCGCGCGCCCAGGTGGCCGACCAGCTGGCCCTGGCCCTGCGCGCCGAGGTGGCCGACCTGGAAGCGGCCGGGATCGGCGTCGTCCAGGTCGACGAGCCCGCCATCCGCGAGACCCTGCCGCTGCGGCGCGCCGACCGCCCCGCCTACCTTCAGTGGTCGGTGGGCTCCTTCCGCCTGGCCACCGGCGGGGCGGCTCCCACCACCCAGGTCCACACCCACCTGTGCTACTCCGAGTTCGACGTCGTCATTGACGCCGTGGACCACCTGGACGCCGACGTGACCAGTATCGAGGCCTCCCGCTCGCGCATGGACATCCTCCCGGCGGTGGCCGCCCACGGCTTCGAGCGTCAGCTCGGCCCCGGGATCTGGGATATCCACTCACCGCGCGTACCCAGCGTGGGGGAGTGCACCGAGCTGCTCCGGCGGGCCGTGGACGCCCTGGGGGCGGGCAGGGTCTGGGCCAACCCGGACTGCGGGCTCAAGACCCGCGCCTACGCCGAGACCGAGGCGAGCCTGCGCAATCTTGTGGATGCCGCCAAAGCTGTCCGCGAAAGCCTCTAACCACTCGTCAAGACCCCACTTTCCATGAGATCATGGGCGCATGACGCTCTTCGCTCTCGACGACGACCGCCTCACCCCCGTCATCTGGGGGCGTGAGGCGTCGTCACAGGTACGGGCCCAGGTGAGGGCGGCCCTGGCGACCCAGACGACCGCCCCCGTGTTCGAGTTCCTGGACGCCGACGCCCTGGTGTCCGCCATCGCCGAGATGTCGGACACCGGGCTGACCATCCTGACTGAGGGTGTCAGCGATGACGTGCGCGCGAGCGTACGACGCCTGTCCGAGGCTGGGGTACATATCCGTATCGTGAGTGTGCGCAGCTACGGGGGCACCGTCCTGGTGAGTGTCGAGTCCGTGGAGGACGCCGCCCTGGCGAGTATCCGCCAGGCCACGCCCATCCAGATGGTCGAGGAGACCAGCGGGAGCACCGGCGACGAGAGCGTGTGGGCTGCCTCCCGTACCACCGGCGACTCCCGTGCCACCGGGGCGACGGCGGGGACGACTGGGACGACGGGGCGGACCTCCCACGCCGCCCCGGACAGCCCCTGGGCGGCCCGTAGCGCCGCGGAGGAGGCGTGGGCCAGCAGGCGTGAGGCGCCCTCGGAGTCCAGGTCGAGCCGGGGGAGCACGGACTGGAGGTCCAACGAGTTCGAGACCACCCCCATGCCCCGTATTACGGTCCCGACCTGGGAGGGCGACGACGTCACCGTCGAGGAGCTGCCCGGCCTGCGTCGCGGGCACCGCAGCACCGGCCCTGTCCTGGGGGCCCAGCCCACGGTCACCTCGGGCAACGAGGCCGCGCAGGCGCTGGCCCTGGTCGCCGCCAGCCTCCAGACCCCCGCCCGCCTGGTGTGGGACCGGCCGCGTCGGGGGATCCACCACGAGGCCATCCTGGACCGCAGCGGTCGGATGACCCTGTCCACGGGGGAGTCCTTCGTGGATCCCTCAGCCGCCGCCAACGCCGCCCAGCACACGCAGGACATTGACGGCTGGCGGGTGTGGCGCCTGGGTGTCACGGGCCCGAGCCTGGCCGAGCTCCTGACCCGCTAGGCCTGCTGGCTCCGGGAGCTAGGCCGCCCGGCTTCGAGCGTCTGCTTAAGCTGCCTGGTTCTGGAGTCTTCTCAGTCCGCTCCTGGCGCGGGACCGTCCTGGTCCCGCGCCATTCTCTTACCCCCTTCCGTGAGAACGGTACTTATTGCTCGCGAGAACGGTACTTATTGCTCGCGAGAACGGTACTTATTGGCCGTGAGAACGGTACTTGTTCGTCGTGAGAACGGTACTTGTTGACGCGGACGTACCTTGGTCGCCGGGGACGTACCGTAGAGGTACGTCCCCGGCGACCAAGGTACGTTGCCAGCGAGGTCGGGATCGCCAGGTCGGGACAGGGCTGCACTGGTTGAGGCCCTGCTCCCTACAGGATCGGCGGGTACCCCTAGTGGAGGGCTGGGTACAGGGACCTGAGTCCTACTCCGCCCTCGGGATGGAGCGCGCCGAGAAGCGGAGGGAGGGCTGGTACGGGCCCCGAGATCTGCGGGAGCTCGTGCGGGCGACGGCACATGGACGACGGGACCCGTCTGTCCCCAGGTGCAGTGGGGCAGACGGGTCCCGTCGTCACGTCCGTTCTCGCGACGAACAAGTACCGTTCTCACGGCCAATAAGTACCGTTCTCGCGAAGAATAAGTACCGTTCTCGCGGAAGGGGGGCGGCGGGTTCAGAAGCGTACGGCGTAGGGCATGGCCCCTGAGTAGCGCATGGAGGTCACCCGCACGGTCATGCCGAAGGTCGGGGCCTCGATCATCTGGTCGTCACCCAGGTACATGGCCACGTGGTAGATGCCGGACTGGGTACCGTTGTCCGACCAGAAGACCAGGTCACCGGGCTGGACGCTGCCCAGGGGCACCAGCGTGCCCTCGCCGTACTGCACACGTGAGGAGTGGGTGAGGTACACCCCGGCACTGCGCCAGGACAGCATGGTCAGGCCTGAGCAGTCCACGCCGCCGTAGGACTCCCCGCCCCAGACGTAGGGCGTGCCCAGGAAGGAGTAGGCCGAGTTGATCGCGGTCGAGGCCCCGCCGTAGGAGGGCGCGGGCTCGGGATCCGGCTCAGGCTCGGGCTCGGGCGCAGGTGCCGGCTCAGGCTCAGGCTCCGGGTCGGGCTCAGGTGCCGGGGCCGGTGCGGGCTCGGGGGCCGGTGCCGGGTCGGGGTCAGGCGCTGGCTCCGGCGCCGGGTCGGGTGCCGGAGCCGGGTCGGGTGCCGGAGCCGGGTCGGGTGCCGGTGTGGTCGGGTCAGGTCCCGGGGCGGTGGGGGCAGGGGCCGCGGGCTGGCTGGCAGCAGCCTGGTCCCGGGCGGCCTGGTCGGCAGCCGCCCGCGCGGCAGCAGCCTGGGCGGCCGCCTCAGCCGCCGCCTTGGCAGCGGCCTCCTCCTTGGCCTTGCGCTCGGCCTCCCGCTGGTTCTGGTACTGGGTCTCCAGCTCGACGGTGGTGTTGCGCTGGGTGGCGAGCTGGCTAATGAGGTTGGTGCGCTTGGTCTCGGCGTCGGTCACCGCCGCCTGGGCCTGCACGGCCGCGGTGTCAGCAGTGGCCTTGGCGCTCTGGGCGGTGTCGGCGGCGGTCTGCTTGGCCACGACCTTGCTGTCCGCAATGGACTGCATGGTGTCGGCCACGGCCTGGAGGGCCTCCACCCCCTGGACCTTGGCGTCAGAGTTCTCCCCGGCGCGCATGAGGGCCACGTTCTGGTCGGCGAGGTCCGCCAGCGACTCGCTGGTCAGGTAGGGGGTGAGCATGTCCAGGGGGTTGCCACCCTCCTGGTAGGTCTGCACCACCACGGAACCCAGCGCGGTGCGGGCCTCGGTGGTCTCCTGCTTGGCGTTGTCCGCGTTGGTCTGGGCGGTCTGCGCGCTGGTGGTGGCCTGGTTGAGGTCGTCCAGGGCGACCAGGTAGTCCTCGTTGGCCTTCTCGGCGCTGATCTGGGCGGCGTTGAGACTGGCGTTGAGCTGGGAGAGCTGGGCCTCAAGGGTCGCAATGGAGGCCGACGTCGAGCTCTCGGCCGCCTTGGACTTGTCAATGTCGTCCTGGGAGACATCGTCCGCGACCGCTATGGGGCCCAGTCCGGCTGCCAGGGCGAGAGCGGTCGCCGCGAGGACGGCTCTGGTCGTCCTGCGGTGAAGGATGCTGCTCACGGGTCCTCCGTTCCTCGGCGCGCCACCTTGACGGACGCGCCTGGCTCACTACTGAGAACACTAGCGGGACGTGGGGCCGCAAGAAACACTGTTCTCACAAATCACAGGTGTCACACGCTCATCATCTGTCCCGTCAGGGCGGGAATCGCGCGCCAGGACGCGGCAGAACGACGTCGGTGAGACTGCTCACACAGGCGCGCTGTTCGCCCCCAGGAGACGTGCCTGTATCACTTGGTGGTCGCGGGCGCCCGCTATCCGGACAGCCGGGTGCTCCCGGCTCCAGCGCCTCTCGGCACCACCCGGCCCCGGCGCCGCCCCCCGAAAACGGAACCGTCACCGCCGAGCCACCTCCCGCCTCGCCCGGCCCCAGCGCCACCCGGCCCCGACGCCGCGCCCTCTACGATCCACAGCCAGCAGCACAGCTACCCACCGCCGCTTGACACACCACATAGGAGCGCCCTCCAACCTCGCCCACCCCCGGCGCCACCCGGCCCCTTGAGTTTGCGCGCCCCGCGGACCCGTGCCTACGGTGACCCCATGTGCTGCACCCGCCGAATGCGCAGCTGACGCGCACGCCGCCACCGGCCCACAGGCCCTGGCCCTCGTGCACGTCAAGTCCTGCGGTCCCGCCGTGCGCGGGCCGTGACCCTCGCGGACGGGGCACCGCCCCACGCCGGAGGGCGTAGGCGCGCAGGTTGCCCCCATGACCCTCGCGGACGGGGCACCGCCAGGATCCTCACCTCCTGGGTGCCGCAGCCCTCCCGGCCCTGGCCACGCCGTCGTCCGCCCCTGAAGACCCCCGCGACGTACCGCACCAGGAGCGAACCATGAGCACCCCGACCCCCAGCCACCACGCCGACGCCGCCCGCACCGACGCCGCCCACACTGACGCCGCCCGAGCCGAGGCCCCCGCGACGGGCCGCCCCGCCGGTGGGCCGGCTGGTGCCGCCGACGCACCCCCTCAGGCGCCTACGGCGTCGGCCCCGCCCAGCGCCGAGGCCCCCGCTGGCTGGCACTTCGAGACCAAGCAGGTCCAGGCCGGTCACACCCCCGACTGCGCCACCGGGGCCCGGGCCGTCCCCGTCTACCAGTCCACCTCCTTCGTCTTCCCCTCCGCCCAGGAGGCTGCCGACCGCTTCGCCCTGCGCAGCCTCGGCCCTATCTACACCCGCCTGGACAACCCCACCAACGCCATTGTGGCCGCCCGGGTCAACGCCCTGGAGGGCGGGGTCGGCGCCCACCTGGTGTCCTCCGGCATCGCCGCCGAGACCCTGACCTTCCTGACCCTGGGGCAGGCGGGCAGCAATATCGTCGCCTCCCCCTCCCTGTATGGGGGGACCACCAACCTCCTGACCCACACCCTGCCCAAGTTCGGCATTACCACGCGCTTCGTGGAGGACCCCGCCGATGCCGCCTCCTGGGCGGCCCAGGCCGACGAGGGCACCATCGCCTTCTTCGGGGAGACCATCCCCAACCCCAAGGGCGACATCCTGGACATTGAGCCCGTTGCCGCCGCCGCCCACGCCCTGGGCATCCCGCTGGTGGTGGACAACACCATTGCCTCCCCCTACCTGACCCGGCCCATTGAGTGGGGTGCGGACATCGTGGTGGAGTCGGCTACCAAGTACCTGGGCGGGCACGGCTCGTCCGTGGGCGGGATCCTGGTCGACTCCGGGAACTTCGACTTCGCCTCCGTGCCTAAGCGCTTCCCGGGCTTCAACACCCCCGACCCCTCCTACAACGGCCTGGTCTACGCCCGTGACCTGGGGGTGGGCAGCGAGATGGGCAACGTCGCCTTTATCCTCAAGGCCCACACCGAGGGCCAGCGCGACCTCGGCTTCGCCGCCAGCCCGTTCAACGCCTTCCTCATCGCCCAGGGCGTGGAGACCCTCTCCCTGCGCATGGAGCGGCACGTGGACAACGCCCTGGCGGTCGCGCGCTTCCTGGAGGGGCACGACGGCGTGGCGCGGGTGGGCTACTCCGGCCTGCCCTCCAGCCCCTACTACGAGCTGCACCGCAAGTACTGTCCGCGCGGGGCCGGGGCCGTGCTGTCCTTCGACCTGCCCGGGGGGCGGGCGGCGGGCGCCGCCTTCGTGGACTCCCTGAGCCTGTTCTCCCACCTGGCCAATATCGGCGACGTGCGCTCCCTGGTGGTCCACCCCGCTACCACCACCCACTCCCAGGTCGACGACGCCGGCCTGGCCCGGGCCGGGATCAGCGCCGGGACCGTGCGCCTGAGCGTGGGGATCGAGCACATTGACGACATCCTCGCCGACCTGGAGCGGGGCCTGGACGCCGTCGGCGCCTGAGCCCCGGCAGCGGATCCCGAGGAGGGACACCATGACGATCCCCGAGAGCGTTCCCTACGGCGTGGGTACCGCCCGAGCCAAGCTCGTGGACCGCAAGGCCGGGTCCCCCACCGGGGCCTGGCGTCCCGGTGACGACCCCGGCCACCGCCGCTTCCTGGAGATCGGCGACCTGCCCCTGGACTCCGGGGAGGTGCTGCCGGACACGGTCCTGGCCTTCGAGACCTGGGGGGAGCTCGCCCCGGGGCGCGACAACGCCGTCCTGGTCCTGCACGCCCTGACCGGGGACTCCCACGTCACCGGCCGGGCCGGGCCGGGGCACCGCAGCGCCGGGTGGTGGGGCGACGTCGTGGGGCCGGGGCGGGCTATCGACACCGGGCGCTACTACGTGGTGGCCGCCAATATCCTGGGCGGCTGCCAGGGCTCCACCGGGCCGTCGTCCACCGCCCCCGACGGGCGGCCCTGGGGCTCCCGCTTCCCCTGGCTGACCACCCGCGACGCCGTCCGTGCCGAGGCCCTCCTGGCCGACGCCCTGGGGATCGACGCCTTCCACCTGGTCATCGGGGCCTCCCTGGGCGGGCACCGCGCCGTTGAGTGGGCCGTGACCTACCCCGAGCGGGTGAGCAACCTGGCCCTGGTGGCCACCGGGGCCTCCACCACGGCCGACCAGCTCGCCTGGTGCCACCTCCAGGAGCTCGCCATTGTGGCGGACCCCTACTTCCTGGACGGCGACTACTACTCCCACCCCATCGGGCCGGTGCGGGGGCTGGGGCTGGCACGGGCGATCGCCCACACCACCTACCGCAGCGCCGCCGAGCTCGACGCGCGTTTCGGGCGCGCCCCCCAGGGGGAGGAGGACCCGGCCGTGGGCGGGCGCTACCAGGTAGAGTCCTACCTGGACCACCACTCCGGCAAGCTCCTGGCCAGGTTCGACGCCAACAGCTACCTGATCGTCACCCACTCCATGATGGTCCACGACGTGGGCGCCGGGCGCGGGGGGACCCAGGCGGCCCTGGGGACGGTCACCGCCCGGACCCTGGTGGTGGACGTGGACTCCGACCGGCTCTTCCTGCCGCCCCAGGCCGAGGAGCTCACCCGGTGCATCCCCCGCACGGTACGTCGCACCGTGCACTCCCTGCACGGGCACGACGGCTTCCTCATTGAGCACCAGCAGGTGGGCGCCATCCTGCGCGAGTTCCTGGCGGGGCCTGACGACGTTGCACATTCTTCCGACGGGGTCCGGTAGGGCGGTGGCGTAGTTCCAACGATTTCCCGACCTGGGAGGCGGGCGGGGGAAGGATGAATGTGCAACAGCGCCTCCGTTGCACATTCATCCTTGTGCCGGACGCTGGACCACGTCGCGGATCCGCGTGATTCCGCGGTTCCTTGATCGGGGTCTGTAAAAAGAATGTGCGGTCCCGCCAGGTGGCCTGCCGGTCGGCTGCCGCGCCCCTGACATAATGGGGTCGTGAGCACCTCCACCACGACCCCTGGTACCCCTCAGGCTCCCGTGGGCTCCTGGGGCCCCGATATCCTGGGGCCCGGCTTCCAGGCCCGGACCCTGCCGCTCCTGCCCGACGAGGAGGACGACGGCGCCGTGGCCACCCTGGTGCGCCACGTACCCGCCCTCGACCCGCAGGCCCTGGCCGCCACCCCCACGACGCCGTCGTTCTCCTGGCTGTACCTCCACGGCTGGAACGACTACTTCTTCAACACCACGCTGGCCCGCGAGGTCGCCCGGATCGGCGGGGCCTTCTACGCCGTGGACCTGCGCCGCTACGGCCGGAGCCTGCGCGAGGGCCAGATGCTGGGCTGGACCGCCAACCTGACCGACTACGACGAGGAGATCGGGCAGGCCCTGGCGGTGGTGCGCGCCGAGACGGGCATGGACACCCCGGTGGTGCTCTGCGGGCACTCCACCGGCGGGCTGACCGCCTCCCTGTGGGCCGACCGCCACCCCGGGGCCCTGGCGGCCCTGGTCCTGAACTCCCCCTGGCTGGTGATCCAGGGCGCTGACCCGGTGCGCCTCGTGGGCGAGCCGGTGGTCAACACCCTGGCCCGTCGGGATCCGCGCCGTCCCGTCCCCCTGCCCAGCTTCCCTGAGGAGAGCCTCTTTACGGTCCTGTCGGGCTGGGACGTGGAGCGTGACGGCGAGCTGCCGGACCCCGCCTGGGAGGGTGACGAGTACGTGCGCGGCTGGCAGGTGGATCACCGGTGGAAGGTGCTCCCGACGGCGCCGGTGCGGCCCGGCTGGCTCCAGGCCGTCCTCGCGGGGCAGGCGCGGGTGTCCGCGGGGCTGGACGTGCGCTGCCCCGTCCTGTGCCTGGCCAGCGCCCGCAGCCGTCTGGGGGTGACCTGGAACGAGGACGCCCGCCACGTGGACACGGTCCTGGAGGTCGACGAGGTCGTCGCCCGGGCGGTGCGGCTCGGGGCCCTGGTGACGGTGGCCCGCTTTGAGGGCGGGGTCCACGACCTCATGCTGTCGGCCCCGCCCGTGCGCGAGCAGGTGCTCAGCGTGGTGCGCCGCTGGGTCGCCGCCTACGTCCTGCACTGACCACGTCCCGGCAGAGCGGCCGCACCGACGGCGCGGCAGGGCTTCCGCCGCCCCTTTCGCGAGAACGGTACTTATTGCTCGCGAGAACGGTACTTATTGCTCGCGAGAACGGTAC
>ERZ773099.514-NODE-514-length-33092-cov-5.702455_pt1 | contig 33092 bp, 27 predicted proteins | sample MGYA00511120_ERZ773099 | MGnify/ENA primary metagenome ERZ773099 (study PRJEB29015, sample SAMEA2738012) | human oral metagenome | biome: human oral; feature: human-associated habitat; material: dental | place: China | collected 2104 ... | reverse complement strand
CCTCTGCAGGTACAGGCCGTTCCTCCGGAAATTTTGTCGCAACCACGCTGTCATGCGCGTTGGATTCCGAAATGCGCATTTCAGGTTTTTCTTCCTCGGAAACAGACGTATCCTCCGATGCGCATACATTCCATTCATCGTCTGCAAACAGATAGTATTCATCCATGCGGAGCTGCTCTCCGAGCTGCTCGGTCAAAAAGGCGCACATCTCCGCAAGATGTGACTCGTCATAGGCGAGAAGTGCCACACGGGGAGAAAGCTCTGTGCGCCGTTTGCAAAGTGTCTTTATCCATCTACGATCCGGCGCATCGAGGAGAAACGCCATCAGCTCATTTATATGCGGGGTCACACAGGACAAAATACCGCAGCCGCCGCCCACGCCACCTCTGAGTTCCGGCATGATTGCCTTGCGACGCATCCCATTCAGAAGTCCCTTCTCATGCAAGATGGCGGCAACTGCCTCGTGCGGCTTGAGTTCATCCATCGAATCCAAATCAATTGCGGATTTATCACGGATCTTAAGAAGTTTTGCCGGTTCCCCACCTGCGGCGCACAGTTTTTTCAGTGCACGTGTGCCGCTATAAAGGAGCGGCAGACCCTCAAACTGCCACACACGGAGAAAGCCGCGCTGCACCGCATCCGCAAGCACCGTCGATACCAGTGACACCTCCATATCGGTTCGACATGCCGGACAGGATGGTGAAAACACGCTGTCTAGCCCCATGCGGAGAACGGTTGCACGCACATTTCCAATAGCACTTGCCGCCTTAGTCAGATACCGCTTAATGCTCTTCGCGCTGATCTCCGTTTCCGCCGTACGATCCTCACTGCTGACCAACGGATGCCGCTCTGCGCACAGCGCACGCACGCGGTCAAACGCCGTTGTCTCGATGCGCTCCTCCGCAACAGACCTTACAAGCTCCACACGGTCAGTTTCCCGCTCCGTCGCCGCGTCCTCCTCCGCGCCCTCCAGGAGGTCCTGAGGGGCAATGCGCGTCGGCATGAACATGTAGAGAAAGCTGTCCGAGTCCTCCTGAAGGACGCGGGTCTGGCCCTCCTCGCCGTTGAACTCCACGGTCACCTCGCTGCCCCTCAGCGCCCGAACCCCGTCCTGAAAGTAGGTCAGGTTGAAGCCCACCCGCAGAGGGTCCCCGTCAATGGAGGCACTCAACACCTCAAAGGCCGTTCCGAAGTCCGGCGCCTTCGCGGTCATCTCAAGCTCTCCGCCCGGGGAGAGCCGGAGCACCACGAGGTGGGCCGGGGTGTTTCGCGCGATGATGTCCAGCCGCTCCAGGGCTGGGAGGATCTCGTCCTTGCGGACCCGAAGGGTCGTGAGGACGTCGGAGGTCAGGATCCGCTCGTAGTTTGGGAAGGCGGACTCCACGCACCGGATGGAGAACTCCACCCCTTCGAGCTGAAACCAGGCTGTCGAGCCGTCGTTCAGGATTTGGACGTGTGACTCCGGGTCCCCCAGGCCGGTGAGCCGGTTCAGCTCCTTCAGGGCGGGGATGGGCAGCATCATCTCCCGCTCGGCCTTGGACTCGCAGGGACACTTCGAGATGGAGAGCCGTTTGCTGTCCGTGGAAACGACGCTCATCAGGTTCTCTTGGACCTTCACGAGGCAGGTCCCCAGGTACTTCGGGAAGTCCACCGGCGTGGAGCTGGCCACGGAGCCCTCGTTGATCGCCCGCATCAGGTCCGCGGCCAGAACGTCGGCGAGCGCTGAGGCGCTGTCGCTGCGCGGGATGTTGGGGAACTCCGAAACGGGAAAGGTCGAAAAGCGCATCTTGTTTCGCCCGGCCGTAAGCGTTCCGCGCTCCTGAACGACTTCCAGGGTGGCGGTGTCCGACTGAATTTTCTTCAGAAAGTCCCCAAAGAGGCGGACGGGGAGGACGGCGGAGCCGGCCTCGACGGTCTGGACCCCCGAAGCGGTACACCGGATGGCGGTCTTGAAGTCGGTCGCCTCAAGGGTGACGGCATCTCCTGCGTTGACCAGGATGCCGCTGACGGCGTTCATGGCGCTTTTGGCGTTGCTGGAGTGTTCGGCCATCTGCCAGGCTTTGAGGAATTCCGTTCGGTTGATTTCCAGTTTCATTCCAGGTCCTCCTTTTTGGGGTCTTTTTTGTTGGAGTTTTTTTACGTTTGGCGTTTGTTGGTTGTGTATTGGTTTGAGGTTTCTTTTGTTTTTTTATTTTTTAGTAACAGTAATAGTAATAACCTCGAACAAGTCTGTGGATAAGTTGACGCGATGCCGTCGATTTCGGTTGTTGTGTCGTGTGGATTTTTCGTGGGAGTCCTGTGGATAACCTGTGGGCGGCGTGGGCGAATCCCGTGGCCCACAATTTGTTTTGTGGACAACACTTGGATATCCACAACTCGTTCACAGCCTGTTCTTGAGGTTATCCACCGTCCGACGCACCTCCTGGTCCGTCTTGACGAGTTCGCCGATCTTCTTCCGCGCGTGGATGACGGTGGTGTGGTCCTTCTTGCGAAAGGCGTGGGCGATCCGAAGAAGGCTCGTCTCCGTCATCTCGCAGCAGAGGAACATGGCGATCTGTCGGGCCATGGCCAGCTCCGCCGTCCGCTTGGAGCTGGTCAGCTCCTCAGGGCTCATGCTGAAGTACTCCGCCACGACGCTCTGGATGTCCTCCACCGTCACCGGCGCCTTGACGTCCATGCGCAGGACGTCCTTCAGCCACTCGGAGCTGCGCTCGATGGTGACGGGCTCGCCGTAGAGCTCCGAGGACATGATGACGCGGTTCAGCGCGCCCTCCAGGTCCCGAATGTTGCTGGGGATGTGTTGAGCCAGGAAGTGGACGACCTCGTCCGGCAGGTCGCAGCCCCGCAGCATGGCTTTCTTCTGCAGGATCGCAATGCGCGTTTCCAGGTCCGGGGGCTGGATGTCCGCCACCATCCCCCAGTTGAAGCGGCTGATCAGTCGGTCCTCGATGTTCTGAAGCTCGGAGGGCTGCCGATCCGAGCAGATGACGACCTGGCTGTTGCCCTCGTAGAGCGTGTTGAAGGTGTGAAAGAACTCCTCCTGGCTCCGCTCCCGGTTGCCCAGGAACTGAATGTCGTCGATCAGAAGGATGTCCACGTTGCGGTAACGATCCTTGAACTGGTCCGTCTTCGAGTCCCGGATGGACTGGATGAACTCGTTCAGGAACTTCTCCGCGCTGATGTAGAGGGCCCGAAGGTCCGGCGACCGTTTCAGGGCGTAGTGGCAGATGGCGTGCATCAGGTGCGTCTTGCCGAGCCCCACCCCGCCCCAGATAAACAGAGGGTTGAAGCGCTCCTTCACGGGGGCCTCCGTGGAAACCAGGCTCTCCGCGACGGCCAGGCTCGAGGCCTGCGCCAGGCGGTTCGATTTGCCCACCACGAAGCTCTCGAAGGTGTAGTTCGGGTTCAGGTTGATTCGCGCCACGGGGGCGCTGTGCCCTGGCCTTTCCTGCTGATCCTGCCGTGCCAGTTCCGCCCTGGCCTCCTCCGGCTGCACGCTGGCCTGGAGCCGGAGGCCCCTCACCCCCATCCCCTCCGCCGCCTCGTTGAGCCGGGCCAGAAACTTCTTCGCGATCTGCTCCTTGATGAAGGGGTTCGCCGTGTCCACCACCAGCGTTCCCTCCTCGATGGAAATGGGTACACAGGTGCTGAACCACAGCGGGACGGCCTCCTCCGGGAGGTCCGCCCGCGCCAGGATCCCCTGCCACAGGTCCATCAGATTTCGTTCGTCCTTTTGCTGCAATCCCTTTCACCCCTGTACCTTGAAGCCTGTCCCCTGCCGCCTGGTCACAGGCGGGGGACCACCGTGATGGGGATGTGGACGAGCGCCGACCCCGTCCCTCCCGTGAGATCGCAGGGTTGTCCACATCGACGGCCCTCTGTAAGGCGTTTCTCAAGCCAATTTGAGTTAATTATACACTTATCCACAGGGAAATGACGCAAAACCTGTGGATAACTCGCCGTTTCCGACCCGCTTTCAGAGCGCGATGGGGATAAACGAAGGTAAAATGAACGAGTTCCTTCGTCGCGGATGCTTCACGGCGGAGTTAATGATATCATGAACGATGTGGACGGACGGCGGGCAAGGAACGCCGTCTGCCCAGGAGGTCCTGTCCAGGACCTCCTGTCGGGGTGCCGTCCGCCCTCTTCCGCCGCAGGTGGCCTGATCGAGGAAGGGGACGGGGGAAGTCTGCGGGAGCTCAAGGAGGTCTTTTCTAAAATGTCGATCTATCTGAACAACGCCGCTACCACCTGGCCGAAACCCGCCCCCGTCGGCGAAGCCATGGCCGCCTTCCTTGCCCGCGGCGGGGCGAACCTGGCCCGGGGCACGTCCTCCGCCCGGGACATGGAAACGCTGAACTCCGTGCTGGACTGCCGCATTCGGGTCGCCTCCCTGCTGGGCGGCTGGGAGGATGCGGACCCCCGGTACGTCACCTTCTGCGCCAACGTGACCGAGGCACTGAACTTCGTCCTGCGGGGCTTCCTGCGGCCGGGGATGAAGGTCGTCGCTTCCTCCATGGAGCACAACGCCGTCATGCGGCCTCTCAGGGCTCTTGAAGAGCGGGGCGTCCTGCTGACGCTCCTGCCCTCGGACCGCGAGGGGCTGCTGGACCCGGAGGACCTGCGGCGGCTCCTGAGGTTTGAACGGTTCGACCTGATGGTGATGGCCCACGCCAGCAACGTTTGCGGGACGATCCAGCCCTTGGAGGAGGTGGCGGCAATCTGCCGGGAGGCGGAGCTGCCGCTGGTGTTGGACACGGCCCAGACGGCGGGGGTACTGCCCCTGGACGCGGCGAAGCTGGGGCTCGCCGCGCTGTGCTTCACGGGGCACAAGGGGCTGATGGGCCCCCAGGGCGTCGGCGGCGTGGTGTGGAGGCCGGACTTCGCCCGGAGGGTGGAGCCCATCGTCACGGGGGGGACGGGGAGCTACTCGCACCTGGAAACTCAGCCGGAGGAGCTGCCGGACCGCTTCGAGTCCGGGACCCCCAACCTGCCCGGCATCGCGGGGCTCCACGCCGCGCTGGGGTGGCTGGAGGCGGAGGGCGTCCAGGCCGTCGAGGCCCGCGAGCGGGAGCTGGGGCGGCGCTTCCTGGAGCGCCTCTCGAAGCAGGAGGGCGTCCTGCTCAGCGGAAAGCAGGGCATGGAGGGGCGGCTTCCCGTCTTCTCGATCAACGTCCGGGGGTTGGACAACGGAGTCCTGGCGGACGAGCTGTCCCGCATGGGGTTTGAAACCCGTCCGGGACTGCACTGCGCGCCGGAGGCCCACCGGTCCCTCGGCACGTTCCCCCAGGGGAGCCTTCGGGTTTCGCCGGGGTACTTCAACGCGCCTCAGGACGTCGACGACTTCTTCAGCGCGCTGTCGGAGGCGGTGAAGGCGCTTGGAGGGATCAAGGCACATGTACCTGCGTGAGCTGACGGTCCTGCCGTCCGACGCCTCCTGCCACGGGCGACTGAAGCTCCACAGCCTGCTGGACTACCTGCAGGACACGGCGAGCCTGGCGGTGAGGGAGCTGGAGGGGACCTCCTCGGAGCTCCTCGCACGGGGCTACGCCTGGGTGCTGCTGCGCTACGAGGTGGAGGTTCTGGCGCCGCTTCCGGCCCTGGACGAGCGCTTCGTGGTGGGGACCTTTCACGACGTGGAGCACGGCTACAACACCCTCCGGGTCTTCAACGTGGACCGGCCGGACGGGACGCCTCTGGCCTGGGCCAAGACCTCCTGGCTCCTGCTGGACCTGGCGTCGGGGCGGCCCGTGCGCCCGAAGGCTCACCTGCCCAGGATCGACGAGCGCTACACGGGCCCCATCGACCCGGACTTTCCGGACATCCCGACCCCCGACTCGGACGCGCCCTGCACCGAAGTCCTTTGGCCCGTCCGCTTTCACGACCTGGACGTCAACGCCCACGTGAACAACGCGGCCTACTTCGAGTGGATATTCGAGGCCACGCCCATCGACTTGATGGAGTTCGAGCCCAGGGGGATATCGGCCTCCTTCCGGTCCGGGATCCGCTGGGGCGGCCGTCCCCGCATCCACATCGCGCCCCTGCCGGAGCGGGGAAGCGTGCGGTCCTTCGTCTACCGCATCACGGACGACGAGCGTCCGGGCGAGAAGCCCATGACCCTGTTCTCCTGCAGCTGGGAGCCCTGTCGGTCATGAACATCGTCATCGTTGGAGCGGGCGAGGTGGGGCGCAGCATCGCGGCCACCCTGTCCGCGGACGGACACAACGTCAACCTGGTGGAGCAGGACGTGGAGAAGGCCAAGCGCGCGGAGGACGAGCTGGACGTGCGCGTCATTCGGGGCAACGGGGCCAGGCCCCAGGTGCTCTGGGACGCGGGCGTGCGGGAGGAGGACTGCGCCGCGGACATCCTGGTGGCCTGCACGGACCGGGACGAGGTGAACATGCTGTCCTGTTGGATCGCCCACAGTGCCGGGGTCCGGAACGTCATCGCCAGGGCACGGGGGCTTGAGTTCACGGACTCCCCCACCTGGGGGCAGAAGCTCGGCATCGACATGATGATCTCGCCCGAACGGTCCGTGGCGCGGGAGATCCTGGAGCTCCTGACGGTGAGCTCCGCCACCCGCACGGCGGAGCTTCTGAACGGACAGGCGGCCATCTACGCCTTTCGCGTCGCCGAGGACTCCCCGCTGGCGGGAAAGTCCCTGAAGGACATCCGCATCGCCTACAAAGACCTCGTCGCCATCGTGGTGTGCGTGGAGCGCCCCGACGGGGAGAGCTTCGTCCCCGACGGTGACACGGTGCTGGCCGCTCAGGACCTGTGCTACGTGGTTTCTTACAAGGAAACGGTCTACATGCTGGAGGAGCTCTTTCAGCGAAAGAACTCCCGGCCCCTGCGCCGGGTCTTCATCGTCGGGGGCGGAAAGATCGGGTGCCAACTGATCCAGAGGATTCACGAGGCGTACCGGCACGCGGAGATCCGTATCCTGGACGTCAACGAGGAGCGCTGCAGGAGGCTGTCCGACGAGCTGGGGGACAAGAACACCCTGTTCCTCCACGAGGACGGCATCCAGAGGGAGGTCCTACAGGAGGAGGGCATCGAGGAGGCGGACGGGTACGTCTGCGTCACGGACTCCGACGAGGTGAACCTGGTCTACGCCGCCATGGCGAAGGCCATGGGCGTCCGCAAGAGCATCGCGGTGGTGCGCCGCCACCTCTACCGCGACATGCCGAAGTACATGCCCGTCGACGCCGTGGTGGACCTGAACGAGGCGCTGTCCTCCACGATCCTTCGTACGATTCGCTACCCCGGCCACGCCCGGGCCCTCTCCATCATCGAGAAGATCGACGCGGAGATGCTGGAGGTGGTGCTGCCGGCGAAGCACAGCCGGGCGGGGATCCCCCTCTCGGACCTGGGGCTGCCCAAGGGCGTCCTGGTGGCGCTCCTGGGCAGGGGGAACCGGGTCTTCGTCCCCGTGGGTTCGACGAAGCTGGAGCCCGGCGACCACCTCATCCTCTTCGCCTCGACGGCCCTGATGCGCGAGGCCGTGGAGCTCTTCGGGGAGGAGCAACCGTGACGCGCGCACCGGCAGGAGGCCTTCACCGATGAAGGTGGGGATCGTCCTCCGCGTCCTCTCCTTCATCTGCGCGATCGTCTCCCTGTTCATGCTCCCCCCGCTCCTCCTGGCCCTCCTGGACGGCACGGGAGACGCCGCCGCCTTCGCCCTCTCCCTCGGCGTCGGAATTCTGCTGAGCCTGGGCCTCTTCCTGGCCGGCCGGCGCTGGCGGCCCGGCCCGCTTGGGGACACCCTGGGCATCCGCGAGGCCGTGGGCGTCGTGGGCTTCGCCTGGGTGATCGCCTCGGCGGTGGGGGCGCTGCCCTACTGGCAGTTTGGCGCGGCGCCCCGCTACGTCGACGCCTTCTTTGAAACCATGTCGGGCTTTACCACCACGGGGGCCACGGTGCTGGCCGACGTGGAGGCCCTCCCCAGGGGCATCCTGCTCTGGCGCGGGCTGACCCACTGGCTTGGGGGCATGGGGATCATCGTCCTGAGCCTCGCGATCCTGCCCTTCCTGGGCGTGGGGGGCATGGAGCTCTACAAGGCGGAGGTGCCCGGCCCCACGCCGGAGAAGCTGACCCCGCGCCTCCACCAGACCGCCCTGCTCCTGTGGGGGGTCTACCTCGCGCTGACGCTCGCCGAAACCCTCCTGCTGATGCTGGGGGGTATGAGCCTCTTCGAGGCGGTGGTCCATTCCTTTGCCACCATCGCCACGGGGGGCTTCTCCACGCGGAACGCCTCGATTGCCGCCTTCCGCAGCCCCTACGTCGAGTGGGTGATCACCGCCTTCATGTTCGCATCGGGCGTCAACTTCTCGCTCTACTTCCTGCTCTTCGCGAGGCGCTTTCGAGCAGTCCTGGGCGACGAGGAGCTGCGCTGGTACGCCGCCATCGTCGCGGCCTCCGCCCTGGCCATCGCCCTCTGCCTCCTCCGCCGCGGCGACTTCTCCGGGGTCGAGCCCGCGCTGCGCGCCTCCTTCTTCCACGTGGTGAGCCTGATCACCACCACGGGGTTCGTCACCGAAAACTACGACCTGTGGCCCGAGTTCGCCCGGTTCCTGCTCCTGATCCTGATGGTGGTGGGGGCCTGTGCCGGGTCCACGGGGGGCGGGTGCAAGGTCGTGCGCTTTCTGGTCCTGCGCCGTCAGGTCCAGGCGGAAACCCTGCGCCTGCTGCACCCCAGGGCGACGGTCACGGCGCGGATGAACGGGCGGGCCATCGGCCCTGACGTCATGGACTCCGCCTCGGCCTTCCTGGTCCTCTACCTCCTCATCATGACTTCGGCCACGCTCGCGATCACCGCCTTCGGTCACCCGAAGCTCGACGTGATGTCGGCCTTCTCCGGGGTGGTGGCCTGCCTCAGCAACGTGGGGCCGGGGCTGGGCGCCCTGGGGCCCGTGGAGAACTTCGCCTGGCTGCCCGCGGGCGTCAAGTGGGTCCTCTCCTTCTGCATGTTGGCGGGACGGCTTGAGCTCTTCGCCGTGTTCCTTCTCTTCGTGCCGGGGTCGTGGAGACGGTGAGGCGCCGGACGGGAGGTGAGCGAGGTACCGAGCGGTTTTGGCGAAAATCCGTCAGCGTTCCCTAAGCATTCGGCACGTTCCTGCCCCGCCTGAGGTCTGGTAAAATACCACACTGAGTGCATTCCGACGGAGGTCGATTTCTGGAAGACTTCGTCCGGAGCCTGTCGACCCCTGGCTCCTGCGGAGGGTGAACGTCAGGTGAAGACAACGATGACGCCTTCAAAAGCGTTAAAAGGACTGAAAACTTATGGAGTATGATCCCCATCTGCCAGAGGCGGAGGCCCCGTTCTCTACCGAGGAGGCCGCCCCTCAGGGCCCGAAACAGAAAAAGCTGAAGCTGTCGAAGGTCCCCCCTCAGACCGGGAAGGGGACGCCAGGGGACGGCCGCGTCCCGAAGCGCCTTCAGGCGGCCTCCTTCTTCTGTGGCGCGGCCGTCATGGTGCTGGAGCTCACCGGCTCCCGCCTGGTGGCGCCGTTCCTCGGCACGTCGCTGGTCGTCTGGACGGCGCTGATCGGCGTGATCATGACGAGCCTCTGCGTCGGAAACTGGCTGGGCGGCTGCCTGGCGGACCGGCGTCCGGAGGCCCGTCTGCTGGGCCGCATCCTCCTCCTGGCCGCCGCGATCCTGGGGGCGACGGCCTTCGCCAGCAACGCGATCCTCACCGCTCTCCTCCGGCTCTCCCTCAACCTCTACCTGACATCCGTTGCGGCCGCCCTCGTGATCTTCACCCCGACGACCCTGCTCCTGGGCATGGCGTCACCCTTCATCGCGCGCCTGGCCCTGCGCGACGTGGCCTCGTCGGGCGGCACGGTGGGGCGCCTCTCGGCCCTGAACGCGGCGGGGAGCATCCTGGGGACCTTCCTGGGCGGCTTCGTCCTGATCTCCCTCCTTCCCTCCGGGGTCATCCTGATGGGCCTCGCCAGCGCCCTTGCAGCGCTCTCCATGCTGCTCTACGCCGCCTCCTGGCGGGGCGTCCTCCTGACGGCGGCCTGCCTGGGCTGCGGCGCCTGGGCCTCCAGGGTGTACGGGCTGCCCATGACGCCCGTGGGCGTCCAGATCGACACGGCCTACAACCACATCTCCATCGTGGAGAGCCTCATGCTGCGCAACAACAACCGGCGCGTCCGCATCATGATGACGGACCCGGACGGGGCGCAGTCCCTGATGTACCCGGACAGCCCCGCGGAGCTGGTGAGCGACTACACCAAGTTCTACGACCTGGCCTTCCACTACAAGCCGGACGCGAAGCGGATCCTGATGCTGGGCGGGGGCGGCTACTGCGTGCCGCGTCACGTCCTGGCGGAGCGCAACGTTTCCATCGACGTGGTGGAGCTGGACCCCGGCGTCACGGAGGCGGCGCGGCGCTACTTCGACCTGCAGGACAGCCCGAACCTCAGGATATTCCACGAGGACGCCCGCGCCTTCCTGAACCGCATGGCGCAGGACCCGGAGGGGCAAGGGACCTACGACGCGGTCTTCATGGACGTCTTCGGCTCCTGGTACTCCATCCCCTTTCACATGACCACCGTGGAGGCCGCGCAGCGGATCCGCGCCCTGATGGCGCCGGACGGCGTCCTCATCACCAACGTCATCGCCGCGCTCTCGGGCCGGCGCAGCGGCGTGTTCCAGGGGATCTACGCGGCCTTCTCCCAGGCCTTCCCCCGGATGCTGATCTTCCCGGCCTCCGCTCCGGGGCCGGAGAGCGCGGAGGCTCTGCAGAACCTCATGCTGATGGCCCTCTGTTCGAGCGACCCCGCGGTCCCTCCGGCCCCCGACGCGGGCGTCCTGCCCCTCCTGGCCCACCAGTGGCTGGACCCCTTCGTCCCGGAGGTCCCCGCCTTCACCGACGCCTTTGCCCCGGTGGAGCGCTACGCGCTGGCGCAGTAGGCGTGCGGACTCGGAGGTCCTGCCCGCAGCGAGGTCGCCCCTTGGGGCGCCGCTTTTGTTTTTGAATTTCGTTTGTGAAGGAAGGTTGTGTTCTCCTTGACGGATTCTCGGATGAAGTCCTCCAACAGGGCGGACCAGGCGAAGGTCGGCCCCGGCGCGGCCAGGAGGCCGATGCCCCTCGTCCCCGCGCCGATCCTGGTCCCGCTCTGGATCGTCGCTCTTGTCCTGCCCAACCTGGTCTACTCCGGCGTGCGGTTCGCCGACACGCTGCACATCATGAAGTGGGCCGTGGCGGGGTTCCCCGTCGCTCTTGCCCTCCTGGCGGCGGGCTGGCGCCTCGTCCGGAATGGGGGGGACCGCCTGACGCTGCGGGTGGACCTCTTCGGGTCGATCTGGGCCCTGATGTTGGTCTACTGCGCCCTCATGCCGCTTTGGACCCCCATCTCCTCCGCGACGGGGATGCTCCACGAGCTCGTCTGCCTGGCGGCGGTGTGGGCCTTTTACGTGCTGAGCGTCGATTCCTTCCCCAACGGGAGCCTGCGGCCGATCCTTTGGCTGGCCAACGTCAACGGAGCGATCAACGTCCTGTTCGCGGAGCTGCAGATTCGGAAGTTGAACGGCCTTGACTTCCTTGCGGGGACGCCCCTGTCGGGCCTGCAGTCCCTGAGCTCCGTCATCCTGCCGACGCCGGGCAACTACATCGGGAACACCGCCCAGCAGAACATGTTTGGCCTCTGGATGGCCGTCTGCGTCATGAGCTCCGTCTACCTTTTCATCGCCTACGCCGTGGACGAGGAGGGCCGGAGGAGGCCCCTGTGGCTGACGGTCCTGAACCTGCTCCTGATGGGCGTCAACGTCTGGGGCCTGTGGAACAGCACCAGCCGGTCCGGAATCTTCTCCCTGTTCGCCGGACTCCTCGTGCTGGGCCTCGTGACCGTGGCCCGCTTCGGCCGGGCCTACGCCCTGCGCCTCGGACTGGCGCTCTTGCTCTTTATCGCCGTGCTGGGCGGCTCCATGGCGGTCAACCGCGCGCGGAGCAGCGACCTCATCGCCAAGACGGGGGACATGGTCCAGAACGCCTGGACCGTCGGCGGCCGCATCGGCATCTGGACCACCTCGAAGGCCATGTTCCGAGAGCACCCGGGGGGCGTGGGCATCGGGCAGTTCAAGTGGCACTACCTGGAGGCTCAGCGGGAGGCCTTCAAGACCAACCACGAGCCCTGGTACCAGTGGCAGTACACCCACTGGGCTCACAACGAGTTCCTGCAGTGGTTCTGCGAGGCGGGCGTCCTGGGGGGCGTCCTGCTCCTCGCGATGTTCGGCCTGTGGGGCGTCGCCGTCGTGACGCACCTCCTGAAGGGCCGGCACCTGCCCCGGGAGGCCATCTGGGCCTGTGCGCTCGTCACCCTCATCGCCTTCAACGCCCTCTGGACCCGCCCCTTCCACCGGATCGAGAACATCCTGTGGATGGCGCTGGCCTTCGCCATCACGAACCGGGAGGTCCTGACGGGGAGCCTGGGCTGGTCCGCGGCCCTGGCGAAGCGGGCGGCGCGGCTGATGGGAGCCCTCTTCTTCGTCGCCGCCGTCGCCGGGTCGGCCTACCTCCTGAGCGGCATCGAGGGGAACCTCCTGCTGCGGAGGGCGCTCAACACCTCCAACGCCGTCCTGCAGCGGGGCTGGCTGGAGAGGGCCGCCGCCCACCCCATCGTCCGGGAGGACGCCATCAAGAACCTGGGATACCACTACCTCCAGGTGGGGGACCAGACGGGCGACTTCAACGCCCTGAGTCGCGGCTTCAGCCTTCTGCTGGATCACTTCCGCCGCGAGCCCCACTCCGAGGACATGAGCCAGCTCCTGCATTGGGCCCAGCGCTTCCAGGCCCAGGACGTGCTGAGGGAGCTGGCGAGCTACCTCAAGCCGGGGACCTTCCAGTTGGTGCCCCAGCCGGGCATGACGGACCGCCTGGGCCGCTCCGTCGACGCCCTGGTCCTGGTGCCGCTCCAGCAGTCGGGTGGGATGACCTACGAGGGGGCCGAAGTGTCGCGCCAGTCCATGGACGCCCCAGCCTCCGAGTGACGGAGCGCCCCATGCGCCGAACCGGCTTCACGCTCATCGAGGTCATGATCGCGGTGATGCTGACGGGGATGGTGACGGCCCTGGCCCTTGCGCCCGTCGTCGTCACGGTTCGGCGCGTCGTGGAGCTTCAGCAGGACTACTCCGACGCCTCCGCCCTCTCCCGCGCGCTGGCCTTCATCGGGCGTGACGCTGCGGCCGCGCTGCGGGCGGCTCCGGTCCCGATCATCGTGAAGGACGGCAGGGTGTTGGGAGGGGGGGACGACGACGTCCTGATCGTGATGAGCGCCTCCCCCGCGAGGCAGGACGTGGCGGCGGGCAGCCTGGTCTACCGGGTCGAACGGGGCAGCCCGATGCGTCAGGACCTCCTGCCGGGGCTCTACCGCTGGGTGCTGTCGGGGAAGCTGCCGACCGAGGTGGACCCCGACAAGTTGAGAGGTGAGGAGGGGCAGCTCGTCCTTCCGGGGGTGACGGGCTTCCGCGTCGAGGTCCCCGTGGATGGGGAGGAGCGCCGCAAGGAGTACAAGGGCCCCCTCCCCGCCGGGCTCTTCATCGCCCTGACTCGGGGGACGGGGAAGGAGGAGGAGAGCGCTGAGGACTTCGCCGTGTTCCCGTAGGCGGCGCGGCTTCGTGCTGGTGTCCGTGTTGATGCTGGGCACGCTCCTGATCGCCTGCGCCACGGCCTTCGCCTGGTTCGTCCGCCTCCAGGTGCGCAGCGTCCTCCAGGAGCGGACGGCCCTGACAAATCGCAGCATGGCTCAGGTGCTCGCGGACTCCGTCATCAACGCCATCGCCGAGGTCAGCGGCCGGATGGACGCCGACAGCCCCCGTCAGCAGTGGTTCAAGCCGTTCCTCTTCCCGGCCGACGGGCTGGGGCTGTGGGCCGTTCAGGTGAGGCCGCTGGACGACAAATTCCCCATCCGCAAGCTCTTCCTGCCGGACGGCAACACCGTGAGGCAGGAGCTGCGGGGCCCGTGGGAGGACCTGTGGGACGCGCTGGGGCACCGGGAGCTGGCCACGCCGATGCTGGACTTCCTGGATCGGAACGACAGGGGGCGGGTCGGCGGCGTCGAGCGGAAGGAGTTCATTAACCGACCGCCCCTGGACCTCTCGGAGCTCCTGCTGCTGAAGGAGCTCACGCCGGAGGTCCTCCGGGGCGGGAACGGCAGGCCGGGCCTGAGCGACTTCTGCACGCTCTGGAGCGACGGGAAGATCAACCTCAACTCGGCCCCCCTCCCCGTCCTGCGCCTCCTGCCGGGGCTCGACGGCGGACAGGCGGAGCGGGTCGAGGCCTACCGGAGGGAGCACGTCCTGAGGAGCCTGCAGGACGTGCAGTCCATCCCCGGACTCACGGCCCGGACGGCCACGCGACTGACGAACCTGGCCGCCTTCAAGAGCCGCTACTTCGCCCTGCGCGTCGAGTTCGTCGACGAGTCGCCGGGAGGGACCTCGTTCAACATCATCTTTGACCGGACGGAGAAGAAGGTCGTCCGCTGGGAGGAGTCATGAGAGTGCGTTCGCTTTTCAAGAGAGGGGCCGTTTCCGAGTCCGTCAGGTTCCGGCGTCTGTCCGGCGGGGAGCTGCTGCCGCTGTCCTCCGCGTCGGGGGCGCGTCGGGGCGCCCTGGAGGTGACGCTGGTCCCCATGCGGTCCCTGGCCCTGGCCCCCTTCTCCTTCCCCTTCGCCAACCTCGCCAAGGTGCGGGAGGCGCTTCGGCTTCAGGTCGTGCCCTATGCCGCAGCGGGGGAGATCGAGCTGTTCCCCGTCGTCATGGAGCGGGCCGGCCGAGGGGTGTCGGGGTCGGTGTGGTACCTCTCCCCCTCGGAGCTGAACCTCCCCCTCGACGGGGGCCGGTCGCTGGTCTGGCCCGCGCCGCTGCCCCTGGCCGCGCGGGTGCAGGGGACCGGGGTCGCCCTGTGGGCGGACGAGGAGAACCTCTGCTCGATCCTGTGGCAGGACTGGAAGCCAGCCCTCACCCGCTGGACGTCGCGGGACCGATCCTCCCCGGAGGCGGAGCTGGCCTGGTTCGACCGCTGCTGCGCTGCCCGCAAGCTGGAGAGGGGCGCGTCCTTCGTCCTCGACGCGCGGGACCCCGGTGCCGCTGCGACGCTGGAGGACTCCGCGCGGGAGACCCTGCCCCACTGCCCCTGGCTCCGGACGCTCAACCTCTCCCGCAGGGCGCTGGAGGGGGCCATGGGCCTCGAACGGGACGTCCGGCTCATGACCCGCGCCGCCTGTTGGATCCTCCTGATGGGGGCCTTGACGCTGGCGGGGAGCGTCCTGCGCTGGCGACAGGCCCTGTCCCGGGTCGATGGAGCCCGCCTGAGGTCCGAGGACCTGTACCGCCAGGCCTTTGACCCGACGCACACGGGGCGCATCTCGAACCCCGTTGCCCTGGCGCGGGACCGGATCGCCGAGCTTCAGGGCGGCACGGAGGGGCGCGAGCTGGGGAGCGTGCTGGCGGACCTGGGCGCCGTCTTCGCGGAGAACCCCAGCATGGACGTCAAGGTGGACGTCCTGCGCTATAATGCGGAGGGACTGGACTGCACGGGATCGGCCCCGGACATGAGCACGGTGCTGGCCTTCCGCAAGGCCTGGGAGGGGCGGGCCGCGCTTTCGCAGCTGGACAACACGCAGAGCGTATCGGGCGTGGGGTATCGCTTTGACCTCCGCGTCCGCTGGCAGCCTCTGGGAGGCGGGGAATGACGATGAACTTTGACGGGACGATCAACAACGCGCGGGCTGTCCTTCGGGGCGAGGCTCCGGGGTCGGTGCGCTTTCTGGCCGTCGCCCTCCTGGCGCTGGGGGTCTGGACAGCGGTGAGCTGGGTGTCGGGGTGGACCACCGAGGCCTCCGCCGCGCTGGCGACCCAGGAGGGGCGTCTGCGGACCCTCTCCATGCTGGCGGAGGAGTACCGCCGCATGGCGCCCGCCGGAGGGGCGGGCGCGTCGGAGGGGACCGTGGACGTCCCCACGGTGTTCGCTCAGGTCTCCGAGCGGATGGAGCTGGGCAGCCGCGTGAACCGCATCTCGCCGGACGGAAAGAATCAGTCCGTGGAGATCAACCGGCTCCACGCGGAGGAGCTGGCGGAGCTGAACCGGCAGCTGGCGGTGCGGGGCGTGCACTTCCTCTCTGCGGAGGTACGGGCGCTGCCCGCCGGGGACAAACAGCTCCTGTCGGTCTCCGCGATCATCGGCCCCGTCAAGGGGGACGCCGGACGATGAGGCGGCTGGCGACGCGTCTCCTGAAGGCGCTTCTGTTTCTGGTCGCCTTCGTGGCCGCGCTCTGGACCTTCCTGCCCTGGCGCGAGGCGGGCGTGGCCTCCCTGACCCTGGCTGGGGACGTGCTGGAGCGGCACGGCATGAGACTGGCCTTCTCGGACGTGGAGGCGGCGGGAGGGGGCTTTACGGTCAACGGGCTCTCCGTGAGCGGCTTCACGACCTTTTCGTTCAGGTCCCTCACCCTGCGCCCTCAGCTGATGGCGAGCCTGCTGAGCCTGGCGCCGGTCTGCGAGGCGGACTTCACCGGGGGCGAGATGACGATGGGTCAGGCGATGAACTTCGGGGACGGCGGCTTCCTGCTGACGGCGGGCCGGGACGGTGTGCTGTTGGAGCGGCTGCGAACGGACGGGGACTTCGCGATTTCGGGCTTCGTGGCGCTGGACCCGGGCCGCATGAAGATATCGAGGGCCGAGGCTGCGATCTCCGTGCCTCAGTCCTTTGAGGGCAACATGGAAACGCTGCAGGGCTTCCTGCCCCTGGTTCGCGAGGGGAGCGGCTGGGTCCTGCGCCGCGCTCCGTCGGAAGGGGGCGCGGCGCAATGAGGGGCGAGCTGGTGTCCTCCCTCAGGGGAAGGCTCTCCCGCCTCCGGGATCGGACGCGCCGGGAGGCTGCGGCTCCGCGCGGCGCTGAGGGAGGGCGCGTCTATGCGGCGTGGCTCTGGCTCTTGCCCGTCCTGCTGGGGCTGACGCTGGGCTGGTTCGCCGACGCCTGCCTCGAAACGCTCCTGGGGCGCTTCGGCACGGGGCGCGCCGTGGACCGGTCCGCCCTGCCTGCGGAGGCGGAGAGGGCGTCCTCCGTCGGTGCCGGCATGGAGGAGTTCCTGACGGCCAACCCCTTCCGCGTTTCGCCGATGGAGGCGAGCCTCCCGACAGCCCGGAGCGCGGACGTGGAGGTCACCGGCTCCCTGGCGACGGCTGTGCTACGGGGGACCCTGCCGAACGTGGGGGCCTGGATCGAGGACAAGGGCAAGGTGCGCCTGGTGCTGATGGGGACCAGCTTTGATGTCTACACGCTGGCGAAGGTCACCTACCGGGAGGCCGTCTTCGTCAAGGAGGACGAGGTGGTGGTGCGGGAGCTGCGCTACAGCGAGCCCGGTTCGGCGCGGGGTGCGTTCTCCACCCCCACAGCGGAGGCCCGGCCCGTGGGCATCCCGGAGGGCAGCGTGACGCCCGCCAGGCCGGGGGAGCAGGACGGGGAGGTCCCGAGCGAACTCGTGACCAGCCTGGTGCAGAACCCCTTCGACGAGTTGAAGAAGATCCGCCTGCGCCCCAACGACGGAGGAAACGGCCTCGAGATCCAGTGGATCCAGGACGACAGCATCCTGAAGCAGCTGGGCGTGCAGAAGGGCGACGTCATCAAGTCCGTCAACGGGATCCCCTTCACGAACATGGCGGATATCGCCAACTCCATCAACTCCCTGATGAACAGCGAGCGCTTCGACGTGGAGGTGGACCGGGAGGGCAAGCCCACCGCGCTGCGGTACGTGGTGCATTGAGCGTGAGCGGGATGTCCGGCGCCCGGCGCGGCTTCACCCTGATGGAGGTCCTGGTGGCGGTGGCCATCGTGGGGATGGTGGTCGCCGCCGGGTTTCGCCTCATCACCATGTCGCTGCGCTCGCTCTCCGAGATCGCGGCGGAGCGGGAGCTGACCGCGGCGGCGCAGAGGATATGGCTGCGCTTCCGAACGGAGAAGGACATGCCCGAAAGCGGCAAGGAGGAGGGCGTGGAGTGGCGCACGGAGATCGACTCCGTGCCCGTCGAGGACCTGGAGCTGCCCTTCAGGCGGGTGACGGTGAGCCTGGGGAAGCGCTCGATGGTCATCTACCTGCCTGAGGCGTCCCAGTAGGGGCCGCGCGGCAGAGGTTCATTGTGGATAAAGCTCCCGGGACGAACCGGGTTTTGCCTGGATTCAGCAGTGTTTAAGGGGGAAGTACCTTTGAAGAGAGTTCACGGGGTGTTTTTGTGGAGCGCGCTCGCGCTGTCCCTCGGCGTCCTGAGCGCGGGGGAGGCTCTTGCGGCGGAGGCGCCGGCCGAAGCGCCGGCGGGGCAGACCCTGTCCGCCGACGAGGAGAGGGAGGTGGTGGCGGCCGCCCAGGCCATGCGCCGCTCCGGGCTGGTGCAGTTCAACTTCAAGGACATGGACCTCGTGAAGTTCATCCGGTTCATGTCCGAGCTCCTGCAGGACAACATCATCGTTCCCCCCAACATCAACGCGAAGATCACCATCATCTCGCCCAAGCCCTCCTCCCTCGCGGAGGCGCGGCAGATCATGATCGCCACGCTCCAGATCTACAACTTCTCCCTGAGGGACATGGGAAACTTCTCCATCGTGCAGCAGGGCGGCGTCAGCTCCTCGCCGACCGTGGACCGCGGGCGCAGGGGCCCCGACTACGGCAGCGAGACCATGACCTACATCTTCCCGCTGGACTACGTGACGGTGGACTCCGTGGTCCCGGCGCTCCAGCAGGCCTTTGGTCAGACCCTCATCGCTCTGCCCGTGGGCAACGGGCGCGACGTGCTGCTCCAGGGGCAGGCGACGGACGTCAACAAGGGCGCGGACCTCCTGCGGAAGCTGGATACGCCCCAGAGCGCGCGGGTGACGCGGGCCTTCCTCCTGAAGCACGGCGACGCGACGACGGTGGCGGCGCAACTGAACGCCATCGCCCAGACGGGGGGCCCGATGCAGGGGCTCAGCGCCGTCGCGGACCCCGCGAGCCGCAAGGTGGTGGTGGTGGGAGACCGGGGGAACATCGACCAGGCCGCCAAGATCGTGAAGGAGCTGGACGTGGACTCCAAGGTGGGGGACTTCCACGTCTACAAGCTGAAGAACATCGACGCCACGGCGGCGTCCGAGCAGCTGAGCAAGGTGCTGGCGGCGTCCTCCCTGCTGCAGCCGAACCAGGAGGGCAAGTACCCCGCCACGGTGGTGCCGGACCTCACCACCAACAGCCTGATCTTCGCGGCCACCCAGAAGCAGTACGAGGCCCTGACGGGGGTGCTGGACGCCATCGACGTCCAGGCCAAGCAGGTGCTGCTGCGTGGCTTCATCGCGGAGATCAACGTCACGAACCTGGACCGGGCCGGCGTGGACTGGAACATCCTGGGCGGCCAGATCTGGGACAACGTCATGCTGGGCGGCATGGGCCAGCTGGGCGAAGGGGCCGTCCCCTCCCAGTTCGCGCAGTGGTTCAGCGAGCTCTCGAAGAAGGAGGAGCTGGTGGAGCGCAACGGCTCCACCTACTCCGTGAAAAACTATAAGCCCCTCGCGCTGATCTATGCCTCCATCGAGATGCTGAAGAAGTACGACGCCGTCAACGTCCTCTCCGTGCCGCGCCTGATGTGCACGGACAACAAGGAGAGCTCCTTCCAGGTGGGACAGGTGATCCCCGTCCTGAAGGCCAGCACCTCCGAGCTGTCAAACCCCAACGCCACCCAGCAGAGCTACGACTACAAGGACACGGGCCTGACGCTCACCGTGACGCCCCACATCCGAAGCGGCAACGTGGTGGCGCTCGACATCAAGCAGACGACGGAGGACGTGCTGACGGCCACGGGGTCCGTGACGCCCGTGACGGCGAAGCGGGAGGTGCACACCTCGGTGGTGGTGGCGAACGGGGAGACCGTGATCCTGGGGGGCATGATCAAGGAGACGGAGCGGGCCCTCAGGCGGCGCGTGCCGGGCCTGTCCTACATCCCCCTGATCGGCAGCCTGTTCCAGAAGGTCTCGAAGGAGAAGGAGAAGGTGGACTTCGTCATCTTCCTGACGCCCCAGATCATCTCGAACCCCGAGGAGATGCGGGGCGCGACGCTCCGGGCCTCCGGCCTCACGGACGCCTTTGCCTCAGCAGACGTCACCAACGGGGATGCGAAGGTCTTCCCGTCCGGCGCGCGGCCTTCGCTGGCGAGCATGGACATGAACCCCATCGAGCGCGAGGTCGATCGCCGCTTCCAGGAGCTCTATCACGAGAGCGTCCGAAAGAGCAGGAGGCAGTAGCGATGCCCGAACGCCTGAGGAGCGTGGACGTCCGGGCCCTGGGAGAGGACCCGGAGGCCACCGCCCTCCCCGTCAGCGGGGACGCGCCGCTGCCGCCCCTGCCGGACGCAAAGGAAGTCTCCGAGCTCCTGCCGGAGGGGATGGGCCTTGACGTGCTGCGCCAGGGCGGCGTGGTCCCCCTGCGCATCGACGGCGGCGTGCTGATCGTGGGGGCGTCGTCCCTGGACGCCTGGCCAAAGGCCCAGGTGCTGGCCACGGCCCTGGGGCGTCCCGTGGAGATCGAGCTGCGCACGGAGTCGGAGGTGAGCGAGCTCCTGCGCAAGCTCTACGACCTTCGCAGCGTGGCCGCGGACGAGGCGGCGCGGAAGATGGAGGGCATCGACGACATCGAGGACCTGAGCCGGGAGGACGTGCTGAGCGACTCGGTGGACGTGCCGGTCATCCGTCTGGTGAACGGCCTCTTCGTGGACGCGCTGCGCCAGCGCGCCACGGACATCCACGTGGAGCCCTACGAGGACGACGTCCTGATCCGCTTTCGCATCGACGGCGTGCTGCAGGACCGCCTGCGCCTGCCGCGCACGCACCAGGCCCCGCTGACGAGCCGCATCAAGGTCATGGCCAAGATGGACATCGCGGAGCACATGACGCCCCAGGACGGCCGGATCGGCATCACCCTGGGGGACAGGGCGGTGGACGTCCGGGTGGGGCTCGTGCCGACGCAGTACGGCGAGCGGATGGCCATGCGCCTTCTGGACAAGGGACACGGGCTCCTGACGCTGGAGGACCTGGGAATGGAGAGGGAGGAGCGCGAAACGATGGAGGCCCTGATCCACCGCCCCCACGGCATGATCCTCTTTACCGGCCCCACGGGGTCGGGAAAGTCCACGAGCCTCTACGCCATCCTTCAGGCCCTGGCCCGGCCCGAGGTGAACATCATCACGGTGGAGGACCCCGTGGAGTACGCCCTGCCGGGAGTGGCGCAGATTCAGGTGAACGAGAAGGCCGGCGTGACCTTCGCCTCCGCCCTGCGCTCCATCCTGCGGCAGGACCCGGACATCGTGATGATCGGGGAGATGCGCGACTTCGAGACGGCCCACATCGGCGTCCAGGCCTCCCTGACGGGGCATCTGGTGCTCTCGACGCTCCACACGAACGACTCCATCGGCGCCGTCATTCGCCTGGTGGACATGGGCATCGAGCCCTACCTGGCGGCCAACTGCATGATCGGAGCGGTGGCCCAGCGCCTGGCGCGCCGCCTCTGTCCCCACTGCATGAGGGAGGTGGCCCCGCCGGCGGCCATGGCCCGTCAGGGGCTGAAGCGGGCGTTTGAGCCCGTGGGCTGCTCCGAGTGCCACAACACGGGCTACAGGGGGCGCATCGGCCTCTACGAACAGTTCGTGGTGGACGAGGCGGTGCAGGAGGCCTTCGTGGCCGGCGCGACGGCCTCCAGGCTGCGGGAGATCGCGCGGGAGGGCGGCTTCCGCACCCTGTGGGAGATCGGGCTCTCCGCCGTCGAGGCGGGGCGGACCTCGCCGGACGAGCTGATTCGCGTGGCGGGGGAGGAGTGACATGCCCCACTTCACCTATTCGGGTTACGACGCGCGGGGGAAGCAGACCAGGGGGACGGTGGAGGCCTCCTCCTCCATGCAGGCGGTGGAGCGTCTGACGGAGCGCGGCGTGGTGGTGGTGGACGTCGCGGCGGCGGCGGAGAGGAAGCGCGGCGGACGCCCGAAGCTCCTGTCCCTCGACGCGCACATCTTCTTCTGCCGCAGCCTGGCGTCCTACCTCAAGTCCGGCCTGCCCCTGGCGGACTCCCTGAGGATCATGGCGAAGCAGGCGCGGGACAGGCACATGGGGCCGGCGCTGGAGAAGCTCCTGGCGGAGGTGGAGGGCGGGCGGAAGTTCCACACGGCCCTGGCCGAGAGCGGCGCCTTCCGCGAGAGCCTGTGGCGCGTGGCGGAGTCCGGCGAGCAGAGCGGCTCCCTCATCTCCGTGCTGGAGGAGGCGGCGGAGCAGTTCAAGCTGGAGGACGGCCTGGTGCGCAAGATCCGCGGGGCGATGACGTACCCCATCGTCATGGCGGTGGTGGGGGTCGGCGTCGTCACCTTCATGCTGACCTACGTGGTGCCGAAGATCTCGTCCCTGTTCGAGGACATGCACCAGACGCTGCCCCTGCCGACCCGCATCCTGATCGGCCTGTCCTCCTTTATCATCAACTGGGGCGTCTGGGTCCTGCTGGGGCTCCTGTTGCTGTTCCTGTGGATGAAGCGGCGCGGGAAGAAGATCGCGATCCCCTTCATGCGGGGCATCAACGAACAACTGACGCTGGCGCTCGTGACGTCGCACATCAGCACGCTCTTGCGCTCCGGAATCCCTCTGGTTCAGGCGCTGCGGATGGCCTCCTCGATGGACCCCAGGGCCAGGCGCTGGCTGGACTGCGCGGAGATGGTCAAGGCGGGGCACCGCTTCGACAGGGCCCTCGAGAAGACGGGCTTCCCGGAGGAGATCGTGGCGGTGGTCCGGGTGGGGGAGATGGGCGGCGAGTTGTCCCAGGCGCTCTCGAACGTTTCCGGCCAGTGCCGGGAGATCGCCCAGAGCCGGATGGAGCGCCTCTCGACGCTCATGGAGCCCATGATGGTGCTGCTTTTGGGCGTCTCCGTGGGCTTCATCGTCCTGGCGATTCTGACGCCGGTGTTCGACCTGGCGGGCATCGTAAAGTAACTGAAATTGACGCCCCCGTATGCCGATTCGGCGCGGGCGCGCTTTGGGAGGAACGTGAGATGAGCAAGACGAAGTACGGTTTACACATGGCCCGTCGGCGCGGCTTCACGCTGATCGAGATCATGGTGGTGGTGGTGATCCTCGGCCTTCTGGCGGCTCTGGTGGTGCCGCGCATCGGCCCCCAGGTGGCGGAGGCCCAGCGCACGATGGCCCGGTCGCAGATCAAGAGCTTCGAGGAGGCCCTTGAGATGTACCGAATGCACAACGGCTTCTACCCCTCCACGCAGCAGGGACTGGACGCGCTGGTGAAGGCGCCCACCATCTCCCCCGTGCCGAAGCACTACGTCGAGGGCGGGTACTTGAAGAAGGTCCCGGACGACCCCTGGGGCAACCCCTACATCTATCGCAACCGAAACGGGCGCATCCAGATCGTCAGCACAGGCCCGGACGGCGAGGAGGGCGGTGAGGGCGAGGGCGCGGACGTCACGAACGATGACTGATTTCCCGCCCTTCGGGGAGGCGCGGCGGCCCGGCTTCACGCTGATCGAGATCATGATCGTGATCACGATCGTGGGGCTCATGGCCGCCGTCCTGGTGCCGCGCATCTCGTTTTACTACGAGCCCCCCGCGGCGCTGCTGCAGCGCAGCGTGGAGGAGGCGGGGGACCTGGCCCTGTCCGGGGTGTCCATCCGCTTCGTGCTGAAGCCGGAGGAGCGCTCCAAGCGCGGCCGCATCGACGTGGAGGCGCTGGTCCGGCAGGCCCCGGACAGCCGGGACCTCAGCGTCTTCCTGGGCACGGCCAGGGCGCGGGAGGGCGTGTTGGCCTGGAGCCCCGTGAAGCTGGCCTACCCGCCGGCGGGCACCGGCTGGAGCATGGAGCCGGAGGTCGTCTACTTCTACACGGATGGCTCCTGCACGCCGGCCCGGATATCCTGGGCGGACCCAGGGACGGCGGAGAGCGCAGCGGAACGCTTCCTCCTGACCGTGACGGGCTACTGCGCCCCGGTGCCCCGGCGGGACCGCTGACGGCCGTGCCAGAGACCTCCGGCGGATGAGCCCGTCCGGGGGATACGATGTCGTTCGAACGACCGCCGGACGGAAGGTGCCGGCGCAAAGGGGCCGATGGGGCGACGTGCCCCATCGGCCCTTTACCTTTGTGCTTCGTGGCGCGGGGGGATCAGGTCAGGGCGCCCGCACGCTTCGGCTGGAAGAGCAGCCCGGCGAGGCAGCAGGCGATGGAGATTCCCGTGCCGCTCAGGATCGGGTCCAGGGGCAGGTCCAGGAGGAGGACGGCCGCGACCGCCGATGGGCCCAGAACGATCGCAGCCACGATGAAGGGCGGACGAATGTGCCCCTTCAGCATCAGGGCGCAGGTCATGGGGGCGAACACCACCGCCCCCCGCAGGCCCATGGAGAGGAAGCCCAGGTCGTTCAGCTTGCTGTCGTGGGCGAGGACGGCCAGCGCCGCCCCGACGACGAGGATCCCCACGATGGTGAGGCGCGTCGCCAGGAGCTCCTTCGAGGCGGTGTCGATGCACTTCGTGGCGCGCCGGTACAGGTCCTCCACCAGGATGGTGGCCATGCCCAGCGACAGCCCCGCCCCGCCGCCGATCACCGTGATCAGGAGCGTCCCCAGCACGGCGCCGGCCATCAGCGGCGGCATGTGGTCCATGGCGAAGGCCGGCAGCACGTGCAGCGTGCTGGCCAGGACCGGAAGGTCGGGGATGGCCTGTCCTGCGGCGGCGAGCGCCTCCACCTCCGCCTGGGTGATGTAGTGGGCGCGCACCGAAAGCCCCATGAGGATGCCCGCGGCTCCGAGGATGGGGATCAGGAGGGCGCTGATCAGCACGCCCCTGCGCGCCGCCGCGTCGGTCCTGGCGCTCCAGACGGCCTGGGCGTAGGTCTGGGTGGAGAGGACCCCCACGATGAGGGACAGGCAGGAGCCCATGTCCGTGGGGAGGCCGCGGGCAGTAAGGCTGGCGAAGCGCTGCGCCAGGTCCCCTCCGTCCGCCACGTTGGGGACGTTGGCGGCGGCGTGCTGAACCATCCCCAGGGGGGTGCCCGCCAGGAGGTTCGAGAGCGTCTTCGAAAGTCCGGTAAGCCCGCCCTCGAAGCGCAGCACCAGCACGATGCCGGCCATAAAGGCCAGGTAGAGCAGGGCCACCTTCACCACGCCGCCCATGCCCGCCCCCCAGGCGCCGCCGAACACGACGTAACAGCCCATCACGGCCACGGTCAGGACGGCGGCCCACGTGATGGAGAGGTTGGGGAACAGGATCGTGAAGAGCCCGATGCAGGCGATGATCTGCGACAGCACGGTGATGAAGATGCCCACGGCGCTCAGCACGGCTCCGACGCTCTCCGCCGTTCCGCCGTACTCCTTCGAGATGACCTGCAGCTCCGTCACGCAGCCGCTGGCCCGGAGGGCGCGGACGTAGCCCAGGGCCATGAGGAGGCATCCCAGAGCCGACCCCAGGGTGAACCACCAGGCCGTCAGGCCGTAATAGAAGGCCATCTGCGCGGAGCCGATCGTGGACTGGGCGCTGACGAGGCTCCCCATCAGCGCGCCGCAGACCAGGGCGGGCCCCGCCTGGCCGCCGCCGGTCAGGAAGTCCGCCTCGTTCTTCACCCGCCTGCCCGACCAGACCCCCACGCCGACGATCAGCGCCAGCACCAGCACGATCCCCAGCCCCATCTGAAATTCCATGAGATCAATCCCCCCTGCCGCAGCGGCGGCTCTGAAATGACTTGTGGTCCTGCATCCCGCGCTCTCCCGTCGGCTCGCCGCCCTTCGCGATCATGGCGCAGGGAATCCGCGCGCCTGCGAGATATTCCTACCCTTCGTCTGTGGCGTTCTCGGAAGGCTTTGAGGCGAGGGACGCCTTCCGGAGCCCCGCCCCGTCGGCGAGGCGGTCCGTCAGCGCCCCCAGCCGCTCCGTCAACGTGTCCAGCGAGTAGGCGAGCTTCAGGCAGGCCAGGAGCATCAGTTCCTCCTGAGCCGTCCCACGGGCGGGATCTCCACAGACGTCGCGGAGCAGGGCCTGCACGCGGGAGAGCGCCGCATCGTCCAGAGGGGTCTTGATGGTGTAGGTCCTCTTTCCGACGGTCAAGGGCACGTTCCTTGGCGCCTTCACGACCGTCAGCCTCGCTGCTGTTCCATCACGAGCTCGATGAGGCGGTCGTTCAGGGTCTGGAGCTTCGCCTCGATCTCCGTGCCGCTGCGCTCCACGTGCGCGGACTCCTCCGCCGCCTCCTCGATGGCCCGCGCCATTTCCTGGCGGACGCGGACGCACTCCTCGTCGCGCTCGGCGACGCAGGTGCTGAGGCGGGCCACCTCGCGCCGCAGGTCGTCCCGCTCCTCGATCAACGTCTCGATCTGCTCCGACAGGCGATCCACAAGGTTCTCAATGTTCCTCAGTTCCATCCGTACAACCACTCCTCCTCCGCACGGTACGGCCCTGCCGGGCCGGAGGCTCGACAGGGCCGGGATGACTTACCGTATATTGTACCCTTTCCGCGCCAGGGTGTCCCGCACCTTCCGGTGGATGGACTCCACTTCCTCGTCCTTCAGGGTGCGGTCGGGGGCGCGGTAGTTCAGCGAGTAGGCCATGCTGACGAGGCCGTCGGGCACGCCCTTTCCCGCGTAGACGTCGAAGAGGCGAAGCGTTTCCAGGATGTCGCCCCCCGCCTCGTGGGCGGCCTCGCGGACGTCCGCAGCCACCTCGTCCTGGTCGCGGCCCGCCGGCACGAACATGGAGATGTCGCGCAGGGAGGCGGGGAAGGGGCTGCCGGGCTTGTAGCGTGGCTTGCGCAGCACCTCGAGGGGCGCCAGGTCCAGCTCGAAGAGGCAGACCGGCCCCGTCACGTCCAGCTCCTGTTCCAGGGCCGGCTTCAGGCGGGCCAGCCAGCCGATCCGCTGTTCCCCTTCCGGCGTGACGGCTCGAACCTCGGCCGTCTGCCCCGAGTGGGCGAAGGGCTCGCGGCCCGGCACGAAGCGCGGCGTCAGCCCCCGGCCCAGGAGCAGCGCCTCGACGTCCGCCCGGACGCTGTAGAAGTCCTCCTCCTGCCCCTTCCATGGCGTGCGGGGGTCCGTGCCGTTGAAGGCCAGCCCCGCCACGCGGTCGATCTCCACGTGCTCCGCCGCGCCGGGCGCGGTCCTCAGGAAGGCGCGTCCCTGCTCGAACGTCCGTACCGCGCCGCGCCAGCCGGAGGCCAGGGTCGTCCGAAGCCCCATGAGCAGCCCCGGCACGAGGGTGGTGCGCATGGCGATCTGGTCGCGGCTGATCGGGTTGGCCAGCGTCAAGGGGTGCGCCCGCAGGTCCTCGTCCGGCAGGTGCAGCCGGGCCGGAAAGTCCTCGGGCAGGAAGCTGTAGGTCATGACCTCGGTGTAGCCGCGCGCCACGAGGGTGCTGCGCAGGGCGGCGGCCAGGCTGGTGGGAGAGCCCACCTCCGCGCGGACGGGCATCTCGCCCGGCAGGCGGCCCGGCTCGTCGTTGTAGCCCCGGAATCGGCCAACCTCCTCGATGAGGTCCTCCTCGATGGAAACGTCCGGCCTCCAGCTCGGCGGCAGGAAGGTCCGGGCGTCCTCCGTTCCGCCGCAGCGCGCGATGCCGAAGCCCTCGAGGATCTCCTGGGCCCCGTCCATGTCGTCGAAGGACAGGTAGACGGAGAGCTTTCGCCGCGTCAGGGTCACGGGCTTCGGGGTCGGGAGGGCGTTTTCGGCGGACAGCGGACGGCAGCTCACGTCCGCTCCGCACCAGTCGCGCAGGAGGGACAGTGCCGCGGAGAGGGCCGTCGCGGAGAGGGTGGGGTCCACCGTGCGGGAGAAGCGGAAGGCAGCCTCCGAGGTGATGCCGAGGCGACGGGCCGTGTGTCCCACCCGCACGGGGGAGAAGCAGGCGCTCTCCACCACAATCGTGCGGGTGTCCTCCGCGATGCCGGTCTGCTTCCCCCCCATCACGCCGGCCAGGGCGATGGGGGTCCCGCCGCTCGTGATGAGCATGTCGCGCTCCGTCAGGAGGCGCTCCTTGTCGTCCAGGGTCGTCATGCGCTCGCCCTCGCGGGCGGCGCGCACCGTGATCTCCCGCTCCGGCAGCGTGTTGAGGTCGAAGGCGTGGAGGGGCTGTCCCAGCGCCAGCATGACGTAGTTCGTGGCGTCCACGGCGTTGGTGAGCGGCCTCATGCCCATGTGGCTCAGGTCGATCCGCGCCGTCAGGGGCGACGGCCCGACCTTGGCGCCCGTGGCCAGCCCCAGGCGGTAGCACAGGCAGCCCCGGTCCGGCAGGGAGATGGCGCCGAACCGCTCCGTCCAGTCCTCCTCCTGCTTCAGGGGCGCCATCCACGCGGGCGTCCTGAGCGTCGCGCCGGGGAAGAGCCCCTTCAGCTCCCTGGCCACGCCGAGGAGGCTCAGGAGGTCGCCGCGGTTCGGGGTGACGGAGACGTCGAGCACCGTGTCCCCCAGGTGGTAGAGGGCCTCCGCCGGGACGCCCACGGGGGCATCCGGGGGCAGGATCAGGAGCCCTTCGGGGGAGTCCACGTCCGGCAGGCCCAGCTCCTCGGCGGAGAGCATCATCCCCGCGCTGTCCACGCCGAAGAAGTCGCGCATGCCGAGCTCCGTGCCGTCGGGCAGGACGGAGCCGGGGGGCGCGTAGAACACCAGGTCCCCCTGCTTCATGTTCACGGCGCTTGTGATGCAGAGGGACTGCCGTCCATCGCCGGCGTCCAGACGGGCGACCGCGAGGCGGTCCTGAGTCGGGTGCTTCTCGAGGGAGGCGATCCGCGCCGTCACGACGCCCCTCATGGCCCCCGCCGTGTATCGCAGGCCCTCGACCTCCGCGCCGGAGAGCGTCAGGCGCTCCGCGGCCTCCTCCGGCGAGACGCCGACGTCGATAAAGTCCTTCAACAGCTCCCAGGATACGAGCATCAGGCATCCCTCCCCGACAGGAAATAGGAAACGTTGCCGTCAAAGAGCAGGCGCAGGTCGGCAATGCCGTACTTCAGCATGGCCATGCGGTCCAGCCCCAGGCCGAAGGCGAAGCCGTTGTAGCGGTCCGGGTCGATGCCTCCGGCCCGCACCACCTCCGGGTGGACCATGCCCATGCCGCCGGCCTCGAGCCATCCCGTGCCCTTACACACGCGGCAGTGGGAGTCGCGCCCGCCGCACACCACGCACTCGATGTCGAGCTCCATCGAGGGCTCCGTGAAGGGGAAGTAGCTGGCGCGGAAGCGGTTCTTCAGAGTACGGCCGAAGAAGGCGTTCACCGCCGCCCCGATCGTCCCCTTCAGGACCGCGAAGGACACGTCCCGGTCGATCAGGAGGCCCTCCATCTGGTTGAACATGGGGGAGTGGGTCGGGTCGTTGTCCCGGCGGTAGACCTTGCCGGGGCAGACGATGCGCAGGGGGGCGCCGTACTTCAGCATGGACCGCACCTGGACGGGCGAGGTGTGGGTGCGCAGCAGCGTGCCGTCCGGGAAGTAGAACGTGTCCTGCATGTCGCGGGCCGGGTGCCAGGAGGGCATGTTCAGGCAGTCGAAGTTGTAGTGCTCCTCCTCCTTCTCCGGACCCAGGGCCACGGAGTAGCCCAGGCCCACCATGATCTCCGCCATCTCGTACATGGTTTGAAGCACGGGGTGAAACGCCCCCGCCGGGCGGCCGCGGGAGGGCAGCGTCACGTCGATGCGTTCTCCCGCCTCCTGCGCCTCGTTCTCCGCGTCGCGCAGCTGGCGCCTGCGGGAGGAGAGCTTCTCCTCCATCTCGTCGCGGAGGGCGTTCAGGTCCTGTCCCGCCGCGGGCCTCTCCTCTGCGGAGAGCTTGCCAAGGGAGCGCAGGAGCGCCGTCAGGGCGCCCTTCTTGCCCATGCAGCGCACGCGGACCTCCTCGAGCGCCTCCGTCGTGGAGGCGTCGGCCAGCTCCCGTTCAAAGGAGGCGCGCACCTCCTGCATACCCTTCATCAATTCGTCGTTCACAATATCTCAGCCTCTTCCGGAACGCCGGCCCCATTCAGGACGGCACAAAACGAAAAGGGGCCCCCGTCGTGCCTGCGACGGGGAACCCCAGGGACAGCCTTCAATAAAGTCGGGGCCGCGATCGCCCCAAGCCGCGGCGACGGCCTACCTGAGGGCGGACTTTGCCTGCCCCACGAGGGAGCGGAAGGCCTCCATGTCGTGAATGGCCAGCTCGGACAGCATCTTGCGGTTCATGACGACTCCGGCCCGCTTCAGCCCGTTCATGAAGACGCTGTAGCTCATGCCCTCGGAGCGCACAGCGGCACTGATGCGGGTGATCCACAGGCGACGGTAGTCGCGCTTCTTGCGCTTGCGGTCGTTGTAGGCTCGGGACAGGGCGGCGAGGTAGGCCTCCCGCGCGCGGCGGTAGGCGTGCTTGTGCTGCCCCCAGTACCCCTTCGTGACGGTAAAAAGCTTCTTCCTCTTCTTGTTGCTGATCGACGCACCCTTAACGCGCATTTGTCATCAATCCTTTCAAACGGACAAGAACAGCGGGACGTCCCTAGTAGGGGAGCAGGTGGTTCATCTGCTCCATCAGCGTTTCCGTGACGTAGCCCGTCTTGCGCAGGGTACGCAGGCGCTTGGCTCCCTTGTGGACCATGATGTGGGAGCGGCCGGACTTGCGATAGGCCAGCTTGCCGGTCGCCGTGCGGAAAAAGCGCTTCTTTGCACCGGAGTGCGACTTCAGTTTCATCTTAGGCATCAGAACATTCTCCTCACTCGTAGGACTGTCTTTCGAGGCCGCGGCGCGCCTTTTGGCGGCCGATGATCAGGCCTCGGCGGCTTCGGCCGACTCTGGAGCGGGCTTCTTTGCCTCCGCAGCGCCCTTGGCGCCCGCCTTGGCCGAAGCTTGGGGCGTGGGCGTCACCAGGATACGCATGTAGCGCCCCTCCATCTTTGGGGAGTCCTCACACTTGCCCAGTTCACCGCACTCCGCGATGACCCGGTTCAAGACGTCCTCGCCGCGGTTGAGAAAGGCCATCTCACGCCCTCGGAAGAACACGGAAACCTTGACGCGATGTCCCCCTGCAAGGAAGTTCTGGATGGCCTTCATCTTGAAGTCGAAGTCGTGCTCGTCGATCTTCGGGCGCATCTTGATTTCCTTCAGGGCCTGGACCTTCTGCTTCTTCCTGGCGTCCTTCTCCTTCTTCTGCAGCTGGTAGCGATACTTGCCGTAGTCCATGATACGACACACGGGCGGCTTCGCCTGCGGGGCCACCTCCACCAGGTCCAGCATCTTCTCCTCGGCCATACGTATGGCCTCACGAGTGTCCGTCTGCCCCACCTTGACCCCGTTCTCGTCTATCAGCAGCACGTTTGGCGCTGTGATCTCCTCGTTGACACGCGGCGCGTCCTCATCCGTTCTGGGCAATATGAGCCTCACCTCCACTGTGATCGTTCCGCCCGACGCAGCCCATAAAAAACGGGGGACAAGCGTCAGCCCATCCCCCGTTGAAATCCGCCTCCGGCCTCTGCCGGTTGAAAAGCGTTCTTCGCAGCCCGCCAGCGGTCCGCCGGGCGGACGCCGAACAGGCGAGAGGGGCCAACCTCTGCTTCGCACGAAATTCGTCCTGCAACTATAGCACAGTCCGCGCCAAAGGACAAGGGGGTGGGCGCGGAGGCCCAAACTAGAAACGCAAATGAATTGTAATCCGAGCTGTTTTTTCAAACACTACCTGCTTCTGCTAGAATAGGTCATGAAAAACCAATCGGAGAGAGGTGACAGACGGTGAACGAAAGACTTCAGACTCTGCCCATAGGCATCCAGAGCTTCGAGATGCTGCGCCGGGAGGGGCTTCTCTATGTGGACAAGACCCATCGGCTGCAGAAAATCATCTCAAGCGGGAGACGGTACTTCCTGTCCCGCCCTCGGCGGTTCGGCAAGTCGCTGACGCTCTCGACGCTTGACGCCCTGTTCAGTGGCAAGGCGGAGCTGTTCCGCGGCCTTGCCGTCGAGGCGTGGGCCGCAGAGCAGGCGGAACATCCCGCGCCCGTGCTGCGGCTCGACATGAGCATGATAAATGTCAGGGACATCGATCAGTTTGAAGAGTCCCTTAACAGCGCGTTGATCTGGAGGGCGGAAGATGCAGGCGTGACGCTCTCCAGTCAGCAGCCCAGCGATAAGTTTCAAGAGCTTATCCGGGCCCTCTACAAGCAGGGCGGGCCTGTGGTCGTCCTGATCGACGAGTACGACAAGCCCATCCTGGACAAGATCGGGAACCTGGAGGCGGCGGAGGCCATGCGCGAGGCGCTCCGCACCCTCTACACCGTCCTCAAGGGCTGCGACGAGTACCTCCGCTTCGTCATGCTGACCGGCATCTCCAAGTTCACCAAGACCGGCGTCTTCTCCGCCATGAACAACCTGATGGACATCTCCATGACGGAGAGGTTCGGCGACGTCGTGGGCTACACTCAGGAGGAGCTTGAACGGGACTTCGCGGGCTGGATCGACGACGCGGCCGGCAAGATGCGCCTCTCCCGCCAGGAGCTCCTGACGCGCATGAAGGACTACTACGACGGCTTCTGCTTCGACGGCGCGACCCGCCTCTACAACCCCTTCTCCATCCTCAACTTCTTCTTCAATAGCCGGTTCTCCAACTACTGGTACGAGTCCGGTTCCCCCTCCTTCATCGTCGCCTACATGAAGCGACACGATATCCTGGACCCGGAGGCGTACCGCCACCTCGTCGTCAAGGAGAGCTTCGCAAGCTCCCAGGAGATCGAGCGGGCCAGGCCGGAGAGCTTCCTCTACCAGGCGGGCTACCTGACCATCGAGAAGTGGGAGGAGCAGTCCCTGACCCTGGACTACCCCAACCGGGAGGTCCTGGACTCCATCGCCGGCATGTACCTGGAGCACGTCTACAACGTGGAGAGGTACGACTCCATCGGGTCCGACCTCTGGCGCGCCCTGAGCGAGGGGGACGTGGCGCGGGGCGTCCAGCTCTACAACACGGCCCTGGCCTCCATCCCCTACCAGGACCTCGCGCGGCGGGACGAGTCCCTGTACCGCTCTCTGTTTTTGATGCTCCTGCGGGGGGCGGGCATCACGGCCCACGGGGAGGTTCCGACCAATCGGGGACGAAGCGACGTCCTGGTC
>ERZ773099.512-NODE-512-length-33169-cov-15.013348_pt1 | contig 33169 bp, 24 predicted proteins | sample MGYA00511120_ERZ773099 | MGnify/ENA primary metagenome ERZ773099 (study PRJEB29015, sample SAMEA2738012) | human oral metagenome | biome: human oral; feature: human-associated habitat; material: dental | place: China | collected 2104 ... | reverse complement strand
GTAGTCATCGCCGCCCCCCGACCAGAAGGTGTCCACCAGCTCCTGACACTCCTGCGCCGTCATGTCCTCCCCGGGAGGAAAGCTCATGAAACTCGTGTGGAGGTTGTAGACCGGCTGGGCTTTCGTGGCGGGTGCGGGTTGAAGGCCGTACTGCAGCTCTGCGCTGATGTTCACCTTGTGCCCGGGCAGCAGGCCCGTGGCGGGGGCCTGGGTGGGAGGAGCGGAAGGGACGGGCACGGGATCGCCGATCGCCTGGGCGGGCAGCGTTGCCCCCAGCAGAGCGCAGGCAGCCACCACCGCGCACGCCACCCACCGGGCCACCCGCCGCGCCCGTCCCCTCATCCTTGATGCCATCATCGTCCTCCCACTCCTCACGACACAACCTCCGGGGTAGCCGAGGCGCGGCCTAGTAGATGCAGTTCTTGTACGCCTCGTATGTTGCTTCGCAGGGATGTGCCTGAAACTCTGCGAGCGCGGCCTTCTTCTCCTCGGACATGTACACCGCGGGAATGTCCTTGGCTGCCTTCTCGACGATTGCCCCAGCGTTGGCGTCGCCATTCTCGAGCTTCGTGATGGCGATCTTAACCCGCGCGGCAAAGTTCCGTGCGTTGTCGGCCATTGCGCGCAGCGCTCTGGACTCTTGAGTCAGGTAGTCGGCGTACTTGGTCGAGAAGGCCTTGGGCCCGGGCTCATCGGTCCACTTCCCCGAGTTCTGAAGACCAATATTCTCCTTCAGGAGTTTGGCTGCCTTGTCGAGCCTAGAGGCGATAGAGTCATCGCCCTTGACAAGTGCGTCGTACCACTTCTGCCACTTGTCATACGTTGCTTCCATGCCGGCGGGAACAGCCATGAGAACCCCTACAAATCGACGCACCGCTCTAACGCCACCAGCCTACCAGATGGCAGGAAGGAGAGGAAAGCCCCTCGACAGCGACTGACCCCCGTGGCGTGAGCAGAGCAGGACGCGCGCCCCTACGCGGATCGCACGCCTGGGGAACACGCTAAGGGAAAACACCCTGCGCGAAAGAGGCCGCGACCGGTCACACCGGCCACGGCCTCGTCACGGGGTCACTGCGATGAGAAACGGTTGCGCCGCTCCACCAGAGTGCAGCAAGCCACCACCGCGCACGCCCCTCACCGGGCCATGCGCCCAGTGCACTAAGGTGGGATGATGTGCTGGATGCGCGGTTCGTTCCACTTGGGCCAGAAAGCACCAAGCGACATAGGGGGCATTAGGACTAGGCCCGCGTGCGGTTACGGACCACTTCCACGTCGTGCACCTGCCCGGCAATCCCCTCGACGAGTGCCGTCGACGCACAGGCCAACAACTCCACTGTCTGCCCGGGCGGGCCACGGATCCCCTATGCCGGAGCCGACTCGTGTCGCACACCAGAGCCTGCCTGCTCACTCCATGCCAACTACGCCAGATACTTGACCTGTTCGCCAGCGATGAGCACGTCGCACTCGAAGACACCTGGGGGCGTCCGCCTCAGGATATTCAAGTACCCACCGCGCAGTCGACACGCGCGCGGGCAAGACAGAGACGGAAGACGAAAACGCCCACCTCAGTGCCCGAGACATCCGGGCCTAGCTCGCCCACCCCACACCACTGGCTGCCCCGCCGAAGCCATCAACGTACCCCCTCGAACACCTGCGTGGCTCCGCCCCAGGACTCCCGAACCTCATCACTCACTACGTCACCCGAGCGTTGCTTGAAACCGGTGGATTCAAACACCGATGACACCCGAGTTGCGAAGAGCCTGCGACAGCGTCTGGGTCGCCCTGCTGGGGTGCTTGGGGAGGAACCGCTCGCAGTGATGCTTGTATCAAGAGTCGCTGCACCCGATCCGTAAGCATTACACCCTTTCTGATCGGGTGTAGTGCCCCGTAACGGGTGTAGTGCCCCGTAACGGGTGTAGTGCCCCGTAACGGGTGTAGTGCCCCGGACCGGGCGCACTGCATACTCCGTTTCGACCGAGAGGCCAGCGTGCTTCCGTGCCATGCGCGCGTGCCATCCGGCTGTTAGGCAAGGGGTGGGCGGGAATGCCCCCATGGCGGCCGTTGGGAGGCTCTGGCGAGAGTTCACTCCGTAGCCCAACTCGTTCCCGATGGGATGTTTCAGCCCACGGGTGATGTTTCAACTCCTTCTGATGAGGCTGAATCCTAGTTATCGGGTTGAATCCTCCCGGTCAGGTTGAATCCCGCCTGAAACTACAAGTGCGGGTAACAGGCCGACGGGCCTGGGACCCACCCTCGTTGTTTCAACGGCGCACCATCGCCGCGTGGCTGCCTCCGACGCTCATCTCGCCCGTGGGGGGCTCGGACTCACGTTGCGTCAGTGGCGCAGCGCGATCATAGTACTCACCGTTCGTCAGAGGCGTTCGCAGTAGGCGGCCAGCGCGCCGCCGCCTCAGCGCCTGCGCCTCACTCCCCGCCCTTGCGGCGGCGGATGCGCTTGCGCGCACGGGGCGCGCGCTCAGAACCGGATGCAGACGCAGAACCGGCGGAGCCGGAGGCGCCATCGGCGGACGAGCGCGGCGAGTGCTCGCCGCGGCCGCGGCCACGCGTGCCGCGGTCGGAGCGACCGCCCTTGCCGGCGGTCAGTGTGCGATCCCCGTCCTGGGAGCCGCGGCCTCGAGAGCCGCGAGAACGCGAGGAGCCGGGCGAAGCATCGCCGCGCGCAGAACGCCCGCGCCCCCCGCGCCCCCCGCGGGAAGCGCCGCGCGAGCCACGGCCTCGTCCCTCGGAGCGGGGGGAGGAGCCGCCCAGGTCCTCCAACACCTCGGCGTCCAGGCCCGCGCGCGTGCGCTTGGCGCGCGGCAGGCGCCCGGTCGTGCCCTCGGGGATGTTCAGGTCGGTGAACAGGTGCGGCGAGGTGTGGTAGGTCTCGAGCGGGTCCGGCACGCCCAGGCCAAGGGCCTTGGAGATGAGCGACCAGCGCGGCGTGTCGTCCCAGTCGACGAAGGTGACTGCCGTGCCCGAGTTACCCGCGCGACCCGTGCGGCCGATGCGGTGAATGTAGATCTTCTCGTCCTCGGGGCACTGGTAGTTGATGACGTGCGTGACGTCGTCGACGTCGATACCGCGGGCGGCCACGTCGGTGGCCACCAGGACGTCGACCTTGCCGTTGCGGAACGCACGCAGCGCCTGCTCGCGCGCGCCCTGGCCCAGGTCTCCGTGCAGTGAACCGACCGCGAAGCCGCGGGCCGTCAGGTCCTCGCCCAGGCGGGCGGCAGTGCGCTTGGTGCGGCAGAAGATGACGGTGCGGCCGCGACCCTCAGACTGCAGGATGCGGGCCACGACCTCCACCTTGTTCATGGCGTGGACGCGGTAGATGACCTGCTTGACCGTGTTCACGGTCTGGTTCTGGTCGTCCGGGTCCTGCGCGCGAATGTGCGTGGGGTGGACCATGAAGCGTCGCGCGAGCGCCACGACGGGGCCGGGCATCGTCGCGGAGAACAGCATCGTGTGGCGGTTCTCGGGGACGCGGCCCAGCAGCGTCTCCACGTCGGGCAGGAAGCCCAGGTCGAGCATCTCGTCGGCCTCGTCAAGGACGACGGTCTCGACGCCGGACAGGTGCAGGTGTCCCTTACGCAGCAGGTCGATGAGGCGCCCGGGCGTGCCCACGACGATGTCGGCTCCGCGCGTGAGGGCGTCGATCTGGGGTTCGAATGCGACGCCGCCGTAGATCTCGACGATGCGGGTGGACAGGTACTTGGAGGCGTCGCGCAGGTCCTGGGCGACCTGCTTGGTCAGCTCGCGAGTGGGCAGGATGATGAGGGCCTGCGGCTTGTTCGGGTTGAGCAGGTCCTCGTAGCCCTCTTCGTCGGGCGCGATGACGTCCTCGAGGACGGGGATGCCGAAGCCGAGGGTCTTGCCGGTGCCGGTCTTGGCCTGGCCGATGATGTCATGGCGTTCCAGCGCGGGACCCAGCGTCAGTGCCTGGATCGGGAAGGGATGGGTGATGCCCTTGTCGTCGAGGGCGTCGACGATGGGGTCGGTGACGCCGAAGTCGGCGAAGGACTTCTTGTCGAGGTCCTCGCCGCCCTTGTCGGTGATGTCGGGCGTGGCTTCCTCTTCCTGGGGTGCGGCGGGCTGGATGTTACCCAGGCGCACGACGCCAGCAGAGTACTCGACCGGCGAGGTCGTGGCCCTCTCCTGCGAGGCGGCCTCGGTCTGGGCGGCGTCGTTGTCGTTGGTGGGCTCGATGGCCTCGTTGCTCGTGTTGGTCACGATCTGCCTTGTCTCCCGGGCTTTTCCGGGGTTGGGGTCGGTGCCGATCGCGCATTGTCTGGCGCGGGGATTATCATCCGCGCGAACGTGTGATGATTCAAAAAGAATGCGACCGGGCTTCCGGTGGTCACCTGTCAGTTTAATCGTGCGCGAGCCGCGAGCGGGGGAGGCGCTGGTCACAGGGGCGCGCGTGGGGTTTGCGACGGTGGACAGTGAGAGCCGTCGAGCCTGTCAGGCACTATGCTGGAGTCATGGCACACGAATATGTTTCTGTCCCGGCCGACGACACCGATGTCATTGGTATTCTCGCCTATTCTTCGCTCGCGTTTATGACGCGCCTGGCGAAGGACGGGGAACAGGCTCCCACGTTCGAGGCATACGTGGAGCACGCGCGCATGGCTGCGCGGTGTTTCGCCTTGTATCAGCAGCTGGAGGTGTGGAGTCAGCACCGCGGCTTTGACCTGATGGAGGCCGCCGGCGCGTTTACGAGCGCGTATGACGATCTGGATGCGCGTACTCGTCCGGCGACGTTCGCGGAGCGGTCAGTGAAGACCTACATTACGCGCGGCATGCTCGGCGACATGCTGATCCGCGTGGCCCGCGTTCACGGCCTGTTCGAGGGGATCGAGGACGTGTGGCCCTTCGAGCAGGGGCATTGGGTGCGCGCGCATCTGGGCCCGCAGATCGAGGCCGATGAGCAGCTGGCGGCTCGGCTGTCCCTGTGGGGCCGCCGCGTGGCGGGCGAGGCGCTTGGCCTCGTGCGCGCGACGCTGTTCACCTACCCGCAGCTCGCGCAGACCCCGGAGAACGTCGACGAGATCACTCAGTACGTGATTGCGCGTCACGGGGAGCGCATGAAGGACATTCACCTGAAGGCCTGAGGCCACAGGGCAGGCACGAGGCCGGGGATCGCGAGCGGTTCCGTGCCGCGGGGCGCTGCCCGGCCTCGTGCGGGTGCGAGGCCTGTGTCAGTGGATCGCGAAGCCGACGCGGCGCTCGGTCTTGCTCGCGATCTGCACGTAGCCGAGGGACTGCGCGGGGATGAGGGTGCGCTGGCCCTTAGTGTCGGTCAGGTCGAGGACGCCATTGGGGGAGACGAGGGCCTCGTTGACCTTTGCCATGAGTTCGTTTTCGGTCATGTCGACGTCGAGGGCGAGCTGGCGCGTGTTGTCGCGGATGCCGATGAAGATCTCCATGATGACTCCTTGGTGGTAGGTATCGTCATGGCCATCATATGTGCCGCAGATGCGGGTGGGGTCTGTCAGTATTGCGTCATGAGCGAAATCAAGGTCAGGTTGCGGCGTCGCCCGGATGGCTGGTGGCGCCTGCCCGAGCTGAACGAGGCGCAGCGGGCGGTCGTTGAGGCCGCGGAGGCGGGCGACGTGATCGCCCGTGGCGCTCCCTCGTCGGGGCGCAGTACGTGCGCGCTCGCGGTGTTCGATGAGGCGGTTCGCGAGGGCCTCTCGGCCTTGATCCTGGCGCCCGACCGCGCGCGCGCGGACGTGTTGACGCCGCGCGCCCAGGCGCTGGGACCTGACGTGGTGCGCCCGCTGCGCACGCCCGCCTCCTTCGCGTATCAGGTGGTGGCGACGTGGCGCACGCAGCGGGCGGAGCCGCTGGAGGGCGTGGAGCTGATCACGGGCGCCGCCCAGGACCAGCTGTTGGCGGGGCTGTTGGAGTCGGTGGAGGCCCCCTGGCCCGAGGAGATCGGTCCTCAGATGCGTGCCATGCCGGCGTTTCGCGCGGAGCTTCGTAACCTGGTGGCCCGCGTGGGCGAGGCTGGGATGGACTCGGCGCGCTTGTCCGAGGCTGGGGCACGCTTCGGTCATCCCGAGTGGGAGGGCGCGGGCGCGATTGTCGCCGCGCTGGAGGAGGGGCCGCAGCGGTCCCCGGAGTATCCGCAGACGCTTCGCGTGGACCTGTCGCGCATTCAGTCCGTGGCGGCGGAGCTGATTGGCGCCTGGGATCGCGATGCGCAGGCTCGCGGCGTGCAGGCCTCGTGTCCGGTGCCCAACGTCGTTATCGTGGATGACCTGCAGGATTGCACGCCCTCGACCCTGACTTTGCTGCGGGCGTGCCGGGACGCCGGTGCCCGTATTGTTGCCTTCTCGGACTCGGATGTGGCCGTGGCCGGGTATCGCGGGGGAGAACCGCACCTGGACCGGCGCCTGGCCCGAGCCTTGGGCGTCGAGATTGCGGAGTTGGGTCAGGTGTACGAGACGTCAAGGGTCGTGCGTGATGTGGCGCGCCAGGCCTGCTCGCGCATCGCCCAGTCGGGTTCGCCCGCGCGGCGCGAGGCCCAGGTTGGGGATGAGGCGCCCGAGGGACGCCTGGTGACGCACCTGGGGGCCACACCCTCGCAGATGGGTGCCCTGATCGCCCGTGCGCTACGCTCCCATCATCTGCACGACGGCATCGACTTCACCGACCAGGTCGTCATCGTGCGCAGCGCCTCCATGGTCGCCGAGACGAGGCGGTACCTGGCGCGCGGCGGCGTGCCCCTGGCCGGGGGTGGGCGCGCCTTCGATTTCGCTTCCCAGCCGACGACGCGCCTGTTGCTGGACCTGGTGACCAAGCCGACCGGGGAGAGCGACACGGATGCGGCCTCGCGCCGCGAGCTCGCGGAGCGCCTCCTGCCCTCGGCCCTCGTTGGGGCGGACGCCCTGGCGGTGCACTTGCTGCTGCGACGCCTCAACGTCGCGCGCGCCCGGGCCGCCGAGGATGCCGGAGACGAGACCGCGCCGATTTCGTTGACGGTGGCCGACCTCGTCAACGATCCCGAGACGTGGCGGCCGACGCTCGAGAAGGGGGCACAGGCGCCGGGGCGGCGTGGACGGCGCGACCGCGCTCTCGAGCGCGCGCTGACGAAGGCGACGCGCCTGTGGGAGCTGTCCGGCGAAGGCGGCGAGCGTCCCCAGGAGCGCCTGTGGGCCCTGTGGGAGGCCTGCGGTGTCGCCGAGGAGTGGCGCTCGCGGGCGATTCGATCGGATACGGCCTCGGCGTGGTACGACGATCAGCTGGACGCGGTCGTCGCCCTCCTGCGCGTCGCGGACGTGTGGGAGCAGCGCAACCCGGCGGGCAGTGCCGTGCAATTTGCCTCGGAGCTGGCGTCGGGCTCGGTTCCCATCGACACGATTTCGCGCGTGGGCGTGCGCCCGGGCGGCGTCGAGGTCCTCACGCCCGCCCAAGCAATGGGGCGTCGCTGGCAGGTCGTGGTGCTCGCCGGCCTGCAGGATGGGGCGTGGCCGAACATGCGTCTGCGCGACCGGATCCTGCGGGCCGACCTGCTGGCGGACGTGGGCGCGGGGTGCACGGTGGTGGGCGAGGATGGGCGCGAGGAGCTCATCGATTCGACGAGGGCGGCGCGCCGCGCGGTCCTGGACGACGAGTATCGCCTGTTCGTCGCGGCACTGACGCGCTCGAGCCGTTTCGTGCATGCCGGTGCTGTGCGTTCTGAGGAGGCCGCGCCGTCCGTGTTCTTTGATCTGGTAGCGCGGATGGCGGGCACGCCGCGCGAGAACGACGTGGTGCCGATTGACCCGGTGGGCGCGCCCCTGTCGCTGCCCGGTCATATCGCGGACCTGCGCGCGCGTGCGGCCTGCCCGGATAATCCGGTGGATGCGGAGCTGGCCGCCATGCTGCTGGCTCTCATGGCCCGCGAGGGCATTGAATCCGCGCAGCCGGAGCGCTGGCTGGGCGCGGGCGGCACGCCCACGACGGCCGAGGAGTTCCAGGGGGAGGTCACGCTCTCTCCCTCCCAGTTCGAGAGGGCGATGGCCTGCCCGCTGCGCTGGTTCCTCACGACGATTGGGGCCGATGGGCCGTCGAGCGCGGCCGCCAGCCTGGGGACCCTGGTCCACGCGCTGGCGGAGGAGAACCCGCACGGCAGCGCAGATGAGCTCGCCGATGCCCTGGATGAGCGCATCGAGGAGTTGGGCTACAACCTGGACACCTGGGCGGGGCGCCACTCGGATCGCCGCGCGCGTGCGATCGTTGATAATCTGGCCTCCTACCTCGTGGGGGTGCCCGGCCGGGTCGACGTCGAGCAGATGGTGGAGGCTAGCGTCGAGGGCGTGAGGATCCGCGGGCGCGTGGACCGCCTGGAGCACGTCGACGAGGGGGTGCGCGTCACGGACTTGAAGACGGGGAAGAGCGGTTATTCGGCGAAGACCGTTCCTGACAATCCGCAGCTGGCGGCCTACCAGATGGCTCTGCTGGCTTCGGGTAAGCGGGTCGCGGGTGCACGCATCGCGCTGCTGGGGGATAAGAAGCCCAAGATCTTTGATCAAAAGCCCCTGGAAGGGGAGGCGCTGGAGGAGTGGCGGGGCAAGGTGCGTGCAGTCGCAGAGGTAGCGCGCGGCCCCTACTTCGAGGCGACCCCGTCGGACGAGGCCTGCCGGTACTGTTCCTTTGATCGGCTGTGTCCGGCGCGCGAGCGTGGCCGCAAGGTGGTGGAGTGACGTGGGAAAGGACAGCGCCATGACGTTGAGCGCGATGCAGATTCAGGCGATCGTCGACGCGACGAAGACACCGACCCCGGAGCAGGTGCGCGTGGTCGAGGCCCCGCGCATGCCCCTGCTCGTCGTGGCGGGCGCGGGCTCGGGTAAGACCGAGACCATGTCAATGAGGGTCCTGTGGCTGCTGGCGAACCACCCTGACCTGACGCCGGCCTCGATCCTGGGATTGACCTTCACCCGCAAGGCGGCCGGCGAGCTGGGGGACCGCCTGCGCGAGCGAATCCGACTGCTGGCCCGCGAGATGCCGCAGATGCGTGAGCGCCTCGACGAGGACCCGGTGGCCCTGACCTACAACTCCTTCGCCGAGCGCATCGTGTCTGAGCACGGGATGAGGATCGGCATCGACCCGGACTTTTCGATGCTGTCCGAGGCCGGGGCGATCGACCTGATGACGCAGATCGTCGAGGCGTGGCCCGAGGACTTGGATGAGGAACTGCGGCCGCTCGACGCGGTTGAACAGGTTCTGCACCTCGCGGGTGAGCTGGGCGAGCACGGTTTCACGGTTGATCGCGCGCGCGAGGCTTTGGAAGAGTTGGGGCGCGAGCTGGCCCAGGTGGGGGACACCAACCCGGAGGCGCGTCGCCTCCAGCGGGCAAACCGACGTCGCCTGGCGTTCCTGGGGCCCATCGAGGCGTATCAGCAGCGCAAGCGCGAGATGGGTGTTCTCGACTTTTCGGATCAGCTGGTCCTCGCCACGCGCATCGTGCGTGAGGCGCCGACTGTTCGGCTGGCTCTGCGCGAGGAGTTCCGCGCCGTCCTCCTCGACGAGTTTCAGGACACCTCCGTCATCCAGATGGAGCTGCTCTCCACGCTGTTCGGCGATCACGCCGTCACTGCGGTGGGCGACCCGAATCAGGCGATTTACGGGTGGAGGGGGGCCTCGGCCTCGTCCCTGGAGACCTTCCTGGAGCGATTCCACACGGGCGCACCCGCCGAAGGACAGACACTGACGCTGTCCACCGCGTGGCGCAACGACGTGTCGATTCTGGAGGCGGCGAACCGCGTGGCCGCGCCCCTGCGCGAGGTGGCCTCGTACCAGTCGGGAAAGGAGGAACTGAACGCGCAGTCGCCGGTCCTGGTTCCTCGCCTGGGCGCGGGGCGGGGCGTCGTTGAGATCGCCTACCCGAGTGCCTACGAGGATGCGCTGGCGGCGACGGTCGACTTCGTGCAGCGCGTGCGCGCGCAGGCGACCAAGGACGGTAAGCGGCGCACGGTGGCCGTCCTCAGTAGGCGCCGCAGGGACTTCCCGTTGATCGACGCCGCGCTGCGTGAGGCGGGTATCCCCACGGAGATCGTGGGGTTGGGTGGCCTGCTGGACCAGGGCGCCGTGCAGGACGTGCGCGCGGCCCTGGAGCTTGCCTACGACGTGGCGGCCTCCCCGTGGCTGGCGCGCCTCTTGGCGGGCATCGACCTGGGGGCCGCCGACCTGATTGCGCTGGGCGATAGGGCGCGTGCGCTGGCACGAGAGGAGGGAGTGAGCCCCCACCAGGCGGTGCTCCTGGATGCGGTGGAGAATCCTCCGGCCCCCGGGTGGACCGAGGAGGGGCGTCCCGCGATCAGCGAGGAGGCTGTGCGCCGCGTGCGGCTCCTGGGCGAACGGCTGCGGCAGGTGCGCGCGGGCGTGGGCCGGTCGATCACCGAGCAGGTCGAGCGCGCAATTCTCATCATGGGCACGTTGGATGACGTCATCGCAGACCCCCTCTCGATGGGCGGGCGAGCCGCGCTAGACGAGTTCGTCGCCGTGACCGCGGCCTACGAGAGGGAGACGCCCGGCGCGTCGCTCCCCTCGTTCCTGGCGTACCTGCGTATGGCAGATGAACGCGAGAAGGGCCTCGAGGCGCCCTTGGGTGAGCCGGATCCGAAGGCCGTGCAGATTCTGACGATCCACGGATCAAAGGGCCTAGAGTGGGATGGGGTCGCCGTGTTTGGCCTCAGCGATGGGGTGTTCCCCTCCCACGGCAAGGGCAAGAAGTCCGTATCGTGGCAGGAGGATCCGCCGTATGAGAAGGCGTGGCTGACGGAGGGAGGGGATCTGCCGCACCCGCTTCGAGGCGATTACGCGGACCTGCCGCCTTTCAACCTGGATGTCGAGGGGGAGAAGAAGCCGTCGGCCGCCTACGAGAAGTGGATGAAGAAGGAGTACGGCATGGCCGTCGGCGTGTACGCGGAGCGTGAGGAGCGCCGTCTGGCCTACGTCGCGATGACGCGTGCGCGCAGCGCGCAGCTTCTGGTGGGGTCGTGGCTGTACCCTGGCAGTTCTGCGACGAAGTTTCCGGCGCGTTACCTCATGGAGGCCAGCGCCGAGCTCTTCGAGCACACGCCTCAGTCCAAGGAGGGCACGGTGGGGACCGTGGAGGATCGTGGCGTGTGGGGCAGTGGCGCGTGGCGTGACCTGGGTGTCGAGCCGATCGCGGGGGAGGGGGCGTGTCTCATTGCGCCGATCCCGGGGGATGAGGAACGTGCGGCGCTCTCAGCTCCCGCGTCGTCGGAGACTTTCCCGTGCGCACCGGGACCCTCGCGTCAGCGGGTTGCGGCTGCGGCGACCGCCGTGCGCACGCAGCTGGGTGCGCTGGCTGAGGATAGCGACGTGTTCGAGGCCTTGGCTGGCTTGGGGGAGGACCCGGCGGTGGCGGATACGATCGCTCTGATCGAAGAGGATCGCCTGGGGCGCGAGATCCCGGTCGTTGATCTGTGGGCCGAGCGGGTGCCGGCGACGTCGGTGTCGGCGATGCTGCAGGACGCGGACGAGTTCGCACGCGACGTGCGTCGCCCGATGCCGGTCAAGCCCAGTTCTTTCTCGGCGCTGGGCACGGTGTTTCACGCGTGGGCGGAGCGCGAGCTGCACGTCGCTGGGGCCGATCCGGCGTCCGAGGCCGTGGACCCCGCGGGGAGCACACCCGGCGAGGACGGTGTTCTGGCTGGTGGCGACGATGGGGCGGATGAGGCGCTGCTGACGCGCAAGGAACGCGAGCTGCTCGAGCGGCTGCGCGAGAGCTTCCGGGAGTTCGTGTCGGGGGAGCTGGCGGATTATCGGGCGGTGGCGATCGAGGAGTCCTTCTCCGTGGCGGTGGGTGGTGTGTCCGTCCAGGGCCGCATCGACGCCGTCTTCGAGCGAGTGAGCGGCAATGGCCCTCGCTTCTGGGTGATCGACTGGAAGAGCGGCCAGCCGGTGACGCGCAAGACGAGGCCGGAGAAGCTGGCCTATTTTGCCACGCAGCTGCGCCTGTACCGGCGCGCGTGGGCTGCCCGAATGGGCGTCGAGGCTGGCGAGGTGGGTGCGATGGTCGCGTTTCTGGCGGGCCCGTCGCACTTCACGCTGGAGGAGCTGGAGACCATGCTTGGCCGGGACTCACAGCCCTTGGATGAGGAGGTTCGGGGAGCGTTGGGCGAGTGATCTGGGCACTCCGGTTTCTCGGCCCGGGAGGTGGCGGGGCAACGCCCGGCTGACATGTGGAGGCGAATCGGGCGTGCGCAGGCTGTAAGTCAGCCTGCACACACCCATCGTCATCGGGGGAGGCCGGCTACCTGCGGGTGGCTACAAGGAAGTACGCCGATCCTTCTCGATCACGGACGCCCAGTGGGAATCGCCCGCTTGCGCATCGCTTGAGGTCTTGGAGATGCCGTCGGCCATCTGGTCACACCACTTGTGTATGGTGTCGCGGCGCTTCTTAGCATCTGATGTGAGCTTTCCGTAGCCGAGAGCAACGACCAGGAATCCCCAGTTGACGCCGTTGGAGGATGGGATCGTGATGTCGTCGACTGTTCCCCGCAGGGCGTCGTGCCTGTCCCTGAGTCGCGTCATCTCGGCGGGGTCGCAGGCGAAGGAAGCCGTCATGACTGCCTCGCTTCTTCATCATCGGGGCGGAAATCTAGGTTGTTGTCTGCGGCGTATTGGCGCGCTGTGTCCATGAGCTGGGGATCCTCCTCGAAACAGACCACCGGGGTGGGCCAGCGCTTGCCCCGGGCGGGAGGCTCCATGTCGATGAGGGTGAAGGTCCCAACCTTCTCGAGGGTCGCGCTCTCACCCAGTTTGAGCTGCTGGTACAAGCCTTCTGGTACATTGATACCCGCTGACCAACTTACCGTGATCACGGCTTGAGGTGTTCCATCGATGATGTCGGCGTTCGTTCCCGTGATTCTCAGGGGGCTGAAGCCTTCAATGAGCTGATGCCGGATTGCTGGCTCGAGAGCGATGGTCTCTCCGCCGCAGTGTGTATTGTTCTCTCCTTCGTGGTTGGATGAGCATGCGCCCATGAGGGAAGTGGTGAATAGCAGAGTACTCATGATGATACAGACATGGCGGAACAGTTGATTCATTTGGCCGAACCGATCGCAACATAGCCATCGTACTTCTGGAAGTCCTCCCAGGAGATCGTGAGCTCTCCGTCGGGCGTCGTATGAAAACTGTTTGAAATGGAGTCTTCTCTGTGTGGGTTGACTAGTGTTACTCCCGATTGATCGGCGCGCCTAACCATGTACGAGTGGCTAGCGTATATGTCGATCGTCTTCTGTGTTCCGTCCGGAAGGTTGACGGATACGGGAGCCGTAGTAGCCGTGAAGTTCTTGCTCGTTCCTGTACTTGCGACGGTGGGGCGTCCACCGTTTGCAGAGTCGATAATCTCTTGCCTCTCCGACTTGTCGTAGCCCTCGCCCCAGCCGAAGAACCAGCTGCCCTGTCCGTCGACCTTGTGTGCGTCCTTGGTCGTGATCTTCGGAAGAGCGTCTAAAGCGGTGCCGCCGTTGACACTATCGGGGTAGATCTGAGCGTAGGCCCTCTCGTAGAGGGAGACAACACCTTTGAATTTGGAGGTGGAAACGCCAGCTGCGTACGTGTCTTGTACTAATACCTCGTGGGAAGGTCCTGAGAATAATCCGGGTTTCTCGTAGATTGTCACATAGTAGCCGTCGATCTTATTATTTGAGTCATAGTGAGGACGAATCCCTTCCGCGAGTCTTTCGCGCTCATTGTCGATGTTGCTAATGTCGTCCTCTGTGAGTTGCTGTCTCGTGAGACTATCTCGAACTTTGCGTGCACTCGTTGAATCGCCTGTGTATGTTCCGGCGTTGAGCGCGCCCGCGAGGCTCTGGGCCAGCTCCTGCGCTGATTGCTTGAGCTCGTTGTACCTAGAGTTGTAATCGTCCTGAATGCTCAGGGCTTCTTTACGAAGCTCCCAGAACTTGGAATAACATTCCGCTAGGGGCGTGGCGCCGAATTGCTTGTCGAGGTCCTGCAAGGCGGGACGCAGGGTGCCGTCCACGTAGGATTTGAGTGATCTGAGTTTCCAGTAGTACTTGTTGACATCGCCGGAAGCGGACGTCAGGCCCTCGTAGAGGTTGTAGAGACGTCTAGTCCCTCGGAGACATGGCTCGTTGTAGTTATCGCGGGCTTGTCCGGCCCATGTCGAGATTGAGAGCCTGATGGAGTAAAGGTCCGTCTCGGCGGAGTTTGCCTTCTCAGCGGCGGTGCTGAGTCCGTCCTTGATGCCCGAGATCTGGTCGGCGTTTCCGGGTGGGTCTGAGACGTAGGGTGAAAACCAGCCCATGTCGCTCTCCTTCGAGGGGTGAAGTGGAGGTCTACCTGAAGGGTAGCCGACGCGCAGTATCCCGTCACAGATCCTGTGCGCTCTCCCGCGGTAGCCGAGTGTGGCCGTGGGGGAGGAGGAAGGAGAAGCGACCGTGCCCGTCCTTGATCCGAATAGTGTCCCGCGTAGTGGTGTAAGCGCGTGGTGGTCGTGCCTGTTGGTCGTTGTGGGTGCGGCTCGTGCTCCTGTGGTCGGAGAAATCCGCTACGAGCTTGGTTCCTCGGAGCAAAGGTGAGGGTAGGGCGGGTAGCCTACGACAACGAAGGGCTGTGATGAAACTAACATTCTTCGGAGGTTGCTTGGATTGCGTGACAGTCGTGGGACCTTTCCGCCATTAGTGGTGTTAGCGCTAACAATTTCTCATTCCTGCTGCTTGACATTGATTAAAGATGTTAAATAGGGGCCGCCGTTGGATCGGGTCTTCCCTTTGCTCGCGGCGCTCCGGCGCTGATACCCTTGTCCTGTCAATTTCAATGATGAGTGACGGCACATTTGGGTCTGTTCCGCGGAGCTCGCTGCTGAGTGGAAGCGTGCGTCGAATCGAACACCCCAGTGCCTCTAGCAGGAAGGAGCGCACGATGCGCCCCACTATCTCCAAGTTCCTCGCGCTCGGTGCCACGGCCTCGGCGTTTGCCCTTCTCGCGGGCGCGTGCGGCTCGGGCGGCTCCTCGACCGGTGGATCGGGCGACCAGGTCCACCAGATGTACACCTGGGTCTCGACGGAGAATGACCGCGCTCAGTGGCAGTCCTTCGTTGACGCGGCAAAGGAGGCGGATCCGAACTTCACTCTGACCTTCGACGGACCCTCCTTCAACGACTACTGGACGAAGGTCAAGACCCGAATGGTCGCTGCTGATGCGCCCTGCCTCCTCACCACACAGGCGGCGCGCGCCCAGGAGCTGTCCGGAATCCTCGAACCGCTTGACTCCTACATGGAGGATGCGGGCATTAAGGCCTCCGACTACAACGCTGCGATGATGCAGGGTATGACGGTGGACGGCCACGTCCTGGCGCTGCCCTACGACGCCGAGCCCGACGTCCTGTACTACAACCGCGAGATGTTTGAGAAGGCGGGCCTGAGCGCGCCCACCACCTCCTACACGACGGAGCAGTTCCTGTCGGACGCGAAGGCGTTGACCGGGGACGGCAAGTACGGCGTGGCCGTCAAGCCGCTCCTCCTGGGCAATGCCGCCGGCGACTTCGGCATTGCATTCGGTGGCCAGGTTTCCAAGGATGGCAAGAACACGCTGACGGACCCGAAGTTCGTCGAGGGCGTCCAGTTTGCCTTCGACCTGGTCCACAAGGAGCAGGTAGCGGTCGCGCCGAACGCCGCCGACAACGACGGCCCGGCTCAGGCGGCATTCACCTCGGGAACGGCGGCCATGATCGTGGACGGGCCGTGGATGTACGGCTCGTTTGAGAAGGAGCTGGGCGATAAGCTCGGCGTCGCCGTCCTTCCCACGCCCACGGGGCAGCCGCGCGCGGTCATCCAAGGCTCCGGCTTTGGCATCTCCAAGTCCTGCCCCGATAAGAAGGCGGCCTTCGACGTTCTCAAGCAGATGGTGACCCCCGAGGTCATCGGTTCGGTTGCTGACAAGCAGGGCACCGTCCCCTCGGTTGAGTCCGCGATGGACAAGTGGGCCGCGAACAAGCCCGCTGATAGCGCCGAGGCCGTTAAGGCTCTTCTCGAGAACGGCACCCCGCTGGTGACGACCACGACGTGGAACCAGATCAACACGTCCTTCCAGCAGTACTCGCCCGAGGGTTTCCGTGGCACCAAGACAGCGCAGGATATCCTCTCCGACCTGCAGAACTCCGCCGGCTGAGTCCGGACAACTTCGATGAGGCCGGGGGCCCGCTCGCTGTCCCCGGCCTCGTTGAGCAGGTCCCTAAACGTTAACGCTAACGCTATCGTTAGTCGGAGCGTGAGGGACTCACTGCGTTCCCTGTGATGGAAAGGTGGCATTGCTGATGAGCGTTGACACTGTAAAGTCCGGTCGCGCGGCGTCCTCGGGCGCGGCGGGCTCGGGCGAGGCTAAAGCCTCCAAGCGTGAGAAGAGAGTGCGCGACGTGGGTAAGCGCGGCGACGGAGTGCGCGCCCTCGTCTATCTGGCTCCGGGCATGACCGGCTTCCTGCTGTTCATCGTTCTTCCCCTGATCGCGTCTCTCGTGATCTCTTTCTTTGACTGGTCCCTCTTCGGGGGCGGCCGCTTCGTCGGAATCGACAACTACAAGCGCATGCTCAGCGGCGCGGACCCCGCGTTCTGGACCGTCATGCGCAACACCGTCGTGTTTGCGGCCTGCTACACGGCGCTGAATCTCGTGATCTCGATCGGCCTGAGCTATTGGCTGCAGAAGGTGCCCGAGTGGTTGAGCCGAGCACTGCGAGTCATCTTCTTTATCCCCGTCGTTACCCCGATGGTTGGAAACGCTCTGATCTGGAGGCTGCTGCTCTCAGATAACGGCGTGGTCAACTCTGCGCTGGGTATCTTCGGAATCGAGCACATTCCCTTCCTCAACCATCCCGCGCTGGCGATGGGATCGCTGTTGGTCATGAGCCTGTGGCAGGGGTTGGGATACAACATCGTGGTCCTCACCGCCGGCCTGAACGGCCTGAACACCTCGGTGCTTGAGGCCGCGACGATCGACGGCTGCAACGGCGTTCAGCGCTTCTTCAAGGTCGTTTTCCCGATGATTTCCCCGACCGTATTCTTCTGCACGGTCATGACGATCATCGGTGCGTTCAAGGTCTTTGCGCAGCCGTACTTCCTGACGCTGGGCGGCCCGGGTGAGGCGACCAACACGATCGTTCTGTCCCTGTACCGCAATGGTTTCTCTTTCGACAAGCTCGGATACGCGTCCTCGATGGCGTGGGTCCTCTTCGTGATTGTCATGACGGTGACGGCCCTGCAGTTCGCGGGACAAAAGAAGTGGGTGAATTACGATGCGTAGTAAGAAGCGTGTGTCGACGATCGTCTCGGTCGTCCTCCTTGGCATCATCGCGGTTGCGTTCCTCTTCCCCTTCGCGTGGATGGTCGCGACCTCCCTGAAGCCAACCACCGAGGTGTTTACCTTCAGCCCGACGGGTAGCGAGGTCGCGTGGGAGAACTATCCGTCGGCGCTGCGCTCGATTCCCTTCGGGCGGGTCGTCCTGAACTCCTTCATCGTGTCTCTGTGCGGTGCGGCCCTCGTGGTCACGGTGTCGGTGCTGTCGGCATACGCCTTCGCGCGTCTGCGCTTCAAGTTCCGCGATCACCTGTTCATGCTCTTCCTGGGCACGCTGGTCCTGCCCCAGGAGGTCCTCGTGGTCCCCCTGTACATCGGCATGCAGCGCTTGGGGTTGGTGAACTCCTACTTTGCGCTCATCGTGCCCTTCGCGTTCGGCGCGTTCGGTGCGTTCCTGATCCGCCAGTTCCTCTTGTCTCTTCCCCTCGAGTTTGAGGAGGCAGCTCGTATCGATGGGTGCAGCGACTGGCAGATTCTCACGAGGATTCTGCTGCCGCTGCTCAAGGCTCCGATCACGGTGGTCGGGGTGTTCGCCTTCATCGACTACTGGTCCTCGTTCCTATGGCCGCTCATCGTCGTCAATGACTCGACGCTCGCCACGATTCCTCTCGGCCTGCAGATGTTTTCCGGTGAGCGTGGAACCGACTGGGGCCCGCTCATGGCCGCGGTGACGATGACGACGATCCCGTCGATCCTTCTCGTCGTCTTCCTGCAGAAGCAGCTGGAAAAAGGTGTCACGCTGGGCGCGTTCGGAGGCCGGTGATGAGCGTGGAACACCGTGAAACACTGGGCGAGGCGGACCGCTGGCGCGCGTTAGAGCGCCCGACACCGCAGTGGTTCCAGGATGCACCGCTCGGCATCTTCGTTCACTGGGGCCCCTACTCCGTGCCCGCGTGGGCGGAGGACCACGGCGAGCTGGGCGTCGAGAGCGACTGGGAGGCGTGGTTCACTCACAACTCCTACGCGGAGTGGTACTTCAACACGATCCGTATCCCGGACTCACCGGCAGCTCAGCGCCACAAGGACCTGTATGGTTCGGCTCCCTATGACGCGTTCCTTGACGCTTGGGATCCCGATCGCTGGGACCCGGGCGAGTGGATGCGTCTGTTCCGACGAGCGGGAGCCGCCTACGCGGTCCTGACGACCAAGCATCACGACGGCGTCACGCTGTGGGATGCTCCCGAGACGAGCACGAGGAACACGGTTCGACGAGGCCCCCGGGCGGACCTCGTGGCAGGCTTCGCGGATGCGGCTCGCGAAGAGGGTTTGCGCGTGGGCCTGTACTACTCGGGCGGGCTGGACTGGCACTACCGGCCTGCGCGTCCCATCCTCTCCGAGGACGACTGCAAGGACCTGTGCCGCCCCAAGGACGCAGACTATGCGCGCTATTGCTTCGGGCACGTGCGTGACCTCATCGACCACTACCGGCCTGACGTCATCTGGAATGATATCGACTGGCCGGACGAGGGTAAGGACTTCGGTCCGCACGGGCTGGGTACTCTGTTCGAGTACTTCTACGCCGCGCGCCCCGAGGGGGTGACGAATGACCGCTACGGCGGCGTTCACGCGGATTACCTGACCAGCGAGTACCAGCACATGGGGGACTCGGAGACGAGCGGAAAACCCTGGGAGAATTGTCGAGGCATCGGCCTGTCCTTCGGTTACAACCGAGCCGAGGGGGAACACCAGTATCTGAGCGGCGCCGCAGCCGTCCGCCACCTGGTGGACGTCGTATCGCGTGGTGGGCGCCTCCTGCTCAATGTCGGCCCGAAGGCCGACGGCACGATCCCGCGCGAGCAGCGCGAATGTCTGGAGGGCCTGGGCGCGTGGAATGATCTGTATGGCTCGGAGCTGCGCGGCGTGCGGCCGCTGTCGGCCGCCGAAGTCGGCGCGCTCAGTGCTCACATGCGCGATGGCCAGGACGAGGCCTGGGTGCGTCTTCTGCCTCACGGTGACCATCTGGCCGTGGTGGCGGATGCCTCCTTGTCAGCAGTGTCGGGTCTGCCGCAGGGCTTCGACTACTCGCGATCCACGACCCTGACGCCGGGCGCGGCGTGCTCGTGGGATGGGCAGAGCCTGACCCTGCAGGCGGGGGCGAACCCGCCCAGGGATGCTCGCGGGAACGTTCTTCCCATCGTGATTACTGCGCCTTCGGCGTGAGTTGAGGGTGTCGGCGCGGGCATTGCCCGCGCCGACAACTTTTTTATACGAGCAGCGGTACCGTCGCCACGATCGTCGTGACTGCAACCAGGGGCTTATTTGTGAAGCAGCTTGCACCGCGTAGGTTGATGGTGCGTGGAAAACTGTGCAATGAGACGGAAATGTCAAGGGAGCGCTGTAGGATGGCGGTATAGAAATATGCCTGGAGGAGGGGCGCCATGAGCACGCATGTTGCTGTCACTGAATCTGTGCTGACGTGGGCTCTCCAGCGCTCTGACCGCTCCTACGAAGAAGCGGTCGGAAAGTTTCCGAAGCTCGGGGATTGGCTGAGCGGGGACGCCCTGCCAAGGCTCCGTGAGCTTGAGAAATTCGCGTCCTTCACGCATGTGTCCCTGGGGGCGCTCGTCATGCCGGAGCCACCGGATGAGGTGCTCCCCATCGCTGACATGCGTACCCGTGAGAGTGCTGCTATCGAGCGGCCCTCTGGGAATCTTCTCGATACTATCAACCGTTATCAGCAATTCCAGGACTGGTACCACGATTACGCTCGCGAGCAGGGGGCAGAAAAGCTTCCGTTCTTGGGTTCCGCGAGCACGCAGGATAATCCGCACATGGTTGCTCGCCGTGTGCGCGAACTTCTGCGTCTTGATCGGGCGAAGGCGACTAGCCCGGACCAATGGCGACGTGACATCGTCAAAGCGCTCGAAGATGTGGGTGTCCTTGTGATGATGAGCGGTATCGTCGGAAACAACACTCATCGGCCTCTGTCTACTGATGAGTTCCGTGGTTTTAGCCTCTTCGACGATCTTGCGCCCCTGATTTTCGTCAATCTTGCCGGGGAGTCCTACGGCGCTCAGAGTTTCACGCTCGTTCACGAGTTTGCCCACTTGCTGGCAGGGCATAGTGCCCTCTCTGGTGGAGACCATCTACTCGGAGGCACTAGTGAGGAGGCATGGTGTAACCGTGTCGCAGCGCTAGCGCTGCTACCCGAAGATGCCTTGGCAGCGTTCGATGCGGCGCAATCTGTGCAGGACTACCGGGTAGCCGCGCGTCGCTTTGGCGTGTCCGCCGAGGTTGCACTCCATAGGCTGTACAGCGCGCGCAGGATTGATGAAGGGCACTATCGAACTGTTCTGGATGCCGTTCGTTCCGATTATGGGGCAGAGAAAATGCCGAGTCACAAGGGCGGCGACTTCTACAACACCCTCACCACGCGACTCGGACGACCGCTCGCGACCGCGATCGTCACCTCCACCCTGGAGGGACGCATGGGCTTCACTGAGGGTTTCCGCATGATCGGTAGTCATAAGCGGGAAGTGTTCGACGAGCTGGCCAGACGTCTCCAAGTGGTGTGAGCGGTGTACGTCCTGGACACGAACGTCTTCATCGATGCGGCAAATTCCTACTACGCGTTTGACCTGGTACCCGGGTACTGGGACTTCCTCGTGCAACTCTTCAGCTCGAAGCACGCCGTCAGTGTTCACGAGGTGCACAAGGAGCTCTGTAGGGGACGCGATGAAGACCCGTTGAAGACCTGGGCTCAGGGAAATAAACAGCACTTCGTTGCTCCGGACACGCGCGTGGTGAGCGCTTATCAGGAAGTGATGAAATGGGCCCGGACGCAGAACTACAAAGCGAGTGCAATCAATGAGTTTCAGGGCGTGGCGGACTCCTGGATCGTCGCGTACGCGCTGGCCAACAACTGGGAGGTTGTAACGCGCGAAAAACCTGCACCAGGATCTAAGAAGCGGATCAAGATTCCCGATGCGTGCGACGCGTTGAACGTGAAGTACCTGGATCCATTCACAATGCTGCGCGATGAGGACATGAGTCTCGTCCTGTAGTGACGCCGGGTCTGCCGAGCGGATTCGACTACTTGCCTTCCGCGTTCCTTACGCCGGGCGCGGCTGTCCTCGCGAACCCCGCCAGGGTCGCAGCTGCGATGAGGGCGGCCCACGTCAACGCCGTTAGCGTCATCAGATCGATGAGACTCCTTGCGCCGTGTGGCGGCGAGCAGCATTCCTCGCGCAACGCGTGGGGAGGCGCGTTGAGGACCCGTGGTGTGCAGCTGCTAACAACGTTGAGGGGTGGAAGCGAACGATTCGCTTCCACCCCTCATGACTTGCGCGGGACGTTGAGGAACCGCGCGAAGCTGCTCACTGACCCAGCAGCGTGCCCTTGACGTAGTCACGCGCAATGTGCGCGTACTCGAGCGGGGGAGCGATCTTCGGATCCTGCTCGGCCTCGACCAGGATCCAGCCCCTATAGCCGTGCTCGACGAGGAAGCCGTAGGGCTCGGTAAAGTCGATCGAGCCGTCGCCGGGGACCGTGAACATGCCCGCCAGGAAGGAGTCGAGGAACGAGCGCTTCGCCTCGCGCGACTCCTCCATCTTGGAGGGGCGCACGTCCTTGAAATGGACGTGCTTGATGCGATCGATCGCGCCGCGCAGCAGGCCCATGACGTCGCCGTCGCCGACGAACGCGTGGCCCGTGTCAAAGAGCAGGGAGACCTTGTCCGGGTCGGTCAGCTCGAGCAGGCGCAGGGTCTCTTCCTTGGTCTGAACGACGGTGCCGAGGTGGTGGTGGTAGACCAAATCGAGGCCGTACTCGTGGGCGATCTCGCCCAGCTTGTTCAGACCTTCGGCCAGGACCGGCCACTCCTCGTCCTTCAGGACAGGCTTGTTCTCGAAGATGCAGATGTCGCGGATGCCCTGCACGGAGCCGGTCTGCTCGGAGACGACTACGCGGGTGGCGCCCAGGAACTGCAGGTATTCGCAGGTGGCGCGGAAGTCGGGCTCGACGGCGTCGACGCCGTCGCGGACGATGAAGCTAGAGAACCACTGGGCGACGATCTTCAGGCCCGCGGCGTCGGCCTTCTCCTTGGTCTCTTCCTTGGAGGGGTACCAGCCGGCCACCTCGGTTCCGGCGAAGCCTGCCTCGGCCAGGTCGTCGAACATGATGTCGATCGTGTTCCATTCGCCGACCTCGGGAATGTCGTCGTTGCGCCAAGCGATGGGGTGCATGCCCCAGGTGATGCCGTTAGGGTCCGAGATCGCGGTTGCGGGATCGTAGACGTGAGTCATTGCAGCTCTCCTATGAGTCGCGGTTGAAGCGTCGGCAATCGGTGCCGGTGTCAACAAGTATAGCCAAATTTGAGTCTTTGTCTAGACAAAGAAAGGGGGGCGGGGGTGCACGTCACATGCACCTCCGCCCCGCGTGGGATCAGGAGAAGCGCTTCTCCATCTCCTCTTCGATCTCCTCCAGCGACTTGCCCGAGGTCTCGGGCATGACGCGGAAGAGGATGATGGCGACGATCAAGTTGGTGGCGCCGAAGATGGTGTAGGTGAGGCCGCCACCCAGGCCCTCGATCATGACCGGGAAGGTCCAGCCGATGATGGCGTTGACGACCCACAGGCAGAAGACGGCGGTGCCGTTCATGACGCCGCGGACGTTGTTGGGGAAGATCTCGCCCATCATGGTCCACACGATCGTGCCGTTCGAGGACTGAACGATCAGCATGAAGACGGCCATCAGGGCGAGAATCACGTAGGCGGCCCAGGCCGGAGGCGTCTGCTGCGTGTTCATGTAGGGGGCGATCATGAACTGGAAGACCGCGGCGATGGCCAGGAGGCAGATGCCCACGCCGATGACGTCGGCGATGAGGATCTGGCGGCGCCGGAACTTCAGGATCAGCCAAATGCCGAGCGCGGAGCCAACAACCGACATGACGCCGTTGGCGACCTGAGCGACGATGGCGGAGGAGGTGTCCATCCCGGCGTACTGCAGGACCTTGGGGGCGTAGTACATGACGGTATTCACGCCCGTCAGCTGGTTGGTCATGCCCAGGAAGATGCCGACGACCATGAGCTTGCGCAGCCAGGGGGTGCGCCACACGTAGCCGAAGCCCTTGCGCTCGGTGGAGGTCTCAGCCTGGTGAACTGCAACCATCTGGGCGATCTCTTCGCCGATGGGACCGTCGAGTTCTTCGTTGCGCACGCGCTTGAGGGCGCCGATGGCCTCGTAGAGGCGGTCCTTGGCCACGTACCAGCGCGAGGACTCGGGCATGAGGCGGATGCCAATCCATAGGGCGATGGCGGGGATGGAGCACAGGACGATCATGTAGCGCCACGTGTCGCCGTTGCCGGTGGCGACGCTCAGCTGGGCTAGGAAGTCGTGGTACTGGGTGGCGTCCAGGGTGCCACCACGAGAGGCCTGCATGAGGGCCAGCGTGTCGAAGTTGATGGGGTGGCCGATGTGCTCGGCGGTGAGCAGGCCGGAGGGGTCGGCGGTGACGGTCAGCGTCGGGCCACCGCGCATCGTGGCGATGAGGGCATTGATCGAGAACGCGAGGAGCTGGCCGGTGACGATCATCAGCTGGTCGACGGCGACGATGGCGCCGCGGATGCGCTTGGGGGCGGTCTCAGCGAGGTAGACGGGAACGGTCGCGGAGGCGCCACCGACGGCGAAGCCGAGGATCGCGCGGAAGATGTACATCACCCACACGTTGGGGGACAGGGCGTTACCGACGGCACCGAAGAAGAACAGGATCGCGAGCACCGTGATGTTGTGACGACGGCCCCAGCGGTCGGACATCATGCCGCCGAAGAGAGCGCCGAACGCCGCGCCGAGCAGGAGGATGCCCGAGATGCCGCCCTCCTCCAGGGGGGTCAGGCCGAGGCCGTGGGCGCCGTTGGGCATGTACATGTAGGGCAGCGCGCCGGAGATGACGCCGGTGTCGTAGCCGAAGAGTAGCGAGCCGAGGGTTGCGACCGCGGCGATCGCGAAGACGCCGCGACGAGGCCCGGACGCGGGCGTCTTCTCAACTGCGTCGTGCAGCTGAGCGGGTGTCACCGTCGCGAGCGACAGTTTGTTGCTGGACATGGATTTCCTTAACTACGTTGTTGGGACAATCTGGCTATCGATCGAAGGTCGTGGGTGCGCTCACGCGCGGGACACGGTGCCATGTGCCGTCCGCTGCGGAGGCCACCACTGCCTCGTCGACTTCGGCGGCGCACCATGCGTCCGCCGCCGAGGGGGCGAGCTGAGTGGAGGTGGCGATGGAGGCGAGGAACTGCTGCGCCTCGACCACCTTCATGTCGTCAAAGCCCATCGAGGTGCCGATGGCGGGCTGGAAGTGTGCCCACTGGCCCCAGGCGGGATTTGCCATTGCGCGCGTGTAACCGTGGGTGGGGCCACCGTCGCCGATGCACACCTCCAGTTCGTTGAAACGCTCGAAGTTCCAACGCACGCTGCCCTCCGTTCCGTACACCTCGACGACGTACTCGGCGCGGGGACCAACGCTGACGCGAGACGACTCCAGCGTGCCGACGGCACCGCTGTCGAAACGCACCAGGGCCGCGACATAGTCTTCGTTCTCGACCGGGCCGACCTCGTCGCCGATCTCGAAGCCCGAGTGGCCCACGCCCATCTTGGTGGGGATCGGGCGCTCGCGGATGAACGTGTCCGTCAGGGCGCTGACCGAATCGATGCGCCCCACGACGTACTGGGCGAGGTCGGCGCCGTGGCTCATGAGGTCGGGGACGACGCCGGCGCCGGCCTTCTCGCGCGAGGCGCGCCAGGTCAGGGGCGAGAGGGGCGAGGAGTTGTAGTCCGCGATGAACCACACGCGCACGTTGGTGATGCGACCCAGCGAGCCGCCGCGCACGAGGGTGCGCATGTACTCGACGGCGGGGGTGTGGCGGTAGTTGAAGCCGACGGCACTGACGAGGCCCGCCTTCTCGGCCGCCAGGGCGATCTCGCGCGACTGCTCGGCGTTGACGCCCATGGGCTTCTCGACCCAGAAGGGCTTGCCGGCCTCGATCGCGGCCATGGCGATCTCGTGATGCAGGAAGTTGGGGGACGCGATGGACACGGCGTCGACCTCGGGGTCGGCGAGCAGGTCGCGGTAGTCGGCGTAGGCTCGCTCGAAGCCGAGGACCTCCGTGGCGTCCTCCCTGGCCTGGTTGGAAGGATCGGCCGCAGCGACCAGGCGAGGGGCGACCGGCAGGTCGGGAAAGTGTTTGACGACGTTGGCGTAGGCGCGAGAGTGGAGTCGGCCCATCCAGCCCAGTGAGATGACGCCGATGCCAAGGGGCTTGCGTGTTGTCACGAGGTCTCCTTGCTTCGTTGCGGGAAGCGCACGTATCTTCGCTGAAAGCGCGCGGTATCATTTAGCTAGACAAAGTCTAGCGGATTTGATTTGTCCTGATAAGGCCGGGGTTGCCGTGCGCGGTGTGGCCCCTCCTTCATTGCGCTCATTCTGTTTGACAGGTGGGGGATCGTTCCGGCGTTCTCCCCGTCGCGACGGGGCGATGGCGGCGATAAGAAAGTCCCGGCGGAGGGATGAGGCCTCCGCCGGGACTGTCTGGCTGCCGCTCAGGCCAGTGAGACGGGCTTGCCCGTCTTGGCCGACTCGGTGGCGGCCTCGGCCAGGCGCAGGGCTTCGATCGCATCAGCGATGGACGGGGAGGGCTTGGTTCCCTCGACGACCGCGTCGATGAACTCGGTCAGCTCGATGCGGTAAGCGTCCGCGTATCGCTGCAGGAAGAAGTCCAGGTAGGGCTCCGCCGCGTCCGTCGTCTCGGCGTTGGACAAGCGCACGGTCGTGGCGCGGATGTTGTCCGCGTTGAGGGTGCCCGTCGAGCCCTGGGCCTCAAGGCGCTGGTCGTAGCCGGCCGGGCACTTGCGGTTGTTGATGATCGTCGCGACGACGCCCGCGGCGTTCTTCAGGGTGACGACGGCGGCGTCGAAGTCGCCGGCCTCCTTGATCTCTTCGTTGAAGTTCTGGCCGAAGGCGTGCACCTCGACGATGTCGCCCAGGAAGAAGCGAGCCATGTCGAAGTCGTGGATCGTCATGTCGCGGAAGATACCGCCGGAGACCTTCACGTACTCGGCCGGGGGAGCGGCGGGGTCGCGCGAGATGATGACCAGGTTCTCCAGGTCGCCGATGACCCCGGCCTCAAGCTGGGCGTGGACCTTGGCGAAGGAGGGGTCAAAGCGGCGGTTGAAGCCGAACATGACGGGAACGGACACGGCGCTCAGCTCGTCGCGGGCGGCCTCGACGTCCTTCATGTCCAGGGCGATGGGCTTCTCGCACAGCACGGCCTTGCCGGCCTTGGCGGCGGCGAGCAGGTGGGGGATGTGCAGCGGCGTGGGCGAGCCGATGACGACCGCGTCGACGCTGTCGTCGGTAAAGACGGAGTCGACGTCGGTCGTGTGGCGCGCGCTGTAGACCTCGGCGAGCTTCTCGGCTTCATCGCCGAAGGGGTCCGCGACGAGGGCGAGGGTCGCTCCCGGGTGGGCCGCGATAGTCTTGGCGTGGACGTGGCCGATGCGGCCCGCGCCGATGACGGCAATACTGAGCATCTTTGCTTCTTTCGTGATGGAGGGTTGTGTGGGGGCGTGATCGGTGGCCCCGCGAAGGTGCGGGGCCACCAAGGGATCACGGAGCGGGCATAATGACGTCGCGCACCAGCGCGTCGAGGTCGGCGTCCGCCTGGAGGAATCCGCGCAGGGTCCGCACGGTGGCGCCGAAGGTATCGAACTCCTGCGGGGTCATGCCGTCGGGCTCGTAGGCGCGGACGAACTCGGGGATGGACAGGAGGGTTTCCATGATGTCCTCGCGCACGGGGATATCCATGCGTTCTTCCATCTTGTAGCCCGAGTCATTGATGAGCTTGGCCCACTTGAACGGCGGGGAGACGACGACGTCGCCGCCGACGAACTCGGACCAGTGCATGACGTTGCGGAAGGCCGCGGAGAGCATGCGGGCGCGCAGGCCCCGCTTGTTGAACTCCTGGTAGGCGCGCTTGAAGGCGGCGATGCCCGCCCACTCGAGGTGGCCCGGGTCCAGGAAGAGCCCGTCGCGCTTGGCCACGTCCTTGATCCAGTCGTCGAGGCGGCCCACCATGAGGGTGACGACGGGGCCCATCGTGGACACGTCCTTGCCCTCGGCCTCGCGGCGCTTGAGGCCGCGCTCGATGGCCTCGCCGGTGACGACGGCCTGAGCAACCGAGAAGGAGACCGTGACGTTGATGGAGACGCCGCGGTAGGTGGCATCCTCGATCGCCTCGACGCCCACCGAGGTGGCGGGGATCTTCACGATGATGTTCTTGGCGAGGTTGTGGAACTCCTCGGCCTGGTCGGCCAGGGCCTTGGCGGAGCGAGCCAGGCGCGGATCCGTCTGCATGGACAGGCGGCCGTTGCGGCCGTTCTCGGCCTCGAAGATGGGCTCGAGGAGCTTGGCGGCCTCGAGGGAGAGCTCGCGCACGACCTGCCAGCCGATCTCGGACTCGGTCGCCTCGGGCATTTCCTTGGCCAGCTCGGCGATGCGGGGTAGCCACACGTCACGACGCTGGTTAATGCAGGTGTAGGCAATGGTCGGGTTACAGGTCGCGCCGACGCCGCCGAAGGAGATGGACTGCGCCAGCTCGTTGGGGTCGGAGGAATCGTTCCACAGCGCGGTGGGGGTGTTACGAGCGGCATCCAGCAGGGGGCCGGGGGTGTACTCGATGGACATGGCGGGAAGCACTCCTTTGTGATTGCTTACGACTGTTCTCCGTCGCGCACCAGTCTACGGCGTGCGCTTCACCCTGTCAATACTTTGTCAAGACAAAGTGTCAATCCTTGTCACTGTGCGAAAAGGCTCGCCTCGAACGAATACCGGGACGCGCGGTAGATGTGGTCTCCGTACTCAACGATGCGCCCCGAGGGGTCGTAGGTCGTGCGCTGGGTGGTCAGTAGGGCGGCGCCTCGATGTTCGGACAGGAGCTTGGCCTCCTTGGCGGTCGCGGTCCGCGCTCCGATGACCTGCCTGGCCGAGGCCAGCGTGACGCCGCGCTCGCGCATAAGGTCGTAGAGTGAGCCGGACTCAAGCTCGTGCATGGTGGGTGCGATATCCGCCGGAATGAGGTTCGTGAGAACCGCGATGGGCTCGTCGTTCGCGAAGCGCGTGCGCTCGATGTGGACGATGAGGGCTCCCTCGTCGGTCTTTAGTGCCTCGGCCTCGGCCTCCGTGGCCGGGTGGGCCTCGTAGCGCTGAATCGTCGTGTGCACCTTGTGGCCGGCCTTGATGAGGTCGCGCATGAGGGAGGTGAGTTCCATCGGGCGGTGGACGTGGCGCGGCGACACGATGGTGCCGACGCCGCGGCGGCGCGTCAGCAGTCCGCGATCCACGAGGCGCTGGAGCGCCTGACGGGCGGTGGGGCGCGAGACGTGCAGGCGGGCCGCCATTGACAGCTCGTCCTCCAGGCGCGTGTCTGGGGGCAGCGCGCCGGAGTTGATCAGCTCGGCGATCGGTTCGGAGATTTGAAAGTAGAGGGGAACGGGGGAGGAGCGGTCCAGGGTAATGTCCGGGACGTAGGGCTCGTTTTCGGAGGTCTTGGGGGAGTGGGGCATGGTCGAACTTTACGGGGTGAGACTTTGGTCGTGCGAAACATATACGGTTACATGGTAGCAGCCTTCGGTTGACCTCGGCCCCAGTGACACGCTCCCTCTATTGTATGGACAAAGTTTGACGATTGTGAGGCGATGGTGCATCCTTGGAAGGTCAGGCCTGTGAGCCACCCCAACGGAGAGGAAGGAGTCGGCATGTCCCTGGACCGTCGATATGTAGACATCCTGACAATGGGCCGCTCGGGTGTCGATATCTTTCCGCTCCAGATCGGCGCACACCTCGAAGACGTCGAGACCTTCGGTAAGTTCCTCGGCGGAAGCCCCACGAACGTGGCGGTCGCCGCCGCCCGCCTCGGGCATCGCTCCGGCGTCATCACCGGAGTGGGAGACGACCCCTTCGGCCGCTTCGTCACCCGCGAGCTTGAGCGCCTCGGCGTGTCCTCCGACCACGTCGTCACCGTTCGAGACTTCCACACGCCCGTCACCTTCTGCGAGCTCTTTCCGCCAGACTCCTTCCCCCTCTACTTCTACCGCGAACCCAGCGCCCCCGACCTTGAGCTGCGCGAGAGCCAGATCGACTGGGACGCAGTCGAACGCGCCGGAATCTTCTGGTTCACAGTCACCGGCCTGTCGCGCGACTCCTCCTTCGGCCTCCACCTGCGCGCGCTGGACCACCGGGACCGCTCCAGCGGCATGACGATCCTCGACCTGGACTACCGCTCCAACCTGTGGAATGGCATGGCCCAGGCGCGATCGCGCGTCGCAGCGGTCCTGTCCCGCGTCGATGTCGCCGTCGGAAACCGCGAGGAGTGCGAGATGGCAGTCGGCGTCTCCGACCCCGAGGAGGCCGCCGACGCCCTGCTCGAACGCGGAGTCAAGCTCGCGATCGTCAAGCAGGGGTCCAAGGGGACCCTGGCCAAAACCGCCGACGAGCGCGTGTGGGTGGAGGCCCGGCAGGTCGACGTCCTCAACGGGCTCGGAGCCGGAGACGCCTTCGGCGGCGCGCTCATCCACGGCCTCGTCGAAGGATGGGACCTGGGCAAGACCATCCGCTACGCCTCGGCCGCGGGAGCCTTCGTGTGCGCGAGCATCGAATGCTCAACCGCCATGCCAACCCAGGACCAACTCGCCGCCTACGTGGAAACGGGGGTCCTCCCGTAACCGACCGACCCACGCCCAAGCCTCGTCCACAAGAACCCCGCGGCACCGATGCCGCCAACCCAGGAGACTCACCATGACCCTCCCCGACATCTACGTCCCCGCCGGCTCCTCCGGCCACGGCAACTTCACCGTCGACATCGATCCCCAGCGCGCCGGCTGGGCCTTCTCCGGCCTGCGCGTCCTCGTCCTTGAGGCCGGCTCCTCCCAGGAGCTTCAGACCGGCGAGGCCGAGCTGCTCGTCCTGCCCCTCGCCGGGGGCGCCACCGTCGAGGTCGACGGCCAAACCTACGAGCTCGAGGGGCGCCGCGGCGTCCTCTCCGGCGTCACCGACTACCTGTACGTCGGACGCGGCAAGACCCTGGCCGTTACCTCCGAGCAGGGCGGCCGCTTCGCCTTCCCCTCCGCGATCGCCGCCCGCGACATCCCCGTGGCCTACTACCCCAAGAGTCAGGTCCGCGTCGACCTGCGCGGCGCCGGCGACTGCTCGCGCCAGGTCAACAACTACTCCCTGGCCGTCGAGGGCGTCACCACCTCCCACCTCCTCGCCTGCGAGGTCATCACCCCCGGCGGCAACTGGTCCTCCTACCCGGCCCACAAGCACGAGCAGGACAGCGAGGACGAGCGCGAACTCGAGGAGATCTACTACTTTGAGATCGAGGACGGCCCCGAAGGATCCAAGGGCTTTGGCCTGCACCGCACCTACGGCAGCCCCGGCCGGCCCATCGACCTGTGCTGCGAGGTCCACGACGGCGACGTCGCCCTCGTTCCCCACGGCTACCATGGGCCGTGCGTCGCCGCCCCCGGCTACGACATGTACTACCTCAACGTCATGGCGGGCCCCAACGAGGATCTGGTCTGGCTGGCGCCCGACGACCCCGCCCACCACTGGATTCGCGCCACCTGGGAGAACCAGGAGGTCGATCCCCGACTCCCCATGAACAAGTAACCCGAGCCCTCGAAAGGATCACCCATGAGCAACGAAGCCTACAAGGGGACCGTGCGACTGACAGTCGCCCAGGCGATCATCCGTTTCCTGTCCAACCAGTACTCCGAGCGCGACGGCGTCGAGCACCGCCTCATCGCGGGAGCTTTCGGGATCTTCGGGCACGGCAACGTCGCCGGGATCGGGCAGGCCCTGCTGCAGAACGAGATCGCCCCCGCCGAGGGCGAGAACCCGATGCCCTACATCATGCCGCGCAACGAACAGGGGGCGGTCCACGCGGCCGCGGCTTTCGCCAAGACGACGAACCGCCTCCAGACCTGGATGACGACCGCATCGATCGGCCCCGGATCCCTCAACATGGTGACTGGCGCGGCCCTGGCGACCACCAACCGCCTGCCCGTCCTGCTCTTCCCCTCCGACCAGTTCGCCACGCGCACCCCCGATCCCGTCCTGCAGCAGCTGGAGGACCCCACGTCGCTGGACGTGTCCGTCAACGACGCGTTCCGCCCGGTTTCCCGCTTCTTCGACCGCATCAACCGCCCCGAGCAGCTGATCCCCTCCCTGCTGTGCGCCATGCGCGTCCTGACCGACCCGGCGGAGACCGGCGCCGTCACGATCGCGTTGCCCCAGGACGTGCAGGCCGAGGCCTACGACTGGCCGGTCGAGTTCTTCGACAAGCGCGTCTGGCACGTGCGCCGCCCTCCGGCCGAGCGCGCCGCCCTCGAGCGGGCTGCGGCCGCGATCCGCGCCGCTGAGCGCCCCCTGCTGATCTGCGGAGGCGGCACGATCTACTCCGAGGCGTCCGAGCAGCTGCGCGCCTTCGCCTCGGCGACCGGCATCCCGGTGGCGGACACCCAGGCCGGCAAGGGCGCCATCAACTGCGATCACCCGTGCTCGGTGGGCGGCGTCGGCTCGACCGGCGGCGACTCGGGCAACCACCTGGCAGACAAGGCGGACCTCATCATCGGAGTGGGCACTCGCTACTCCGACTTCACGACCGCCTCGAAGACCCAGTTCAAGAACCCGGACGTGTCCTTCGTGAACATCAACGTCGCCGCCTTCGACGCCGCCAAGGAGAGCGCCGAAATGGTCGTGGCCGACGCCCGCGAGGCGCTGAGGGCCCTGACGGAGGCGCTCGCCGACTACCGCGTCGACGAGGCGTACAGCGCCGAGATCGCCGCGGAGCGCGAGGCGTGGGCGAAGAAGGTGGAGAGGTGCTACCACCTGGGCCACGGGCCGCTTCCGGCGCAGACCGAGGTCTTCGGCGCCCTCAACGAGCTCATGGGAGACGAGGACGTCGTCATCAACGCCGCCGGGTCGATGCCCGGCGACCTGCAGGCCCTGTGGCAGGCCAAGACGCCCGTCCAGTACCACGTGGAGTACGCGTTCTCCTGCATGGGCTACGAGGTTCCGGCCGCCCTGGGCGTCAAGCTGGCCCGTCCCGATTCCGAGGTGGTCTCCATCGTGGGCGACGGGACGTACCAGATGCTGCCCATGGAACTGGCCACCGTCGCCCAGGAGGGCGTCAAGGTCATCTACGTCCTGCTGCAGAACTACGGCTTCGCCTCGATCGGCTCGCTCTCCGAGTCGCGCGGATCCCAGCGCTTCGGCACCAAGTACCGCCAGCGCGGCTCCGACTCCCACCTGCAGGACACGGAGAGGATCGCCGGGGTCGACATCGCCGCCAACGCCCGCTCGTGGGGCATCGACGTGATCGAGGCCCACGGAATCGAGGAGTTCAAGGAGGCCTACAGGGTCGCGGCGGCCTCGAAACGTGCGACGATGATCCACATCGAGACGGACCTGATGGGGCCGAACCCGCCCGGGTCCTCGTGGTGGGACGTGCCGGTCTCCCAGGTCTCGGCCCTGGAGTCCACGCAGCGCGCCTACGAGGACTACCAGCGCGACCGCGAGCCCCAGAGGCACTACCTCTGAGCCGTGAGCCGGCGCCCCCGGCCCCTGGTGGAGGGCAGGGGGCGCTCGGGCTAACAGTGCTGGTTCTGAGCCCAGGCCCCCTCAAAGCGCCTGGGCCCGTGCTCTGCGAAGTGGCGACGGCATCGCCATCACTTCGCAGAGCCGATGCCCCGACCAGGGGTTCCTCAGTCAGCGCCTCCCTTTCTGTGGTATCGGGGTGAGGTGCCCAGGGCGGTGCGGTCGGGGTGTGCGGTGATGGT
>ERZ773099.509-NODE-509-length-33223-cov-6.633080_pt1 | contig 33223 bp, 48 predicted proteins | sample MGYA00511120_ERZ773099 | MGnify/ENA primary metagenome ERZ773099 (study PRJEB29015, sample SAMEA2738012) | human oral metagenome | biome: human oral; feature: human-associated habitat; material: dental | place: China | collected 2104 ... | reverse complement strand
ATGCTCCATAAAAAGAGGTAGAAACGTTTGAGGAGCAGAGTTAGGAAGGTTTGCGAGAAGCGCTCTTCAGCAAAGAGGGCCAGGCTTGATTTTACTGAGAGTTCCGTATCAGGATCCTTGAGGAGTCGGAGTGTCGCAAAAGCAGCACCTGCTAAAAAAATCGTGCTCATAAAAGAAACCACTAACGGGAAGAGATAGGCTTGGAGCACTTGTGCCAGCATGCTGAAAAAGGATTGCTCTAAAACACTTTCTTGGAGACGAGCCAAGGGGTTGAGAAAGCCTGATAAGATGACCAGTATGCTAGGTAAGAGATAGACGAGAAAGAGGCGGGGATTTTCAGCCTGAAATTGCCTAGTCTGCAGACGAATAGTTTTTAAATCAATTTTTGGGTATTTCATTCTTTCATTATACCATAAATAGTACACAGCTTGCTAATCCTTTGAAACTAGTGGACTTCTAGCGTGTTAAGCAAAAGTGAATACGAGATTGAATACGACTTTACTTTTAGCTGGAGCGGATGAAATCCATGAACTGGTCAACGACTTCAACACGTTGATTATCATTGATGTGGGTATACATATCAAGGGTGATTTGAACATTATTGTGACCGAGTCTATCTGAAATGATTTTGGCTGTAATACCAGCTTCAAACAGAAGAGAAGCATGTGTATGCCTAAATCCGTGAGGCGAAATTTTTTTAAGTTCTTTGTGTTTACAAAAGAATCTGCTAAGCTTCACTTTCATAGTTGCGGCTAAAAGCCATCCCCCTATGTCATTCGTAAAAATATAATTCAAATCATGTTTGTAAGGAACACCAGCCTGGAAATATTCTTTTATTTGCTGTCGTTTCCAGAGTTTCAAAACATTCAGAGTTTCATCATCTAAGGTGATAACCCTCTTACTCCTTTTGGTTTTAGGATCCTGAACAGTTTGTTTTTTACCAATCACGACAGCCGTGCGAGAAATGCTTAACCGTTTATTTTCAAAGTCAACATCTGACCACATGAGACCGATAGCTTCTCCAGTTCTCAATCCAGAAAAAGCGAGTAAGTGGAAAAAAGTGTAGTCTACAGGCTTAAAATTTGCTTTGGAAACTTTAAGGAATTCGGTCAGTTCCTGCTTTGTATAGTAGTTTTCTTTGCCCTTTAAGGGTTTATTTTTAGGCTTGATAATCTTGTCTAAGGGATTTGACTTAATGATGTCAAGAGAAGTGGCATACTTGAAAATACGGCTAATGACAGAGTAGTAATTGGAATAGAGGATATAGCGATTACTTAACTTGATAGCAACCTTCTGACAATAAGCGACACTGATCTGCTTAATCTTCATATCTGTAAAATATGAGTCAATCATAACATTAAGTTTTTTCTTAACATTCTGATATGTTGTTGGTTTTACAGTACTTTTAAAGCTATCAAGCCATAACTCAGCGACTTCAGCAAAAGTAGGGTTCTGGAAATCCTCATTGTTTGAAAAACCATTCTCTTCAACATCTAAGAGAAGATCACGTTCGGCAGCCTTTGCCTCTTTAATGGTTTTAAAACCACGTCTTGTTGTGCGTTTTTCTTTTCCAGTTGCAGGGTCTATGCCCAGGTATGTTTGAAAGAGATATCTAGTCTCTCCTTTTTTTGTAATGTATTTTTTTATCATAAAAAGTCCTTTCTTTTCGATTGCTTGCCCGCATAGTTGAAAAGGTGTAGAACTTATGATAAACTATAGTTGTATTTTTTTATCATCCTTTCCATTGCTTGTCACATGGAAGGTTGAAACCTCACACTCAAAGATGGCCGTCGGAGAGTGTGGGGATTTTTTTATTTAGCGATTTTCCAGATTGTCAAATCAAGATAATAAGACAATTCTTTTTTGCGTTCTATAATTTTTTCAGTATCTAAATCTACTGTTTTGTAAGGTCCGCCTCGACCAGTTAAGATAGCATCATATCTGTACTTTTTATTCTGGATCATAAAAGCGATTTTTCTTGCTATTTCAGCCGGTATATAACCAACAAATGTGTTATTGACTAAAACTTTTATTGCATTCTTATCATGCTTATTTAAAGGTTCTCTTTGAAGAATGACATCAACTGTTTTAAGTTTATTGTATTTGTAAACAGTTTTATAAGTTCTTAATATGTATGATTTTAAGTATTTATTATCTTTCCCAAAATAGTGTTCTTCACCACTTAAAAAATCAGCAACTTCGTAAGCTTCTTTTTTGTGATAATTGGTCCCCATTAACAGAAAGCTGTCATGAAAAATGATAGTTTCTTTAAATTCAGTTTTTGTATCTAAATTGTCCTTTGTGGATGAGAAAATATTAGGGAATAATTTTGAAAGAATACCCATTATGTTACGCTCCTAATTTTTCTATAAATCTATAAAACTCTTCCTGAATCCTATCTTCGCCCCAGGTTGTTGAGATTTTGTGTCTTTCTGCAAACTGGAGCCAGTTGAAGTCTGATACTTCGTACTGTGTGAGTTCTTCAGAGATGAGATGTCGAATCATGAAGCGGTCTGCTTCGTTTTCGTATTTGTAAAGCAGTCGTTTGTAATGTGCTGGATTGTGGTTTATATGTCCTAATTCGTGCAGTATGACCTTTTCTCGCTCTTCTAGGGATAAATCCCCATTGACGTAAATAATGCGCTCATCGGGGAAATAGAAACCTCTACGCTCCCACATAGTTTCTGGGAAGAGATAGAGCGTGACCTGGTATTCGTCTAAGAGTTCATTTACTTTCAATATCCGATACCCCCAAAGAGAGTTTAATGATTTGTGCAATCTTGTCCACATCTTCATCTGACAATGGTTTACCATCGAAGAGAACCACACGTTCACGAAGATTAGACAAGTCAACAGTACGGCCGTCAGCAGTAGTGACAAGGTCGCTTGAAATAGCAGGATTGTCAGTACGACCTAGAAGATAATCTAAAGAAACATTGAAAAAGTCAGCAATTTCTTGCATTCTTTCAGTGCTAGCTTTTTGTTTTTTTAATGAATAAAGTGTATTTCTACTATATCCTAGCTTTTCTTCCAAGGCATTTAAAGATAGCCCTTGTTTTTTTGCTAGTTCTTTAATTCTTTCAAATGTCAGAAACATTGATTTATCAACCTTTCTAAGCATTACGAAAAAATATTTTAAATTATATGATTAAAACTGTTGACAAAGTTAAATAAATAATTTAAAATGGTATTCGTAAGCTAAAGAGTTAGCGAAACAGAAAACTAAAAAATAAAAACCTAAAAAACTGATTGGCGTCCGTTTTGAATAGGTAAACCTTACTTTTTAGTAAGTCTTTTCTCTATGTCTTGATTTTAAATCATTCATTTAAAATTGTCAAGAAATTCGCTAACTTTTTAGATAATATTTTTAAAAAGGAGGTTGGAGATGGAGGAAAAAGAAATATTCGAATTATTGGAATTCCTAGCTACTGATTATGGACGAGGGTATCTAGCTGGATTAGTTAACGGGATGTCAATACTTTTGAAAGTTTTAAAAAAAGCAGAAAAGAAATAGAAAGGAAAATATATGAGCCAACAACATAAAAAGTGGATTCAGCTTGTCAAAGACAAATTGAATTCAGAAGGAATGACACAAACACACCTTGCTCGTGCTTGTGGAGTAAAGAAGCCAACCATTTCAGAATTACTGAAATATGGTAAAGGCAGCGATAGATTAAAAAACCGAGTATGTGATGTTCTGGGCATCGACGAAAGCTGGGTTGATTTAGGAGAGTAGGATATGAACGAAAAGAAACAAAATAATGATCTCATCAAAGAAATTATTGAGAAACATTTTGAAAATATGGTTGATGATATTTTGGATCACACAGAGACCTACTATGAAGCTTTAGGAGCTATTAGTAGCATCAAAGGAAGCAAGATCCCGAATATGCTTAACTTAGCTGATTGTTTGAGGCAAAATATCAGAAAACGTGCTATGCAACAAAAAACACCTAATCATCAAAATTAGGTGCTGGAAAATTACGCATTTGAACGAATGTGTACTACATAATCAAGATTGACTAGATGTCGAAAATCCGTTTCAACTTCTACAAGAACTATATGATTCGCAGTGTCAGAGCAATCATCATATACTTGGAAAAAATCAATTTTATCACCATTTGAGAAAGTGATTGTGATTGAATCATTCTCATCACTTTCATCAAAACAATCTTTGATGAATTGTTTCATATTCTCACCTCCTTTCTGGCTTTATTATAACAGATAGGAGAATAACAAAAAAGCACCTGACAGAAATCAGGTACTTACTTAAACAATTTAAACCATTATATCACAAAAATGCTTGCCCGCATAGTTGAGAGGATGTAAAAAATGGAAGGTATAACGTTACAATTACGATTGGACGGCGAAAGTGCTGAATTGTTCACGAATCAATTATTGGCTTTTGCTGAAAAGCAGGTCAAGGAGCAGTTAGAGAATGATCGCATGCCAATCAATCAACAAGCTTTGATGAAGAAGTTCGGCTTTACTCATAGCTATGTTAAGATGCTAGAGCGCAAAGGATTAAGATTTCGTAAGCAAGGGAAAGATACTATGTACGATATCAATGATGTTTATGAAATTTTGGAATTAGAAAAAGAAGTACGAAAATTAAGAGCGTAAAGGAGAACAAAATGACAGAACCAACTTTATCAAGCCAATTGCTTGGCTTAGTGGCAATTTTTATCGTGGTATTCATCCTGTTGCTACTGACTGATAAAAATGAAAAATCGGATGAACAAAATGTTGTGGTCATCATCGAAGAAACAGAAGATTTCAGGGAAGTTGCTCGAAGAAACCTGAGAATGTGTGATAGAAAATCAACCTATGACACTCAGCCGCCTGTCGGACTTCCCTCATCGATTGAGGATGTGCCTCATAGTTTTAGAGCATGCATCGAAGATTATGACAGGTTAGCCAGTGACTATCAGGAAGAGGCAAGAAATAATGATTTTCTAAGAAGTCAAAATGCGAATCTTTTGGAAGAAAATGGGCGTTTGCTTTATCAGGGAATGACCATGGATTTCCGTAAGAATCAAAGAAAATGGAGGGCAAAGACATGACTGTTAGTCGTGATATGAGCGTGATGGAAATACGTGTGTTAAACATGATCATGAATTGCGCTACTTTCGATTTGCCCATTCAGGCAAGTGAAATTCGCTTAGAAACCGGACTTTCGAAGCGTAAGCTGGAAGAGATTATCGAAAGCTTGCGTGTGAATTTTAGGCATCCTATCGTAGCTAAGAAGATGAAGCCAAACGGATACTACTTGCCACGAAGTGAGGAGGAGCGACAAGCTGGGCTTGCGCCTTATCGCAGACAAATCTTGACCGAGCAGAAGAACCTTGCTGCAGTGATGAATGTGGATTTGGGAAAATATTGGGAGGATAGCGCATGAGTGAAGATTTTAGAATACTACCTCATGATCTAGTCGCAGAGCAGTCGGTTCTGGGTGCAGTATTTATTTCACCTGACACCATCATTTCGCTGGCAGATGAATTAACTCCAGACGATTTTTACAAACCTGCTAACAAGATTGTATTTAAGACCATGTTGTCATTGCTTAAAAAAGGTGAGCCAATCGATGCTACCACTATGGTGTCAGCTCTTACCAATCAAGGGCAGATTAAAGAAATTGGTGGTTTAAACTACGTTGTCGAGTTGGTAAATTCAACTCCGACATCAAAGAATGTGGAGCATTATGCCAAACTCGTTAAAGAAAAGGCTACGCTTCGGAAAGTAATTGCTGACTTGTCGGATTCGTTATCTAGTGCTTATCAAGGTGATGTATCGATTGGTGACATCATTGCTAAAACTGAAAAATCTCTAATGGATATCAGTAATCAAAATGCAGGGACAGGTTTTCGCAATGTGGTTGATATCCTTGATACACACATGCAGATGGTAGAGACCAGATCGCAGACAGATGGATTCGTGACTGGTCTATCTACTGGCTTTGTCGGATTGGATAAGATTACAACAGGCCTTCATGAAGGCAATCTTATCATTCTTGCTGCTCGTCCAGCTATGGGGAAGACGGCATTAGCTCTTAATATCGCTAAGCATGTGGCTACGATGGAAAGAAAGCCTGCTGTTATCTTCTCGCTTGAAATGGGTGCAGAGGAGCTGATTGAGCGTATGTTGGCATCAGAGGGCATGGTTCCAGCTTATCATTTGAAGACTGGGAATTTGAGTACGGACGAATGGAAACGGCTTGTTCAAGCTCAAAATAATCTCTATGATGCGCCTATATTTGTGGATGATACTGCTGGTATTCGGATTTCAGAGATACGCTCAAATGCTCGAAAACTTGTCCAAGAAATAGGGGACCTTGGTGTCATCATTATTGACTACTTGCAGTTGATTACTGGAGCCAAAGGGGAGAATCGCCAGCAGATTGTTTCTGAGATTTCAAGGGAATTGAAGATACTTGCTAAGGATTTGAAAGTTCCTGTCATAGCCTTATCGCAGTTAAGCCGTGCAGTTGAGCAGAGACAAGATAAACGCCCGATGTTAGCAGATTTGCGAGAATCAGGCTCGATTGAGCAAGATGCTGATATTGTAGCATTCTTGTATCGTGATGCCTACTACCAGAAGGAACAGGCAGATAGTCAAGAAGCTAACAATGTAACCGAGCTGATCCTGGAAAAGAATCGGCATGGCAGTCTAGGGACAGTGAAGCTGTATTTTCACAAAGAGTACACAAAATTTTCAAGTGTGGAGGGGTAAATGGCAGAAAGAAGAATGGTCAGTAAGACCATAATGCAAACACAAAAATTTTTAAGGCTACCGCTTGAAACTCAAGCTCTATACGTTCATTTAGTAATCAATTCAGATGACGATGGCATCGTTGAAGCATTTCCTGTTGTTAGAATGATTGGTGCTAGCGAGGACAGTTTAGGTTTATTAGTTATCAAGCAGTTTATAAAACCACTCAATCAGGATATGGTCTATTTTATTACGGATTTTAATGAACAAAATAAAATCAGACCTGACAGGCACAAACCTAGTATACACAGAGATTTAGCTATTCAACAACTCGGATTGGAAGTTGATGGAAGTAGATTGGTTGAACCTGGAAAGGTAGTTCTAGAGCTTACTGAAGAAGGTCAGGCAGTTGACGGACAAGTGACGGACAAAGGTCCGCATAGTATAGGTAAGTATAGTATAGGTAAGGGTAGTATAGGTAAGGGTAGTATAGATAATATCCCTTACAAAGAAATTATCGATTATCTAAATTCAAAGACTGGAAAGAAATATAGAGATAATGTTCAGAAGAACAAATCTCTAATTAAAGCTAGATGGTCTGAAGGATATAGACTAGAAGACTTTAAACAAGTGATCGATAATATGGTTAAGGATTGGTCAGGTACGAAGTACGCGAAATACTTGAGACCAGAGACTCTCTTCGGAACGAAGTTCGATGGTTATTTGAATCAAGGGAATGTTGTTAATCGTGAAAAGAAAACAGACGAAAGGCTAGGATTTTAAATGAAACAGTTTAAACAATATAGAACTAGAACGGTTCTTGATGATGTCTGTGAAATCCATGGATGCCATCTTTGGTCTGTTAAGATTCCTATTAAGGGGAAGGTTGAAGAAATCAGTCAATGTCCTGAGTGTGAGAAAGAGAACATCCGTCTCTTTGAAAAGCAGTTGAATATGGAAGCCGAGGTCAAAAGTAAGCTATCGGACACTTATGAGGTCTTTGCTCGTGACAGTATCGTTTCAAGTAAGCTTGCCAGCAAGTCACTACATGACTATGAGATTCAGGTTGATATTGATGAAAAGGCTATGAATTTTGTAAAGCGGTTGGAACGTTCCTATGCCAAAGGTGAAACTGGGAATGCTATCATCACTGGTCCGTCTGGTGTTGGTAAGAGTCATCTGACTTATGGCTTGGCTCGGTTTCTCAATGAGCAATTTAAGTCTTATGATGAACCGAAAAGCGTGCTCTTTGTGTCAGTTGTGACTTTATTTGACAAGATTCGAGAAAGCTTTGAGTTTGACAATGGCTTTTCAGAAGCGAAGATGGTCAAGCTACTGTCTGAGGTTGATTTTCTCTTCCTGGATGACCTTGGGAAAGAGAGTCGCAAGGCTGACACGAGGCGGAATGAGTGGGCGCATCAGATATTGTTCAAGATCCTGGATAATCGAACCAATACGATTATCAACACAAATTTGAGTAGCGAAGAGATTAAAGAGCTTTACTCGGATGATTTTGGGAACGGTGCTTTATCAAGTCGAATTTTTGAGGGAGCAACTGGAAAGTGCTTTGTGTATCCAGCTGGGATGAAGGATAGGAGGTATTGATTATCAAAGAAATGGTAGTTTGGGCGCTTTTTGATAGCGGGAATGGTTCGTATCTTAAAGGTGCGAAATATTTGAGCCGTTCAGGGGGGGGCGAACATTGACATCTATCCGATTGGAATAGATATTGAAAACAAGAACGATCATTTTATAAATTTGAATCTTGCTGACTATGGGCGATTGTTCGGAGACAATACGCTTTTTGATGAGCTAGACAAATTGCCAAAACCTGATTTGATTATAGCTAGCCCACCATGTGAAAGTTGGTCAGTTGCTTGTGCAATGGCAAATGGAACAGCTTTCTGGAAACGCGAAGATTTATCAGATAGTTTATTCGCACCCCAGAAGCAAGCAAGTCCATTTACAATTAGACCAAAACAAGATTACATAAATGCTTATCATGATTATGATTTTGAAAAACTTTTTATGAAGCGCCTAAATGGCGAATTAACAGTATTTAATACCATTCAAATTTTAAAAAGGTATCAACCCAGATACTGGATCATTGAGAATCCTGCCAATAGTAAAATGTGGGAGTATATTCAAAAAATATTAGGTTTTCATTTACCTTATATAAATTTGGTTAGATATAACAATTACGACTATCCATTACAGAAACCAACAAAATTTGTTGGGAATATATTTTTAAATCTAAATTCGGAAGTTAGGCCAGCAAGGACTACATTAACAAATTTTTCCAAATCATACAATGAGCGTTCAAACATTCCTCAAAAACTTGTGATCGAGATTTTTGAGAAAGTATATAAAGAATTTTTAAAGGAGATAAAGAATGATCAATAATGTAGTGTTAATTGGTCGATTAACTCGTGATCCAGAATTGCGATACACGCCGTCAAATGTTGCTGTTGCGACTTTCAACCTTGCAGTCAATCGGAATTTTAAAGGCGCAAACGGAGAGCGAGAGGCTGACTTCATCAATTGTATTATGTGGCGTAAGCAAGCTGAAAATTTCGCAAATTGGGTTAAAAAGGGTGCTCTTGTGGGAATCACTGGCCGCATCCAGACTCGTAGCTATGACAATCAGCAAGGTCAACGTGTCTATGTGACAGAAGTGGTAGCTGAAAGTTTTCAAACGCTTGAAAAGAAGGATAATACTGCGAATCAGTCAAGCATGGAAAATCAGATGCCACCAAGTTATGGCCAAGGCGAGCCAATGGATATTTCAGATGATGATTTGCCGTTTTAGGAGCTAGTCCATGAATGATGGTTTAAGAAGTCGGTTACTTGAAGGCTACAAGCAATCGATCAAGAGGAACGAAGAGAAGATAGCCGAGTATTCGAAGCCGTGTGATGCACGGAAGAGACGGATTAGAGCGCTTGAGCGCGATTTGTTGAAGAAAAGGAATGAAGAACTAGAAGAAAAGATAAAGGAGTTAGAAGGATGAATAAAGAAGAGTTTAAAACGTTCACGTTACGAGATGTAATCTCACGAATGAAGAAATTAGATAATTGCTCAAGACTATACTGGATTGGCGAGATTTTACGCGAATTTAGATATCGAGAAGAGGCTTATAGAATAGGCTACGAGCAAGGAAAATTCGAAGGTTCGTGGGTTGGCGAACAATTGAAGGATGCTGATAAAATCCGATGTGAGTTGAATAAAGTAAAAGTGCCGCAGTCTGTGGCTGAAATTATCGAGTATTACAAGGGACAGAACGCTATGTTATATGATGCGCTTAGAGAAAAAAATTTCAATAAACAATACAATGAGTGGTTGATGAATGAACAGGATGCTTACAACAAAGTTGCTCGTGCATGGCTTGACGGCTACGAGGTCGAGAAAGAGAAGAAATATAAAGTAGTTCTATTAAACTATAACGATGGACATTTGAATCTTGTTAATGTCAGGACTCTTGGAGAGAATATTATTTTCTTCACTAAGAAAACACAATTTGAACCAAGAAGTCTTGAACTTACAAAAGCAGAAATAATTTCTTCTGGTTTCGGCTGGGTATTCGATTGCCCAGGAATCAAGATCGAGGAGGTGGAATAAATGGAAAATTTAATGTTTTGGGGAATGTTTATTGCTTGTTTGCTGATTTCGGCTATGACATTTTATATTATGTACTCTCAAGCGATGGTCAATAGAGATTTAGAAAGAAAATACAAAGACTTAAATCAAGAAATTTCAAGAGTTTTTGGTTGGGAAGAATATGACTGGGCAAATAATTTTAGGGATTATGCTCGCAAAGTTGAAGGACTTATAAAGTTTAAAAAAGAAATTGAACAACTTGAAATTATTAAAAAAGCATTAGAAGTCAAAAGTTTGGAAGAGTTACAGAAGAAGAAAGAACATATTGAAAATGTAATCAAAACGTTAGAAAAATGAGGAGGTTGAGTGATGGAATTTTTACTAACAAGCACAAGCGGGGGAGTTGAAAATCAAATTCCTAACGCCATAATTAAAAAATATAAAAAAGTAGAAGTTAGGTGTTTTTCGAGCTTTGAAGAATTTGATAAGCGATTATCTCGGATGGAAGGCAATTGGCTCTCTAAAGGAGTTAATCATAAAACGTCTAAAGGTCGAATACAAAGAGAATTCCCGAACGGAGCAGAGGGGCATTTTATCGAAATCAATTCGATAGAGGAGTTGCTAGAATTTCAGAGAAAAGTTGGAAGTGAGCTAATAATTACTTCTGCTACTAATAATGAATCAATTCCAGCTATTGAAATTTATAACTATTACAGGGAGTGAACATGAAACGATTTATCGCAGTCTGGATTCTGCTGTCTGCTGGATTGAACATTTGGCAGATGGATAAAATCCGTAATTTGGAAGAGAAGAAGCCGATGGTTATCTATAAGGCTGATAACCAAGGCGCAGAAATCAAAGGCAGGGTCGTCCACAAGGAGAAACTTGGCGAACTCTACACGATTACAATACAGAACTACGGCATATTCGTAGTCACGCAAACAAGCTACGAATCTTTAAGGATTGGAGATGAGGTGAAATTATGAGACCTAAAAAATATCCGTATTTAGGAAGAAGAAAAAAGCAAGAAAAACCATCGCCAATGTTTTCTGCACGACCAATTTTTAACGAGGTTCCAATTGTGGAAGAAGTTAAGGTTGAGTTTGGAGTTGAAGCTAGTATGGGGCGCATGTACCCAGAAACGATAATACATTTAGATATTTCTGGGTATGGAAATAGAATACATTCTGTATATCGTTTCCCTAGCATTTTACTGAGTGTCGGTGAGTCAATTCAGTTAAAGATGCTTTTCTATAGAAGGCTTAAAAATTTTACTACAGATCGTTTTTTGACGTTTAGAGAATCTGACTGGAAGTTTTTTATTCGCGACCTAGTCAACGAATTTGTGCATTAGGAAGTTAGTGAGGAGATGGAACATGAGAATAAAAACATCAAATGATTCTATCATCAACGTTGACAGCGTGAAGCATAGCATCACAATTGATGGTGTTGAATATAGTTCAGATTGTCGTGCTCTGGTCTCTAAGCACAGAGACGGTACAGGAACTATTACATTAGTCTTTGAAGGAAAAATTATTTAAAAAGGAGTAAAAAAAATGTTTACACAATACGATCACGAAACAGGGAAAACTAAACTTACAAAACTTGCAAAAGGTGGCATCATCACGGTTGTTGCTATCGCTTCGTTAGGAATTTTTAGGGGAACTGCTGTGAAGCGCATCCCAGCTAATACGGTTGGAGTAAAGGTCAGCGCAATCGGAGGTGTTCAAGAAAACACCCTACAAACAGGTTATCATCTCAAAATTCCTTTCATCGATACCGTCTATACTCTTTCGACTTCAGTTCAAACGAAGACGATGGAAAAAATCACAACTCAGACCAAAGATGGTCAATGGCTGAATACTAACATTGATGTGAAGTATCGTGTTAATAAAGAAAAGGCTATGACGGTATTTTCAAACTACACAAAGCTAGAAAATGTGAATGAGAGTGTCATTGCGCCAGCAGTTCAACGAGCTATTGAATCTGTGACTGGAAATTACGACATCTATGATATTCTTGGAAATAAGCGAACAGAAGTCTATGAAGAGATTGACAAGGCGCTAAAAGAAAAATTCGAATCTTATGATCTTGAATTTGTTTCATTCACAATAACTGATCAGGATGCAGGAGATGAGATTGAAGCAGCAATCAAATCTGAATCTGTCAAACAGAAGGAAATTGACACAGCTAAACAGGAACAAGAAAAAGCTAAGGTCGAAGCTGATACCAAGAAAGTTCAAGCTCAAGCTGAAGCGGATGCTGGAATCATCAAAGCAGAAGGAGAAGCTAAAGCTAACAAAGCTAAGTCAGACTCAATCACAGATAATCTTATCCGGATGAAAGAAGCAGAAGCCAGAGAGAAGCATGGCTGGGTCACTGTCAATGGAGCCGGTGGCGTGATTACAAATCATGAATAAAATATAAACGGCATAGAAACGAGGTGAGCGATGCCCTTCTTTCCTGATATAAATGAAATAAAAACGAAAGAGAATGCCAAAAGGATTCTAAAAGGATATCCTCGTTGGAGAAGAGTCGCGAATGACACTGATGGTCAGAGAGTGACTACCACCTACTCATTCATGCCACGAAATCCATCAAGCGGGAGAGATAGTCAAGTTGAAAAATTGGCTATACGAAAAGTTGATGCAGAGATTGAGCTGGATGCAATTGAGCAAGCTGTCAGTAGATTACATGATCCCCTCTATCGTAGGATACTTTTTGAGAAGTATCTTCAGTGGAATTGCAAGAAGGATGAAACAATCGCAATGGACTTGTCTCTGTCAGAAAGTTCATATTACGACATCTTGGATAAGTCTCTGATGGCATTTGCAGAGTTATACCGCAATGGTGAACAGGTTGAGATTTTGGAGTAAACTTGGAGTTTTTTTGGAGTAAATTCGGAGTAAGTTCGGAGTGGATATATGATTTTGTGTGCTAAAATTATATTATGAAATTATTGTAAAAGGCAGGCACACCCCTGCCTTTTCTTGCAGTTTGGAGGTGGTATTTTGAGAAAAGTAGAACCTATTCGTGAACTCGACGATATTGAACGAATGAAAGACTTTTTAAAATCAAAAAGTGAGCGAAATTATGTTCTGATTATGTGCGGTCTATATTCTGGAATGCGCATCAGCGATATCATACCTCTCCAAGTTAAGCAAGTGACAGGCGATAGGATAGAAGTCACTGAGAAGAAGACAGGGAAGGTTAAGCGATTCGCTATCAATCCAGAGTTAAGAAAGGCTCTAAATCATTACATCAAAACAAATGATCTACAAGGGTACGATTATCTATTTCCAAGCAAAAAGAAGGTTAGAACAGACGGTGTGCGTATCGCTCACATCGGAAGAGTTGCAGCTTACCAAATTTTAAAACAAGCAGCTGAATATGTTGGCTTGAAGAATATTGGAACTCACTCTATGAGAAAGTCATTTGGCTATCATCATTACAGACGAAATCAAAATGTAGCGATCTTGATGGAGTTGTTTAATCATTCATCACCAGATATCACACTTGACTACATAGGTATTAAGCAAGATGAATTGGATGATTCGATGATGAATTTTAGCTACTAAACACCTATTTATTTAACACAATGAGAAAATGTAAATTAGTATTTAATAAAACAGATGTAAGCACTTGCTACGATTGATGTTTAAGGATGTTGTTTTTATTTAACAGAATATAAGATATGTTAAATACGGAAGGGTTTCAAGTACAGAAAATACCCCCTCCCCAGAATGAACCGGAGAGGTCTTGAAAACCTCCCCCTACATCATAAAAATCCCCCCTACCTCCAAAAAGAAAGGCACCCTCCGAAGATGAATACCCCCCAAGAAAGACCGGACCGGAGTGGTCCTCACCGAGTCGCTTTTGAAAAAAATAAAAAGATTATTCTAAAGACCAGAAATACTTGTGGGATTTGTGGGCTACCAGTGGACAAGTCTTTGAAGTATCCGCATCCTCTATCACCAGTCATTGACCACATTATTCCAATCAATCGCAACGGCCATCCATCAGACATCAATAACTTACAGCTCGCTCACTGGCAATGCAATAGACAGAAGTCTGACAAGCTTTATGCTGACGATAGATCAGCCAATGCTACTGTTGTAGGCAATCGCAACCTGCCACAGTCAAAAGATTGGACAAAGTACAGAGCTTGAAGAAACCAAAAAAGAAAAATTATATTATTTTTTTAAAAATATCAAAAATAATAATGAATGCTTAGAATTTGAAAAAATAACAGATATGTGTGAAGTAAGTCCTAGCAGAGGATAGGGGGGGGGGAATCCCCCTCCCACTAGGCGCTCGAGGCCTTCACGCCGTCACTGTACATTTTTTCTCGCGCCAAATCATCACAAAGAAAGGAGAACGGTTTGGAATTAAGAGGGATTGAGTATCTCAGGAGGAAGTTGAATCTCTATCAGAGTAGAGTCAATCTGAGATACAAGCATTATGCAATGCAACACCATGAAGCACCAACAGGAATCACAATTCCTCCACAAGTCAGGGTGAAGTACCAGGCTGTCCTTGGTTGGGCTGCAAAGGGAGTTGATAGTCTTGCAGATCGTTTGATTTTTAGGGCATTTGCTAACGATGATTTTAATGTTACAGAAATCTTTGATCGTAACAATCCTGATATTTTTTTCGATAGTGCCATTTTAGCTGCGCTGATTGGTTCGTGTAGTTTCGTCTACATTTCGAAGGGTGAAGATGATGAGGTGAGGTTGCAAGTTATTGAATCAAGTAATGCAACTGGTGTCATTGATCCTATTACTGGGTTGCTTGTGGAAGGTTATGCGGTGTTGGCTCGTGATGATTACAATCGTCCAACACTTGAAGCCTACTTTGAGCCTAATGCTACTCACTTCATTCCGAAAGATGGTAGACCATACTCGGTTGTGAATGAAACTGGTATCCCTTTGTTGGTTCCGGTTATTCATCGTCCTGATGCGGTTCGTCCGTTTGGAAGGTCGCGAATTACCAGAGCGGGGATGTATTATCAGAAATATGCTAAGCGTACTTTGGAACGGGCGGATATTACTGCTGAGTTCTACTCATGGCCACAAAAATACATTCTTGGACTTGATCCTGATGCGGAACCTATGGAAAAATGGAAAGCTACTGTATCAAGCTTGTTGACGATTTCTTCAAGTGATAAAGGTGAGAAGCCGAGCGTTGGACAGTTTACTACAGCTAGCATGTCACCGTTTACTGAGCAACTGAGAACAGCCGCTGCTGGATTTGCTGGTGAAATGGGGTTGACTTTGGATGACCTTGGTTTCGTTTCAGATAATCCATCATCTGTGGAAGCCATCAAGGCTAGCCATGAGAATCTTCGTCTTGCTGGTCGGAAGGCTCAGCGCTCACTAGGTGCTGGATTGTTAAATGTCGCTTATGTTGCTGCTTGTTTGCGTGATGAGTTTCTTTATACTAGAAGCCAATTCGTAAGAACCACAGTCAAGTGGGAGCCATTGTTTGAAGCGGATGCGAATACCATGACTATGATTGGTGACGGTGTTGTAAAATTGAATCAGGCATTACCTGGTTACATCAACGCAGAAACCATTCGAGATCTTACTGGTATCGCCGGAGACATGTCAGCTAAACCGGTGGTAAGCGAGGGTGGTTCAAATGGAGAATGATGTTTTACCTGGTATCTTGCAAGAGGTTCAGGAGAGATTTGAGAGAGATTTCGGTAAGAGCGAGATTGTCAGAAATGCTTTTGCTGCGTTGAAGGCAAAAAAGGCCACTTACAAAACTGCAAATGAGTTTGCGATTGAAATTGGTGATATTCTCTCGAAGGCTCTAGGAGCGTCCCTGAGCACCGATAAATTACCAGACGGAAAAATGTATTACAATATCGCTCAGCGTTTGCTGACGGACGTGCTAGGACGAAATCACGAGCTTGTAAGTGGTTACGCTAGTGATGTTCAGAAGAATTTGAACGATAAAGCGAAAATCGGTCTGAAAGTGCAAGTCCCTGAATTGAATCAGGATCGGATCGCTGGGATTGTCAATCGCTTTTCGTCTGAGGAAAATTTTGAGGATGTCAGTTGGTTGCTTGGTGAACCTATTGTGAATTTCACCCAATCAATCATTGATGATAGTATTCGTAAGAATGCGGAGTTTCATGCTAAAACGGGATTGGTACCGACGATTAGTAGACAGTCTACTGGACGTTGTTGCAAATGGTGTGATAGTTTAGTAGGAAATTACATATATGGTGAAGAACCAGCGAATTTCTACAGAAGACATCAGCATTGTACTTGTGTAATTGACTATCATCCTAAAAATGGTAAGGTTCAAAATTCTTGGACTAAAAAAATCAGAAATGAGAGTTCCGATGAATTAGAAAAGCGTAAGAGAATGAATATTGATGTGCGTGATAATAATCGCAAAGCAGATATTCAGGAATACAAGAAAATAGTTGATGTTTTAGGAGTTCAAAATGCTCCTATTTCACTAGCAAAGTTTCAGGATTTGAAGTATAATGGTGGTGAGGGATATCAAGAACTAAAAGACCGTGTTCGTTGGTCTCAGGCTAGCTTTCCTACTGAAAAATCTTTCAACGGGCATTTCAGAAAGCATAGTGAAGAATTTGGTAATATTACACAAATGCAGTATCTTGAACTAGGGAGAACACTTTTAGGTGAACCTATTGGCGATAATGTACTTGGTTATGATACGGAATACCGACGTGTAAGATATGATTTAGAAAAAAACATATTTGCATTGGGTGATAACAAAAGGGGACGTGTTACAACGATCCTAAAACCAGAGGAAGGAGTGAATTATTTTGAGCAAGATTGGAAAAGGCAACTTGGTGATGATCAATGATGAAGAGTATGTACATTGTCCGGTCTGCGGAACATTGACTGCTGTTTATGACATTTGTGATCACTGTAATTGGCAAAATACGGGTGAAACCAACATTGATGGAGGCCCAAACAAGATGACATTAGCAGAAGCTAAACAAGCTTATGCTAAGGGTGAACCGATTAAATAGAAGCACTTAACTGAGTTTGAAGTTAGGTGCTTTTATTATGCTTAGAAAGGAGTAACGATGGGAAACACAATTGATTTTTCAGAGAAAAAGTCTAGTCTTGAGCGCGGTGCTTCCGTGAAAGAAATTTTGGAAGAAAATCTTGAGGCTAGCCATGACTACACTTCGGTACTCGTGGTTTCTTTAGATAAAGATGGTGAGATAAATCTTGGCTATAGCTGGGAGAGTAGTTTGCAGGCATTGGGAATGCTGGATGTTGCTAAAAACTATATTTTGAACGTGATCAATTAAATCATCCCAGCGATAGGGTTATCATGCGATGACGATTGAAAGGAAATTAGAATGGCGAGGAAGAAACTTGGCAATCAGAATCCTACTCAATCGGTGATTTTAAAATACGTCAAGAAAAATTCAAGAGCTAAAGAAGCGATTGAGCTTTACGAACGGACTGGTCTTTCGTGCTATGCTTGGCAGAAAAATCTTTTGCTGCCTATGATGGCTGTTGACAAGAACGGTCTTTGGGTGCATCAGAAGTTTGGCTACTCTATACCTCGTCGTAATGGTAAATCTGAAATCCTCTATATCCTTGAAATTTGGGGGTTGCACAAGGGATTAAATATCCTACATACTGCCCACAGAATTTCCACATCTCATGCCTCTTTTGAAAAGGTCAAGCGATACCTTGAAAAGATGGGGTATGTGGATGGAGAGGATTTCAATTCCATTCGAGCCAAGGGGCAGGAAAGAATTGAACTTTATTCAACAGGTGGTGTTGTCCAATTCCGTACCAGAACATCAAATGGTGGTCTTGGTGAAGGGTTTGACATGCTGATCATTGACGAGGCTCAGGAATATACTACTGAACAGGAATCTGCTTTGAAATACACGGTTACTGATAGTGAAAATCCTATCACAATCATGTGTGGGACACCTCCGACACCTGTTTCAAGTGGAACGGTCTTTACTAAGTACCGTGAGACTTGTCTCTTTGGGAAAGGGAAGTATTCTGGCTGGGCTGAGTGGTCAGTTTCTGACGAAAAGGAAATTGACGATGTGGAAGCTTGGTATAATTCCAATCCATCCATGGGATACCACTTAAATGAGCGTAAGATTGAGGCAGAGCTTGGTGAGGATAAGCTGGACCATAATATCCAACGTTTGGGATTTTGGCCAACTTACAACCAGAAATCTGCTATTTCTGAAACTGAGTGGAACGAGCTCAAGGTGGATGATATTCCAGAATTATCTGGCAAGTTGTCTGTTGGTATTAAGTACGGCCAAGATGGAACGAACGTGGCATTGAGTATTGCTGCACGTACCAAAGATGGCCGTTTCTTTGTTGAAACCGTCGATTGTCAATCCGTTCGTAATGGGAATGAGTGGATGGTTGCTTTCTTGCGTCAAGCTGACGTGGCTCAAATTGTCATCGATGGCGCAAGTGGGCAAAAGATCCTGGACGAAGAGTTGAAGGACTACAGAATCAAGAACGTGATTCTACCAACGGTGAAAGAAATCATCGTGGCCAATGCTCTTTGGGAACAGGGGATTTACCAGAAGACAATCTGTCACGCTGGCCAACCGTCGCTATCAAAAGTAGCTACTAACTGCGATAAGCGTAATATTGGCTCTAATGGTGGCTTTGGTTATCGATCGCACTTTGACGATATGGATATTTCTTTGATGGATAGCGCTTTGCTTGCGCATTGGGCTTGTGCTACGACCAAGCCTAAGAAAAAGCAAAAAATCAGTTATTAAAATAAGCGGTCTTGTGGCTGCTTTTTTTGATGCCCAAAATTACCGAACTGCCGGGGAAGCAGGAGAAAGGAGACATGAGAATGTCAGAATTTAAACCAATCACTACACAAGAAGAATTTGATGCTGCTATTAAGGGACGCTTATCTCGAGAGAAAGAGAAGTATGGCGACTATGACCAGCTCAAATCTCGTGTTGAAGAGTTGGAAACAGAAAATGTTGGCTTGAAGTCAACGATTGAAGCCAACAATCAAAGTAAGGCAGATGCTGACAAGCAACTTGAAGAATTGCAGAATCAAATCGCTGGTCATGAGACGGCTAGTCTGCGAACTCGGATTGCTTTGCAATATGGACTGCCTTACGACCTTGCAGATCGTTTGCAGGGAACTGATGAAGAAAGCTTCAAAGCAGATGCAGAGCGCTTGGCTGGGTTTATCAAACCAGCAACTAAAGTAGCGCCTGTTAGATCAACAGAACCTGTTTTAGAAAAAACAGAAAACACATTGTATAAAAACCTAATTCAAGGTTTAGAGATTGAAGAATAAAGGAGAAATCAAATGACAGATCAACTTTCAAAAGGAACATTATTTGACCCAATGCTTGTGACAGACCTTATCAACAAAGTTAAGGGTCACAGCTCACTGGCTAAATTGTCTAATCAACAAGCGATTCCGTTTAATGGATTAAAGGAATTCACTTTTACATTGGATTCTGATGTAGATATCGTGGCAGAAAATGGTAAAAAAACTCATGGCGGTGCAACTCTAGAACCAGTCACTATTGTGCCGATTAAAATCGAGTATGGCGCTCGTGTATCTGATGAGTTCATTTTTGCATCAGAAGAAGCTAAAATCGATACTTTGAAATCATTCAATGAAGGATTTGCTAATAAAGTAGCTCGTGGTATTGATATCATGGCTTTCCATGGCGTAAATCCACGTACTAAACAAGAATCCACTGTTATTGGGGATAACTGCTTTGATAAAGCGGTCACTCAGACAGTGAACTTTACAACAAGCGATCCAGATACTAATGTCGAAGATGCAGTTAAAATGATTCAAGGAGCTGACAATATCGTTAGCGGTATGGCTATTGATACTACATTTGCAAGTGCACTAGCTAGCATGAAGAATGCAGCGAATGAACGTCTATACCCTGAATTGGCATGGGGAGCAAATCCAGGGGCCATTAATGGTCTACCTGTAGATGTGAATACTACAGTTGGTCTTAAAGTTGGGACCAATAAGGATGTTGCTATTATTGGTGACTTTGCTAACATGGTTAAATGGGGATATGCTAAGCAGATTCCACTCGAAGTCATTCGATATGGTGATCCAGACAATTCTGGAAAAGACTTGAAAGGTTATAACCAAGTCTATCTTCGTGCAGAAATCTATCTTGGATGGGGAATTTTGGACAAAAACAGCTTTGCTCGTGTTGTGAAAGCGGGGTAGTATATGGAATACATTAATGTAAAAACAGGAACTACTATCGTTACTGAAAATGCAATTAGTGGAGGTGATTGGGTTTCGATTGAAGAATACAAGCCCTTGGATTCATTGACTAACGCAGCATTGAAAGAAATACTTGATGAAAAAGGGATTACTTATGATAGCCGTGCCACAAAAACTGAATTGATTTCGCTGATTGAACAAGCGGAAACTGAAGTCCAGTAGTCGCTTGACTGGAGGTAGAGATGGAAAACTTTGCAACAGTCGAAGATTTGAAAAAATTGTGGCGAGCGTTGAAATTCGATGAGGAAAAACGAGCCGAGGCGCTGTTGGAAGTTGTTTCTCATTCTCTTCGCGTTGAAGCTAAAAAAGTTGGCAAGGATTTAGATGGGTTAGTGGCTACTGATCCATCTTTTGCTATGGTGGTCAAGTCCGTCACCGTTGATGTTGTAGCTCGCACGTTGATGACCTCAACTGACCAGGAACCGGTGACTCAATTTGCTGAAAGTGCCTTGGGCTACTCAGTGAGTGGTTCTTATCTTGTTCCTGGTGGAGGTCTCTTTATCAAGGATTCAGAATTGAAACGTTTGGGCCTTAAGAAACAAAGGTATGGGGTGATTGATATCTATGGGACGGATTAAAGGAATTACTGTAACTTTGACTGGGAAAACCAAGACTGGTCGGGATGACTTTGGTCATCCTATCTATGAGAATACTGAAATTCAAGTAGATAATGTCCTGGTTGTTCCAGCTTCAACAGAAGATATCACCAATCAACTGAATCTTACTGGGAAAAAGGCAGTTTATACGCTAGGCATTCCAAAAGGCGATCAGAACGAGTGGAAAGACCGTGAGGTTCGTTTCTTTGGGCGCAAATGGCGCACAATTGGCATTCCTTTGGAAGGAATTGAAGCCATGATGCCTTTGGATTGGAACAGAAAGGTTATGGTCGAAGCTTATGAGTAATACAAAAGTTAAGCTTATCGGTGCGGGTGTAGGAGCTCTTTTGAAATCCAAAGAGATTCAGGATATTCTGAACAAAGAAGCAACGGTCATTAAAAAAAGATGTGGTCCTGGCTATGAACAAGATAGTCACGTTGGTAAGACAAGGGCCAATGCTATGATTTATCCAGCTACGCGAAAAGCGAAAAGGGATAATTTGAAAAATAATACTTTGTTGAAGGCGGTGCATTAGATGATTGAAATTATTATCAAGAAATATCTTGACGGTCATTTAGATGTACCGTCATTTTTTGAGCATGAAGCTGAAGCTCCCGATAGCTTTGTCATTATTCAAAAAACTGGTGGTAAGGAGCGAAATCATTCTGCTAGTGCGACCTTTGCTTTTCAAAGCTATGGCCCAACTATGCAGAAGGCTGCAGAGCTTAATGTGAAAGTGAAAAAAGCTGTGAAAGGGTTGATTGAATTAGATGAAATCTGTGGTGTCCACCTGAACAGTGATTACAATTTTACGGACACTGAAACAAAACAATATCGATATCAAGCCGTATTTGATATTAATTATTTTTAAAAAGGAGAAATTAAATGGGAAAAGAAGCAAATGTAACGACTGCAAAACCTAAAATCGGAGGTGCAGTTTATTCTGCTCCTCTTGGCACAGCGCTTCCGACAGATGCAACAACAAAATTAGATGAGGCGTTTGAAGCACTAGGTTATATTTCAGAAGACGGTATGACCAACAGTAACTCGCCAGAGTCAGAAAATATCAAAGCTTGGGGCGGTGTCGTTGTAAGTTCAGTTCAAAAGGAAAAAACAGACACCTTCAAATATATGCTTATTGAAGCATTGAATCTACATGTTCTGAAGGAGGTCTATGGACCAGATAATGTATCTGGGGATTTGTCTTCAGGAATTACGATTAAGGCAAACTCAAAAGAATTGCCACATCACTGTCTAGTTATTGAAACAGTTCTAAAAGGTGGTGTACTTAAACGTATTGTTATTCCTTCAGGGAAAGTAACTTCCATTGATGAAATCACTTATAACGATGGAAGTGTTCTTGGGTATGGTACTACTGTAACTGCCTTTCCTAACGCTGCTGACGACACACACTATGAATACATCAAAGGAGCTTAACTATGTCAAAACAAAACCGCAAAAAGAAAAATAAAGGAGCTACTCCACAGATTAAAACAATCCGTGGGGTGACTTCGACCGGATTTGCTTTTGAAATCACAAAAGAGCGCTTGGAAAACTATGAGTTGCTTGAAGCAATCGCTGAAGTAGATACAAATCCAGCAGTGTTACCAAAAGTGGTGCAACTCATGCTTGGTAACAAATCCGAAGATTTGAAAAATCATGTGCGAACTGCGGATGGCATTGTTCCTTTGGACAAGATTGGGAATGAAATTCGGGAAATCTTTACAAGTAAGAACCAGTTAAAAAAATAGCGCTCCTTGCTAGAATGATTCAAACAGATGAAGATGCTCTTATTTGTGATTTAGCTGAAACATATGGGATTTTGGATTATAGACAGTTACCTGCTGACCAGGTAGCTGTCTTTGCTTTTGGTCTAAGAGATGATTCACGTATCAAACTAGCAATGACCAATAGCAAAGTTCCTTTTGAAACCTTTTTGCTTGCTGGAGTACTTGATAGGCTTTCTGCTCTTGTGTGGTTTAAAACAACAGACGGTCAGAAAGGAATCAACAGACCATTAATGGTTGCAGAGGAGCTGACAGGTAAAACTAAAGCTAAAGAAAGTAAGGAGATGATCTTTGATTCTGGTGAGGACTTTGAAGAATATCGTCAGAAAATTTTAGAAAAAATAGGAGGTGAGGATTAGTGGCTACAGAAATAGCACAGGCTTATGTACAATTGATACCATCAGCTAGAGGCATTACTGGTAAAATCCAATCAATCCTCGATCCTGAAGCTAGTGCAGCAGGACAAAGTGCCGGACAGTCATTAGGTTCTAGTCTTGTTGGCGTTATGACAAAAGTCATTGCAGCGGCAGGTATTGGCAAGGCCTTTTCGGCAGCTATCAGTGAAGGAGCAGCGCTTCAGCAATCGCTCGGAGGTATCGAAACTCTTTTTAAAGGTTCTGCCGACAAGGTCAAGGGATATGCTAATGAGGCCTACAAGACAACAGGTTTGTCAGCCAATGCCTACATGGAAAATGTGACAGGGTTCTCAGCTAGCCTCTTGCAATCTCTTGGTGGTGACACTAATAAAGCTGCTGAAACAGCCAACATGGCCATGATTGATATGTCAGATAATGCGAATAAGATGGGCACATCGATGGAGAGCATTCAGATGGCTTATCAAGGGTTTGCGAAGCAAAATTATACCATGCTCGACAACCTGAAGCTTGGTTACGGTGGTACCAAGCAGGAAATGGAGCGTCTTTTAAATGACGCTCAGAAGTTGACGGGTGTCAAGTACGACATTAACAACCTTTCAGATGTTTACAATGCAATCCATGCTATCCAAGAAAATCTAGACATCACTGGCACAACTGCTAAAGAGGCAGCATCTACTTTTAGTGGATCTTTTGAATCCATGAAGGCGGCGGCTCAAAACGTTTTAGGTAAGATAGCAATTGGTGAAAATGTAACGCCAGCTTTGGAGTCACTGTTAGAAACAACCAAAACCTTTTTGTTCGGAAATTTCTTACCAATGGTTGGCAATATCTTATCAGGGTTAGGTGTTGTTTTAACACACGGACTCAGTGATATTGCTTCTCAACTTTTCGGAGATGCTTTTGGGAGTGCTGTTTTTGATCAACTTGCACATGTGACAGGAATTTTCGAAACCTTCTTTGATATGATCTTTGGGTCAATGGATAAAGAGGCGAATTTTGAGATATTAGATGCACTTGGTTTTAGTGAGGATGCAGCGAATCAAATTATCAATATTGCAGACAATATCCGAGTCATTTTTGAGAACATTGGTTCTGCAATCGGTGATGTATTGGGTATTGTCGGTGATTTTGTTGGTGATCTTTTAGGAATCAAGGATGGAGAGCAGGGAGTGAATCTGCTCGGTTTCGCATTTGAGACATTAACGGGATTTTTAAGAGAAGCTTCAGGGATCATTAAGGAAATTACGAGCTTTTTTAAAGAAAATCAGTTAGCAGCAGATTTGCTCAAGTCTGCTGTAGTAGCTCTAGGGATTGGATTTCCCGTTGTTAAAATTGCTACATTCGTTCAAGGTTTAGGTGGGCTACCAGGAATCTTTACAATTGTTCAGACAGCAATTTCAGGCTTTGCGACTTCAGCAATGGCTGCTATTTCGTCAATTCCTCTTGTTGGGTGGATTGCAGCAGCAGTTGCTGCATTGGCTTGGTTCTTTACCCAAACAGAAACAGGAAGACAGATTTGGTCAGATTTTGTGGAATGGATTAAGCAAGCATGGCAAGGAATTGCAGATTTCTTTGTCAACCTTTGGAGTGGTATCTCTGAAGGTGCTAGCACTTTGTGGGATGGAGTGGTTACAACCTGGAATGCTTACATTGAGTCTTTAAAGGCGATGTGGACTGCTGTTGTAACATTCTTTTCTGACTTGTGGGTAAGTATTCAAGAAGCTGCATCTGTGGCATGGACAGCTATCACAACGGTAGTGATGGCTATTGTTCAACCGTTCATTGACGGATTCATGAATGTTTGGAATAACATTTCAGACGGTCTTACTCAAATTTGGGAAGGGATTAAGATGATTTTTCAAGGTGCTTGGGAGTTCATCAAATCCATTTTCTTGGGCGCTATTCTGATCATCATCGACCTTGTGACAGGGAACTTTAACCAGCTAGGAGCTGATCTTTCTTTAATTTGGGAAGGTATTCAAAACGGCATTTCTCTGATATGGGAAGGTATCAAAACATTCTTTTCTGGTATTGTAGATGCTATTGTTGGTTATGGTATTGCTGTTTTTGAAAACTTTTCTGCTGTTCTTAGTGCGATTTGGGAGTTTATCAAGTCGGCTGCTTCAGCGACTTGGGAATGGATAAAATCTACTGTAACAAGTCTGATCACAGGTTTGGTGCAGGGAGCTCAAAATATCTGGGATGGCTTTATGAACTTCCTATCAAGTTTGTGGGAAGGTATCAAGTCAACGGCAAGCAATGCTTGGAGTTCTCTAGCATCTAGCGTTCTAAACATTATCAATGGTCTTATATCTGGGGCGCAAAATGCCTGGAACAGCATGTCTAATGCGGTATCTAGTCTTGTAAGCAACGTTACTGGATTCTTCAATCAATTGTGGAATATTGATCTATTTGGTGCTGGTAAAGCAATTCTACAAGGCTTCTTGGACGGTTTGCAATCTATGTGGTCTTCTGTAACTGACTTCGTCGGTGGTATCGCTGGTTGGATCCGTGACCATAAAGGACCTATTGAGTATGACCGTAAGCTTTTGATTCCAGCAGGTAATGCAATTATGGGAAGTTTAGACAATGGATTAAAAGATGGGTTTAAAGACGTCAAGAAAACGGTCGGAGGTATGGCTGGTGAGATTTCGGATGTATTTTCAGGAGACAGTCTGGATCTGAACTCATCTGCGTCCGTGACCAAAAGTCTTGAGGTACAGTTGGCTATGCCGTCGTCTCAATTTGAAGCGCATGAAAATAAAACCGTGTCTGAAATAGCGATTCTGAGAGCAAGTATGGAGAGAATCCTTACTGCTATCCTTGAAAAATCGTCAGACGTTTATCTGGATAATGACATTATCTCAATCAAAACCTATGAACAACACGGTGCTATTTATGCGAGGGGAGGAATTTAATGGATTATATGATCATCAACGGTTTTAATACATCAAGCCTTCCTGGTTGTGTTGTGACCGATTTTGGGAAGGTGGAGGCTGCTAAGCCAAAAGGAGAGAAGGCAACTCTTTATGGAGTCAATGGTAGTTACCGTGTGTTAGACGGTTCTTTCGACAGTTACGAAAGGACCTTCACTCTCCACGTTAAAAAAATGGTTGAGATTTCAAGTATTCTTGATAAGTTTCAATCGAATGATAACGTTTTGGAATTTAGCTATCAGCTTGGCTCATTGTTTTATGCTAACTTTGTGACTGCTAGTTTTGAACCTTTTGGAAATCATGCTTGGAAGTTAGAAATCAAGTTAGAAATGCAACCGTTCCGATACCAAAAAAATATAGATCCTGTGGTTCTTACGGCATCTGGTACAGTCAACAACCCTGGCACGGTTTACTCGGAACCACTAATTGAAGTCGAGGGGGATGGTGACGTCTCCCTTACAATTGGCCGAAAAACCATGTATCTAGCGATTAAGACCAAGGCCACGATTGATTGTAGGCAAGGCAAGCAAAATATCTACAACGCTACTGGCGCGGTTCAGAACACTCTCAGGAAACGTGGAGGGTTCTTGGAAATACCGACTGGTAAGGTCGGCATCTCGTTTACTGGAAATGTTCGTAAGATTACTATTCGACCGAATTGGAGGTATAAAGTTTGATTTATTTAACAAATGGCAACACACCTCTGAATGCTGCTTATGCGGATGAAATCGTTCAGATAGATAGCAATACCTATCAATTGACCTTCCGATTCCCTACTTCTGATTCCTTATGGGAGAAGCTGAAAGAGGAGACATTCCTGACGGCTGACGACCTTCACGGTGAGCAGGATTTTGTGATTTTCGAGGTTGAGAAGAAGCATGGCTATATTCAGGTCTATGCGAACCAAGTATTCACCCTCTTGAATAACTATGTGATCAATCCAATCTCTTTGGATAGACAGACTGGTTCAACTGCTCTCAGTCGTTTTGCTGGCGCAATCACTCGTAACAATCCATTCTCATTCTTTTCTGATATTGAAGATAGACATACCTTCAATATTGGTTCTAAGAATGCCATGGAAGCATTCGCGAAAGACAAGCATTCCATCCTTGGTCAATGGGGTGGTGACCTTGTGCGTCATGGCTACCAGATTCGACTTTTAAAAAATGGCGGTTCAGAAAATGAATCGCTTTTCATGTATAAGAAAAACCTGTCTAGCTATCAGCATAAGACATCTACTAAATCTTTGAAGACTAGAATCACCTTCAAGACTACCGTCAAAGATGAGGGAGAAAAGGCGCCTGACCGCAAGTTTTCCGTGGTCGTGGATAGTCCGCTCATTAACAAGTACAGTCAAATCTACGAAGATGTGATTGAGGTTAATGATGAGGACGTGAAAGATGAAGCGAGCTTGCGAAAATATGGCGAGCAGTATTTCAAGACATCGCTCTGTGACATGATGGAAGATAGCCTTGAGCTTGAGGTCGTTGGCCAGAGTGACGTGCCTGTCCAGATATATGACATTGTGAGCCTGTTTTATGAGATCTACAATCTGGATGTGCGCAAGAAAATCACCAAGTACACCTATTCGCCGATGGCCAAGAAGCTGAAATCTATTGGATTCGGTCAATTCCAGTCAGGTCTTGCGAATGCAATTGGCAACGCAGTGAGTGATGCCGTCAAGGGTGAAGCCCAACAACTTCAAGATGATTTTGAAAGGCAGTTAGCCAGAAAACTCAAGAATGCTGATCTTGCATTTGATAGGCAGAAAGAAGAGTTGGTCAATCAATTCACAGACGGTCTCAATGCTGCCAAAGCCAGAGCCGAAGAAGTCAAGAGACAACTCTCTGACACTATCGACCAGCGCTTTAGCAGTTTTAACAACGGCCCATTACAAGAAGCCAAGCGCAGGGCTGAAGAAGCGTTGAGAAATTCTGGCGCAAGTACCCTGCTTGCTCAGGAAGCCAAGCGGATTGGGTTGGACTCCATCACTAGGCTTGAAGCGTTTAAGTCGCAGGCTACGAGCGCTCAGACGGCTCTGTCGGGTGATTTGGATGTTCTGAAACGGACGGTCACAAGTGAGGTCAATCAAGCTTCAGAGTACCGCAGGACGACCACAGAGGCTCTTAGTCGCATGACTGGCCAGATGGACGGATTTGCGACGAAAAGTGAGGTTAAGCAAGGTATTGATGGACTTACCCAGACCTTTGCCAAGATGAAGGTCGGTGGGCGGAATTATGCTGAAGACTATGACTTTTCAAGAAGTCTTTGGCAATATAGTCAAGGCGATAGTAGTCCACAAGATTGGACCATTTTGAATGGCGAATACAATGTTAAAGGCACGACTAACACTTGGAAGCAAATGCAAATCTATTCGAAAGAAGGGAGTCGAGCTTCAAGTAAGAGTTCGACAGCTCTTCTTGATTTGGAGGTTGGCGAGACTTACACCCTCTCATTTCAAGGGATTTGCTACTCTGGTTCTCCCAAAGTCTGGTTGTCATTAAGAGCCAATCGAACAGCACCTGGCAATCCTGAAATTATGTATGGCAATTTTAATCTCACGTCTAGCTGGCAGACTTATCAAGTCACTATTCAAGCGCTGACTAAGCCTGATAATTTCGATTTCTGGAGAATTATTTTGGGTTATAACGAGATTGGCCATGTGGCTTTTCGTAAAGTCGAATTAACCAGAAGTTCTACTCGTATAGATGCAGGTCCTGCTCCTGAAGATGACAAGACTGACCTTGTCGTTGCCAAGTCTGAATTTCATAAAACTGCTGAAGGTTTATCTGCTAAAATGGCGACGGTTGAAACCTATGTCAGTCAAGATGGACAGAGACAAGAAGCACTGAGAAGATACACTCGAGAAGAGAGTGCGAAACAAGCGACGGCTGTACGTGAGCTGGTCACTCGTGATTTCGTTGGGAAGGTAAGCTATCAGGAAGATGTGAGAGCTATTGAACGCAAGTTTGAAGCTATCACCAACCCACAAAATGGATCAATTGCGACTCAGATTGCGACCTACAAAAATGCAGTAGATGGCCGATTTACTGAAATCACCTCACTGATTTCTGGAAAAGCTAGTCAAGCCGATTTCCAGCGAGTTCGAGAAACTAGTCAGCTCTATGAGCGTATTCTTGGAAATTCTGAGAATGGGATTGCGGATAAGGTCGCTCGTATGGCTATGACAAGCCAGCTATTTCAGGTTGAGGTTGCAAAAGCTACAAAAGGTGGCCGAAACTATATCAGGAATGGTCAATTTAAGAACGGTTCGAAAAACTGGATTGAATATCAATCTGTCAATTTTGGTTTGAATTTCAATTACCAGCATTCAAAGAATCCCGATAATCGAAATCGTCCAGGGTTACACTTCTATCACGAATCTCAAGATGTTGCCAATTTTTTTGGAATTCGGCAATATATTGCATTTGATGGTGTTCGAGGTGAGAAAGTGAGTGTATCTCTTCTTGTTTCGAAGGATGGCGGTGATAGCAACAGTGGCTTGAAAGTCGCTTTGCACTACATCAAAAACAAAAACATTATTGGACAAGAGTGGCAAAGTATCCCAAGTCCACAAATAACATCGAAGTATAAGCGTTTCACATTTACGTTTACTTTATCGGACGATGTCGAGAATCTGAACTTGATGCTTTACGGAGAAAAAGGGAAGAACATCAATCTCTATGTGACAGATGTTCAACTCGAAAGAGGTTCTGTCGCGACGGACTACAAAGAAGCTCCCGAAGACACAGACGAAGCGATTCGCTCAGTTCAAAGCCAACTGGCTGGTTCATGGTCGGTTCAAAATATCAATAGCGCAGGTGATTTGATTTCAGGGATCAATCTTGGAGCCAATGGTCATAACCGATTTGACGGGAAATTGACCCATATAACTGGCGAGACTCTGATTGACAAGGCGGTTATCAAGTCTGCTATGGTTGATAAGCTGAAGACGGCCAATTTTGAAGCTGGTTCGGTGACTACTGTTGTTTTGGATGCTGAAGCGGTCACGGCTGAGAAGCTGAAAGTTGACCAGGCATTTTTCAATAAGCTAGTCGCAAATGAAGCTTACTTGAGTCAACTTTTTGCTAAGCAGGCCTTTATCAACCGTGTGCAGAGTGTTGCAATTGATGCAAGTCAGGTTCGTTCAGGTATTTTAAGCGGTGACCGAATCTATGGTGGAACGATTCGAGGGGCAAATATCTATGGTGGAACTTTAACAGGCCACACTAAAATTCAACTAGGTTCTTACGGTTCGTTTGATACAGTGAATGGTGGTTTACAGATTAACGTACCACGAGACTATAATGCCAAAGATGGATTGGGAGTCCAGTTCATTGGTTCTTATGGTCGTGGAGAGAATGTCCCTTACGGGCTTTTTCTCTACAGGGATTCAGATTTTACAATTGGAAATACTGCAACAGATACAGATGAGTTCCTTATGACTGTACAGGGTTACATCAATGCTAAGGGAATCGGCTGGCTCAAGACAGGGAAAGGAAGTGTCAACGGTAAAACAACAGGTACTATTGGACTCTGGAACTCAGACAATGTATCTTTGAGCTTCGGTGGTTCAGGGAATGACATCTACTATAGTTACAATAGTACAGCATATAGCTTGTGGTCAGTTGTCAATCAACACTTCTCAGATAGACGTCTGAAGGAAAATATTGTTGAATGTAAGCACAAAGCTCTTGATTATATCCAGCAATTCCAGTTCAAGGAATACGATTGGAAGAAGCAAGAGGATAGACCACAACAAGCACATACGAAGATTGGTTTGATTGCCCAAGAGGTTCAAGCAGTAGATCCTACGCTTGTTTACGAGAACGGAGACACGCTGAACCTTGACAACCTCAGACTAACAAACATCGCACTTAAAGCGATTCAGGAACTGTCTCAACGAATTGAGACACTAGAAAGGAAATTAGCATGAACGCATTAGAAATTATCGCACAAGACGTAGCACGATTGACTGTTGAGAGATCAACCTTCCAGGTATTGTATCTAGAAGAAGTACAAAAACGTGAAGTATTAGAAAAACAAATTGAAGAGTTGAAGAGCCAACTCGAACACCAACAACAAGAAGGATCAATGGAGGAATAAAGAATGGCTACAGAATATGTATTAAGAAGCAAATATTTGAAATTCGATACAACAGAAGTCGTGATTCATCGTGAATCACCTTATACAATCTTTTCTCGTGAACTACCAGGAGATCAGACGGCTAAATCGGATGAAGAATTGATTGAAGCAGTTAAGAGTATTATTCGTGCTGAGCTGGATCCAGGAGCAGCAATCGTCAAAGCACAAGCGCAGCTTGAACAAGCTGAGCAGCAGATTGCGCACAACAAGAGCGAACAGGACAGACTCTCTGCGCTTGCAAATAAAATCGACAAAGTAGTGCGTGTCATGGCTCAAGATTCCATTATGGGTGAGAAAATCGCCTACGGGACAACCTACAAAGAACTTGTCGAACTCTTTCCAGCCGCTGAGGAAGGCAAGGTCTATCAACCGGGTGATATGTTTGTGATTGAAGATCCTGAACACGTCGAATTGAATGGTGAAGGAAAGCGTGTCTTGATCCAGACAAATCAGGCTTTTACTTACAAAGGCGAGTCTGTCAAGCAACTTGAAGGCGTACCATCTCAAAATGGTCTTCTTGCAATCTGGAAGTGGGAAGGCCAGAAAAACGAAAGTGGTCTTGAAACCACTCGAGTTCCTGCTCAGTAGATTGGAAGTGGTCTGATTGGAATTACTAGCATTTTTGGATAAATTGAGTCCGATTCTAATCGTAATTATCCCTAGCTATTTCTCTTTCAAGAGCACGCAGAATACAAAGGAGACTGACAAGCAAATCAGTCTTTTATCTGACAAAATTAGTGCTATTGAAAAGACCGTCTCAAATGTTGAGAGCATCGGCAAAGATAATAGCAAAGGTTTGAGCGTTATTGGAAAAGGTCTTCAAAGACTACAGCGTTTTCGATTGCAAGAAAACCTAAAAAAAGCAATTAGACGAGGCAATACCAATCAGCATGAGATTGAGGAATTGTCTCGTCTTTATGAAAGTTATGTCGAGCTTGGCGGTAATGGAGCCATCAAGGTATTGTATGAAAAATTTCTAGCATTAGAAATTGTGGAGGAAAATATAAATGCAACAGATTAACGAAATTTTACTTAATGGAGCAATCAGCATCCTTGTCATTCTTGCAGGCATCGCAGTCAAAGCGGTCAAGGACTACCTTGTCCAAAAAGGTGGAGAAAAGACTATCAAGATTGTTGAAATCTTGGCTAAAAATGCGGTCAATGCCGTGGAGCAAATCGCATCTGAGACTGGCTTCAAAGGTGAAGAAAAACTGGAGCAAGCCCGCACGAAAATCCGTGCTGAACTTGGCAAATATAACATCAGCATGACTGACCGCGACCTTGATACATTTGTCGAGTCAGCTGTCAAACAGATGAATGATGCCTGGAAAGGGGAATAAACATGGATATTGATAAAAGCAGATTAAGAAGTGGATTGCCTCAGGTCGGTGTGCAACCCTATCGTCAAGTACATGCTCACTCAACAGGAAATCGAAACTCAACCGCACAAAATGAAGCGGATTACCATTATCGTAAAGATCCTGAACTTGGATTTTTTTCTCACGTTGTAGGAAATGGTCGTGTGATGCAGGTCGGGCCTGTAAATAACGGAAGTTGGGACGTAGGTGGCGGTTGGAATGCTGAGAGTTACGCAGCAGTCGAATTGATCGAAAGTCACGGAAGTAAAGAAGAGTTCATGCGTGACTACAAGCTCTATATTGAACTTTTGCGAAACCTTGCAGATGAAGCAGGTTTGCCGAAAACACTTGATACAGGGAGTTTAGCTGGAATTAAAACGCACGAGTATTGCACGAATAACCAACCAAACAACCACTCAGACCATGTGGATCCATATCCTTA
>ERZ773099.508-NODE-508-length-33227-cov-3.238213_pt1 | contig 33227 bp, 14 predicted proteins | sample MGYA00511120_ERZ773099 | MGnify/ENA primary metagenome ERZ773099 (study PRJEB29015, sample SAMEA2738012) | human oral metagenome | biome: human oral; feature: human-associated habitat; material: dental | place: China | collected 2104 ... | reverse complement strand
GCACCAGTTGAGCGGCGGGCAGTTGCAGCGCGTGTGCATTGCGCGGGCGCTGGCCTCAAAACCCGCGTTTCTCGTGTTTGACGAGGCCCTCAGTTCACTGGACGTGTCCGTTCAGACGCAGGTTCTGGAGCTCTTGCGTGCTATCAGGGGAGAGATGAGCTATCTGTTCATCACGCACGATATTCAGGTGGCAGCCCTGCTGTGCGACAGGCTCCTCCTGCTGCACAACGGAAAGCTTGAGGATACGGTGGATTTGTCTTGCGGGGGTGCCCTGTCTTCGCCGTACCTGCGTGAATTTGTTGATTCTGCGGTGGTCTTTTCTTCAGAGTATGCCGCAAAGGATGCCGCAGAATATGTCGCAGACGCGGTATCTTGGGAGAGCCGCACATGAAAGCCTCTTCGGGAAGCGCCGTAGTCACGGTGTCCTGTCCGCCGGAGCCTTGCGGCAAGGGCCTTCTCCGGCGTATCCACGGGTACTGGTCGCAGCGTGCCGAAAAATTCGGCCGCATGCGCCGGGAAGAACTGCGCGGCGACAAAATGCGTCTCTGGAGCAAGGAGATTGTTCCCTATCTGCCTGTCTCCCGTGACGGTGCCCCGCCGCGTGTATTGGATGTGGGCACGGGTACGGGGTTTTTCGCCGTGCTGCTGGTGCAGGTCGCTGGCTGCAAGGTGACCGGCATCGACCTTTGTCCCGACATGCTACGCGAAGCCAAATGCCTTGCCCGCGAATGCCGCTGTCACGCGCATTTTTTGCAGATGGACGCCACGGTGCTGGGCTTTGCGGATGCCTCCTTTGACTGCCTGGTAGCGCGCAACCTGACGTGGACTCTGCTCCGGCCGGAAAAGGCGTATGCCGAATGGCTGCGGGTGCTGCGTCCTGGCGGGGTGCTGCTCAATTTTGATGCAGACTATGGCTCTGTGGATTTTACCGCGTTTTCCCGCGCACGGGGAAGGCATGCGCACGCGGATATGGATGCGGCCCTTCTGCAGGAGGGAGAGGAAATACGGCGATGCCTGCCCCTGAGCGGCGAAAAGCGGCCGGAATGGGATGTGGGGGCTTTGCGCAGGGCAGGTTTTTCTTCTGTCGTGCACGACAGCGCGCTCAGCGAGCGCGTGTACGTTGTGCGGGACGGCCTCTACAATCCTGTGCCCATGTTTGTCCTGCGGGCCGTAAAATGACGGATGCGCGGCCGGGCAAAGGGGCCGCGCAAAAAACGGCAGCCGGGTGTACCGGCTGCCGGACGAGAAGCGGATAGCCGCGCGGGCTAGACCTTGGCCGCAGTGCGCAGATCGGCCACGGCGTCGGTGGCTTCCCAGGTGAATTCGGGCAGTTCGCGCCCGAAGTGACCGTAGCAGGAGGTCTTCTGGTAGATGGGGCGCTTGAGATCCAGCCGTTTGGTGATGAAGTAGGGCCGCAGGTCAAAAACCTCCCTGACCGCCCTTGTCAGCACATCATCGGGGATTTCCCCGCTGCCCCGTGAAGACACGAGCACGCTGACCGGCTGGGCCACGCCGATGCAATAGGCGATCTGCACTTCGCAGACGGGCGCAAGCCCGGCGGCCACCACGTTTTTGGCAATATAGCGGCCCATGTACGCGCCGGAGCGGTCAACCTTGGAGGGATCCTTGCCGGAAAACGCGCCGCCGCCGTGGTGTCCGCTGCCGCCGTATGTGTCCTGAATGATCTTGCGCCCGGTGAGGCCGCAGTCGCCCATGGGGCCGCCCACCACAAAACGCCCGGTGGTGTTGATGAAGATTTCGCAGTCTTTTTCCGAAAAATAGCCCGAAGGTTCCAGCACAGGGCGGATAACGTGCTTTTTCACGGCTTCGGCCACATCGGCCTGTCTGGCGCTGGCGGCATGCTGGGTGGAAACAACCACGTTGTTGATGCGCACGGGCTTGCCGTCCTGATATTCAAAAGACACCTGTGTCTTGCCGTCAGGGCGGAAAAAGTCCACCACGCCGTCCTTGCGCACCTTGCTCAAACGCTGCGAAAGCTGGTGCGCCCAGTAGACGGGTGCGGGCATGAGCGTGGAGGTTTCGTTGCAGGCATAGCCGAACATCATGCCCTGGTCGCCCGCGCCCTGATCTTCGGGATTGGCGCGCAGCACCCCCTGGGCAATGTCCGGAGACTGGTGGCCGATGGTGTTGATGACAGCGCAGGTCTGCCAGTCAAAGCCCATTTCCGAGCTGTTGTAGCCGATATTTTTGATGGTTTCGCGCACCACATGGGGCAGGTCGGCATAGCCGCGGGTGGTGATTTCTCCGGCGATGACGGCCATGCCGGTGGTCACCAGGGTTTCGCAGGCCACATGGGCGTCAGGGTCCTGCGCCAGCAGCACGTCCAGAACAGCATCGGAAATCTGGTCAGCCACCTTGTCGGGGTGCCCCTCGGTGACAGATTCGGAAGTGAAGAAGTATTTTCCCTTGGGTTGCATGAGTTCTCCTTACGGATGCAGCAGGATGTTGTCGAGGAGCCGGGCCTTGCCCAGACGCACGGCGCAGGCCATGAGCGCGGGACCGGCAATGCCTTCGAGAGGTTCCAGGGATTCGGGGTGCACAACGCTCAAATAGTCCAGCCTGCCCAGGGGCAGATGTTCCGCCCAGTGCCCGAGAACGGCCTCGCGCAGCAGGGCGGCGCTGGTTTCGCCTTTCTCCGCCAGCGTGCGGGCATGGAGCAGGCCACGGCGGATTTCCGGAGCCTGCGCGCGTTCTTCCGGGGTCATGTAAACATTGCGTGAGGAGAGCGCCAAGCCGTCGGTCTCCCGCCCGGTGGGGCAGGTCTCAATGCGCACGGGCACATTGAGGTCACGCACCATGCGCCGGATGATGGCCTGCTGCTGCCAGTCCTTTTCGCCAAAAACAGCCACATCCGCGCCGGTGAGCAGAAAAAGCTTGAGCACCACCGTGCAGACCCCGCGAAAATGCACCGGCCGGGACAGGCCGCACAGGTTTTTGGCAAGTTCCGGCACTTCGACCCAGGTCGCATGATCCGGAGCATACATGGACTGCGGCTCCGGCACGAACAGAACGTCCGCCCCGTGCTTGCGGGCAATGGCCGCATCGCGCTCAAGGTCGCGGGGATAGGCGGCGAGGTCTTCCCCCGGCCCGAACTGCGTGGGATTGACAAAAAGGCTGACCACCATGCGCTGCGCCAGAGCGCGGCCGCGCTCCATGAGGCTTTCGTGCCCGGCATGGTAATAGCCCATGGTGGGCACCAGCGAAATGCTTTCACCGGCAGCGCGCCATGCCCGGCATTGGGCCGCCAGTTCCTGTGGAGTAGATAATATCTGCATATCAAGGTATTGTGATATGGTTACGGAAGCCTATTTATACGCGCAGAAAAAGTTCTTGTAAAGAGAGGGAATTTTTTATGCCCCGGCATCGCGCCGGCATCCGCGCAACCGGTTCTTTGCAATTACGGTTCCGTAATCACGGTGATGCGCGTGTTCATGCCGCGTGCGCCACAGCCTCGCCGCACTGATATCCCCGTCCGACCATCAGACCGCAGCTTGTCCATGTATGGAGGGGCAGTACGCTGTTTCCGGGGAGGAACTTCCCGGCAGCGGCAGAACGCGGTATGCAGCCTTCACGAAGTAGGCTTTCGAACAGTGCTTTTTTCGCGGACGCCGCCGGGCGGCTGACTCCGTTACTTCAGGCAGGGAAACAACCTGCGCCACGGCAATGCCGACCGCACGGCAAAAGGCTTTGATGACGGTGTTCCCGTAATGGCGCTTTGCCGGACGGCGCTTGGGAGATTTATGAACTGCGCGGTACACACGAAGCGCTCCGTGTGCGCATAGAGGCCAAAAAAAATTGAGAAATAATTGACAGTGAAATTCATTTCCCATATAGACAAATTCCTGTAACGGTGCTTCATCCCCTGATGATGGGGAGTGCAATTCTGTGGGGACTCTCTCCGGTACTGCATTTTTTGTGTGGCATCTGCTTGAAAGGATACCCGCAGGGGCCCGTGTCGTGATGGGGAATGCAATGAAGAGCGCGTTTTTGACGGCGGCTGTTGTGCTGATGATGCTGTCTGGCTGCGACGGGCGTTCGGAGAGAGAGGTCCAAGGGTATGTTGAGGGAGATTTTGTCCGGATTTCGCTTCCTTCCAGCGGGGTGGTTGAAAGCGTCCGGGTAAATCGGGGCGATCGTGTGTCCAAGGGAGACCTTCTTTTTACCCTCGACAGTGAAAGGGAAGCCTCGGCCCTGAGTATGGCCGAGGCGGAGCTTGCCGTGGCCGAGGCAGAACTGGACAATCTTCGCGCTTCCGGAAGAAGCGATGAAATACGCGTGCTGGAAGCGGAAATAAATGAATTGAAGGCCCATCTTGCCTATGCATCCGCCTCCCACCGCCGCAAGCGGGGCTTGAGCAGGGAAGGCGGCGCTTCCGTTGACGAAGTGGACCGCCTGCAATCGGAAGAACAGATCACACGAGCGAAGATCCGCGCGGCTGAAAGCCGTCTGCGGCTTGCGCAAAACAGCATAGGCCGCGACGGCGAGATCGAGGCGGCCCGGCAGACGCGGGAATACCGTTCGGCTGCCATGCGCGAGGCTGCCGCCAAGCTGGCTTTGCGCCGGGCTGTTGCTCCGGCAGACGCGGTGGTTAACGATGTCATCTATCGTCCCGGCGAAACCGTGAGCGCCGGGCAGACCGTGGTGGAACTGTTGCCGCCCGAAAACGTCAAGGTCCGCTTTTTTCTCTCGCCAGAGCAGGTCGGCTGGGTGGCGGCGGAGTCGGAGGTGCTTTTGCAGTGCGTGGGCTGCGGCGAGGGTATAGAAGCCAGGGTGAGTTATATCGCACCCAGGGCCTCCTACCGCCCCCCCATTCTTTATTCCCGCAATCAGTCGGAAAAACTTGTTTTTTTGGTTGAGGCCATCCCCCAATCCTCGGTGGAGCGCCTCCACCCCGGCCAACCGTTGACGGTTGTATTTCCCAGATGAAAAACGCCATAGAAGTACGCGGGCTCACCAAAAAATTCGGCAATGTGCCCGTAGTGAAGTCCCTGTCGTTTGATGTTCCCGAAGGCCGGATCGTCGGGTTCCTGGGCCCCAACGGGTCCGGGAAAACAACGACCCTCAGGATGATGTGCGGTCTGTTGACGCCCGATTCCGGCAGCGGCTCCTGCCTTGGGTATGACATCCTTGCCCAATCGAACCAGATCAAGCTGCAGGTGGGGTACATGCCCCAGAAATTTTCTCTTTATGAAGACATGACCCTTGAGGAGAACCTGACCTTCACGGCCCGCATATACGGGTTGGACAACGTGCGCAGGGAGACCTCCCGTGTCCTGCACAAGCTCGGGCTGTGGGAACAACGCAAAAAGCTGGCCGGCTCTCTGTCGGGCGGCTGGAAGCAGCGTCTGGCCTTGGCCAGTTGCGTGATGCACAGGCCGAAACTTCTGCTGCTGGATGAACCCACGGCCGGTGTAGATCCCGCGGCGAGAAGAGAATTCTGGGAAGAAATACATGCCCTTGCGGCAGAGGGAATTACCGTGTTGGCATCAACTCATTACATGGACGAAGCAGAGCGCTGCCACAGTATTGCCTATATCGCGTATGGTGAACTGCTTGCCTGCGGCACCAGCCGCGAGCTTATCGCCCGGCATCCCCTCAAAATGTATTCGGTTTGCCTGCGGCCGGGTCTTCCGGCGTCTGTTCTGACGCGGATCGCCCAACGGCTTGAAGCGCAGAAGGATATTGATGTGGTCATTCCTTTCGGAAACGACCTGCATGTTGGGGGCGCGAACTCCGAATTGCTGGATGCGGCCATAGCCCCATGGCGGGATGATCCTGCGCTGGTCTGGTCTGACGCGCATGCCTCGCTTGAGGATCTGTTTATCCTTCTTATGAACCAGGCGTTGGAAAAGCAAAAAATGCTGGAGACGTGCTGATGTTCAGGGGGTTTTCCTTCCGCCGTTTTTTTGCCTTGCTCGGCAAGGAGCTGATCCAGATGCGGCGGGACAAGGCGACATTTTCCATGCTGCTGAGCGTACCGCTGATGGAAATTCTTCTTTTTGGTTATGCTATCAATTCTGATCCGAAGCATCTGCCGACGCTGGTGGTGGACGCAGACCAGTCGGTTATGAGCCGGTCGCTCGTTGCCGCGCTGGAGGTTTCGGACTATTTCAAGGTCACCGGCCGGAATGTTACAGAAGAAGATGCTCAGCAGGCCCTGGCAAGCGGTTCCGCACAGTTTGTGGTGAATATCCCGGTGGATTTTTCAAGAAGGGTTGTGCGTGGCGAGCGGCCGCAGATTCTGATCGAAGCCGACGCCACCGATCCCTCCGCCACCTCCGCAGCTATTGGCGCTTTATCCGGCCTTGCGAATCAGGCCATCGATGCGGACCTGACCGGGCCGCTCACCGGACTGAAGCAGGGCCCCGCCCCGTATGAGCTGTTGGTGCATCGCCGGTACAATGAGGAAAATGAAACCGCGTACAGCGTGATTCCCGGCATTCTTGGGGTGGTGCTCTCTTCCACCATGGTCATGATGACGTCCATTGCCATGACCCGTGAGCGGGAGCGGGGGACGCTGGAAGGTCTTCTTGTAGCCCCCATCAGGCCCATGGAGATGCTGCTGGGCAAGATTTCGCCCTACATTCTGATAGGTTTCGGTCAGATATTGGTTATCCTGACCGCGGCAAAAGTGCTTTTTCATGTGCCCATGATGGGCTCTATGGTTCTGCTGTTCGCCGTGTGCGTGGTTTTTATTTGCGCCAATCTGGCGCTGGGCTTCGTTTTTTCGTCCATCGCCAAAAATCAGATGCAGGCCAACCAGGCGTCGTCCGCCTATCTTTTGCCATCCATCATTTTGTCAGGATTCATGTTTCCCTACCGGGGGATGCCAGAATGGGCGCAATGGCTGGGTGAAATAATGCCGATAACACACTTTTTGCGCATCATACGCGGCATCCTTCTCAAGGGGAATACACTGCACGAAATATGGTGGGATTTCTGGGCACTCATTTTTATTCTTGTTGTTTTCTGCTCTCTTTCCGTACGCTGCTATCGCCGCACACTGGACTAGCATCATGCGCAACATCTTTTCTCGCAAGCCTTTTTCCCTCTGGGCACTGATCGCAAGCCTGTATACAACACAATTTCTGGGGTTGAGCTTCTTTTCTGTGGCGCTGGTCGCCATCCTCCGCGAACAGGGCGCGTCCCTTGAGCAGGTCGGCTCCCTTTATCTGATCGGTATGATCGGGGCCTGCAGGTTTTTGTGGGCACCCTTGGTGGACAGAGTCAGGTTTTCCCCCAGAATCGGCCATTTCCGGGGTTGGCTGCTCCTGATGCAGGGTCTGCTTGTCATGGTTCTTTGCTTTATGGCCAGTCTGGATGTGGCGGTTGATTTCAGCACAATTTATCTGCTCTGCATCATTATGGCCATTTGCGGGGCCACGCAGGATATTGCCACGGACGGTCTGGTTTGTTCGCTGCTCGCCAGGGAAGAAAGGGGTATCGGCAACGGCATACAGACCGCGGGAGGGTTTTTCGGTTTCATGATAGGGGCCGGGCTTGTGCTGATGGTGTATCCGGACCTTGGTTGGGGAAAGGCTGTCATGATTCTTGCCGCCGGAACCATGTTTACTTTGGTGCAGGTTTTCCTCTTTAATGAAAATAAATTTCAAAGTAAAATTCAATACAGAGCAAAAGACGAACCCGCCTGGCGGGCGGCGGCAAGGCTGATCAACTTTTGGGCGCAGCCGCATGCCGTACGGTGGGTGGCAATGCTTCTTCTGTTTCCCGCAGGAATTACTCTGGCCTCCAGTCTTTTGACGCCCGCGCTGGTGGACAGTCGATGGTCGCTGGAGCAGATCGGGCTTACCGTAAATATTTTGGGGCCGGCGCTGGGAGTTGTGTCCAGTCTTGCCGCCGGGTGGATGATTTCGCGCCTGGGGCGCGGAGCCGTCATGCCGTACTGCATTATCATGCAGGTGTTGAGCATTTGCGCCGTCCTCACAATAACGAGCGCGCATACGTCAAAGCCCGTAGTTATTGCGGCGACCATGGTACATTTTTGGGGTTATGTGCCTTCAGTCACCATGCTGACGACGTTGATGATGGACAATACATCTGCGGCCAGCCCTTCAACAGACTATACGGTCCAGTTCAGCCTGTACCAGTTTTTTTCTATGGGGTTGGCCGGATTGGGCATGGGGATGGCGGGCAGGGTGGGCTATAACAGTATGCTGTATGTGGCAATAGCCCTGGCTTTGCTCGCGGGAGTGATCGCGAAATTCTATCTGGCCGCAGGCGGCCCGCGGAATCGAAGAAACCTTTATGCGTCGTTGAAATGCCCGTCCGGAGCGGGCGCATATGGAACTGCCGAGCAACAAAAGGAGAAGGGTATGTCCTGCTGTCGCTGAAAATGCCGTGCAAATGTCTGAGGAGGGAGTGTCTATGTTGTATGCGCAAGATTTGGGTTGGCCGCAGGACATGATCGAAAAATATCGTGCGGACGGGTACTGGCGTGACAGTACAGTACATTCTGCCCTGCGCGACTCTGTGGAAAAGTATGCAAACAAGACGGCTGTCATAGACGGCGACACCCGTTATTCCTATGCCGAACTGGAGATGGAAGCCGCAAAGGCAGGGGCGGGCTTTACGGCTCTCGGCCTGACGGCCGGTGACCGCGTGGTGGTGCAGCTTCCCAATGGCAAGGAATTTCTGGTCGTCCTTTTTGGCTTGTCCCGGATCGGTGTAGTTCCCGTGCTGGCCTTGCCGGCACACCGCATTGCGGAAGTTTCCGCGTTCGTACAGGCCGTGGAGGCCAAGGCATACATCTGCGCAGACACTGTCGCCGGTTTTGACTACCGGGAAATGGCGCGCGAACTGCGGGCGCGCAACCCGGAATTGAAGCATGTGATTGTGAACGGCGATGCGGAAGAATTTCTTTGTGTCACATCGCTTCTGTCGCTTGGTTCCGCGCTGCCGGAAGATATTGTCAGGCCTGATTCTCTTTTCTGTTTCCTGCTCTCCGGCGGAACAACCAGTATCCCCAAGCTGATTCCCCGCGTTCATTGCGAATATCTGTGCGCAGCCCGCTACTGCGGCATTGCGAATAATTTTGTGGAGTCAACGGTTTATCTGGTCGCACTGCCCATGGCGCACAACTTTCCTCTGGCGGCTCCGGGGGTGCTGGGCACGCTGCAGTGCGGTGGCACGCTGGTGATGGCTGAAACGCCCGAGCCAAGCATGTGCTTTGACCTCATAGATGCACACAAGGTTACGGACACAGCCCTCGTGCCGCCTGCAGCCATCCTTTGGTGCGACATGGCGGAACTGCTGGAGCGCAGCAGAACCTTCTCCAGTCTGCGGAGCATACAGGTAGGCGGGGCGCGGGTGGGTGAAGACCTTGCCCGCCGCACGATTTCGGTGTTCGGCTGCCGCTTTCAAAACGTTTTCGGCATGTCCGAAGGACTGGTCAGCATGACCCGCATGGATATGGACGAAGAAAAAGTCTGCAATACCCAGGGAATACCCGTCTGCCCGGCCGATGAATTCCGCATTGTGGACGCCTCGGGCCGTGAAATGCCCGACGATGCCGTAGGGGGCTTGCAGATCCGTGGTCCGTACACCATCCACGCCTATTTCAAGCACCCGGACGCCAATGCCGGGTCTTTTACCAAAGACGGTTTTTTCTGCACCGGAGATATGGCGCGGCGCAGAGCCGACGGATGCTTGGTGCTCGAAGGGCGTGAAAAGGACCAGATCCAGCGCGGCGGCGAAAAAATCATTCCCGAAGAAGTCGAAAACATGCTGGTGTCCTGCTCCGGCGTGCGCGACGCTGTGCTTGTGGGCATGCCCGACAAACATCTCGGCGAGCGTATCTGCGCGTTTGTTTTGGTTCATGAAAGCAGGAATGAGAACGAGCTCAACGACCGGGTGCTCCGGCGCTTCCTTCAGAATGCGGGGTTGACCACGTTCAAAATTCCTGACCAGTTTGTTTTTGTCACGTCCTTTCCGGGCACCGCCGTGGGCAAAAACAACCGCCGCAAGTTACGGGAGCATCTGCTTGAACAGTATTATCGGGACCGTGATACGTCTGGAGGGGAAAAGCATGTCTGACCAACTGCCGGTCACTTCGCGTGAAGGCTTGCGCGCATGGGTGGCGGCCGCACTGAACTGCTCCCCCCAGGATATCGGCGAGGACGACTCCCTGATCGAAATGGGCATGAGTTCACTTATGATCATGCGCCTTCCCGCCATGCTCAAGAAAGCGGGGATCAGCGTAAAACTGGCGGACCTGCTCCGGGAGGCGACGCTCGGCGGTTGGCTTCGCCTCATGGAGGGCGGGCGGGAATATGCGGAAGAACCCGCCGTAACAGCGGCCACGGATGGGCAACCCTTTGCCTTGACGGACATGCAAAGAGCCTACTGGATGGGGCGTCAGCCGTTTTTTCCCCTGGGGGGCATCGCAGCCCATGGTTATCTGGAAATTGAAGCCACGGAAGGTGGCTTTGATCCGGCGCGGCTGGAGGAGGCCCTCAATGCAACGATAGCCGTTCACAGTGTGTTACGCGTTGTCCTGACGCCCGATGGCCGTCAGAAAGTTCTCGCACATGTGCCGCGCTACGGCATCAGCCGCGCCAACGGACCGGGCGAACGGGAAAAACGCCGGGCGGAAATGCAGGCGGAGATCCTTCCCGCCGGAGAGTGGCCGCTTTTCAGGATTTGCCTCACCGGAAGCGAGGACTCTCCTGACAGATTCCTGCATATCAGCTTTGACATCCTGCTGTTCGACATTGCCTCCTTGGCCCTGTGGCTGAGCCAGTGGCAAGAGCTTTACAGTGGCAGAAGAAGGCACGTTTCCGCTCCTGGCCGCCTTTTTTCACAGTATATTTCTGAAGTGGAAGCGGGAAAAACGGGCAAGGCGGCAGCGGAGCACAAAACCTGGTGGAGCGGCAGGGCCGCCGCGATGCCCCGCGCTCCGCAACTGCCGCTGGCGCGGCAGCCCAGGGAAGTCACTCCTCCCACAATTCTGCGGATGGAGTCCTTCGTTGAGGCAAAAGACTGGGGTTTGCTTAAGGCCCATGCCGCCAAAACCGGCGTGACTCCGGCCGGCCTGTTTACGGCCATGCTGGCTGTGGCGCTTTCCCGGTTCAGCCGCAAGCCGGAGATGACCATCAACCTGACGCTCTTTGACCGGTCGGGCGAGCGGGCTAGATATGATGGCGTTCTGGGGGATTTTACCTCCATGCTTCCTGTGGTTGTCCGCACTGGCGGTGGACAGGATTTTGCCGCGCTTTGTCGCGCGGTATACGCGGAGATCATTCAGGCCCTTTCCCATGCCGGAACAAGTGGCGCGGAGGTAAACCTGGAAATCGCGCGGGCCCATGGCATAACTAACGAAAATCCTTTGCCTGTGGTGCTGACGTGCGCGGCGGGCAGCGGGGTCGACAGTTATCTGGATGTGGCCTCCCGTTTCGGAAGGTTGGTTTTCGCCCGAAATCAGGCCCCACAGACATGGATTGACGTTCAGGCCGTGGATTTCCGGGGGGGTGTTTCCATTATCTGGGATTATGTGGACGGGCTTTTTCCTGAGGGCTTTCTTGCCGGGGTATTCGAATTTTTCCTGCAACTGGCCCGTGAATTGACGCGGGACGACGCTTGGTACTGCCCGGCCCAGTCTCTGTGCCTGAAAAGGAGAGAGGCGGCGGTGCTGGAGCTTCTGCCGGGCGCGGACCGGAATCTTGTGGAACCCTTCCTGAAAAGTGCCGCCAGAACGCCCCATGCGCCCGCGCTGGTTACCCCTGAAAGAACAGTTACCTATGCGGAGCTTGAACGCGCCAGCCGCATGCTTGCCCACAGGCTTGCGACGTCCGGTCTGGCCCGGAATGGCGGTTTGCTGGGGATTGCCTTGCCGCGGGGCTGGTGGCAGGTGGCGGCGGTTCTGGCCGTATTGCGGGCCGGCGCAGCCTATCTGCCGGTGAATGTGAGTGATCCCGCAGACCGTGTTGCCACGATTTTTGAAGAAGGCAGGGTGGATGCCGTCCTGTGTGATGCAGAGCGGGCTTTGGAACTGCCGGAGGCACTCAAAAAGATTGTGGTGAGCACAGCCTTTCCCGGGGAAGAGGCGCTCCCCGATACCACACTTCTGCCTGCAGACCCTGCTGAGGTGGCCTATGTGATCTTTACTTCCGGTTCCACCGGAAAACCCAAAGGAGTCGCTGTTTCCCACAAGGCTGCCCTTAATACGATATTGGATGTCAATTCCAGAAACGGTGTAGGCCCTGAAGACAGGCTGTTTGCGGCGTCACAGCTCAATTTTGACCTTTCCGTGTACGACATTTTCGGCGCCTTGGCTGCCGGGGCATGCCTGGTGATTCCTCCGCACGCCGCCCTGCCCGATCCGCATGAATGGGCGAGGCTGGTCACCCGTGAGGGCGTGACCGTGTGGAATTCCGTTCCGGCGCTGGCCCAGTTGTTATTGGAAGCCGCGCGGGCCTCCGGCATCTCCCTGGAGTCGCTGCGGTTGTTCATGCTGAGCGGGGACTGGCTTCCGGTGGAGCTTGCGCGGGATATCCTCGCCCTTCCCCAGAAACCAGGGCTGATCAGCATGGGAGGGGCAACAGAAGCCGCGATCTGGTCGGTCGAAAAAGTCGTGAAAGGCGTCGCTCTTGGTCAGAAGACTGTTCCCTATGGGAAAGCGCTTTCCGGGCAGGCGCTGTATGTTCTTGATACGGAAATGCGGCCATGCCCGCAATGGACGCCGGGCGAAATCCACATTGCGGGCGTTGGGCTTGCGGAGTGCTATCTCCACAGGCCAGAACTGACGGCCAGCGCCTTTGTGCGCCACCCCGAAAGCGGCGAGCGGCTGTACAGGACAGGCGACTGGGGGCGCTTGCTGCCCGATGGCGATATCGAGTTTCTCGGCCGCGAGGACACGCAGGTCAAAATCAACGGCATGCGCATAGAACTGGGCGAAATTGAAGCCGCCACGGTCGGAATTTCCGGAGTCAGACAGGCGGTGGCCGTAATCGCGCACGATGAAGGAGTCCACAAAATTGTTCTCTACGCCGTGCCCCGGATCGGGCAGAATCTTGATGCCTCGGCAATGCGCGATGCGCTGAAAAAAAAGCTGCCCGCTTCTTGGCTGCCCGCCGCCATATGCATCGAATCCGCCCTCCCTCTTTCCGTCAACGGCAAGATTGACCGCCGCGCGCTGACCTCCAGGGCCGGGGACGCGCTGCGCACGGCGCAAAGAGATGATGCCGCGATTCCGGAAACGCAAGGGCAAAAAATGATAGCTGACATATGGGCAGCGGTTCTGAACGGCGCGCGGCCCGGAGTGGCGGTTTCCTTCTTTGAGGCGGGAGGCACGTCATTTCTTGCCATCCAGCTGGCGGCCAAGCTGACAAAGGCTTTGAAACGGCCTGTCCCGGTAGTGTCCGTTTTTCAGTACACCACCATTGCCAGCCAGGCGAAGCATTTTCTCGAATCTGAAGCATTCCGGCCGGAGGATGCCGAGCGTGGCCGGCTTCGCTCACAAAAACTCGGCGCTCTGACAGCGCGTGCCCGCCAGAGGAGATCCGCATGAACGAAAATTCCTTGAAAATAGCCATAATAGGCATGGCCGGACGCTTTCCTGGAGCGGAGAATCTGGACGCCTTCTGGCACAACCTGCGTTCGGGCGTATCCGGCGGAAAAATGCTGGCCCCAGCCGAAAACGGACGGGTCAGCTACGGATTTTCGCTCGACAACGCCGACCACTTTGACGCCAACTTTTTTGCCATTTCCGCGCGTGAGGCCAAATTGCTGGACCCACAGCAGCGGCTTTTTCTGGAATGTGCCTATTTGGCCATGGAGCACGCAGGCGTTCCTCCGTGCGCCTCGCGCGATCTTGTTGGCGTGTTCGGCAGTTGCAACTTCAACGGTTATGCGTTGCGTTTTGCCGATAGCCTGTTGCACGGAACGCCTCTTGATCTGGTCGATCTGCTCGCGGCCAGCGATAAGGACTATCTGGCCGCACGCGTTGCCTACAAGCTGAACCTCAAAGGTCCGGCCCTGACGGTGCAGTGCGCCTGCTCCTCTTCGCTTGCGGCGGTGGCCATGGCCTGCCAGGCGATTCTTTCCGGTCAGTGCGATATGGCGCTGGCCGGTGGCGCCGGGTTGAAAACCAGCGAAAACGTCAGCTACAGGTATGAGCCGGAAGGCGCGCTTTCCATGGACGGGCACGTCCGGGCGTACAGTGACGATGCCAGCGGCGTGAACGAAGGGGAAGGGGCCGCTGTGGTCGTTCTGAAGCGTTTTGAGGACGCCCTGCGTGATAATAACGTGGTCTATGCCGTTATTTCCGGTTTTGCCGTTGGTAACGACGGAGCGGACAAAACCGGTTTTTATGCCCCCTCCGTTTCCGGACAGGCCGCAGTCATGGCCGATGCTCTGGCCATGTCCGGCGTTGATCCTCTTGAAATAGGTTATGTTGAAGGTCATGGCACGGGAACGCCCATCGGCGATCCCATGGAAGTGGCGGCTCTCACACAGGCGTGGGCCCTACCGGACGGCGCGCCGAAGCAATACTGCCTGCTGGGGTCTGTCAAAACGGGCATAGGGCATCTGAATGCGGCCGCCGGTGTTGCGAGCCTGATCAAAACCGTTCTGGCGCTTCACCACAAGATCATTCCCGCCTCGCTGGATTTTCGCGCGCCCAATCCTCGTCTGAATCTTGAAAAAAGCCCCTTCCGCATAGCCGACAGCACCGTGGACTGGGTGGTTGCGGAAGGGAAGACCCGCAAGGCCGCCGTCAATTCTCTGGGGATCGGCGGGAACAATGTGCACCTGATTCTGGAGGAGGGAGTGGTTCCGGCAGCTTCGCCGCATGCCGGGGCAGCGCTTGTCGTCCTGTCCGCCAAGACGGAAAGGGCCCTGGCAAAACGTGTGGAAGAGCTGAACGACTGGCTGCGCGAACGGCCCGAACCGCTGGCCGATGTGGCGCATACCCTGCTTCTCGGACGGGACATGCACGCCTTCCGCCTGAGCTTGGCCTGCCAGGACACGCCCTCGCTGCAAAGATTGTTGCAGTCGCCCCGACTGCTGCACAGGGCAACACGCCTTGAGGATGCGGCCAGTGCCGCGCCCGTGGCCTTTCTTTTTCCGGGGTTTGGCTCGCAGTATCCGGGTATGGCGCTGGAGTTGCATGAAGGACAGCCCACCTTCAGGAAAGCGTTTGACGGCATCTGCGCCTTGTTCCGGGAAGAAGCGGGTATTGACGTGCTGGACGCGATTTCCGCGCCGGAAAATTCCGAAGCATTGGTGGAGGCCGGACCGTTTGCGCTTTTTGCGGTGGAGTACGCTCTGGCTCGCTTGCTGGAGGCTCTGGGGATAAGGCCGTCCTATGTGATGGGGCATTCCGCCGGAGAATATGTCGCTGCGACCATAGCGGGAGTTTTTTCCGAGAAGGACGCCGTCCGCCTGTATGTGGCGCGCACGCGGTTGATCGGCGCATCCCCGCCGGGGGCCATGCTTTTTGTGCAGATGGGGCGCGATGCCCTGCAAAAAAAACTGCCTGAAGGCATTTCCGTCGGCGCGGTCATTTCCCCCAATGGCTGCGTGGCTTCGGGGGCAGTGCAAGGCATTGACGATCTGCAGGCCGCCCTGGAGGCGGAAAATGTGCCGGTGTCCAGAATTTCCTCCGAAAAGGCCGGGCATTCCAGCCTGCTCGAAAGCGCCAAGCCGCATCTGCGCAAGGTTTTGCAGGGTGTTACGCTGCACAGGCCCCGGCTGCGCGTCCTTTCCAACGTCACCGGGGGCCTGCTCGAAGGCGACGAGATGACGGATCCAGAGTACTGGGTGCGCCAGATGTGTGAGCCGGTGCTCCTTTCGGATGAAATTTCCACGCTCTGCGGGAGCGGGCACGTCATCATGCTTGAGGTGGGCCCGTCACGCAAGCTGAGCGCCATGCTACGCCGTCATCCTGCTTTCAAGGGAAGGCCCCCCGTTATTCCGGTAATGCCGTCCGAACAGGGCAGAACTGGAGAAAACGCCGCCCTGCTGGAGGCCATCGGCCAGTTGTGGCAGCAGGGTGGCCAGGCAGACTGGGAAAAAGTGGATGCCCTGAACGGCGGCGGACGCACTGTCGCGCTGCCGGGCTATCCCTTTGAACGGCAAGCCCTGCGGGTGGAACCCGCTCTGCAAGGGCATGTGCGCGCGCTGTCGGCGGAAGGCGCGGAAGTTTCAACCTTGTGCTGGCAGCAGATGTTTTTGGCGCGCCCCTCCACATTTTCCGGGGTCATCGGCTTCCTTGGCGTTGCGGGTTCTGGCTGCGCCGCAGAACTGGAGCGGCGGGGCTGGAAAGTTGTTCTGTTCCCTGCGCTTGAGGATTTCACGCGTTGCGAGACCATCCCCGATGTGCTGGTGGATTGCCGCTTCTTTGGCGAAGGGGGCAATGACCTTGCGACTGCCGCCCGCGTTTGTCGGCAGGCGGTCGCATTCTGCGCCCGGCTGGCGGAATTGGCCGGGGAGCGCCCGCTGAGCGTATACTGGCCCGTTTCCGGGGCAGCGACTTTCGGAGCGGAAGAGCTCTGCGCCGAAAGGAGCATTCTGTTGGCTCCGGCCCGCGTTTTGCCTTTTGAAGCCAAAAATACCTTGGCTTGCGTGTTGGATGTGGAAAAAGGACTGTCAGACCTGACCATGGCGCACATTCTGGAACATGCCGTAACCAACAGCTTGGCGGCCTCAGCCCTGACTTCGCTTGTGGCTGTCCGTTCCGGCATGTTCTGGCAGGAAATTCCCGTGACGCTGCAACGGGAGTCCGAAACCTCTTCGCCCGTACGCTTGCGTGATGGTGCCGCCTATCTTGTGCTGGGCGGCAGCGGCGGAATTGGGCGCACCTTTATGGAAGATCTGGCTGCGCTTGCCGAAGAGCAGCGGAGTCACATCACCCTTCTGCCGCTGCAACGCCATCCCCGCCCCTCCGGTTTCTGGGAGCAGGCCGCAAACGAATGGACAACGATATTGCCGTACACCGCGGACAGTAACGACAGTGACGCTTTTCTGAAGGTGATCGATGAAATTCTGAAAGCGCACGATGACATCGGCGGCATCGTTCACGCCACTGGGGTCACCGGCGGCGGCTTGATGCAGACGCAGACCGCAAACATTGAAGATACGGACAACTGGAAGGCGAAAATCGTTCCCCTGTCTGGCATGGAGCGAATCATGGACAGCAGGGAGGTAGATTTTGTCGTCATCAATACCTCCATCGGCGCGTTGTGCGGTTCAGTGGGCCAACTGGACAATACCGCGGCGAACATCCTGCTGGACACATGGGCCTCACGGCAACAGTCGCGGCGAGCGGCGCGCGTTCTGAGCATACGTTGGGATGTCTGGAAACAGGTGGGCATGATCAACAAAATGGCCTCGCTGCACGAGCGTCTTTCGGGAGAAGAACTGGCGGGCGGAGTTACGCCGGCCGAGGCCAGGCGTGCTTTGGGCTTCTGCCTGGAGCTTGAAACGCCGCTGCCCGTGGTGAGCGGGCGGAGCCTCCTTTCCATGCTGGAAGAAGCGCGCGGCAAGCGCGGGCTGGCGACGGACGCGCTGGAGGCGGCGGACCTGAAAGTGGAAGGTGCAGCGCCGCGCCCTGCGCTGGCTGTGGAATGGAGAGGAGCCCGCCACGCCTTGGACCGCGTGCTGCTTGAGCTTTTTGAGGCCCGCCTTGGCCTGCGCGGGATCGGCATTGACGACGACTATGTTGAACTGGGCGGCGATAGCCTCATGGCCATGCCTTTGGCAAAAGAAATACGTGAATTGTTTGCCCTTCCCGCGTTCAGCGTGGCGCTGATCTTCAGGCGCAGAAATGTCGCGAACATTGCGGACAGTCTGACTGAATCCGCTGAGGAAAAAGAGCGTCTGTTCGCATTAGCCGAGCTGTTTGAGAAGATCAAGAAAATGGAGCCGGAAGAGGTTTCAAAATCTCTGGAGGTGTCCCGGTGAGTTTGACAGCGGACCAGTTGCACTTGTTTGCCCGGATGGCGAAAGAAAAAGGTCTGTCCAGCCCGGTGACGGAAAAGAATGCCTCAGGGGACACTGCGCCGCTGGAATTTCCCATGACCGACGTCCAGTGGGCATATTGGGTTGGGCGCACGGCTGGCGTGAACCTGGGTGGCGTGGCAAGCCATGGCTATCAGGAGTTCGACTGCGGGGCGCTGGATACGGATCGGCTTCAGGCCGCTTGGGACAAGGTCATTGCCCGGCATGACATGCTGCGTGCCACAGTGAGCCGTGAAGGGCGGTTCCGCGTGCAGCCCGTTGTGCCGCCCTTGCCCTGGGAGGTTGATGACCTTCGCGCGCTGGACGAAAAAGAAAAAGCGCAACGCCTTGAGGACAAACGTCAGGCCTTTTCCCACCGGGTACCGGACCTTTCGGTCTGGCCGGTGATCACCTTGGGCGCAAGCATCGTCACGGACGACTTCGTGCGCATCCACCTGAGCTGCGACGCTGTGATGGCAGACGTGTACAGCATAGGCAATTGCCTGCGGGAACTGGGCTTCTATTACACCAATCCCCATGCGGACCTGCCTGCCCCCGGCATGACCTTCGGGCAGTATGCCGAAGAGCTGAAACGCCGGGAGCAGACCGCTTTTTATGAGAACTGCCGTAAATACTGGCAGAACCGTTTGAAGGACTTTCCCGCAGCACCCCTGCTGCCCGTTAGGGAAAACCAGCCCGCGACGCAGCGCTTCAAGCGTCTGCGAAACGGCCTTCAACTGGAAGAATGGCGTTCTTTCAAGGCTTCATGCGGCCGCTATGCCCTGACTCCGTCGGTGGCGCTTTACGCCGCCTTTGCCGCGACCATCGGGCAGTGGGCGAGCAAGCCGGAGTTCTGTCTCAATGTAACGGTGTTTAACAGAGATTCGGAAAACCCGGCGATTGAGGAAGTCGTGGGTGATTTTACCGCCACAATGCTTTCAACCGCCAGAAAGATGCGGCCCGACGAAAATTTTGTTGACTATGCCCGCACGCTTGATGCCACCTTCTGGAAGGATTTTGAACACAGCACCTTTTCGGGTATCAAGGTTCTTCAGCTTTTGTCAGAAAAGCTGAAGCATTCCGTCCTGATGCCCATTGTCTTCACCAGCGCTATAGGCGCGGGCGATGTAGGAGAGGTACTGAATACAGACAATGCCGTGTTCGGCAAGCCGGCTTTCACCATCACACAGACGCCCCAGATATGGCTGGACCATCAGGTGCTTGAAGAGGAGGGAAGGCTGGTCTTCAACTGGGACGTTGTGGACGGTATTTTTGATGAGGCTGTGCTCGGAGCCATGTTCAAAAGCTACGCCCGGCTCATCAGAACGCTTTCACAGCCCCAAACGGACTGGCGATTGCCCGTTGCCATGCCGTTGCCGGAGGAACAGCGTCTGAGGCGTGAAGCACCTCCACCCTCCTTTGACAGGGACGACAGCCTGCTCCATCAAGGCTTTCTGGAGCAGGTCCGGAACGTTCCGGAGAAAACCGCCATTTTTGCGCCGGACCGGGTGCTGACCTTCGGTGAACTGTTTGCGGAGGCCCATGCGGTAGCCCGCCGCCTGCGGGAGGTGTTGCCAAAGGACACGGAGAGTGTGCTTGTGGCTGTGGGGCTTCCCAAAGGGTGGCGGCAAGTGGCCGCTGTTTTCGGGGTGCTTTTGACCGGTGCCGCATATGTGCCCGTGGACCCCACCTGGCCCTTGGCGCGGCGAAGCGCTGTGCTGCGGCAGGGCATCCGCGCCGTGGTGGCAGCCCCGGAGGACGATTCTCGGGACTGGGCGGGGCTTCCGCTGGTTGTTCCCGGCAGCAACGGTGTGCTCCACACGGCCGGAGGTGACGCTCTTTCACAAGGGCAGGGTTTTTCGCCGGACAGGCTGGCCTATGTGATATTCACTTCCGGAACAACGGGAACGCCCAAGGGCGTGATGATGACGCACAGGGCGGCGCAGAACACCATTCGCGACATCAATACGCGGTTCGGAGTTTGCGCGTCGGACAGTGTTTTTGCCTTGTCCGCCCTTTCTTTTGACCTTTCGGTGTACGACATTTTCGGAGTGCTGGCCGTGGGGGGGCATCTTGTCTTGCCCGAAGATTCCGAACGGCGCGATCCTTCTGTCTGGCTGCAACGTCTTGCCGCACATCCTGTGACCATATGGAATTCCGTGCCAACCCTCTGGCAGATGTTCATCGAATATGGAGAAGCCCTGGAGCAGATGCCGAGGCTGGCCCTGCTTTCCGGGGACTGGGTTCCAACCCGGCTGCCCGCAGAATCGTACCGGTTTTCGCCGGAAACGAAGCTTGTCAGCCTTGGTGGTGCAACCGAGGCGGCCATCTGGTCCATCGCGTATGACATATCGCGTGAAGATCCGCCGCCCGGGTGGAAATCCATTCCTTATGGCCGTGCCCTAACCCATCAAAGTGTGGACGTTCTGCACGAAGACCTCAGCCCATGCCCCGACGACGTTGTCGGCGAAATCTTCATAGGAGGCCGCGGGGTAGCCCTTGGCTACATAGGGGATGCCTCGCTGACAGACAGCCGGTTCATTACTCACCCCCGGAGCGGTGAAAAACTTTACCGTACGGGAGACATGGGCCGGTGGCGCGGCAACGGGCAGATCGAATTTCTGGGGCGTCAGGATACGCAGGTCAAAATCAACGGTTTTCGTATAGAACTTGGCGAAATCGAAGAAGCCCTGCTCTCCCTGGACAGCGTGGCGGCCGCGGTAGCCGCCGTCATGCCCACAGGAGGGGCGGGCAGTCTGGTGGGCTACATTGTGTCGCAAGACGCGCAATCTCCCCCCGACAAAGAAGATATACGCGCGGCTCTCCGCAACAGGCTTCCCCTCTATATGGTTCCGCAGCGCTATGTATTTCTTGATCGCCTGCCGCTTACCGACAATGGCAAGGTGGACCGCAAGCGGCTGCCGCCGCCGGGGCGGGAAGAATCCGGAGCGGACGAAAAAGGGACGGAACTTGAGGAACAGATCCGCGATGTCGTGGCGAAGCATCTGGGCACGAGGCTTTTCAGCCTTGATGACAGGTTTTTTGATCTTGGGGCAACGTCGCTTTTGATGGTGAAGATCCATCGTGATCTTTGTCAGGTTTTGTCAAAGCCCATAGCTCTCATCCAGCTTTTTGAGGCGCCGAGTGTCCGCGCTTTGGCCCGGCTCATCTCCGGGAAAGAGAGCAATGCCGCTGACGAAGGACGCGCTCATGCGGAAAAAAGGCTGGCTGCAAGAGCTTCACGCCGAGGAAAGATGGGGAAGTAACTGATGGATAATGATACTGAAAAATTGGTGGATGCCATTGCTGTTATCGGGGCCGCGGGGCGTTTTCCCAAAGCGGCCACACTTGAGGATTTTTGGACAGCCTTGAGGAGCGGCAAAAACTGCACGGATACCATCAGCCTTGAGGTACTGAAGGCCAGCGGCATTCCGGACGCGGATCTTGAGACAGACACCTACATCACGGCGATGGGACGCATCGACGGCGTCATGGAATTTGATGCCGCATTTTTCGGGCTCACCGCGCACGAAGCCGAACTGATGGACCCACAACAAAGGAAACTTCTGGAGTGCGGTTATGAATCGCTTGAGGATGCGGGCTATTCTTCCGGCATGTCAGATCTCCGGGTGGGGGTCTATGTGGCGGCCAGCCACAGTTCGTACCTGCCCTCCGCCATTCTGGGGGCAGGCACAGGGCGGGCGACAGAAGCCCTGCAAATGGCCATAGGCAATGACCGTGACTATCTTGCGACGCGTATTTCCAATGTCCTCGACCTGAGGGGACCCAGCCTTACCGTGCAGACAGCCTGCTCCTCGTCGCTTACAGCCGTCCATCTGGCTTGCCAGAGCCTGCTCTCCGGCGAATGCGACATGGCGCTCGCCGGAGGCGTGTCCATTACCCTGCCCCAGACGGATGGCTATCGGTACCGTGAGGGGCTTATCATTTCCAAAACCGGAGTCTGCCGTCCCTTTGATGCGCAGGCCGACGGAACGATCAACGGCAACGGCGTCGGCATCGTTCTTCTCAAACCACTGGATGCGGCGCTCAGGGACGGGGATGTTGTCCGGGCTGTTATCCGGGGAACCGCTGTCAACAATGACGGGGCCGACAAAATGGGCTACACGGCCCCCTCGGTTCAGGGAGAAGCTTCGGTCATCTCCGAGGCATTGGCTGTAAGCGATGTGCCGCCGGATATGGTGGAATTCGTGTCCACGCATGGCACAGCGACAGCCATAGGTGACCCTATTGAAGTGGAGGCGCTCACGCGGGCCTTCGGCACGGCAAGAACAGGATTCTGCACCTTGGGCGCGGTCAAGGCCAATATCGGTCATCTGGACGCTGCCGCAGGGATAGCCGGTTTTTTGGAGGGCATGCTCGCCCTTGAACACAAGGAGCTTCCGCCCATTGCCGGATTCAACACTCCCAACCCCGATCTGCGGCTGGACGCAACCCCCTTTGTTATTCGGACCGCGAGCGCTCCCTGGGATTCCGACAGGCGTTTCGCCATGGTGAACGCGTTTGGTTTTGGTGGAACCAACGTGTCTGTCATTCTGGAGGAAGCCCCGAAAAAAAATCGTCAATCCGTTGCCGCACAAGGGCCGTTCATCCTGCCCCTTTCCGCATCCACCCCGGAAGGGCTGGAACTGCTTCTGAAGAAATGGCAGACGCATCTTGAGCATTGCCCCGATATTGCCAATGCATGCTGGACAGCCGCCAGCCGCCGCAGGCATCTTGCCTGCCGCAAGGCTCTGGTGGGTGCAACACGGGCGGAGCTTCTGACCGCCATCAGAAAAGAGTTGGCCGGAGGCACGGCGGAAGAAAAGTCCGACGGCTCGAAGGCGGCAGCCGGGCCGGAAGTTCCGGCCCGCCGGGATGCCTTTTTGAGCGCACTTTGCGAATCATTTGAAAAAATTCGCGAAATTGTGGAATGCCGTGCGGCGGCGATTTCGCTGCCTCTGGCTTCGGCTGTGACGCAGCAGGATTTTTGCGACAAGGTGCTGGCGGAAATTTTCCGGACAGTTGGCATTGACGACAAAAAGCCGGATATTCTGCAGGGAGGAGACTCCCGGCGCATGGCTCTTCATTTTTTGTCCGTAACGGCAAAGGCCTATCAGGCCGGAGCGGACATCGTATGGGAAGCCTTTCTTGCGGGAGAGCGGACAAGAATACCCCTGACGCCTTTCCGTCCTGTCGAGCACTGCCATGCCCTGGCACAGCGCAGGGAGCGCCCGCCTGTGGACCCGGTGGGCGCTTCCCAGGACGCCGCGGCCCGCATGGCCGCTGCGGCCGGGCACATACTGGAGCCTGAACTGCTGGCGGAGCGGGAGGCCCTGCTGGAAGACCTTTGTGCCGCCGCCGTGGCCCGCGCTTTTGCCGTCTTGGGCTTTGCCGCCCCAGCGACAGTGGACAAGGCCCTTGAAATCATGCGCATTCCGCCGCAATTCGCGCAGCTTGTGGAACGGCTGCTGGACGCGCTGCACTCCAAGGGGTTGCTGCAGCGTGAAGGCGATGCCTATCTGGCGCTTGAGTCTGTTTCCGATGCCCGTCTTCAGGAACTCAAAGAACGCGCCGCCCCCGTATGGAACGTCTGGGGAGCTATGGAGAACCTGCTGCTTTCAACGGTTGACAGCTTGCCGGAACTGTTGCGGGGCGAGCGCGATCTGCGTGAAACCTTCATGTCCAAGGGCGATCTGGGCGGAGCCAGGCGCATCTATTCGGAGTTGCCCAATTCCGCATACTTCAATGCTCTTGTCCGGGAGCATGTGCGTGAGTGGCTTGATCGTACGGCGTCCGGCGAAGCCGTGCGCATTTTTGAAATAGGCGCGGGAACCGGCGCCACGACGGAACGCATCCTGCCCCTTCTTCCGCCGGACCGCGCATCGTATACGTTTACGGATGTTTCCCCCGTATTTCTCACCCAAGCCATGCAGCGTTTTGCCGAATACGGCTTTTTGCGCGCGGGCCGGTACGACATGAGCGTGCCGCCGGAGGAGCAGGGCTTTGAAGCCGGCATCCATGACATTGTCATCGCTTCAAACGTGCTCCACGCTGCGGAAGACCTCTCCGTAGCGGTGCGCCATGCCTCTTCCCTTTTGCGGCCCGGCGGCCTGCTGCTGCTCTATGAAATCACGCGGGCCAATTTTCTTGGAGAAATCACAACCGGCCTTCTGCTGCCGAATATTACGGACAAGGACGTGCGCGGCATCCAGCCCATGGCGTCCAATACGATCTGGAAAGATATCCTGGCTGCCGAGGGATTTGTGGACGTGCAGATTCTGCCGCACGAAAAAAGCCTTTCCGCCCAGCTGCCCGACAGGGTTATTTCGGCCCGGTTCCGGCCACAGGACGGACGTGCCATGGCCCTTCCCCGCAGTTGCACCTATGCGACCGTATGGGAAAGCAGGGAGGCAGGCGAAGGGCGTGTTCCCTTGGGCAGGATCCTGCTTTTGGCCGACGCGGGCGACGCCCCGCTTTTTGAAGGGGCGGCGCGGGAACGCGGGCTGGACATGCTGCATGTTCCGGCAACATTGACGGCGGCGGATCTGCGGGTCTGGCTGCAAGGGCAGCCTCTCTGCACCCTTGTGGACGCCAGGGCATTGGGAGAGACGGAGCATTCCGACGACTGCGCGGAACAGGAGCGCCTTTGCGGCGGGCTGCTGCAACTGCTCGCGGAAATCAAGGCGGCGGATCTGCCGGATGTGGAATGGCACTGGGCCTCTGTAACGTGCGGTGCGGCCCGAAAGATAACGCATCCGCAGCAGGCTCCTTTTTGGGGGATGAACCGCGTGGTGGAAATGGGGCATCCCGAACTGCACCTCAGGCAATACGACCTTGCGGACAAAACTGCGCAGACTGTGGGTAGGTTTTTTGATCTTCTTCTGAGCGGCTCCGGCGAGGAACTCAACGCCGTATCCGGGAGTGAATGGCAGACGCCGCGTCTTGAACGCCGTGCCCTTGCCGAAATACCTCTGCGCGCGCTTTCGCCGAACAAAAATGGCTGGCAGATGATTGTCGGGGGACTGGGGGGCATAGGGCTCGCTCTTGCCGAAGACCTTGTCGCCAGAGGTTTTCGCAAGATAGCCCTGCTCAGCCGTCACAGCCCTGACGCGGAGAAGAAGGAACTGCTCCGCGAGCTTGAAAAAAGCGGGGTCACCGTCACAACCATACAGGCGGACGTGACGGATTATCAGGCGTTGGAGAGGGCTGTCGCTGCCCTGGAAGAAACAGCTCCGGTGCGGTCCATCTATCACTGCGCCGTGGTCAAACGGGTCAGCAATGTGGACGAGAACAAGCCTTGGGGTGCGTTCTGGCAAATTTTGGCTCCCAAGGTATTGGGCGCGTGGAATCTCCATCGCATTTCCGTAGCCCGCAAGATGGATCTGGACCAGATGGTGCTGTTTTCCTCTTCCGTAAGCGTGGTCCCCAGCTACAGTCTGCCACATTATGTCGCAGCCAACGCGTATCTGGACGCTTTGGCGGTCTGGCGCGGAGAGCAGGGGCTGCCCGCACTTTCTGTCAGTTGGGGGGCTTGGCGCGATATCGGAACAGTGGCCGATCCGGCGCAGGCAGATCACCTCAAAAACGGCGGACTGCACAGTTTTTCACCCTTGGAAGGCCTGAAAATGCTGGCGGCCGTTCAGGAAAGGAATGTGCCACATCTGGCCGTGATGAAAGTTGACTGGGCACGGCTGCTGCGCCAGTACGGCCATCGCGTTCCGGCCTATTTCAGCAATGTTGCCCGTCCTGCTTCCGGGGCCGTTGCCGAGCGGCAGGACAGCGGCGTGCAAACTGCCGGTGAGTGCGGGAGCTCCTCGCGGGACGGCATCCTGGACAGCCTTCGGAGCGCACCCACCGCGCCGGAACAGCGGAACGTGCTGGAAAAATGGCTCAAGGGGCGTTTTGCCGAACTGCTGAAAATCTCGCCGGAAGCAATAGACAGTGCGGCCAGCCTTTTTGATCTGGGCGTCGATTCCCTGATGTTCATCGAAATGGTTGATGGGCTTGAAAAGGCCTTGGACGTCAAAATATCCCCAAGCAGCCTGTTGCAGGATTTTTGTGTCGAAAAGATCGCGGCGAAGCTGCTGCCTGATCTGAAGTTGGAAAAAAATGCCGTTGCCTCTCTGGCGGAACTGTTCATTCCCGAACCGGACAAGAGGTATGAGCCTTTCCGGCTGACGGATGTGCAGAGAGCCTACTGGGTCGGCCGTCGTCAGGAAATGGCCTTGGGAAATACCGCCTGCCAGGGATACATAGAGTTTGACTGCGAAAACATGGATGTGCCGCGGCTGGAGGATGCATGGCTTCGGGTGATCGACCGGCATGCCGCCCTGCGGACAGTGATCGGGGAGGAAGGGCTGCAACGGGTGCTTGAAGAGACACCACGGTTCCGCATCACAGTGCATGATCTGACGGGCCTGCCCGAGGAGGAACGGCGCGCAAAGCTGCAGGATGTGCGCGACCGGCTTTCGCACAAGGTGCACGATCCCGCCGTCTGGCCCCTTTTTGACCTTGAGGTTTCCCTGTTGCCGGACAACATGTGTCGGCTGCACGTGCTTATGGACAATGTGGTGATGGACGGCCGGAGCATCAGCATGCTGCTTGCGGAATGGGCGGCCGTTTACCATGATCCGGGAAAAGTCCTGCCTCCGGAAGCTGTTTCTTTCCGCGACTACATAGCGGCACTGGACCGCTATCGGGAAACCGGAGCTTTCCGTGAAGCGGAAGCGTATTGGCAGGAGGAGGGCAAGCTCCTGCCCCCTGCCCCGGACCTCCCTCTGTCGAAGGACCCTGCCTCCATCAGGAAACCGCGTTTTGTGCGGCATAACCATACGATGGCCCCCCGGCTCTGGGAGGCCCTGAAGGCAGCGTCCGGCCGTAACGGCGTGACCATTTCCTCCACACTGCTGGCCGCCTATGCGGAAGTGCTGGGGCTTTGGAGCCGCTCCCCCGAACTCACGGTGAACGCCCCGGTGTTCACGCGCCTCCCTTTCCACCCGGACATCAATAACGCCGTGGGCGAATTTACTTCAAGCGTGCTGATCCGTTGCGAGACAGGCAGAGAGCAACCCTTTGCCGAAAAAGTGAAGAAGGCCCAGCAGCGTATCTTCGATGGACTGAAATTCTGCCAGGTAAGCGGCATTGAGGTCATGAGGCGTAAAATCCGGGACGGCGCTCCCGCCGATGCCGTCAGGATGCCCATTGTGTTTACCAGCACATTCGGGCTGGCAAAAATGGCGGACAGCGGCTTCGCCTCATCTATTGCGGGATTTTCCACACTGGGCCGCGAGGTCTTCAATATCAGCCAGACGCCCCAGGTCTGGATCGACAATCATGTCCACGACCGCGACGGAACATTGAGCATCTATTGGGATACAGTTGAAGAACTGTTTCCCGAAGGCATGATCGGCAGGATGTTCAGCGCCTACACAGGACTTCTTGAACGGCTTGCCGAAGACGCATCGGCCTGGACCTCCCCTTCGCCTGTCAGGATCGAAGATACGGCGGACGACGGCGCTCCGGCATCTGTAACTGCTGAACTTCTGCACGCGGGCTTTTTGCGCAATGTTCTGGAGCAGCCGGATCGCCCGGCGGTCATTGACGTGGAGCGCGTTCTTTCCTATCGGGAACTTTTCAGCATGGCGGCCAGCCTTGCCGACAGGCTTGCCGGGGCGCTTGCCACCAGTGGAACAGAAAAACCCCTGGTTGCGGTGGCTGTGCCGAAAGGCTGGCGGCAGGCTGTTGCCGTGCTCGGTGTCTTGTTCGGCGGGGCGGCCTATGTGCCTGTGGATCCCCATTGGCCTCTTCTGCGGCGTCAGGCCGTGCTTGCGGAAGCAAAGCCGGCATGCGTTGTCGTCCACAGCATGGAAAAAACCGGCGCCTGGGACGGCCTGCCGCTCTTTCCGGTGGGCGAGACAGATGCAGTCCGGACGGACAAGCCTGAAAAGTTCCTTCAGGCAGCGTCCGATAGCCTCGCCTATGTCATCTTTACTTCCGGCACAACGGGAACGCCCAAGGGCGTCATGATGAGCCATGCCGGAGCCACGGCCACCCTAGGGGAAATCAATCGGCGTTTTGCCGTCACGCGGGACGACAGGGTACTGGCCTTGTCCGCGTTGACCTTTGATCTTTCGGTATATGACTTTTTCGGCATATGGGCAGCGGGGGGCGTTACGGTCATTCCCCGGGAAAACGACATCCGTAATCCCCGGGCTTGGCGTCAGCTCATGGAGAAGCATGGCGTAACCTTGTGGAACTCTGTCCCCATGTTCTGGCAGATGCTGCTGGAATCGGGCGAGTTGCCCGCTGTTCCTCCCCGTCTGGCCCTGCTGAGCGGGGACCGCATCCCCGTGGAGATGCCCCGGAAGTGCGCCGGGGTTCTGCCTTCCACATCTCTTGTGAGCCTGGGCGGAGCCACGGAGGCGGGCATCTGGTCCATCTGCCACGAGATTCCGCCGGATTCCCCCCAGCCAGGATGGCAAAGTATCCCCTACGGCAAGGCGCTTGCGGGGCAAAGCTTCCACGTTTTCCACAAGGATCTTCGCCCCTGCCCCGTGGGGGTTCCCGGAGAGTTGTGCATTGGCGGCGCGGCCCTTGCCCTCGGTTACCTGCACAATGAGGAAAAAACAGCGGAAGCCTTTATCCTGCATCCGGACACGGGGGAAAGAATCTATCGCACAGGGGATATGGGCGTCAGAAGGCCCGGCGGCGACATAGAGTTTCTCGGGCGGACAGACTCTCAGGTCAAGGTCGGCGGCTTCCGCATTGAGCTTGGAGAAATAGAGGCGATTCTCGACGGCATGCCGGGGGTATCCCGTTGCGCCGTTGTTCTGGCAAAAGGCCGCCAACTGGCAGCCTTCGTCGTGTCCGAAAACCGGGATAGCCGCCTCTCTGCGGAAGCGGTGCGCCGCTTCCTTGAAGAGCGGCTTCCGCAATACATGGTCCCCGCATTCATTGACGTGGTGGAATCTCTGCCGCTCACTCCCAATGGAAAGGTAGATCGCCAGAAATTGTCTGAAAGCGGCGGCTTCGAAAGACGGCTGGCGGCAAAGGAATCCCTGCCCGGATCACAGGTGGAAGAGGCGCTCTGCGCCGTATGGGGAGAACTGCTTGAAGCGCCCGTCACAGCCGGGGACAATGTGTTCAATCTGGGAGCGGATTCCCTGACAGCGGTACGGGCGGAAATGTTGCTGAAGCGCCGTTACGGCCTCAAGCTTTCGATCCAGACCGTGTTCGACAACCCCATAATATGCGATATGGCAAAATCCATGGATATGCACTCCGTGTCCGGCGTGACCGTTATGGGCACGCCCGCTTTCGGGGAGACGTTGTTTTGTCTTGGCGATGCCGTGACGGATGGAAGCAGCTTCCACGATTTTTCCCGGTACTGGCCGTTGGGCAACGTCACTACCATTTCCGTGCTGCCACAAAAGGAAGACACGCTGGATACCCTTGTCGACCGGATCAGCGGCCAGATATCCAACGCGCAGCCGCAGGGGGCCCTGAAGCTCGTGGGCTATTGCGCGGGAGGGCTGCTGGCCTGGTTGGTCACAGAGCGCCTGCGGCAGATCGGCCGCGTTGTGGATCGCCTTGTTCTCATCGACTGCACGCCCATTCCCCCCGGCCTTCATGAGAAGCGCGACATGCTGGAAGGTGTCGTCATCGGTATGTCCGGAAGCTCTTCGCCGGAACTGATCGAAAATCTTGCGGCCCTGTGCGTGCTTCTTGAAAATGTGGAGTACCCGGAAATCAGTGTGCCCTTTGCCTTTGTGGAGAGCAGCGAAATTGTGGGGCACGAGATGGGCCTGGCCTTCTGGAAGGCCAGGGCGAGCCGCGTCCACAGAATTTCCGCTCCCGGAAATCACGCCAACTGCCTGAAACGCAAGCAGTTGCTGGAATGGATAGCGCGGATGGTCGACTGGTATGAAACAGGCGGGGACGAGAATCATGCCTAAGTCCAGCCCTTGGCTTATTTTTGATCGGGAACCGGAGCAGGGCGACGTGATTCTGTTCTGCCTTCATTTCGCGGGCGGGCATGCGGCCCTGTTCCGGCAATGGCAGGAGCACGCCCCGGCGGGGGTGAGCATTTGCCGCGTTCAGTTGCCGGGACACGGGACGCGCATGTCCGAACCCCTTTTGCTGGACATGCCCACGCTGCTCGCCGGACTGCACTCCGCCGCCGCCAGATGGATGGGGCACAGATACGCGCTTTTCGGCCACTCTATGGGAGGAACCATTGCCGCCGAATGGGCCATACGCATTCAGCAAGAAAATCTCCCCCCTCCGGTATGCCTGTTTGTGAGTGCTTCCGAGCCTCCGCACAAAAACTGGCTGCCCCCCTGCCGAAACCTTCCGGAGGACAAATTCAGGGCTCTTGTTTTTGAAGCCGGAGGGTTGCCGCAGGAGGTCATGGAACATGAGGAACTGATGTCGGTTTTCGAGCCCATCCTTCGTGCGGACTATACCGTGCTGGAAACGTGGGCGCCCCAGCCCGTTCGTCCTGTTCACGCGCCGATGATTGCGCTTGCCTACCGGGACGACCGGGTGGTTCCCGAGGAAATTGTCGCGGAGTGGCAGCGTTTTGCCGCGTCTTCATGGGAAATGTTGAAGCTGCCGGGAGAGCACTTTTTCATACAGGCTCATCCCACGGTTGTGATGTCTGCGGTTTTTGAGCGCCTGAAAGAATTTCTTCACGAAGGGATGGCCTGAATGAAGGGGCCGGCAGCCAGTTTCTGTGGAGAGGCCGGAAACCCGATTTTTTACGCAAAGGTGCGGTGATGCCAACGAAGACACGGAACATGCAAAACCCCATGCACATCTTCTGGCGGGCGGCAATGCCGGACAAGGGAAAGCTGGCACTGGCCATATTGCTCGCCTGTCTGGCAGCGCTGCTTGAAGTCGCTCCTTTTGTCCTGATCTGGCGTCTTGCAGAAGAGGCCCGGAGCGGTTCGCCCGAAACGGGGACCATACTCCGGCTGACGGGAGGCGTCCTCGTTGCGGTCATCCTGCGGTTCATGGCGCAGGGGGGTGTGACGGTGCTCGGGCACATGGCGGGCTTCAGGGCCGAGTGCCGCTTGCGCAGTGATCTTGTGGAGCGGATGCGTCATGTTGTGCCAGCCTCCGTGGAGGGGAAAAGCGGTCAGTTGAGCCGCGCCGTCATGGACGAAGTCGGGCGTTTCAACTCCATTTTGGCCCATACTGTTCCGGACGCGATTTCGGGCCTGTTCCTGTCCCTGGTCTGCATGGGGCTGCTGTTCTGGATCGACGGGCGGCTCTTCTTGGCTGCTCTGGGCATGCTTGTGCTCGGTCTGGGGGCCCAGGGGCGCATTGTGCGGGCTGCGCCCGAACCCTTCGCGCGTTGGGTGGCGGCGGACGGGCGGGCCACCTCGGCCCTGATCCATTATGTCAGAGGCTTGGCTACGTTGCGGGCGTTCAACCGGCAGGCGGACTCCCTCCATGAAGTGAGGGACAGCATTTTCGCCATCGGGAAACTGGCGAGCGACATCACAAGGGCCTGCTCAAAACCCTATTCCATTTTCAATCTGTCCATGACGGTTCCCCTGCTGATGATCCTGCCCTGCGGCCTGTGGTTTTTTACGCGGCAGACCCTTGCAGTCTCCGACCTGCTGTACGCAACGGCCATAGGCGGCATGATGTTCCTTCCCCTTACCAAGGTGGCCATGTGCCTGCCTGCACTGCGCACGTTTCAGGCCGGGGCCGCGCATGTACAGGCGGTGCGGGATCTGCCCGTGTTTGCTGAACCGCCTGCGGTAAAACCGGCCGGGGACAACACTGTTGTTTTCGAAAATGTTTCCTACAGTGTGCGATCCGCCACAGGCAAGGACATTCCGGTGCTACAGGGCATAAGCTTCACGCTTCCCGCCGGGAGCATCACAACGGTCAGCGGGCCGTCCGGTTCGGGAAAAACCACGCTGGCGAGGCTGCTGGCCCGCTTGGACGATGTGTCAGACGGCAGGGTCACCATCGGCGGGCAGGATATCCGTTCCATTCCACAGCAGGCTTTTCAGCGCCTTGTCAGCATTGTTTTTCAGGATGCCTTTCTTTTTCACGGCACTATCAGAGAAAATATTCTGCTGGCCAGGCCGGAGGCCACGGAAGATGCGCTCATGCACGCTGTCGAAGCCTCTGGCTGCGCGGAAATGCTCAAGCGGCTTCCCCTTGGCCTGGACACTCCCGTGGGCGACAAGGGCTTTGGCCTTTCCGGCGGGGAAAAGCAGCGCATTGCCATTGCACGGGCTTTTCTCAAGGACTCCCCCATTCTGATTCTTGACGAGGCCACAGCCTTTCTTGACCCCGTTGCGGCAAAAGGCGTTTCGCGCAGCCTGGGCAGGCTTATGGGTGGAAAAACCGTGCTCGCGATTTCCCACCGGCTTCATGAAATCGAAAATGCCGACGTGACGCTCATTCTTGAGGGAGGCTGTCTGAAAGACAAGGGAACGCATGAAGATCTGCTTGCGCGCTCCGCAATATATCAACGACTTTGGGCGCTGCAAAAACAGTCGAGCGTGTGGCGGCTCGGCGGGTAACGCGCAGAGGGAGAACGGGTGTGATACGGGAATACCTCGGGTTTGATTTGTCTGAATATCGTGACGGCAACATGGCTAAGGGAGTCGTGTACGGGTCGCTGGGAGCCTGTGTGGATGCCCTGCCTTGGTTCATGGTCGCTCTTGGGCTGCCCTATGTGCTTGGCGGGGGAAATGGTTTTGCTTCTGCTGTGGCGCTGGCCGTGTCCGTTGTTGGCTTTGTCCTGGGGGTTTTTTTGAAAACACAGGCGCTTAACGCCAATTTTGACGCAACCTACGCTGTTGTTTCAAACGCGCGGCTCCGTCTTGCAAACCATCTTGCAAGGCTGCCGCTGGGACGCGTGCTTTCCCAGCGGGACGGAGCCTGGGCCGAGCTTGTAACCGCGCAATTCACCATGTATCAGGATATTGTAACCAATATTTGGGGTTGCGTGGTGGCGGGCACGGCCTTTCCCCTTCTGCTCTGGCTGTTGCTGCTCTGGCTCAACTGGGCCTGCGCGCTGGTCATGCTGGCGGCCATGCCCTTGGCCATGTTGAGCGTGCCTCTGGCCTACCGGCTGCTGGATCGGGCGTCGGAAAAAGTCGCCTCGTCCCGGCAGATGGCGGCGGTGAATGCTTTGGAGATTGTTACCGGGGCACGGGATCTTCGTTTTTTTGACCCCCGCGGCCAACGCGTTGCGGCCGCACGGCGTGCTTTCGAGCTCTTGC
>ERZ773099.503-NODE-503-length-33380-cov-9.118110_pt1 | contig 33380 bp, 43 predicted proteins | sample MGYA00511120_ERZ773099 | MGnify/ENA primary metagenome ERZ773099 (study PRJEB29015, sample SAMEA2738012) | human oral metagenome | biome: human oral; feature: human-associated habitat; material: dental | place: China | collected 2104 ... | reverse complement strand
AGGTGCGGGGAAACGACTGCCGCCGCTACGAGGACGACCTCTCCGGGTTCGTCGACAAGACGCTACCCGAACGTCGCGTCAATCAGGTCAGTGAACACCTGATCCGGTGCCCGCACTGTACTTCTGTCGTCGAGGAACTGCGACGAGTGCGTTCCAGACTGAGTTCCTGCCAAGCGGCAGCCCCTCTACCGGATTCCTTGGCTGAACGACTTCAGGGCATCGCAGGAAATGAGTGCGATCAGCCCCTCTACCTGATCGCCGAGGACGGAACACGCTGCCGAAGCGTCGGCGGGCGGCTGATCAGGGGAGGTGTGGCCGCAACTCTCGCGCTCGCGACGCTGATGATGCTTTCTCTGGCCCTGGCGAAAGAACCCGCGATCGTGGGGGATCCGGTCAGGGCGGCACGCGAGCAGTACTCGCTGGCCCTGACCACGATCAACGTCGGCCAAGGCGTTGGCGCCGTCCAGTGGGCGCGTGAGCGAGGAGCCCGTCCCGGTGTGGCCGTGCAGTTGACCCCTCGTCCCATTGATCTCGGTCAGGCAGTGCCGATCGACGAGAGCAACGCGATGGCCCGGCTCGGCAACAACGGCCAGAGCATCACCTACTCCGGGCGGCAGCGGGTCTGGCTCATGGACGGGGACGGTGCCCACCGGGCGAATGACGTGGAGGTCGACGTCGTCGCGGGTGAGGGAGCCAGCCTGACGGTCCTCGATGCGACCGGGGAGCGTTTCCTCTCGTGGTTCGTCCCCACGATGGGGTGCTGCTCATCCCTTGCCGGTACCGGCTTGCAGTTCTACACCTATCAAAGCTCGGACGAGATCGCGGGACGCAGCGCTTCCGTGGTCGAGGCGCATGGCGACGGGTACCTCACGGCGCGCTGGTGGCTCGACGATGAAACGGGACTTCCGTTGTGGGTGGAGCGGTACAACATGACGGGAAACCCGACACTGGTCTTCGGATTCGTCAGCATAAACATCGGGACGGCGCAGCTGGCAACGGACTCCACCCAGCCCTATCCGATGGAATCCGTCTCCAGCGCTAGCACTTCCGGATGGTGCGTTGGCCTGCCGGAGTGCCCGCTGGAACTGGGGGGGCTTCCCTTGGTGGCCCATGCCAGTTCTGGAGAGGGAGAGAAGTCCTACCAGCGGTTGGTCTATTCCGACGGTGTGCGTACCCTGAGCGTCTCATGGACCCCGGGTGTGCTGGCAGGTGGAACCCGGATCTCTGACGACTCTCCGGGACTTCCCCAGGTGTCCGTCTGGCAGGTGGGCAAAGGCGTGGTCTCCGTCGCCACCAACGGGCCACGAACTCTGATGGCGGAAGTGTGCAGGACCCTCCCACAGATGCGGAAGAACGAGTTCGGCCTGCTGGAGCGCGTGGGAAGTGGCCTGGGGCGACTGGTCGGGATTGGCTGAGAGCTCGGTCGCGGGTAGCCTGAGCCTGTGTTCAACATCGACGCCTCCGAGCTGATTCTTCTTCTGGTACTCGGCGTCGTCATGTTCGGTCCCGAGAAACTCCCTCTGCTCGCGCGCAAGGCGGCCCGGGTGTTCGTGGCGGTCAGGAACATCGCGAACAATGCCCAGACACAGCTGCGCGAAGAACTCGGCCCCGAATACTCCGACCTCAAGATTGAGGACCTCAACCCCAAGAAATTCGTCGCCAAGCACATGCGCGAGGAGATCGCTGCCATTGAGGAGGCCAAGCGCGAGATCTCCACTGTGGGCAGCACCGTGAAGGCCGCCGCCACGGAAGCGACGGCCGCGGCAGCAGCGAAAAACGATCCGACGGGCGAAACGGAAACCTCAACGCTCACGCTTCTCACGGCCCCCTACGATCCAGAGGCGACTTGATCAGGCCGGGCTCACGGGAAGCATTCTCCCCACCAGGTTCCGGCTGCGATTCGCCAGCTCCTCACCCAGCTTCAACAAGGCCTGTGCGGCTGGATGGTCCGGGGCGCTGAGCACGATGGGTTCTCCTCTGTCACCGCCAGCCAGAAGGGCCTCGTCAAAGGGCACCTGGGCCAGCAGGGGCACCTCGTATCCGAGTCGCTCGCTTAGTGCTTCCGCCACCAGGGTGCCGCCTCCGGAGCCGAACAGCTCGATCCGGTAGGGCTTCCCGGTGTCGGGGGCGATGAAGTCCAGCCAGCTCATGTTTTCAACCACCCCGAGCACCCTCTGCTTGAGGATGTGTGCCATCGTCCCGGCCCGTTCCGAGACCTCGGATGCAGCGAGCTGCGGGGTGGTCACGACCAGGACCTCGGAGTTCGGGATCTTCTGCCCCAGACTCATCGCGACATCTCCCGTTCCCGGGGGGAGATCGAGAAGCAGGAAATCCACGTCACCCCAGAAGACATCGGCCAGCAGCTGGGTGAGAGCCCGGTCCAGGATGGGGCCACGCCATGCCACAACCTGATCCCGGGACGGTTTCAGCATGCCCACCGAGATCACCTTCAGCCCCTCGGCTGCCGGGACCGGCAGAATCATGTCGTCGACGACCGTCGGACGTGTATCACCCAGACCCAGGAGATCCGGCACGGAGTGGCCGTAGATGTCGGCATCGAGGATGGCGACGCCGCGACCCGCTTTCGCGAGGGCCAGGGCCAGGTTCACCGTGACCGAGGACTTACCGACACCGCCCTTGCCGGAAGCGACCGCGATCACCTTCGTCAGGTTTCCCGGCCTGGCGAACGGGATCTCGCGTTCCGGTTGACCACCGCGCAGCACCTGCCGCATCGCGGCTCGTTGTTCCTCATCCATCACACCGAGCTCGACGTGCACGCCCTTGACACCCTCGACGGCTTCCACAGCCTTGGTCACACGGCTGGTTATCTCGGCGCGCATCGGACATCCGGGAACGGTCAGCAAAACCCGAATGAAGATCTGGCCACCGTCAGTGGCCGTCAATTCATCGACCATGCCCAGTTCCGTGATCGGGCGGTGAATTTCGGGATCCTCAACCGTGTGCAGAGCAGCTCGGACCAGAGGAAGAAGGGGGTTCTCGTTCGTCACCCCTCCATACTCCCGCACAGTTCAGCTGGTTTCCAGCCCTTCCTTCTCGGTGCGGGAGGCCAGGGCGTCTCCCAGCAGGACCATGCTGATACCCGCCAGAGCTGGTAACCAGATGGATGTGAGGACGGCCAGCACCACGACGGCGGGCCCGAGAATCAGATGCACGGTCAGCCGCTGCCGGTAGGTGAAACGATTGCGCGCGGCGGGGGCCAGGCGAAGCCGCCACACGAAACCGTAGGCGATCAGTGTCAGGAGGGCGGCGCCCGCCCCGATCCAGAGACCCGAACCGAGCACCCAGAGTGACCATGTGGCCACTGCCGCCATGACCATGTGCCCCGCGAGGAGCACCACGGAATACCAGCTGATCGACCGGGGCCCGCTCATGGCTCCTCCCCTTTCTTGTTGACCGCCTGTTCCAGACGTTCTGTGAGTTCACGCAGTTCGAACCGCAGCTCCGAACGCACGAAGTCGCGGGTGGCCAGCTCGCCGAGATGCATCCGGATGGCGGCGATCTCGCGGGCCAGAAAGTCCATGTCGGCTCGTGACTGGGCCGCCAGGCGGCGGTCCTCGTCGAGGCTCAGCTTGTCCCGCACCTCCTGCCGGTTCTGCGCCAGCAGGATCAGGGGGGCCGCGTAGGAGGCCTGCGTCGAGAAGAACAGGTTCAGCAGGATGAACGGGTAGGCGTCCCAACTGAAACCGTAGATGCCGACCACGTTGAGGATCACCCACGCCCCGACAAAGACCGTCATGTAGGCGATGAACTTGCCGGTTCCCATGAAACGGGCGGCGGCCTCCGCGAACTCGCCGAAGGCCTCCGAGTCGAGAGTCACCTTCGGCAGTAGCCGGCGCCGCCTCGACCGCGGTTCCGACAGAGGGCTGCGCTCAGCCATGGCTCACCTCCACGGGCTCGTCCATCTGGGTGCCGCGCCAGTCGTCGGGCAGCATGTGGTCGAGGACGTCATCCACGGTCACCGCCCCGACGAGCGCCCCGTCGGAGTCCACCACGGGTGCGACCACCAGGTTGTAGGTGGCGAAGAAACGTGACACCTGCGCCAGGGGCGAGTCGGGGTTTAGGGGTTCCAGGTTGTGGTCCAGCATCGTCGCCACCATCAGGGTGGGGGCGGCCCGCAGCAGCTGCTGGAAGTGCACCGCTCCCACGTAGCGGCCTGACGGGGTCTCCAGTGGGGGGCGGGTGACGAAAACCATGGAGGCCAGGGCTGGGGTCAGCTGTTCCTCACGGATGTGGGCCAGGGCTTCCGCCACGGTTGCGTCCGTGCCCAGCACCACCGGTTCCGGGGTCATCATGCCGCCGGCGGTGAACTCGCCGTAGACCAGCAGCCGGCGCACGTCGGAGGCATCCTCCGGTTCCATGTGTTCGAGAAGGTCCTCCGCGACCGCCTCCGGGAGGTCCTTGATGAGGTCCGCGGCGTCGTCCGGGTCCATCTCCGCCAGTACATCGGCGGCACGGTTGGTCTCCAGTTTTGAGATCAGCTTGATCTGTTCGTCCCCGGGGAGTTCCTCGAGGGCCTCCGCCAAGGTTTCGTCGTCAAGTGCATCGATGACGTCGACCAGGCGATCCGGGTCGAGGTCGTGCAGCTCCTGGGCGATGTCCGCGGGTTTCATGTCGGAGAACTTCGCCACCAGGTGTTCCGGGGATCGGCCGGTCGTCAACACCAGGTCCGGAACCTGGTTCCACTGAATGATGTCGGTGACGCGGCGACCGCCGAATCCGAAGCGACTCACCCGGGTGCGGCTCGTGATGGCAACCTGGAACAGCTCCCACTCGCGGTTGCGAACCTGAATCATCGAGACGTCGTAGATGTGGGTCGGGACATCTCGCGGGACGGAACGGTCAAACAGATCGGTGGCCACCAGCCACTCCGTCTCACGCTTGCTGAAGCGACGGGTGTCGACCTGACCGAGAATCGCCACCTGGTTGACTGTTATGTTGTGGACTCGGATCATGGGGACGAAGATCCGTTGTCGGGCGAACAATTCAACCACCAGGCCGCGCACCCGGGGCGCCAGGTTTCCGGTGCGCAGGTGGAAAACCACGTCCTTCACGCGCCCTACCTGATCGCCCGCCGCATCGACCACGGGCAGACCGATCAGGCGGGAGATGAAAACCGCTGATTCCTTGGCGCTCATGGACACGAATCTACACTTGGGAAGCGTGTGAGCGCTTGCCGGACACCGATCAGGAGCCAAGATGACCCCCGCTGTTCCACCGCGACGATTCGTCCCGATCGTCTCCACCAATAGGCTGTTCGAACTGGATTATCCTCAGCGTGTTGGGAGCTACGGCACCTACGAGGAGGCCCAGGCCGCGGTCGATTTCCTGTCGGATTCGAAATTCGCGGTGGCCAACCTGATGATCGTGGGGACCAACCTGAAATCGGTGGAACGAGTGACGGGACGACGCACCTGGGGTTCCGTCCTGGTCCAGGGTGCCGTCTCTGGTTTTGGCACCGGGATCGTTGTGGGTTTGATGTTCTACCTGTTCATGCAGAGTGAGAGCACGTTCCTGACGCTGATTCTCGCCGGGCTCGGTCTCGGGGTCACGTTCGGGATGCTCTCCGCGGCCCTGGCCTATGCGCTGAGCGGGGGACGGCGTGATTTCGACTCGATGCGGCAGGTGGTGGCCACCGGTTACGAGGTGCTGTGTGAGCACAAGGTCGCCGGCCGGGCGCGTGAGTTGCTCGCCACGTGGCCCGGTGGCAGGGCCACCGGGATTGACTGAGTAGGGTTCTGTGCATGGACTTGACCTGGGATCTGTACAACCCCACCAGCCGCGCCAACCGCATCCTCGTGGTCGCCCCCAGTCTTGGCGGGAACTGTTCGCACCAGTGGGCGAAGGTGGCGGAGCTGCTGACGAATGATGCGCAAGTGGTGTTCGTCGACTATCCCGGACACGCGTTGAGCGAGGTCTGGAACGATGCGGACGAGCCCACCCTGGACGTGGTCGCCTCGGCCATCATGGACGTGATCCACGAGGTCCGAGAACGGACCGGTGAGCTTCCCGTGATTTTCGCAGGGCTCTCCATCGGAGGGGCGACCGGCCTGCACCTGGCCCGCGATCACGCGGACGAACTGGCGGGTGTGGCAGTGCTGTGCTCGGCGGCCACCGTGGGGGAACCCGACAGGTGGATCGAACGGGCCGAGCAGGTGGAGGCCGCGGGCACGCAACAACTGGTGGAGGAAACCTCCAAACGCTGGTTCACCCCGGCCTTCAAGGCGGCCAATCCCCGCGTCACGACCACCATCATGGAGGGCCTGGCCGCGGCTGACGATCATTCCTACGCGCAGCTCTGCCGTTGCCTGGCGCATCACGACCTGCGCGCTGACTTGGCCGACATTCGCTGCCCGCTCCTCCTCGTCGCCGGGGAGCGCGACAGCTCCACGCCGATCGCGGGCCAGGAACTGGTCGCGGAAACCGTGCCCGGGGCCCAACTGTCCGTGATTCCGGAGGCGTCCCACCAAGTCACGGTAGCGGCCCCGGACACCACGGCGAATCTGCTGCGCGCATTCATGGACCGGGTGGCCCGGCAGGCGAGGAAGGAACTCCCGGACGACTGACGAGACACGGATCCGAACGTGAGAAAGGCTCGCCTCGATGGGGTAATTCCCACCGAGGCGGGCAATCAATTCTTCAGCCGTGCCAGCCAAGCCTCCACGTCCCTGCTCGCGCGGGGCAGCGAGGCCGACAGGTTTTCGGGATCGCCCTCGGTGATGAGGATGTCGTCCTCGATGCGCACCCCGATGCCTCGGTATTCCTCGGGCACGAGAAGATCGGTCGACTTGAAGTAGAGACCCGGTTCCACCGTGATCACCATGCCCGGCAACAGTTCGGCGTCGCGGTACTTCTCCCGACGGGCGGCGGCGCAGTCGTGGACATCCAGACCCAGGTGGTGCGACGTGCCGTGTACCATCCAACGCCGGTGATAACCACCGTCGTCGGCGAGGGTTTCCTCGACCGAGCAGGGCAGCACACCGATCTCCGCCAGGAACTCGGCGATCACCCGGATGGCGGCGCGGTGTGGATCCAGGAAACCGTTGCCCGCCCGGCAGGCCGCGATACCGGCCTCCTGGGCAGCCAGGACCACCTCGTAGACGCGGCGCTGCGCGTCGGTGTAGTGGCCGTTGACCGGCAGCGTGCGGGTCACGTCCGCCGTGTAAAGCGAGTTGACCTCGACCCCGGCGTCCAGCAGCAGCAGGTCGCCGTTCAGGATGTCGCCGTCGTTGCGGATCCAATGGAGGGTGTTGGCGTGATCACCGCCCGCGGAGATGGTGTCGTAGCCGACGTTGTTGCCCAAGTGGCGGGCGTGCAGGCCGAAGACTCCCTCCACCCAGCGTTCGCCGCGGCCGCCTGCCACGGCGTTCGGGAGCTCGCGGGCAACCGCCTCGAAACCCACCCGGGTGGCATCGCAGGCGCGGCGCAACTCGTCGATCTCGAAATTGTCCTTGACCAGGCGCAGTTCGGAGAGCGTGCGGAACAGTTCGGCGTCCGCGTCCTGCGCCTGGCCGCCACGCAGTTCGTCGACCATGGAGGTGATCTCCGGATCGGCCTCGCGTACCACCCGCAGTCCGACGATCCCGGAAAGCTCGTCCCTCAGCTGGTGCAGATCCCGGCAGGGGAAACCGACCCGGGCGGCCATTTCCTCCAGCGAGTCGCGCTGGCCGACCCACATCTCCCCGTAGCGGCTGGAGGCGTAGAACTCCTCATCCGTCCTGGGACAGCGGGGCCGGAAGTACAGGAGGACATCGTCAGGGGAGACCACGGCGACCGCATCGGGTTCCCGGTCCTCACCCAGCCCCGTCACCCAGGCAAAGGTGGAGTGGGGACGGAACCGGTAGTCGCAGTCGTTGGAGCGTACCTTGTACGGCCCGGCAGGGATCACGAGGGTCGCGCCGGGGAAGGCTTCGCGCAGGGATGCCCAGCGGGCGGGAATCCAGTCGGCGGCTGCTAGTCGCTCGGGCGGAACTTCCGAGTAGGGCGCCCACCCCGAGACGATGAACTTCTTGAAGGCCTCCGAGTAGGGGGACTTCCGGTTGTCTGCGCGATCTTTCGCCTCGTGGCTGCCTACCTGCTCCGTACTCATGGGTCAAGAGTCTAGATCCCCGGTAGATTTGCGTCCCAGAACGTTGGGAGGAAACTCATGCTCGCAGACCCCGCTGACCAGCAACGCCTGCTCACCCTTGCTGAACTCGACTCCGAGATCGGGCGTTTGCAGCACACCGCCAAGAAGCTGCCGCAGCACGCCCGCATCGCTGAACTGATGAAGAATCGACAGGCCGTCACCGACGACCTGGTGGCCGTTACCACCCGGGTGGGGGATCTGGAGCTTTCGGTTCGCCGGGCGGAATCCGATCTGGTTCCGGTGAGAACCCGGTTGGACAGGGAGAGCAGACGGGTTGAGGACGGGTCTGTTACGGACCCGAAGGTGTTGCGCGGGCTCATGGAGGAGGTGGAGCGCATCAAGCGGCGGATAACCGAGCTGGAGGATGCTGAACTCGATCTGATGGAGCAGCTCGAGGAGGCCACAGCGGAACGCGATGAACTGGCCACCGGGAAGAAGGACGTCGAGGAGACGTTGCGTGCCGAGGTCGCTGTTCGTGACGCTGAGGTCGGCAAATTGAGCACGGAGGCCAAGGCCATCGCCTCCAGTCGGGCCTCTGAGGCCGAGAAGGTTCCTGCCCCGCTGCTTGCCCTCTACGAGAAGATCCGCGCACACAGCGGCCTTGGGGCAGCCAAACTGCATCGCGGTCGGTGCAGCGGATGTCAGCTGGAACTCACCGTCTCGGATCTCGACGCTTACCGCAAGGCCCCGCAGAATGAGGTGCTCAGGTGCGTCGAGTGCGACCGGATTCTCGTGCGGACGGCTGATTCGGGACTTTGATGCCACGCGGTGAACTCAAGGTCTCCCCGGAAATTCCCCGCGCTGTCGTTGAAGGACTCGAGCTGCTTCGCAGCAGACTGGGGGTACCGATCGGCTTCCCCGGTGACGTGCTCGCCGAGGCGGAAAACCTCCGGAAAGACCCTCCTAGTTTCCCGAGGCACGCCGACCGGACAGCCGTGGAGCTCGTCACGGTTGATCCCGCGTCCTCGAAGGACCTGGACCAGGCCGTCCGGATCGAACGGAGCGGGTCGGGATACCGGGTTCATTACGCCATTGTGGATGTCGCGGCGTGGGTGGGACCGGGATCCGCCCTGGAGGCCGAGGCGAGGCGACGCGGGGAGACGTTGTATGCGCCCGGGGCCAAGGTGCCGCTGTATCCCGATTCCTTCTCAGAAGAAATCGGATCGTTGCTGGCCGACGGCAGGCCCCGCCCGGCGGTGTTGTGGACCCACGACCTGGACGCCGACGGGGTGCCCACGGGGGTGGGCGTCGAGCGGGCCCTGGTTCGTTCGCATGCGAAGCTCTCCTACGAGGAGGTCCAGGCGGATGTGAACGCGGGCCGGGCGCACCCGAGCGTCGCACTGCTGCCCGTCGTCGGTGAACTGCGGCAACGCCTCGAGGCTGAACGCGGGGGCGTCTCCCTCAACCTGCCCGGACAGGAGATCGTCGCGGGGAACGGAACCTGGCTGACGAGGTTTCGTTCCCCGCTCCCGGTGGAGAGACACAACGCCCAGATCTCGCTCCTGACCGGTATGGCCGCAGCCGAGCTCATGGTGGGTGCAGCGGTCGGGATCCTGCGAACCCTGCCGGCCGCCGCTCCCGAGGCGGTCGATCGCCTCCGCATCAGCGCCGGGGTGCTGGGGGTCGACTGGCCCGTTGCGCAGTCGTACCCGGATTTCGTCCGGGGGCTGGAACCGGGGGAACCCGCGGAACTCGCGGTGCTCGCCCGTTGCACCTCGCTGTTTCGGGGCGCCGGTTACCGGAGTTTCGACGGCTCACTGCCTGGCGACGACCTGGGACACTCCGCCCTGGCGGCCCGCTACAGCCACGTCACCGCACCCCTGCGGCGGCTGGTGGATCGCTTCGCGTCAGAAATCTGCGTGAGCATCGGGCAGGGGGAACCGGTTCCCGGGTGGGTGCGTGAGAACCTCACCAGGCTGCCGGGATTGATGGCGGCCAGCAATCGGCGAGCCCGGGCCTGGGAACACGCGGTGGTGGACCTGGCGGAGGCGCTGGTCCTCCAGACGCGGGTGGGTGAGGTCTTCGACGCGGTCCTCATCGATGTCAATCCGAGGTCCGGGATGGGAACCTTCCAGATCGCCGATCCGGCGGTGGAGGCGAAACTGCCCGCGGAGGGCCGTGAACCCGGCCGGGCGGTTCGGGTGCGGCTGGACGAGGTGGATCTCAGCGAGGGCAGGACGGTGTTCTCCCATGCTGTTTGAGGCCGTCGGGGGAGCTAGACTTGCTGCCCGGACGAGTCGGCCGGGTGATCGCGGCCCGGGTAACCGGGCTGAGGAAAGTCCGGACTCCGCAGAGCAGGGTGGTGGGTAACACCCACCCGGGGTGACCCGCGGGACAGTGCCACAGAGAACAGACCGCCCGGCCCAACGGCCGGGTAAGGGTGAAACGGTGGTGTAAGAGACCACCAGTGCGCCGGGTGACCGGCGCAGCTCGGTAAACCCCACCCGGAGCAAGACCAAGAAGGCCAGTCCGCTGGCCGCGGAAACCGTCTGAGCGCTGCTCGCGCGAGGTTTCCGGGTAGGTTGCAGGAGCCCGCCGGCAACGGTGGGCCTCAGATGGATGGTCACCGTTGGACAAAATCCGGCTTACAGGCCGGCTCGTCCCCAAGCAACTCGGCGAAGAGCCTTGTTGGACCTTGAAATGCACTCTGGCAAGGGAAAACGCTATGGCGTCGGATGATGTCCGATGATGCCGAATGATGTTGAAAGCCGGGCCCCGAGAGGCCCCGGGGGAGAGTTTCTGAGTTCGGGAGGCCCCGAGAGGCCCCGAAAAAGACCCCGGGAAACGCGAAAAGACCCCCACCCTTTCGGGTGGGGGTCTGTGCGTGCGCCGGGGCTGACGCTAGCGGGCCTGCTCGGCTCCGATCAGGACGACGCTGCGTGCCACCGAGGCGACGGCGCACAGCGATCGCAGGATCAGCTCCGTCACCTCGGCCTGCTTCTCGACCAGGTCCTGCGGGGACAGCTTGCAGGCGGCCCGCAGGGAGGTGAGATTCCCGGTGGGTGGATTCTCCGGGCCGAGCAGGGCGGCAAGCTTCTCCGCTTCGCGGCGGAGTCGGGCCGCAGCCGTCTCCCGCTCCTTGGCCTCCCGCTCCAGGGCGACCGCATAGGCCTCTTGGAGCTGTCCGCACGCCTCGAGAAGTTCGGCGGACGCGTGGCTTGCCAAGTTGCCGGACGGCAAGATGCTTGCCACGTCAGCCTTCCTGCTTCCCGCCGGTGGGGGTGTTTACCGCAGCAAGACCGGTGACGGACATGGCGAGACCGGACCATGCCGCGACCTGCTCGCCGGTGACTACGCCGTAGACGAGCAGGACTCCGAGGCCGGCGGTGGCGATGCCGTAGATCCAGCGGCGGACGTCGGGGTTGGTGATGATCATGACGGGGGTTCCTTTCGGGTTTCCAGATGATGAAGGCGGATGGAGTGGTCGGATAGCTGCTCGTCATAGCGACGCTCAGCCTGGGTGGCCCTGGCGGCTGCGCCGGCCGCCAGGTCATTGGCGCGGCCCAGCTCCCGGTCGTGGCGGCGGATGGCGGAGCGCATGTCCGCCACGTCGTCTCGCATCGCGGCCAGCTCGGTGGCGTTCTGCTGGGTCAGTGCCTCGACGCGATCGAGCGCGTCGCGCATGCTGCCCCCGTGATTGGGGTGCTGCTGCGCCAGCACTGCTGCCGCGTCGGCTGCGGTGCTGGCGGCCTGGTGGCGCAGCTCTCTCAGCTCCGCCACCACTTTCGCGCCGCCGACCAGGGCGGTGACGAGGGCGGCCACGCCGGCGAGAATGCCGCCGAGGACCTCCCACGGCGGCAGTACCCACGCGCCGGGCGGCGCCTCCAGGGGGATCATCCGCGCTGCGCCTCCAGCATCTCCAGGATGCGGCCGACTTTGGTTTCCAAGTCGGCCAGCTTGGCCTGGTTGCTCTGGCCAAGGGTCTTGGCGTCGGCGATCTCTTGGATCATGGCAACGTCGCCCTCGGGGGCGCCGCGGCGTACCGCCTCGGTGCGCTCCAGAAGCTTCCTGACGTTGTCGGCTGTGGCTCGTTCCATTTCGAAGAACGTGCCATAACTGCCTGCCGACGCGCCGAGGACGTTACGGTCCACGGTGCGGGCAATGCCATTGAAGTCTTCCTGATTGAGCGGCATATCTGCTTCTCCTTTCGATTTAAACCAGCGGCTGACATTTTCGGCCGCCTGGTCGATTACGTCCCACGGCGCCGACTCCGACGTGTGGTTGCGCAGGCTGATGTGCACGTGGTGCTCGTGCCCGGAGGAGCGGTGCCACGTCCAGCCGTAGGTGCGGCTACAGATGCGTCCGCGATAGATGACGTAGTGCACCCTCGGATCCCCGATGGTGGCGTTGAGTAGGGCGTCGACGTCGATTCCGCGGGCAGTAATGTCGATGGCCCGCACCACGCCCTTGACGTCCGGGTTGTGTTCGGACTTGGACTGCTGGTGGGCGAGGTCTCCGATGGTGCCGTCGTAGCTGCGGTCCCGATTGGGCCAGAGTCGGTTTACCTCGTCGCGCAGGGCGGCCAGGGCGGGGGCGAGAGTCCAGCTGCGGCCCTGCGGCAGCATCGCCAGGGCCGCGATACCAGAGGGGGTGTCGCGGCAGGTGGGGCAGCCTGGGTCCCAGTTTGGGTCGAGGGTGAGATCTGTGATGTCGGTCATACTTCTCCTGTCTGGGGTAGGCGGCTCTAGCGCCAATAGCCGATGGCGTATGCGGTGATATGGAGGGGGAAGCCTCGGGGCCGATCTGCTACGTCCAGGCCGCACAGGTAGACGTGATCTGTGGTGGCGTCATCCGGCGAGGTCGGCCACGATTTCCCAGATCCCAATTGGTAACGGCCCGGGACCACCGTCGGAGGGTGTACGAATCGAGCCGGGAATTTCCACTGCCACTTGTCCAACCACAGCCCCCCATAGGCGGCTGTGCCGGCGCAGGTGGTCGACACTCGCTGCCAGCATTCTTGGATGCCGTTGACGTGGCGGATCCAGTTGCCGTCCGAGTTTCCTCCCGTCAGTTCGCCGGCGACGGGGCCGGTGACGGTGAGTAGCTGATCGGCTTTCGACACCGTTACGCGCTGCCCGACTCGGAGCGCCCCTACAGCATTGATGGCGGGGCGGGGGGTTTCGTCGGGGTCGTGATCGAGGATCACGGTCAGTGGATCTACCGTCGCGACGGTTGCCCACAGCAGATTCATGCGCGGCTGTGTGGTAGCGACACCTGCCGCTATTCGGCTCAAAGCAGCTAGGGGCGCGCCCAAGGCAGCTCACCTCCTGTGTAGATGTGACGTATGACGGTTTTCACGACCGCGCCCACACCGAGTTGGATTTCTCGCTCCACGATGGCCGCGCGTACCCCAGCGGGTTGATGCATCACCACGTCCGTGAGATTCGTGTCATCCATAGGGTGGGTGATTGAAATGCGGCGCGTTACCTGCAACGCCTCGTTGAGACGTTTCGCGGCCAGGGAGTCGGCGACGGCTTGGGTGGCGGCTTCGCCCTGCTCGGTGAGCAGGATTGTGCGGCCTCGTTTCTCTGCTGATAGGGGGCTGTGGTCCGGCAGGTCGGCCCGGCCGATCAGGCCGGCTTTCTGATCAGTTCCCGGCACGAAGATGCGCACCCCAGTAGGCAGGGAGAACACGTCGGCTTCGTCGCCCCAGGTGGGGAGCATTCGTAGATGCTCATCAGCTGGGCCGTAGGTGGCGACGGTGGGTCGCTCCGCCGGTAGCCGGTATGGATCGATACGGATGCGACCATCCATGTCGGCCCACAGCGAGTTGTAGCCGCACATTTTCAACAGGTCGTTGCAGACCTTCAGCCATGTGTCTCCCGGCTCCCACGTTTGGGCGACCCTTGTGGTGACGGGGGAGGGGGTGACGGCGAGTTTCGTGACGCCGTGTTCGCGGATGATGGCGATCACCTGCTCAGTGATGGTGGTGCCAGCGGGGACCGTGAACCATTGCCCCACGGGGGTGTTGAGCAGTTCGGTGCGGTCTGCCAGGGCGATGGTGACGTGCGTGCCGGTGGCGTCGTGTTCCCAGCCGGGCATCGTGATTGACCACACCCCCAGAGGCGTGACCTGCTGGGGGGTGACGTGGCTGATGCGGATCTGGTCGTGGAACCAGTCAATGTCGACGCCTGGGTCGTGGTCCCAGTTGATGCTTCCGGTTCCTTGCACGGAACGGAAGATCGACCATTTCAGGGACCCGCCTTTTACCCGCGGGAGGGGTTGTTTCAGGTTGTCGTCGCGGTCGAGCAGTTCGACGCGCCAATCGTCATGGCGTGTCATCGTGCTCCACCGCCTCCGCTGTGATCGAGATTTTGCGGATCCCGACGACTCGCTGGGACAGCGAAACGCCCGCGTCGTCGAGTAGCACCCAGGCGGCCTGCCCTTCGGGGTCGCGGTAGTGCACTACCCTGCCGAGGAGCAGTGCGATGTCTTGGTCAAGGTCCTCGCCTTCCACAAGCGTGGCGGAGGCTTGGATCTTGACCGGGCGTGCCGGGCCGATATGCGCTTCCGGGAGACGCCGCCCAAGATACTGTTCGGCTTTCACCGCGTGCCCCCAAGCGCCGCCCAGCTCAATGTTGTGGCGGAGCGTGAACGCGGCGCCGTCTTCACCGATGAACCACACCCAATCCGAACGAGTAGCCAACGCGAGCGTTTCCGAGGCCGCTTCAACCCCGAGGGGCGAAACCGCAACAACCCGATACAGGGCAGCCTGATTCAGCGGAACGCGTCGGTCCACGAAGAGGGGGTCCAAGCCGAGATTGTTCGCAAGGATCTGCCACGTGGAGCCGCCGTCCAGGGAGCGTTCAATCCTGTTGTAGGCGGTGTCGTCGGTTACGTCTTCCCGCTTCGGCTGGTTCGTGGCCGTGAGGCGGACGAGGCCCTCTCGGCGTTCCCACGCCCCTGCTAGAAGGGGCTGCGTGGGGGGCAGGAAGTCGGTTGTGATGGTGGTTTCGGTGTACGTGGAGCGTAGACCGGTGCCAGACACCACGGCGATACGGGCCGTGTAGCTGACTTTGTTTGCCAGCACAGCGTTGAACCCGATCTGGGCACGGGCACCGTCCTCGGCGGCCTCCTCGAGGACTCCGTCGGGACCGTAGAGGTAGCGGATATGGCTGGCCATGGTCGCGCCGGAGCCGTCGAAGTAGTCGATGTCGAGGGTGAGGCGGTTGCCGTGGATCACCGACCCGTTGACGGGCTTGGTGATCGTCACGGTGGGAGGATTCTCTACCCTGATGGTTGTGAGCGGCGACCACGGTCCCCAAGCGTCGGCGGCGCCTTTCGTGCGGGCCTGCCACTCCCATTCACCCGCGTTCAACGGGGCGGGGGAGGCAACCTGCTGATTGTCCCCTTGAACGATGTTCAGGTGGGGCCAACCCACGGCCCCTAGGGGCCGGTAGCGTATCTCGGCGCCGGTTTGACTAGTGGTGTCACGCGGATTGTGGCGCCATACCCACGTCACTGGCTCTTGAGACGACACGACCCGGTTGGGCGCGAGGAGCGTCGGCCCCGCTGGGGGAGTGAGCGGCTGGATTGCCGCCGATGGCGCGGAGGATGTGACACCCCAGCTTTGATCCGGGTCGACAATGGCCTGTACCCGGGCTTGCCACAGCTTCGACCCGTCCAGCCCGGACAGCACCACTTGGGTGACCGTGTCGGGCAGACCCTTGCGGGCGTCCTGCCACGGCCCCCAGGTAACGCCGTCCGTGCTGGAGCGGACCTGCACGTCGTGGCGCCGCACGAAGGGGGCGTTGCGGGACCACCGCAGTAGCACGTCCCCCGCGGTGTTGCGGGTCAGGATCAGACCCGTCGGCGCTGCCGGCGTGGTGGGTGTTTCGGCGGATTCGGCGGGCGGCGCAGAACCGGCGGCGTTCCGCGTTATCAACCGCCAGATGTACCAATTGTTCTCATCCGTGGTGTTGTCCACCCACGAGCGCGTTCCTTCCGCGCCGGGGATGACGGCGACAACTTGCCATCCCTGATCGCGGCGTCGGGACCAGCGTTGGATGATGACATCGGTGATGGGCTTCGAACCGGGGGCAGTTACCGTCCAGAACAGTTCGTGGGCGAAGTCATTGATCCGCTTCACCTTGAAGTCCCACGGCGTGTTCGGCACACCGGCCGCGGGCGCCTGCCCCGCCGGAATGATGATTACCGCGTCGATTGAGGCGGTGTAGCCGTCACCGACGTAGCCGATGCCGGAAAGGGCGGCGTTGATGGTGCGGGTTTGGGCCGCGCTCCCCAACGCAACCGTTTGGGAGAAGCTCTGGAGCAGCTGCGACCCCCCCGAGGGGACGTTCACAGAGCGGGACCCCGACGCGGCTACGCCGAGGGACCCGCCCATGCTGAACGAGTTCGTAGCGTCCCAGAACCAGTTCCCGGCCTGCACGTATACACCACCCGAGACGGTGGCGACGCTGCCGGAAACGGCCACGGAATAGTCGATCCACAGCCGCATGCGACGGGCTGCGCCGCTGCTGGGTCGCCACGACCCGTAGACACTAGGCACCGCTGATCGTCCTTCCGTTACGCGTAGTGCTCATGCAGGTGGAAGTCCTGCAAGAACTGGACCACGTCGTCGAATCCGTCCACCCAGTCGGGAAGTTGCAGGTTGAGCGTGCCGATACGCACACTCCGGGTGGCCTGCAGGGACTGGTCATGGGTGAGGACCTGTTCCCCGCCGCCGAAGTGGACCAGCTCGGGCCCGCGCTCGCCGACCCAGGCCCATCCGGGACGGGCGTTGCGGGTTCCGGTCGCGTAGCCATCGTCGGTGGGCAGGCCGAGTTTCTTGGCGGCCCAGTTCTTCAGGTCCTTGCCGAGTTTTTCGGCGAGTTTCCCGACGAGGTTGTCGAAGGGGCCGTCGCCGGACACGACGCCCTGCAATGTCTTGAGCGGGCCGGCGATCTTGTTCACGAGATCGTTGAACCAGTTCTTGATCTTGTCCCAGGTTTCGCCGATCGAGTCGGCGAGTTTCTCCCACCAGGACTTGTCGGCGCCCTTCTTGACCGCCTCCTCGATGTCAGCGGACCGGACCGCGACCCGGGGGCCGTTGTCTCGGCCGCCAAGGCCATCGCCGCCGCGCAGGTAGTCCTGCGCCTGCCAGATCGCCGATCCGCCGGCGGTACCGTGGCCCGGCAGGGGGACGCCGTGGGCGTGGGGCACCCAACGCCCCTTTCCGGCGCGGTCCCACGCAGCGATGCCCACCTGCCGCAGTGGGGCGATGAAGCGCCGGTAGTCGCCTGTGATGTCAAGGGCGTCGCCGGCGTGCGAGGTGCCGGAATAGCTGGTGCGGGGTCGCCACCCGCCCTGGGTGATGTGCATTTGGGCGCCGGCGACCTTCTCCGCCTGGAGGATGCGGGCGGCGAAGGTCGAGGTGAATCGGTGGCCCCGGAAGCCGATGATCCCGCCGGTGGCGTGGCGCTCCAGTCCGTGGTCGAACTGCTGGCGGAACCTGGCTGGGGATACCCCGGCCATCGCTGCCCGGTTCAGGGCGAGCAGGCGCCGCCGTTCGTAGGGGTCGCGGAGCGCCTCCGAGACGGTGACGCCTTCACCGCGACGCATCCATGCCAGCTGGTCGTCGCCGTCGCGCCAGGACGACTTGCCGGGTAGGATGCCGCCCCTCGAGAACTTGACCTCGGCAATCTTCCCCTCGATCTTGGGCACGATCTTGATCTTGTCGGCCACCCAGTTGTAGGAGCCGATGATGCCTTCGTTAATGAACCGGATGACGGCGTTAATCGGGGAGGCGACGGTTTCCTTGATTTTGTTCCAGGCGCCGCCGATCGTCGTGACGATCCCCTCCCAGGCGCTGCGGGCGGCGTTCTCGATCGAGGTCCAAACCCCCGAGATCGTGGAGCTGATCCAGTCCCACGCAGTCTTGCCTGCGCTCTTGATGCCCTCCCAGGTATCTGTCCACGCCTTCGAGAGGGCGTTCCAGATTCCGGTGATGGTGCTTTTGATGCCTTCGAAGATCCCGGAGATCGTGGAGCTGATCCAGTCCCACGCGGCCTTGCCGGCGTTCTGCACGCCGGTCCACAGCGCCACCCAGGCGCCGGAGATCGCCGCCCACATGGAGTCGAGCCATGCGCGCAGATTCGTGATCGCCGTGATGAGGTAGGTGCTGAGGCTGTTCCAGATGCTCTGGAACACGTCCGAGATGCCGGTCCACAGCGCCACCCAGGCGCCGGAGATCGCCGCCCATACGCCGGCGAGGTAGCCGACCAGGCCGGTCAGCAGATTGCCGATGAATGCGACGATCCCGTCCCAGATGATCTGGAAGTGGGCCTTGATGCCCTCCCATACCGCAACCCAGTCGCCGCGGATCGCAGCAGTGACGGTCTGAATGATGTTGTTGATGGCCGCCAAAGCCGTCTCGATGACGATCCGGATGCCATTCCACACGGCTTCCGCGATCGCCCCGATCGCCTGGAATGCGCCGTCGATGATGGCCCGGAGAATGTTGAAGCCCGCCCCGATGGCGGTCATTAGCGGCGCCCCGACAGCCTGCCAGGCGGCAACGACATTGCCCCACAGCAGCCGCCATGTGGCGCCGATCATGTCGAAGATCGGCTTCAGCCAGGCGTTCCACAGGGTCGCCACCCCGGCGGCTATCACAGACCAGGCGCCGGCAAGGAATGCGAGCGCCGGCTTGACGCGCTCCTCGAACACCGCGACGATCAACTCCCCCAGGGAGGTGAAGATCGGGGCGACGTGCTGACCGAACCAGTCGACGACCGGGCTGGCTGCGGCGAGGATGCCATTCCACACGTCACCGAGGACACTGCCCGCGGCCCCGGCCCCTTGGGTGATGAGATCCCATGCTGCGGAGAAGGCCGGGGCGAGAGTCCCGTTCCACCAGTCGACGACCGTCGCAGCCGCGGTCTGGATGCCCTGCCATGCCGCGTCCCAGACCTGCTTTCCGGTCTCGGTTTGAGTGAAGAACCACACCAGACCGGCGGTCAGGGCAGCTATGGCGGTGACGATCACGCCAATCGGGTTGGCGGACATCGCCGCGCCGATCCCCTTAAGTACGCCGACCACACCCCCGCCGATGGCGGTGAGTCCGCCGGCGGCGAGTTTCGCCAGGGTAATGGCGCCCGAGTAGCCGTACCAGGCAGCCGCGCCGGTGGCGACCGCTGCGGCCAGCGGTCCAAGCCAGGTGGCGTTCTCCTTGACCCATGTGACAGTGTCCTGCAGTGCAGGGACGAGCTTCTCCTGATACCAGGTGGCTGCATCCCTGACCGCGGGGACCAAGGAGTTGGTCAGCCAATCCCGGATCCCGCCGATGGCTTGCCCGATGGCCTCGCCGGCCTGCTTGGCGACAGGGGCAAGGGCGTCGGCTTTCTCCGTCAACCAGGTAAAGCCGTCTCCGATGTAGGGCAGCGCCTTGGCGACGACCGCCTCGCCGAGGCGGGACAGGGAAGCCTTGAAGTTGGCGAACTTGCCGGGCAAAGTAGTGCCCATTTCTTGGGCGACCGTGCCGGAGGCGTCGCGCATTGCGGCCTCGAACTGCTCGAAGCTGATCTTGCCCTTCGACGCGGCATCGAAGACCTCGTCAGCGGTCATGCCCATCTGCTTGCCGAGGGCCTGATAGATCGGCAGGCCCTTGTCGGCGACCTGCTGGAGGACATCGTTCTGGGCTTTGCCGAGAGAGGCGACCTTGTTGAAGATGCCGCCCATCTCGCCCATGTCGATGCCGGCAGCGGCGGCGGAGTTCGCCACCGACTTCAGCACACCCTCCAGGCGTTCGCCCGGCTGAATGCCGGCCGCGACCGCGCCGGCGGCGGTGGTTGCGGCCTCGCCCAGCCCAAAGGCGGTGCCCTTGACGGAGGCAAGGGCGTTCTTCATGATGGCCTGCACCGAATCGGTGTCATGGCCAAGGCCGCGAAGCTTCGCCTGGGCGGTATCGATCTTCAGGGCCCGCTCGATGCCGCCCTTCGCCGCCAGCCCGCCGACCAGCGCGCCGAGTCCAGCCAGCGCGCCAGCACCCACCTTGAGAGCGGTTTTGAGTTTGCTGCCGATCTGGGAGCCAATCTTCAATCCCAGCTTTCCGGATTCGGCATCAATGATGTCAAACTGCCTCTTGATCGACGGAGCGATCTTGTCAGCCGTGGCGATGATCGAAACGTAGGCCTTGCCCAGCTCTACACCATTGGCCATCATGCACCCCTTACTCGATTCAGTTGTGTCGCCGCTTCTGGTACCAGTTCTCGAATTCTTCGATGGAGTCGAAGCCCTTCGAGGCGCCGATCACGACCACTTCCTCATCCGGTTCGACGCCGGGGCGCGGGATCGGCTCCGGACGTGACCCCTTCTTTCCGCCGAGGCCCCAACAGAAGAGCGCGAACCGGTCATTAAGCTCGGCCAGGAGCTGCTCGGAGAGGCCCCAGGCCGCCCGATCCGGGTCAACGGAGCGCCAATAGGCGGCTTGCGGGGACAGGCCGTCGATGAGGTCCAGCAGGACATCGGCTGTCATGTGGGTGGGCGATTCCGGCGAGAGCACGGCGTCGAGATCAATGCTGTACTCCCGCCGGAAATCGGCCCTGAGCGGCCCCCTGTGCTCCCGCAGGGCCTCGCGGAGGCGCAGCAGGGGAGCCAGCATGGAGACTCAGCCTGCTTGCAGGACGGTTCCGACGAACTCCAACATGTCTGTGGCCTTGACGCGCCCCGTATCCGGGTTGCGCAGCAGCCCACGGGCGGTCTCGTAGTCGTCGTCTCCCAGCAGCATCCGTCCGATGCGGGGGGTGACGAACGGATCACCTTCCTGGAGTCGCCCCACGAGTTCCATGAACTCGTCGTCGTCGAGCCGCTCCGCTGGGATGACCCAGGTGCGCCCCAATGCCTCGACTCGCAAAACGTCAGGGGCGTCCTTCCTGGGCTTGCGGTCCTGCGGTGCCGGCGCGCCGGCAAGGCGTGGGCGGCGGCGGTTCCGACTCATGCGCTCTTCACCCCGTCATCGGTGTACTCGTAGAAGAACTTCTGGTTGGCGTCGCGGCGGAGGGTCAGCTCCACCGGGTAGGCGATCACCTCGGCGTCCCCGTAGGTCTGCTCGAAGGATTCGGTGACCTGCTGGGCGTTGGGAACGACAAGGCGAAGAAGCCCATCGCCGTCGGCCATATCGATCACCCATGCCCCATCCGGGCCATCCTTGCCTTCGTAGGCAACATCGATACGGGTTCCCTCGGTAGCGGTTGCGGCGGTAACGGTGACCGCGTCCTCGCCGAAGATGGCTTTCGCGACCTCGCCGTTTCGGGACTCAATCAGCGTGAAGGTGATGGTGACGGTCAGCTCGGTGCGGGGCCGGGCAACTTCATCGCCACCCCAGGCGCGGATGACTTCATAGGCTTTCGCGATGGCACGCTTCAACCCCTCGGCCGCGGCGTAACCCATCGACTTGAACTTCGCATCAAGGGAGATCCGGGCGCTGGTGGGCAGCGGGGCCTTGTCGGAGGCCTTAGCGAAGAAGATTGCGCCACCGACCTTCGGTTTGCCGATGGCGACCTTGCGGGCGCTGGTAGTCACGGATCACTCCTCCTCAGTCGCGGGGTTGCTGACGAACGGGCTGTTCGGAGACGGGGCGTCCTGAGGCTCCGGGGTCTCGACATGGGGGTTGTCGGTGACCCAGCCCTGGGCGAGCCACACGTCCCTGTCCTCCTCGAGCACCTCCTCGACGACGCCCTTGAAGATTGGGTGCCAAAGCCGAATCTTCGGCCTCGGATTGGTTTCGGTTTCCATCAATGGCTCCTCTGTCGAAGGTTTACGGTCATCACGACCCGGGGGGTTCCGGAATCAGGGTCGGGCAGCTCAGCCGGGCCGCCGACCCAGCCGCCGTCGCCGCCGGGCACAAACGCCCAAGAGGTGTTCAGCTCGGAGAGGGCGTCCTCAACCTGGGCGCCGAGCCGGTACGCCTCCATGTCGGTGGGCGCCCAACACTCGACGGTCACGCGAGCGTCCCGATGAATCAGGGAACGTCTACGTGACCCGGTGAATGAGGCGCGGATCAGTTTCGGTGGGCGCGGGTCAGGGACCTTGGAAAGCGCCGGAACCCCCGACAGTTCGGGGGCTCCTCGCAAATGGTCACAGATGATCTTTACCGGGTCGTCAAATGCCACTGTCACTCCCTGCGTCGAGGTTTTTCACCAGGGTGTGGTCCTTTGCGTTCTTCCGGTTCGCGTTCCGGGCGGCGGCAACCACGGCTGCGCGGCCACGGCCACGGCCTCCAGTAACTCCAACTGGGGCGACAACGAAGCCAGGGCCCGCCTTGTCTGCGATCCGCTCCGCCCGCTTCTGGAGGTTCTGCAACATCTTCGGACTGGTGCGCAGCGCCCGGAAGCCGGGCATGTTCCACCTGAGCTTGACTCGTCCTGCCACGGGTCAGCCCTCCGCGTGAAGGTCGACGACGGCGAATAGTTTGCCGTCATCGCCGATTCGGAGGTCCCGCAGATCCAGGTCCACCTGGGTGGTTCCAACCTGCACCAGGTCGCCGTCCAACTCCATCATGAGCGGCAGCGTGCAACGGCCGGTGAGATCGTCGATCATGTCGTCGGGGCTCCTTCGACTTGCTGTAGATGAATTTCCAGCCCAGCAGCCGGGAAAGGCCAGGGGCCTTTCGTCCAGTCCTGAACCTTGGTCACGGCGTGGGTGGTATTCCCAATCACCATCCGGTCCCGGAGCTGCACTCTGCCGGCAAGATTGGCGGGGGCGTGAACGAGCAGGTCCACGCGCCCGCCCGGTCGGTTCGGATCGGCGAGCTCCCCCTCGGGGCCGCTTACCGCATGAACCCGGACCGGCTCTGCCGGCCCCCAGGTCTCGACCGGATTGCCACGGGTATCCGGGGCGCCGAGGATGCGGCGCTGATGCCCGATCTCGTGCGGAGTGGGGATCGTCGAGGTCACGGCACCCTCCCCAGCAAGGACACATTCCCGGCCTTCTGGCGGAGCGCCCCGAGTAGGCGTAGATCTGCCCGGGTCAGGTACAGGTCGCCGGTCGGGTTGGCATATTTCAGCTGTATGCCGAACGGGCCTGCGGTCTGGGATGTCTGCTCGACACCCGGGCCGGCTCCCGTCTGCATGGCTCGCTTGACCATGTCGCACGACGCGACAACCCTGGCACGCCTGCCCGCCTCCGGAAGGGGGTTCGGAGGCGGGCAGGCCGCATCAATCCGGACAGCAGCATCCTCGAGGAGGATGCCTGCCCGGCGCTTCTCGGCATCGTCGAGGGTGCGCCAGCGCAACTCCAGATCCTCAACCGTTGCGTATGCCACAACGATCCGCCGTTCAGTTGCCGAACGGACTAGCTGCCCGCTTGCCCCGCCCCTTCGGAGCCTCGGCGGCTTCCTCGGCCGGGGCGGCTTCCGGCTGTGCCTCGGCGGGCTCTTCGGCCGGGGCGTGGAACTCCAGGCCGTGTGCGGCCGCGTAGGGGCGCAGCTCTTCCGCGACCTCCTCGGAGACAAGCGCCTCCCCGTCGACGAACTGGACCGGAATGGCGGCAATCAGGAGTTGCCGGGTCGGGCAGGTGACTCGGATCTCGGCCATTTCGATCAGCCCTTCGGGGTTGTGGTCAGCACGGCATGCTTGCGCTGGTTGCCGTAGTTCAGGCCGATCTCGCCATAGATCTGCACCCGGTCGGATGCGCCGGTCTTGGCTAGCGGTTCGGCAAAGAAATGCCCCTTGTCCGGGATCTCCAAGAAAGCAGGCTTCAGATCCTCCAGGGAGACCACGACCAGCTTATTTGCGGGCATGTAGCGATTCAACATGATGTTGCAGCGGCCAAATTCGGTTTCGAACGTCTGAAGATTCACCCCGCCGACATTCCGGGAGGTTTCCTGATAGTTGGCATCCTTGAGATACAGCTTTGTCAGGCGGCGCTTAGCGGCGGCGCCAACGAGAAGGGTGCGGGTTTCGCTCTCCTGGATGCCGCCGTTCTCCCAAGCCTTCTGCATCAGATCGGAGATGGTTTCGGTGGTCACGCCGTCCCAGCCGGCCGGATCCTTCGCGGCATCCGTCGGCGACACGGGTCCGGCGAGGGTGTTCGCCGTGATCGCCTCCAGCAGGCCCCGCGTCTTCCGCGGCTTGGTGTTGTCCGTCGGATTCTGGAACTTGCCGGTGATGAACGTCTTCTCCACGTCTCGCGCGATCTGCTTGAACTGCTTCTCCAGCTGGAACGCCAACTCGTCAGCGGGGATGATCGTGGAGCCGATGGTGACCATCTGTGCGCCATCGGTGTTGCGCTGCCTCGTGGCGCCCCGCTTGCTGTAGGAGATGCTCACGGCCTCCTGGTGGATTTCCAGGACATTGCTGTCCCGGAATCGGGCACGTTCCTCGCCCTCCGGGGCATCGGCCCCCTCCAGGCGCTGACGGCCGTCGTCCGCGTCGCGCAGATCGTAGTCCTGCCATTCGAACAGGGTTGCACCGACGGAGTCGCCGCCGGTCAGGCCGCCAATGCTGGACAGCAGAGGGGTGTCCTCAGGAGAGGCGGCGAACAGCTCCCCGACGTAGTTGGGCAGATTGTAAGTGGTTCCAAGGCCACTGATACTGGGCATTGGGCGGCTCCTTTCAGGAGGCGGGTTTCGCGTTGGTCAGCTGCATGGCCTTCAGTGCGGCGACGAGGGCCTTGTCGCCGGCGGCCTCCGCGGCCTTGATCTGATCATGGATTGACAGATTCCTTGGCTGCGGCGCATTCCCGATCCCGGGCACCGAACCCGGTTCGGTCCTGCGGGGTGTGCCGACCAGTTTCACCAGATCGTCGACATCGGCCTCGATCTCCTCCCGGGTGGTTCCGGTCAGGAACCGGGCGGCAGATGCGTCGAGCCCTTTCCTGGCGGCAATCTCGGTCCGCAGCTGGGACAGCTTCAGGGCTTCGATCTCGGCGGTCAGCTTGGCGTTGGCCTCGGTGGCCTTCTGCAGGTCCGACTTGGCGGCCTGCTCGGCGGCGTCGAACTTCTCCGCCTTCGCCTTCAGGTCCGCATAGTCGCTGTACCTGGCGCGTTCGCGCTTCAGGCGTTCGGCCAGGACGGCGTTGAGCTGCTCCTGGCTGGTGATCGCCACGAACGAGGGCTTTTCGGCGGTGTCGTCGCCGGCTGCGCCGTCGGCCGGGTTGGTGTTCTGGTCGGTCATGGTTTCCTCCTTAGGGAGTGTCGTTGCCACGCATTGACCGCTGCGTGTGGGCGGAAAGCTGGTACACTTGACGGCGAGGAGCCGTAGACCCAGGTCGGCCTTGAAATAGGAGGCCATTCGCAACCTGGAGCGTCGCGGCTCCTTCACTTGATTCGAACCAAGGCTCCATTCCAGTAGCCCCACAACTCGAACGGCGTCGGATTCTTGGGGGTGAACTTGGCCAGATTGCCAAGAACCCTCTGGGGCGGGCGAGCGTCACCGAAGTCAATCATGAACACCCGCTTACCCCTGGCCAGATTCTTCTTGACGTAATCCTTGATGGTTTGCGCATTGGCGGAGCGCTTCAGTTCCACAAACTTGCCGGCAGACCATTCGAAGTCGCTTTCGGCTAGCACCCTTCCGTCATCGTCCTTGAGCCCCTGAGGCAGCCATCGCAAGATCGAGTGACCGTCAGCGATGAACTTTTCCGCGAACTCGATCTCGTGGGGCTTCATCGTCGCCCCGGCGGTGCTGAACGGCAACGCATCCTGGCGAGCCTGCCACTGTGCGGCATCCTGACGTGTCCGCTCCCGCGGAGTTCTGACCTGCCTTCTGGGGCGTGGCGGGGGATCGCCGGCCGCGGACTTGGGGCTCTTCGGCGGCTTCTTCCCGCCGCCCCCATCCTTCCCGTCGCTCACAGTCCTTGGAGCGGCGGCATCGTTGATGACGCCCCGCCCGTCGCGTCGCATCCTCGACAGGATGTTTTCCGTCGTCGGCTCAACGCCGTCCTGATCGCACGCCTCCCGGGCCTGGGTGTAGAGCCGCCGATAGGCCTCCTCCTGCGGGGTGGCCTCCCATGTGTCCAACACCTCGACGGCCGTGCAGCCGCATCGGTCATGGTAGGAACCGCCCAGGGCGCGCCTACCCCTCGCCTTGCCTCGGCGACCCTGGACCTTCAGGGCGGCGTCCCGGGACGTGTAGTCGGCCCGGGTGGCCAGCATCGCGCAGAACGCGCACGGGTTACCGTCAGTGACCCTGCGCCACGTCGTACCGTTCGCCGCCGTGGAACGTTCCACGGTCCGGCGCCCAGCCATCAGGGCGTGACGCTGGGCAGTGACCGCAGCGGCCTGGAACAGGTGGTCGAGTTGTGAGCGATATGCCGGCGCGGTTGCGTCCAGCGCGGCGGCGTCCTGCATCACGCCGACCGCACGGCCGTAGGCCGCCCCGCCGTCGAACGGATCCGCGACCGGGGCGGCATGGATCCTGTCCGGCGCCTCCAGCGTGCGCAGCTCCTCGATCATTTCGATGGCCCGCCTGACCGAGCCGGCATGTGCCACTTGAGCGGCCGCGATGTAGGCGACGGCCAGGCCCCGGTCGCTGTAGTCGCCTCGCTCCCACCGTTTCAGAAGCTCATACACCAGCGCCGCAAGAGCGGCGGAGGCCTTGATCTCGCGGACCTGGTGGTCGAGCGCGATCCGCCTGCCCGTGGACATTCTCAGTCCTCGAGCTGGCGGGCGTCGGCCTCCGGCATGCGCAGACTGACCGGCACGGCGCCGGTGAACTCGATGCCGTCCAGGCCTAGCTTGGTGGCGGCGTCATCCGGATCCACTCCTGCGCGAACCGCCATGCCGAGGGCGTCAAACTTCGCCTTCATGTCAGTTGCCCCCCGGCTTCAGTCTGCCGGGCCACCGCTCCCGCCAGGGCGGCGAGCGGATCAGCTGTGCCGGCACGCTCCTCCAGGTGGCGACGGACCTGCTCCGGAGACAGCCCGACCAACTCCAGGCCGACGGAAGTTTCCGCCAGACCCGGGATCGCACCCACCTGCTTCGCGCCAGCATCCGCCAAAGCAGCCAGGGTCGGACGGTTCGGCGGTCGCCACGCCAACGGCAAATCCCGAAGATCCGGGGCCTCGGAAAGGCCGTCGCGGATCATCAACGCGGTGGCGAAGATACGCTTCAAAGCCGCGCCGAAAACCTTGTGCTGCCGCTCGGCATGCCCGATGATGTCCTCCCGGGCCTCCTGCTTCGCCTGCGCGGACTCCACGTTCTGAGTGGAGATGCCCAGACTGGACAGCGGAACCCCGGTGTGACCGGAGAACTCGGAGGCGAGCTGACGCAGCACCGCGATGTGCGGCTCCGGGGATTCGGCCGAAACCCGCTCGAGCTTCGGCATGTCCCCATCCTCATCCTTGCTGATGGTGTTCATCCGATCCATCAGCCAGGACCATCGCGACTTGTCGGCGAAGGCGTCATCCCGAACCCCGAGCAGGATCAGCTTCAGGGCCGAGAACAGCTCCGAATGGATGTCCAGGCGCACCATGGCACGGACTGCGCGGTCCGTGACCGACATCACCGCGCGGTCGATGCGGGACCGCCCGAAGGGGCGCTCCAGGGTGGGCTGGAAGGCGAGCATCTCCATCGGGACGCGCTGCCCGGTGCGGGACGGGGTGACCGCCTCGATCACCCATCCCGCACCGGTCCAGGCGCACGTCAGGATCTCGCCAGGGACCAGCAGCAGCAACCGCATGATGCGCCCCAGGGGGTCGATGTCGGTGACTGCCAGGCCCGCGGACAATGCCCTGCGTCTCCGATCCCACAGGCCGGTGGACCACAGGGCCGAATGGAATTGCAGCAGCACCCCCGAGGAGGTTTCGCCGTCCGGAGTGGCAGTCACGAACGCCACCGACTGGGACAGCGCCGACGTGACCGCTTGGGGAAACTCCACGTCGAAACGGTTGTCCGCCAGCAGCCCTCCCAGGCCGTGCGGATCCTGATCCTCGCCCCAGAAGCCATCCAGAACGATCCGGTTGCTCAACTCTTCGACGGCCTTGGCGGGCCAACCGAGCACAGCGTCGATCTGCTCCACCAGCTCCCGTGGGAGTACCGCCTTGAGATCCTTGAGCTGATTCCTGCCGTCCAGGTAACTCAGGCGCGCCAGGTTTCGGGGGTGCTTGAGGCGCCACTGTTTCACCAGCAGGTCCAGCGTCGCCTGGTCGTCGGGGTGCAGGCCGACGACCTGAATCGGCTGGGGGAGCATCACCGGGATCGCCGTCATGGCATCGCTCATGACACCACCTGCCTTCGCCCGGGTTGTCGTTTATTGTTTCGTGCGGCCCACAGGGCCACGCTGATGGCCTCCATCGGGAGCTTGTCACCCTCCGGGGTTGTGGCCAGCCAACGCCAGCCGGATGGCGACACCTTGCGGTCGGAGATCGCCGCCGAGGCCTCCAAGGCGTCGAGCGTCGGATCCTCCGGCGCGGGAATGGTGACGCCGCGGCTCTGCGTGAAGCCGTCCAGCAGCATCGCGCAGGCCGCAAAGTATTCGGGAGTGTTCAGCACCCTGAGGGTGCGCGCCGGAACCTTCAGCTCCCTGAGGCGCTGCTGGAGCACCGTTCTGGAAGGACCTCCCGCGATGGCGATCATCCCGAGATCGCGCCAACGTTCGCCCAGCCAGCCCGCCAGGGCATCGATGTTGACCGGCCCGGAGTCGATCAACTCCAGATGAACCCCGCCGACATGTCTGACGGCTCCGGCGAGTGCCCCTCGTGGTGAATCGAAATCGAAGACCATGGCCATGCAGCGGATACCGTCCGGCGGGGCGATGTTGATCTTCGCCGCATCCCAGCAGTCCGCAGGAATCAGGCGGGAGCCGAGTCCGGCATCCGCGTCCCAGATGCCCATGCCCTCGCGTCGGAAATCCCCCTCGGAGAGTTTCCGGCGCAGCCGCATGATCGCCTCCGCCGATGTACGTCGCGGATATGACGGATTCATCCGCGCCCACACCACCCGGTCGTCCGGCTTGCTGTCCGGCTCGGCCCCGATCTCCACCCAGGCGCCATCCGACAGCTCCCCGGCTGCGGCCTGACGGCGCATTCGGGTGAACACCTCCGCCTTGCCCGCGTCCTCCGGCTTCGGTGGGGTGCCGATGTAGACGTGCAATCCGAAGTCGGAGGTGTTCATCGTCGCCAGCATGTTCGCCAGGGCCTTCTCGGAGAGAATCTGCGCCTCGTCGAAGATCAGTACGTCAACGCCCGGAATGCCACGTCCGAAGCCCGCCTCGCGGGCCCCGAACAGGATCCGGGAGCCGTTGGCGAAAGCGATCTCCTCGTCGCCGGAGCCGGTGTGCACGTGACGGATGAACGGCTCCACCTTCGAGCGCTGGGCGAAGGCCTGCATTGCCAGGAAGGTTTCGTCATGAGTTCGGGAGTGATGGGCCGACCAGATCACCAGCAGGCCGGGGCGGTCGATGCAGAGCGAGAACAGCAGTCCGGCGAACAGGTAGGTTTTGCCGACCTGCCGGGGCGCCGACAGGCCGATGCCGTCGATGGTGGTGGCGAGCCTACCGGTGGCGCGCTTGGACAGCGTCAGTTTGCCGATGCCGTGCTGCCAGTCGTCATACTCGATGCCGAGTCGGTGGCGACTCGTGTGCGCCACCTGCGGCCATCCGGTCGAGACGATCCCGTCCGGGAGGTGCAGGCGTCGGGCAACGTCAGAGAGCCTCCGGGTCCCAGTAGTCGTCCTCGACGAACTCACGGTCGCCTCCCTCTTGCCGGTTGCGCTGGTCGATCTGATCCAGCTCCCGGGCGATGTCCTGGAGTCGGCGGGTCAATGCGGCGAGATCGCGCGGAGGGCACTTGGGGTCGGACACCGTCCTGGCGATCCGATCCCGCATCGCCACGAGAAGCGTGCGGTGATCACCGGTCTCCGCCGCGGCCGCCACGCTCTGACGCGCCGGCTCCCGAGGGGTCTCGTCGGGAGCGACGGCCCGAAGTTTGGGGCGGGGGGACATGCGATTGCTCCTCTGTGGATAACTCATCTTGACTGTGGAAAAAGTAAAAGCATCTGTGGAAAACCCTGTGGATAAAACGGCCCTAGGCCCAAGAGGACTGCCTCCGGGGGCCCGGGAGGGGGTATCCCCCTGGGGCTCACCACGCCACCAGGGTGGTGGTTGCGCGAGGCTGTGCGCCACGCTGACGGCCCAGCAGACCGGTTCGCCTGTTGCGGTACTCCTCCAGGGTCATGGCGCCCTTGCGGGCGTTGCAGTCGCGGTGCATGAGTGCGCAGTTGCTGCGGTCGTAGGGTGATCCGCCGCGAGCCCTGGGAAGCAGCTCGTCGACGACGGGTGACATGGGATGCCACACGCACCCGGGACAGTCCGGGCGGCTGCAACGTGCGGTGTGGTGTCCGGGGATGCGTCCGAGGGTCTTGTCCACGAGCTGGCCGCACAGGCGGCAGCGATCCTCCTCGGCGAGCACTCGCGCGACGAGCTGCCGGCGGCGGTGGCCGTTGTCGTTGGTGGACGGATACTTGCCGGGCATGCATCCCTCCGTAGAACGCCGAAGCCCCGGATTTCAGGTCCGGGGCTTCCGTTTTTGGGTGCGCTGAACACCCAGTAAGCGCAATGGTAGTCGATCACGTGGCGTCGCGCAAACGACGCTCGGCGGCGAGTCCCCGGATCTGGCCGAGGTCGAACAGCCGGCGTCGCGGCCCCTCACTGACCGGGGACAGCAGCCCCGGGCGGCGGGCCCAGTCCTGGAGGGTGCGCAGCGGCACCCCGATCAGGGAGGCGGCCTGCCGCAGGGTGACCGCCTGGATCGTCACCTCGCGCCCGCAGGCGGTGCATCGCCATGCCGCCTTCCGCCCCGGCAGAACCTCGAGGTGGCCGGCCCCGCACCAGGAGCACGGCACCGCCGGCCCGGCTTCCCTGAGGTGCTTGACGGCGGCCCGGACGGCACGGTGCATGCGCAGGACGCCCCACTCAAAGTCCGGCCACTGCGCGGTCCCGGTAATCCAGTCGAGCTGGGAGATCAGCCAGTTCGTCACCGACGACAGGGTGGGATGCTCGGGCAGCGCCGGGATGGCAGCGGGGCATTCGTCGAGGGCGGTTGCCTCGAGGTCGCGGCACCACCCCCACAGGTAGGGCAGGACGCCCACCTTCTCGGGGTCGCAGTACTCCATGCCGTCGAGCCATCCGCTGCGGTCGCGGACATCAAGGAGCTGGAGGACGTCGAGGCGCAGCGGGACGGTCGCTGACGGGCCGGCGTGGATTCGCGGGGCGCCGCCGGGGCCGGAGGTCAGCGCCTCGGGGAGGAGGGCGCAGAGGTCCGGCAGCTCTGACAGCGCCTGACGGATCGGATGGTCCTGCGTGCTCACTGGCCCTCCTTGGAGTCGGAGAAGTAATCGGGGAATACAAAAAGCACGGGCCTCGAGGGAGGGGGGTCGGGCTCGGGTCGCGGGCCTGTGTGGGTGTCGTGAACGATGTCGGCGACACGGTCGAAGACCATCGCGAAGCTTTCGCGACACCGATCGAGGAGGCGGCTGATACGGCGGGTCAGGTCCTGGATGTTGTCAGGGAAGACGCCCCGACAGGGGGAGTCGTGGAGGAGCATGGCAAGTGCGTCGGCCTCCTCGATGGTGATGCCCCTGCGTCCGGTCTCGACCGCAGAAACGGTGGATTGGCGCCATGGGTGACCGCGGTCGGCCATGGCCCGGGCCAGGCGGCTCTGACTCCAGTCCATGCGGGTGCGGAGACGGCGGAGGTTCTGGCCGAGGTTCATTCGGGGTCTCCTGTCGGGTGGTAGGCGCTGTGGGCGATGGCGTGCTGGGCCCAGGTGAGCATGCCGAGGGCGGTGACGAGGCCGGGTTCGCCGGTGCATGTGTAGGAGTTGTTGTATTCGCCGTCGGGGGTGATGGAGCGGGTGACGGCGATGGTGGCGAGGATGACGTCGTCGGGGGCTTTGGCGGGATCGGAGTTGGTCACTGCTGCTCCTGCTCGCCGAGAGGTTCGACACCGAGGGCGGCTGCGATGTCGGGGCGCAGCGCTAGAAGCTCCACGACATCCACGTCCCCGTCGGCTCGGTGACACTCTTGGTCTTCGAGGTGGACCAAGGCCGAGGCCGCTTGGTTTCGGACGTACACGAGATCGTCGGCGTCGACGTTTTCGGGCGGGAGCTGCACCTGCGCCAGTGCGATGAGGTTCGCAAGACGGAGCTGCTCGGCGATCTCCAGCAGTGCATGAACGGTGGCAGCGCCGACGTGCCGGCCCTCTGGGTAGGCGGAGTGCATACCGAGCTCGTCTTGCGCCATTTCACGGTGCATGGCTGGGGCGATGGGCGGCCTCGGACTGGGGCTGTTGAGGGCGTTCAGCAGGTTGGCGGCGGCCTGCTCCAGGTTGTTGGTCATTGCTGGACTTCCTTTCGGTCAGGGTTGGGTGAGGGGAGCGAGGACCGAGCCGAGGCCGAGTGCGGCGATGAGTGCGCGGATGCCGCACCATGCGAGGACACCGAGAGTGGGGAGGCCGGTGAGCAGGGCGAGGAGTGTCCCCGATGCGAATAGGCATCCCGGCAGGTTGCCGTCGTCGTAGTGCTCGGGTGGCGGGACGCCGAGGCGCTTGTAGATGGCTGCGCCGATGATGCCGGCGGCGACGATGGTCAGGCTGGCGAGGGTGGCGAGACCGCCGGCGACGAGGAAGGCGAACTCTTTGGGGGTCATGGCTCGGCCTCAGTGCTGGCACAGCCCGGAGCAGCGTCGCCGCCAGGTGAGCTTCTCGGGTACGCGGATCATGAGGACTGGTCGGTCCTCGTGGGTGTGGATGTCGGGGAGGAGTTCGCAGTCCACGGTTCCGGCGTTCGCGGTGCCCCAGACCTCGATGTTGGCGTCTGGGTTGTGGGAGCGGAGAGCGTTGATGAGTTCTTGGACGGTCATGAGGTTTCCTTTTGTGTTCGATTTTTGAGGGGCGTTGGGGTGCGGCACCGGGCTTCTGTTGCCGGGTTTACCCGTGGGGCGGGTAGCCGGGTGACGTGGCTGGCCCACCAGCCGTTGTGGTCGTCGTCGAGGCCGGCCTCAACCCAGACGCGGGCGTCGGAGGGGAGGTCCGCGAGGATGTGACGGAGTTCTTCGACGGTCACTGCTGGGCCTCCTGGGGGTCGAGGACGTTGGCGATTCGCCGCAGCTCGGCGGCGAGGGCGGGCCGGTTGGCGCGACTGCTGTGGGGTGGGTTGTCGATGTCGAGGCGGAGGATGCGACCGTGACCGGCGATGACGCGGATCGCGATGTGGCGGTCGATGGGGGTGCCGTCTGGCAGGTCTTCGCAGCAGCAGTCGGTGATGTCGGTGCGCATGGTGGTTTCGGGGGCCTTTCGGG
>ERZ773099.502-NODE-502-length-33393-cov-8.980923_pt1 | contig 33393 bp, 51 predicted proteins | sample MGYA00511120_ERZ773099 | MGnify/ENA primary metagenome ERZ773099 (study PRJEB29015, sample SAMEA2738012) | human oral metagenome | biome: human oral; feature: human-associated habitat; material: dental | place: China | collected 2104 ... | reverse complement strand
GTTGCTATAGTGGAACAGATAGCCCCACTGCCCATTTGGATTTCCTCTAGCTGTTTGATCAACATAATAATAACCCGGCTCATCAATTAGGTTTGCGTTATCGACATTAGGCTTCTCATTGAACAATTTAGTAGCACCGTTATTTTGAATTAGCTGATATTGCTGAATAGGCTGGTCATTGGCGTATATATCACCTTTCACATCCAAGGCTCCACGCTCACGGATTTTATTGACCCCAACTCCTGAGCGATCATAAGACAAAACCACGCTCTCTGTTGCAACGTTGACCATGAAGTCAGTACGAGTGAATTTATCCTCTAGTGTGCCAATAACAACCCACGATTGATTAGCTAGATAATTTCCTGCTAGATTGGCCTGCGAATTGGTCAAGTTTGAAATACTTGTCCAGGAGCCAGAAGCTGGGCCTGTATCCACTTGAAAGTTAGTAGTACCAAGTCGAGCAACTTTGAAAGTTAAGGCCATTGAGTTCTTTTGACTTCCTGCCACTACCAAAGGTGCTACTTTGGCATTTCTTGTGACCGTCAATGTGCTAGAGGTTGATCCTGTCCGTGCAATACTAAAACTCAAAGCGGGAGCGAAATACTCAAGCACGGTTACAGATACCTCTTTAGTATCAGACCAGCGCCCACGGCTATCAGATACACTCGCCCTGATTTTGATTGTGCCGTGATAATTCATAATTCCAAGGCTACCGCCGTTCGAGCTTGTAGACTGGTTTTTGCCGATTATTTCGGCATAGTATCCAGTGATGGATGAGCCGTAGACTCCCTGAGCACCGTTGAAAGCTACCTTGATGTTAGAAATAACCTGGATGAACGTGTCAGAGTTTGGGATAAGGTTTTGTGCTGCACCGTTTAGGTCTGACAATGAAATTCCAGTAAAACTAGGCTTGACATTTGCTGGCACGCTTGCCGTAAAGGTCGCTGACTGTGTGCCTGTCTTAGTAGAGCCTGAGTAGGTGTCTACATAGATAGTCCCTGTTCCGCTCGCTGAGTTTGGGATGTCATTGGCAAAATCAAGAGGGATCGTCCAGCTGGTGGATGTGTCTACATTCGTCGCAATCGTTCCACTCTTACCAGCCCAGGCATAGCGCACCGTATGCTTCAAACTTGAGCTCTGACGGTTGATATTGATGGCAACCGCACTGCCAATGACCCCAGCGCTCACGCTTACAGAGCTTGAACGCGGGATAGTAGTCAGACCGAGATTTCCTGATACTGTGATAGTCCCATGCAGTCCGTTATTCGGATTGAACGTACATGAGAAAGGTAGTGTCTTCCGACCGTCTGAGTTGTGCGAGATTGTGGTTGAACCACTAGCGAGAGTAACCTCGCCGTCCCAAACTTCCCAAACTGGATTGCTGGAATGCACATTTTGACCATCCAAAGTTAGAGACACCGTGCTGTCTCCCTGTTTATTGAACGTGTGATAGTACGTATAGCGACTAACTGTTAATTCCCAGTTTACAGTTGAGGTGTTAGCTGAAATGTCTGTTGAAACTTCATCAATATACACATTCAAATATAAGCTGTTACTTGAATTACTAAATCTAGGCATTTTGCTCCTTTCTAACCCACATATCGGATGACATTCATGTCAGGGTTGATATGATACTGTTCTTCTCTAAAACGGCCTATCTGGATAGTCTTAGAGAAAATACCATTTTCAATATGGATAACCCCTTGAGAAATATACATCACTTCAACTCCTGCGCTAAACATTGAAATTCGACCGTTAGGATTGAACATCATGCTAGAGCTACCATCATTCTTACCGATGACAAGGCCCTCATTTGAGGAGCTCATGTAAGTATCGATGAAATTCCAGCGATCAGAGAGCTCTCCCAAGTCTTTGGCGATGTTAGAGACACGCTGACTAGCTGAAATCAAATCTTTCTCAGCTTGCGCCCTCGCTGTCTCGTTTGCGTTGACAAAGTCCTTATAAGCCTTTATCCAGTTGTCAAGCGTATCAGCGCTAGCCTTTGCCTCAAGCTCAGCCTGGATAATACCAGCTTTCTCATTCAAAGCGTTCAGTTGTTCCTGAGTTAGTCCTTGATCAGCTTTTGAATTGATACCATCCATTACATCTTCAACCGATTGAACATAATCTGGGAAATGAGAGCCAATCGATAGCATCGCATTCTCAATAGAAACTCTAGTCCCAGCAGGAAAACCATAATTTGTGCCAAAGCGAATAAACACATTGTCTGTCTTGTAATCTTCAGAGGCACTAGATAAATCAATCATGAACTCAAAATGCTGTCTAGCAGTTGTACCACCTTTAAATTTCAAGCTCTTATATGAGTACCAAGGCGATGCTGAAAAGTGAACATCAGCAGTTTTATCTGAATCAAGAGGAGACAAAAAAGCAATATCAAAGGAAATTCTTACAAAATCTTTCTTAAAGCGCTCTGCATTCTTCCAAAATTCATCCACAATATAAGTACGATAGTCAAACGTTTCTTGACTATCTGTTGCAAATACCCTCGATGCTGAATCTTTAAAATAATTTCTTGTCCCGCCTTTTATCTTCGCCCATCTATCAGTCCACTTATACCTTGTCTTATCTAAGCTGTTGGCCTGTTCATAGTCCGAATAATAACCTTGATAGCGCTGATTTCTATCCTCAAAAGAAAGGTCTGATCCATCCGAATTATCAGAAAATGCAAAGTGGATGACGGTTGATTTCCCATCTTCTCCTTTCTGACCAGCTTCACCATCTGAAACATTCACAAATGATAATTCATCACTTGCAACCTTATCATTATCAACGTAAGCTGATACAAGTAAAGTAGAGGTTTTTTGAACATTTGAACCTCTTACAAGATAATTCATTCCAGTTGTCAGGTTTCCATCAAGTGCCCAACGCCAAGTTACTCCGGCGGTAACAGGCTTACCACCTTTATACAAAGTAGCAGTTACCGTACTTTCGCCATCTCCATTCTTAAAGATGACACCTTTATCAGTGGCTAACTTAATAGTGTAGGGTTTAGATGCTTCAAAAAGTCGCTCAAAGGCTGCTTGGATGCCATCTGATAACTTATTCTCAAGTGCCTTAAAATTAGAAAACGTAGTTTTATTGCTCGCTGGGTTCGTAAAGCTAATTTTCTGCTCAGAGACCCGTGCTTGAATCATAAGAGCCGGACTAAAACCATTGTCATAAATCTTGATTGTGTCACCAATCTCAACGTCAATAAAGCCATCTACTTCATATGTCACCGCAGGATAACAATGTTTTTTTAGCTCATTGTAAGCCAATCGGCGCAATTCTTTTGGATTGTCTGTCTCGTAAGAGAAATCCTTTCGTATCCATTGATCATCGAATGTGTTTGGACTAAAAACAGATGGATACATTTGCATTGAGATGGGGGCATATAGAGATTCATTCCGTTGATAAAATTCAAGGATCCCATCCCTAGTTACAGACCAAGGATCTAACCCTCGAAGCGTTACCACCTCTTCTACTTCTTCGCCTTTTTCATTTTTAACACGCCTTTTACCTGTGGGTCTAATCGCATTAAAAACACCTGTCTTATCAACTTTTCTAGTGATAGAAGTTAGATTTTTGCCATAAGTTAGCTGTATGTCATTTCTGACACGCCCAACGCCTTGGTGGTTATCATCATTCTCTCGATACACATTAATCCTAAATGATTTAATAGAACTATCGGCATTTAATTGTGTATCAAACTCGATTTCTGCATCGAATTTATGAGCTAGACTAAGCAAACGGGCTAGATTAGTATCTTGTCCCTCCCATTCCAAGGTTCGTTTTCTATCCGAGATCTCGTTAATTCCAACGGAAAGATTACTGAAACCAAGCAGCCCCATTTCTTGGCAATACTCAATAAATGACATTGCTCTTTCTGCTTTGTACGGATTGGCTACTTCATTGATCAACTCAAGATTGAGGTTTTCACAATAACACTTGATTGTCTGCTCGTTCTCCTCGACAGTCATCACATTGAATAGGTAAGTGCGCCCGTGGTATCGAAACGAGATCCAAGCGCGCTCGTTCAAATATTGATAAGCTTTAGATAAAGCAGTATCCGATTTGATTGCTTTTTTAAATACAGTGAATTCAAAAGTTGAGGATCCTGTTGACAAATCCCTTGTCCAAGTATCGTCGTAATAATTAAGCGTATTTTGCTTATCATTATCAACAAAAGCAACTTTTTGCAAATTTGCATCATGAATCGTTAATAGCATTATAGCCACCTTTCTTCAAATTCAATCGATACAGTCGGATGTTTTTTGATAAAGCTGGAGAAATACATCTCTAATTTTGAATTACCTGGAGGGATAGAGAGCCATTGAGAACCATCTACAACCTCGCTTGCTTTTGCGATATCATCAATATAGACTGTGTCGTCTTCGCTGTTGATGACAACATTTGAACCAGTCGTAAAACGGTTAGGAATATCTCTTGTCTGTGTAACAAAGTCTTTGCGGTAATAAAGACCATCAAGGTACATGTGAGAAACCATTGGATGATCTCGATATGCCCCTATTGTCACGTGAATTCTAGCGGATTTTTTCCCTTTAATTTCTGGAACAATGAAAGTTGAGTAAGAACCACCATAAAAAACTTGGATTCTGTCATCATTACGTTTCAAGTCAGACCATCCTTTGGCCACACTAAAAGGGTTTCGGTCAGCAGTTGTTGTACCATCAAATCTCCAACGTCCTAAGATACGATAACCACCGTTCCCATCGCTTACAAAAAAGTTGTATTCACAATCAGAACTAAGATTCCGTTTAAAAGTTTCCACTCCATATAAAAACTTACCTGCTGTATCAGATACAGTAATCTTGATGAAACCGTATTGGTTGTTTGCCTCTGCCCAAAAAACTTGTCTCCACCACAAATAGTCATCCAATGATCCTGTTGTTTTAGCGCTATTAGCTGGGATATCCCACGACAAGCTAGTTGCATAGTTGTGTAATTTGGTTTCTCTTCGCAAATCTTTCAATCGAATATGTGAGCGATCCCAGAGATTCACCATCTCAGCTGTTCCGACTACATATTCTGTATTATCGTTTGTAACAGCTTGATTTTTTAATGCTTGAATAAAACCATTTGAGATTTCATTATCTCGATAGTTAAGCAGCATTTCTGATTTTTGGGATGGATCAGTAAAAGCATCTTCGCTATTTCCAATTTCAAAAGAACCTGTGTTATTCACTAGACCGATATAACCGTTATCCGCATTGTGCTTAACTTTAACAATTGGATTCGCTGGAACTGTCCCAGCATTGGCCAAATCAAATACCATTTTATTTCCTGTTACAGTAGCGTTAGCGATGCTATCAAACTTCTTGTAAGCAATGCTGTGAGCCACCCCATCAGGAATGACAAGCTTAAACTCCGAGCGTTGAAACCATCTTGTCAAGTTTTCTGGAGTGATTTCATCAACCGGCAACCCCATATAATACTTGTCCGGTTCATCGCCATAAACAACTTTTACAGGCTCTAGCACGTTCAAAACGCCAGCCAATTCATGTTTAAGGCGCTCAAGAGCCTCCCCATCACGCGCAATCATGTCAAACTTGATGGTATGCTCCTTTTCACCACGTTTCACTTGTTGGATATTAACGCCCAAGGAGGGAGCGTTATCAAATGTAACGCTCCTCTTATTTCCGATAGGGCGGACAATATCCTTGATCTTGATATATTGCGACAAATCAACACCGTTAAAAACCATCGTTTTTGTCATTCAAGAATACCTCTCATTCTATTTTCCCGTCTTAGTTTCTCCGACTGGTATTTGGCGAATCTATCGCCTGTTTTAGCGACTAAAGTACCATCATTGAGGTACATTTCATTTGGTCGTCTAACAGCCATCTCAGCCACATCTAAGGCTTTCTCTAGCAGTTCGCTAGATTTGTCCATGGTGACCTTGATTTTTTCAGCTATTGTCTGTTTACTACTTTGTTTAACAGTCACTTGAGCACCTAGTTTTTTATTCAAACCTAGAGAGATTTCTGGTCTAGTATCAATCATCATGCTTTCTTTTAATCGCAACATTGATCTTTTAACAGCGCCAGCATCCGCCTCAATACCAACAGCGATACCTTGAGGGATAAATCGTCCGACTTCATCACGCATCGCTTTAGACGGCGACTGGATTCTCAGAGCATCTTTGATAGTCTCTTTCACACTTGTTGCTATTGATCTAGCCGTTTCCAAAACGGCTCCAGCACCATTATTCAATCCAGTATTTAAACCAGCCATGGCCATTTCACCTGCATATGTGAAATCTGATGGTAGGTTATTAAACGGCTCTTTGATTTGAGTTGATAATGTTGTCGCTGAATTTGTCGGTTGCGACGCACCATTATCAATACCCTCAGCTAATCCAGTAGTGATAAAACCACCATACTCATTAAATACACGAGATGGGGAATTGATATCCATTTCACTTGTAAAGGATTCTTTTATATCATTAGCCATGTTTTTGGAAGATTCTCCAGCGGTAGAAGCTCCTTGTTCTATCCCTTGACTGACCCCGTTGGGGATTTCTTGCCCCAAACTAGAAAAGTCAGCAGCTGCAATTTCTTCTTGCAAACTCGATACTTGACTTTGTACAATGCCCTTGATCTTGTCTGTGATACCCAAAGCACCCGTATCCATACCAGCAGTTAAGCCATTCATAGCTGACTCACCACCTTGAGTAAAGACTTCGTTCAAAGTTGCTAACTTTTCGTCTGAGGCATTAACAAGTTCTTGAACATACAACCCCCCTTGAGGCCCCATCTGTTGCAATTTGGCCAAAATCCCCTCGTTTACCCCGCGTTCGGCCAATGTATTGAGGTTTGTTGCCCAATTATTGACCGCTTCTTGGTTTTTTTGGAGGTTGGCAATCATTTCATCGACACTAATAGCTGACTTGTACTTGATTTGTTCAAACATGTTTGTTGTGGTTTCAAGCAACTCATTGTATTTAGTACGCATGTCATCAATAGCCTTTTGTTGAGCCTTGGACATATTTTCGTATGCTACAACTTGTCTATTTGACCCACTTTCAGCAGCGGCAGCCATAGCTTCAGATGCTGCCTGTTGAACTTGAGATGTTTTTTCGTACTCAGTTTGCAATTCTGTCTGGGTATTCTTAAGCTCAGTTTCCTTGTCGTTGAGTTCTTGCAGTTTTTCTTTGCGGACACTATCGCTAACATTGGACTCTTCATTCCACTTATTACGTTGTTCTGCAATCTGCTTCAGTTGCTCGCCAATTTCAGCGCGCTTTTGTTCAATATCAAGTAGATTCTTTTGTGATGCCTCCCATGTCGATTCTGCCTCCATCGCTGAGATTCTAGCTTTGATTTGATCACTGTTGTGAGACAAAGAATCAGAGTTCTTATCATAGGCCAGATTTAAACCGCTAACTGAGGCATTCAAAGCATCAATCTTTTTCTTGAGATTTTTCTTGTCTGCTGCAGTTTTATTTGTTTTTTGAGAAAGTTGAACAATTTCATCAGCCAATTTTTGGTAAGATTCTGTATTTCCTTTTACAGATTCAAGATTTTTCTGACGCTCTTTTGCGCTTTGTTTAACAGAATCTGTTAATTGATCCGTACTCTTGACTAACTCCTCTTGTTCAGATTTGAGGCGTTTGGTTTCTTCACTTTCAGCAGTCAGCCATTGCCACAGACCTACCAATGCACCGACGGCAAGACCTACACCAGCAACAATCCAACCAACAGGGCCGGTTAAAGCTGTCAGCGCTGCTTTAAACGCTGTTGTTGCAGCGGTTGCAGCAATAGTAGCAGCGGTTTGCAAACTGATAGCGCCAGTTAAAACACCATAAAGCAAATTAGACGCTGTTAAAGCTCCGTTATTTGCCAGATTTGCGACCATTTGAGCCTTTGTTACTGTTCCACATGTCGCTTGTGCAGCGGTCATTAAATTGATAATTTGAACCGCTCCTGTCGCTGTTGTTTTGAATGTTTGCCACGCGCTTATCAAGTTCTTAGTCGTTGTTACCGCTTGATTAGCGGCACGCATAGCCACCAAAGCAGCAACTAAACTGATAATAACCGGCGTCAAGGATGAAATTACAGAAGTTCCAGCACTCAAAATACTAAACAAGGCCTGAAAAATAGGTGTACTAGCTTTAATGATATTGACAATCACACCAAAAGCAGCATTGATGATTACTTTCAATGCATCGAAGTTCTCAGCAATTGTTTTTCCTGTTGCTGCCTTTGTTAAATCATCAAGAGCCTTGATTGTATTTGCGACACCTTTTACAATTGCATTTTTTAAGTTTCCGAAAGAGGTCTGAATTCCTTTACTATTAGATTTCGCAAGCTCGGCGAAACCACCAACACCACCATTTAACTCAATCAATTTTGAGGCGAACTGATCAAACGTAAGTTCTCCCTGTTTTAATGCAGAATAGAAATCATTCTGAGCGGATTGACCAGCGAAACCGAATGATTCAGCAGTCTTTTGCAAAGCATAGGGCATGGTTTCTTGCAATGTTTTCCATGATTGCATATCAACCTTGCCTGCCGATAACATTTGGCTAAACTGTTGTAAGCCACGACTTGCATCCGCACTAGAAGATCCAGAAGCAAGAAACGCGTTATTAAGAGCAAGAGTTAGATCTGTTGATTTGTTGATATCTCCAGTAATAGATGTCAAGCGTTGAGCTGTGCCTACCACTTCATTTAAAGTCGTAGGCAAACCCTCAATACCTGCCGCTAGTTTCTTAGTTGAGCGCGTGACATCTTCTGTACTATGCCCCATCGCTTGCATCACTCTTGGATAACTTTCAAGGGTATCAAAACGTTGAATCGCTCCGCCCAAGGAATCTGTTAAAATATCTACCGCTTTAGATGCCAGTTTAAAGGCAGCACCACCAAGAGCGAACTTCTTTAGAGAATCGCTCCCTCTGTCCCCTTTCTGTGCCATTTTATCTAACTCATCGTTTAGAACCTTGACCTTATTTCCATCAACATCAACAACGATGGTCACTTTTCCATCAGCCATTATCTTCTCCCTCCTTCCCTAAACTATATTTAGCTTGTAATTTGCGCATTTTATTCTTATCCCCACCATATTCTGGTTTCCAGGCACGAATTTCTATAATCTGTTGCATGATTGTACTGTCCGGCAAAGCGTTCAAAAGCGCCTTAAATTCTGTCCATGTCAACTTATTTTGAACTTTCAAAAGATTGATGCCATAAGCTTGCAAAAAACTAGCGTAAATGTATTCTGCATCTTGTTCAAAATCAATCAATTTTTCTTGTTCTTCTTCGTTTTTTGCTGTTGGCATGGGATTACCTAGCAAATCATACTGAACAGTTTCTTTTTCGATTTCTAAAAAATGTTCTTTTATGTAAATCCAACAGTCTACAACCTCTTTGATGTCGTATAATTCTTGGCCAGTTAGCAAATGGACAATCAACTGTGCTTGTTCTAGGGGTGTCATTTCCTCCTCGTTCAAGATTTCAAAGACATCAAGGACTTTATTAAAGGACAAGTCTATGTCATACTCTTTATCATCAATAGAGAAACTTGTGATTAAAGCATCATTTAATTTCATAGACATATTTTTTACCTAGCTATTTCTTTTTATTCTTTTTGTGTTTCTTGTTGTTCTTGATTGGAGTGACTTTACCCTTGTTCAAATAGTGACTAGCACGCTCTTTCACTACTGTTTTATGTTGCTCAGCAAATTCTTCTAACTTGTCATGCAACATGATTGAGGCTTGTTCTAGGGCGTTATTCAGGGCGTTATAGTCTGGATATACAGAATAAAGCTTGTCAAAAGTACCATCCCCAAAAACAAGATCATATTGAATTTCAAGCTGTTTCTTCTCTAGTTCAATAGCGCCAGCTACTACTTCTTTAGTCACTCCATCACGCTCAATTTTGTTATCAATATTTGCAGTTACCACATCCAATTCATACTGGACAAGGCGACGTTGGAGTTCTTCTTCCATGTCATAAAAGCGCATCAAACTCTCTTGACTTGTATCAAACCATAGCTCTACCTCGCCGATTTTAACTGGAAATCCTGTACGTTTTAGTTCAATTTGAATATCTGTCATGTCTCTACTCCTTTTTCTTGTTAAAAAAGGGCAAGGCTTAAATGCCCGCCCTTATCAAAAGCTATTAACCAATGCCAGTTTCTTTTGGAGTTGAATTGTAAGAAAGCTTACATCCAAACGCTTCATAGTCAGAGGCAGCGCCAGATCCAGCTTTGATTTCTGTCGCCGTTGCAACTCCTACCCATTGCTTTTTGTTGTCGGAAGATACGACTTTGTGCCATAGCTTACGATCATCCCCTGTTTTGTACTTCATGCCAGCAATAAGGGCTTGAGCCTTATCGTCTGGGTCATAAGTTCCTTCGAATGTGTAAGCACCTTTAACGCTGATTACTGTTGTTTCTTCAACCCCATCCCCGTCGTAGTATGCTTGGTCATCTGTTTTCTCGTCTGTATCATCTGATACGTCTGAGATCCATTTAGCAAGTTCCAACCATGTTTCACTTGTTGATGGTTCAGTTCCTCCATTGTATGGAGCTACAAAATGGCCACGTAGGGCGTTTTTTTGTCTTGTCATTGTTTTTTCCTCTCTATTACGATTTTTGCCACAATTTCGATTGCGTAATAATAATAGCCTTGGTCATCCTTACCTTTCATAGCAGGACGACTGACATCCATTCCCATATATTCATAGGAATTATCATCGCTTGGTAAAACCAAGTCTATCTTTGATAGTTCTGAGGTGACTAACCAGATCGTGTCATTGGCTACTGAGTTCTTTTTTGCCTTTACAGCAATTTCAAACGGCAAAGAAACTTCTTGTGTGCCATCCATATACTCTCTGTCAACTTTTCCGCCTGGTATCTGATTGATAACCAGGTCATCTTTGTCATCCTCAAAATAATCAAAGCGTGGTTCAACTGGTAAATTTAAAGTCTTGATATGCTTTAAAAGTACATTTTGAAAGTCATTCTCTCGCATCAAAGCCCCATTCCTTTCACAAAAGCTCTAGCCCATTCTTCAGCATGTTTACTAGTAGCAACTTGATCCCATCGTTTTCCTGTACCCGGAGTAGTATATCTCCTAAAGGTGACAATGCCGTTTGAACCGTAAAATTGTGCCCTAGCGTAAACTGTGCCATAAACAACAGCATCACCTTGTCCAACGATTCGGCCAGAAGCTCTCAACTCTCCACCCCTCAAGGGGATATATTGCTCATTGTCTAGCAAGATTTTGCTAGCAACTGCAATCTTTCCTCTTATCATGGATTCGCTCGAAAGTTTCTGTTTAGCTTTCTGCAAGTTAACTTTAATGGCAATACTCATTAGATCACCTCAATTTCTTGACTGAATATCTCACCATCATAATAGTTAGTTTGAAATCCATTAATTGTGTAATCTCCTATCCCATCGTTAACTTTTGCACCCATCCAACTGTTATCAACTGTCACAAAAGATAGCGAGGGATAGAGGTATATAACCCCTTGTTTTTGTCTTGATTTTGAATTTCCTGTGCCAGATTTTGAATTACGATTGCCAGATACCCCCACTGATCTATCAAAACGTACATTTTTAATAGTCAACGGCTCTGAATATACTTCATCCCCATAATCGTTTTTATCAGCTACTTTTTTTATGGTTAGGACATCCTTTAACAAACGCTTGTCAATCCCTTTTAATAACCGCTTATCGATCATAGGCAACTCCAACAACTAGGCTAAAGCCGGCTTGTCTCAAAGCATTTTCAGCATCCGTAGACAAATTAAATCGCTGACCTACTGATGTGCTTTGTGAGGCACTATAAGAGATTGATGTACGTCCGATAGAGACACTACTAGCTAGTTGTTTATCATCAGCTGACATAATGCCAGATGAATCGAGATAGGCGATTTGAAAAGCCATAGCAAGCTTAACAGCATTTTTCCGATAGGCAATTTCTTTTTCAAAGTCAATGCCTTTCTGATAAAAACCGTTAGTGTATAGGTCAATCGCTATCTTTGCCCTGTTTGCCAATTTTTCAAAGTTTGCAACTTCATCAAAACCTAGTTTAGTAAACTCATCTTGTGTTAAATAAGTCATGCGTAACCTCCCTTAAAAATAAAGGGTGTTGCCACCCCTTATTTAATCTTCAACAGTCGCCTGAGATGCGCCATCTGCTGATGGGGCATCTAGTTCCGGTTCTAGCGTTCCATTTTTGTCAACAAGTTCTAAAACATTTTCCACATCTGGAAAAGCATTTTTTAGTTTCTTGTTGACTTCTTTGGCGTAATCTTCTTCAAGTTCAATAATGTCATCAACGATCACATCTTTGTTGAGCTGTTCAAAGAAAAGATTTTTGGTTGCTTTGTAAAGTGCCATGTTCTACCTCCTACACAATTGTTCCTGTGACTTTGTAAATTGCTTTCTTGTTGTCATCAAGAGTGTAAGTACCACCCTTAGCAGCTGCTTGCAATTTCACACCGTCAAAGTTTTCAGCTTCGATAACACGGGCTGTTGAGATACCAACAAATGGAATGACAATACCGTTTGGTGAGAAGATAGCAATAACTCCTGTCTCAAAGTATTGTGCTGGCGTTTCGTCCAAGGTAAAGCCCTTGTATTTTGGTAGCCCATTCTCATCAAGGGAGATGGTCGCCCCTTTAGCGCTAGTAACTGAGGCCATATCAACAATGGCGTTGTAAAGTTCTGAACGCAAGTAAACAGTAACTGGCGCTGTAACTTCGTTGTTTGTGTAATAAGCTGACAACTTATTAAACAAAGCTTTTACTTTGTCATCTGTAAAATCAGCAAGAGCTTCAGATTTAGCAGCGCTTTCTGACAAGTATTTGCCAACTCGCTTGTTAATTGTTCGAGTTTGTGCCTCTGATTGCAACTTAAAGCGGTCAGCAACAGCAGCATTAAGATCATTGTTTACTGTGTAACGGTCAAGTCCCTCATGAATTGTTAGGGTATAGTCATAGTTGACATCTGTATTGTCATACTTAACTTCTGTCAAATCACCAAAGCGTGACTGAGCGCCTGTATTATCGCCAAAGTCACCATCGTTTGCGCCTGTCTTGTACTCTCCAATTACGACTGGTGTGTTGTTTGTTTTAACTGAGAAAGCCTTAGAGTTTTCTTGTACCCCATCCAAAATCTGAATAGGTGCTAGAGCGTTTGAGAATGCTGCCCGCACTCCAAAAACTGTCTCAAGAATGCCCGCATATTGTTTCTCATAGCGGCGCACTGCGTTGTTTTGATTACTTGGCATTTGTAATCTCCTTTCTGTTATTTGCCATACCCGTCAATAATCGCTTGGAATGGGTCGACTTCACCTGCTCCCTCACCCGCTGGATTACCTTGAGGTAAAATATTTGGGCTAGGCTTACTTTCTTCACTTTTGAATAGATATGGATCGCTTTCTTTTAAACCGTTGATTACTTCATCAATCTGAGGTTTCCCGTTGTCGTCTAACTGGATAGCATCAACATCAATGAATTTCATCAACTTGTCTGGATTGAAAGCATTTGTATCTTTCAAAGCTAGATTGATAGCACTAACCTTTTTAGTTTGCGCAAGTTCAGCGGCAGCTTCGTTTTTATACTTGTCATATTCGGCTTGTAATTCATCAATCGCCTCTTTCTGTTTAGCGCTGATACCTTCAAGCGATTTCAAGTGTTCAACTTGCTCCTCTGCCTTTTGCAACTGTGTTTTGAGACTATCTCGCTCTTGTGTGATAGTTTCTAAGGCTGATTTGTCCTCATTCAGCTCTTTTCCTCGCAAAGCAAAGACTGACTTAGCCTGTTCTTCTGTCAACCCAAGATTGAGTAGTTCTTCAGTTGTAAATGCCATTTGTACCCTCCTAGTTCTTTTTTAGGTGGATAACTCCCACCTCAAGCAAAATATTATTTACTCTCTCAATATACCTTTGATGGATAGGGATTTTTTACGGTTTTAAACACAAAAAAAGGACTTGTGAAACACAAATCCTTTATGAAACATACAATTTCTCTCGTCTGTAATCTCTTGTTAAGAAATCATGCTGATTTATCAAGTTACGGATCTTAGTTTGATACCCTCTAACTTTCAAACGCTCAGCTTGTATCATCTTGTCATCTTGCAAGGTATGAGCGTAATGCAACCGCTCTTTATGTGTCTTGATAAGTCTCTCAAGCCCTCTTTGACTAGCTTCAATACGGGCATTTTCTTCAGCCTGTTCTGGTGTCAAGTTCTTCAGATAGTCTGGTAAATTCGGTAACTCATGAACTCCAACAATAAACGGTGTCAGATAATGACCGCAATGGATTCCTAAACATCCTGCTGCCGTTCCGTAACCATAATCTAACAAAGAATAGATAGTTATGCCATCTATCTCCCTGCTAGCTCCTTTAGTAACTATCTGCCCCTGTAATGGACTGCAAGCAGGCCTAGCCATTGCTTTTTTGGAATAGTAAAAAGTGTCTATTCCTAACTCTTCAGCTGGTCTAGTACGCATTTCGTTGTAAACTTTGTATGTTGTACTCTTGATAATAGCCCTCGCATAGCTATCAGCTCTCCAATTCCTCCCACCTTTATCGACAAATCCCGTGAAAGCGTTCTTGTGCCATTTCATGATGGTATCATGCAATGCTCTATCACTTGTTTTAGTTCCTGCCACTACTTGAGCGACTGTTTCCTCAACGATCGCCTTATAGGCCACTTGTAAACTCTTTGGCAAGGTTGTATTGATAAGGTTTAAATCACTAACTGCTTGCCTCGAATAAGCCTCCAAACTGTCTGTTACGGCATTTGAAATCTGTCTAGTAGGATTTCTATTCAAATCTTCCTCAAGTTGTTGTCTAGTGTCTGTATAGACTTTTAGCCCCTCATTCTCAATCACATCACGCAACAATCTTTCAGCAATTCCTGTACGCTCTAAAATAAGCCTTAGATTCTGTTCGTTGAGCATGTGCATATCATTTAGTTTCTCTAACTGCCAGATATAAGGATTTCTTATCAAATCAACAGAACCACGCTCTTTTAAACGTTTTATCATACGGTCAAAGAGATCAATCTGTAATTTTTCGTAAATATCACCCACTCCTTGCATTTGCAAAGGAAATTGTTGGTCGTTAAACGTGAGCTGTTTTCTCTTTTTTTTCATTCAAAAGCCCTCTCTTGAAAGAAAACTGGCCAATTGACCAGTTTATTCTTCTAATTCGTATTCTAGTTCAGAAATATCCTTGATTAGTTTTTTAATAACTGAGGAGGCATCTAGTCTCCCGCTCCCTCTAATTATTAAACCTAGTTTTATTGTTGGCGTATTTTCAATGCTTGCCGAGTAGTCAACACTAGTAACTCCGAATTTAATTTTTGTCACGGTTTTCTCCTTTTTTACAAACTTAATAAACGAACAACATCATCCGGTTTGTGTCCATCCCACTCTGGAGCGGTTTCCAGTTCCTGAACTTCAGCAAAATACCCCCAATTCTCCATGTGATAATGATAGCTATATTGTCCATATGGTGTATCAATTCCAACAATGAAATAATTTTCATACATTGTCCCATCTTTGTGCTTCTTAGATTTCCATGCTTTATCAAGATGGTTTTTTAAAATAACGGCAAACAATATCATTCGATGATGATACAATTCGTTGAATGTATGAGAACCGTCACTTATCATACCTTTTGTCACACCTAGCTGATTATCGATTATCAGCTGCGCTTCTTGCAAATCAACTTCTTCAATAGGATCAATTTCCATCTTATTCCTCCTTTGTTCGCTCATGGTTAAGCCTCACTAACTACCTCGTAGGTTTCAGTAAAAATGTCGGGCTTGCATGGATAAAATTCACCTTGAACTCCTTTGATAATATAATCACCCTTTTGAGCCACCATATCACCCTCTAGTGTTGGTATCACAATACTTAAATCAGAGCATAAAGTATTCTCTCCAATAAACTCTCTGATTTCTTCATAGTTTGACCCAATAAACCTAATTGCCTCAATTACAACTGGTTTTTTCTTATACTTTGTCATATTCTTCCTCCTCATTTTGGTTGTGCATGCCATAAATAGCAAGTTCAGCATCGTTCATAGGTGGTAACTCACTATTGATAGCATTGAGTTCTTTTTCTGCCTCAACATCAGAAAGATTCAAAGTTTTTCCAATCGCTCGTTTTTTTGTTGAAAAGCCTGCTGCTACCATTTTAGCCCAATAATCAAGCTCGACATGACGGTCAGTAAAAACCCCATCATCAAGATTTACAGAAATGTCTTTCAGTTCTGGGATTTCTCCATTATACAACCCCACCGCTTTGCCCAGCTCACACATAGAAACACAAAGCTCTCTGATAGCTTGCTCGACAAGTGACACAATGCTGTTACGCATCTGATAAGTGTCTGAGTTCTCGCTTACAATCTCTGTTGCTGTTTTCATTCCTTGTCCATCAAAGGTAAACATGCCGCTTGATACACCAATCTGCATTTCAAAGAGTTTCAATCCCTCAGAAATAGCAAGGATATAATCATCTGCTCGAATTGGTGATGTAAGATCTGTAATACCTCCAGCATCCATGCTAGATCCGCCAATCTGCATATAAACATTCTGCTCAACATCAAAACGTGGTTTAAAATCTATTGTACCGTCTGGCCGTTGATGTTGTCTTTGTGTCAAATGCTCCGGCACAATCACGCGCCTTTGCCCCATTTTGACTTCCCACATGAATTCGTCATAAGAGCGATTGATAAAATCAATAGTCGTCTTTGCGTTATCAAAGATGGACAAACCTAGAGGACTATTAATATCTTTATTATTCATTCCTGGAGTTTTTAGATAAGTGAATAGCGGTCTTGATAGGTTTTCAAAGACTGTTACGGGTTCTAAATCCTTGTACTTATCTAGTTCACTCAAGTTCACACGTTGACCAAGCACATCATTCACATCTGACCTGTATAGCTCATTTGTAATGCGATAATACTTCTTATCGTTTGTACTACCTGTTTCTTGCCCATCTGCTGTCACCCATTCGTGAAACTCAACAAGCGTATAATAAACGTTCTTACGCCCCTCAGATTTGATAGTCTTAGTAAGTATTGCAGCACTAGAAACGTCTTGTGTGTTGCTTTCTAATGGAAAGAATACAGGAGCTTGAATAAATGCCACTCTAACCTTATCTCCGTCAATGTAAGGGCGCATAGCCAGCCCACCAAGCGCCAAACAGCTTTCTAGATACCGCTCAAAATTCTTATTGAAACGATCATTTGTTAGCATTTCATCCAAAAATTTCTGTAAAATTTCATTTTTAGTTGTAATAGTTGCTTGTTCATTGTAAACCAAGCTAGCAATCTTCTTCGATGCTGTTCTTGCAATTGGCAAGTGATTCATTGGGCGGGATTGGATATCTCCATCTGTGTTCTTGTACTGAACATCATCCCATTTTGATTGATAGTAGACTAGGTTTCTCTTAATCCGGTCATACTCCTCTTGAGTTACTGCAATTTTTGGATGTTCCAAAATACTATTAAGGTTTGATGTCTGCATATTATACCTCCCTCGACTAAAAAAGTCTTTTACTTTTTGAAATAGGCTCATGATTGCCCTCCTCTATACGTTACCAACACGCAAACCGAGCAATTTAGCATTGTCTAACACAAAATACTGTGTTGTGTCGCATGTGTGGTCATCTTCTTTAATAACGCTAGGATTGTCAGATTTAATAGTCTTTTCATCCCAACGATACATCTTGTGTTCTTCAATAAATATCTTGTTATTCTCTGTATTGAGATAGTAAAAGCGACCTTGAGCAAGCAAAGATTGAAAACTGTCAATCATAGTCACTTTTCTAAGCTTAGCAACCGGATGCCATTTCAATCCAAAGTCAAGAAACATCTGGTTTCTTAACGCTCCCTCGGCACTGTCAATCGTGTACTGTAAGGCTTGTACTCTGTACTTCTCGATAACTGATCGCATATAAGTATATATCTCCTTAGATAGCTGACTAGGTGCTTTCTTGACCACTTGGCCAGCTGGTGAATAATACCAGGTATCAAGTAAGATTACTTTTCCTCTGGCCGTTATCCCAAAAGCACAACAAGCGGTTGCTGATTGCTGATGTCCGCCGTCAAGCGCAAAAGATATACCTATCAATCTATCATCGCTAGGCAAAACATCAATAGCATGAAACATACTCATGTTATACACGTTGTTACCTAGTCCGACTGCTTCGCCTAGATATAGATACCTGTAATAGTCATAGTCATTCTCCTTGATGCGCTCTATATCCTCTAGCATTTGTTCAGTAACAAAACCTAATTCATCATCAAGATAAGTGCTTGAATGAGCTAGATAATTCTTATTCGTCTTGATGTTTTCAAACCATTCATTAATCCAGCTATACGGATTTCTAGGTGGGTTGTAACTCCAAAAGAATTGTACAAACTTGGCGCGTGGGTGTTTCTGTCGCATAAAGGTCACGTTTGACTGGTCAAAATCTTCTTGATTACTAAATTCAGCAGCCTCCTCATACCAAACCGCTATGATATTCCCAATATCATTTGATTTGAGCTTTTGAAAGTCATCTTGGCCGTAAAAGTAAAATGTTGAACCTGTCTTTTTGTGTATGATTTGAAAGGGACTTACTGTTTTTTTGAACTTGTTACCCATACCAAATAAGTTTAAAGCCCAAAAAACCTTATTAAAAACACTATCTCGTATTGTATTGGCTACCTTACGAATAACAACTATATTTGCTGTTTCTCCAACTCTGATATACCTCAGCATCATATAAACTAGCTTCAGCACGATAACTGACGATTTAAAAGAGTTACGGCCACCTCTTAGCACATTGTAAGGCAAGCTAGATGTCCATACAGATTTAAAATGAGGGTTGATATTCTTCTGAACATTAAAGGTCATCTGTTGCCCCCCTCACATCGTCAGCCCACGCATCCACAATCTCAATTGTTTCATTTGAGCCTTTCTCGGCTTCAGCACGCTCTCTATTTTCATGTTTGAGCGCTTTGATACGTTCTTTCTGCTCCTGTATATCGTATTTATCTTTAGTATTGGTCAGCTTGATTATGTTCTCAGTCGCTTTTTGATTGCCTTTTACAGCTTGTTGAAAGGTTGCAAAGGCTAGCAAAGCCTCATTGTTACCAGCCATGCCCATTTCTTCAAGTTGTTTCTTGATTTTACTATCCGTCACATCCAAAGATAAGAGGGTTTCAAATGCTTTTTTTAGATCAGCTTTTTTTCTTCTTGCTATGCCAGATGCTTTACCTCCTTTTCTTTGGAGTTCTTTCTGTTCCTCCAAACTTCGTTTGTTCATAGGAGTTAAATTTTTAGTTCCATCTCTAGGCAATTTCCACCCTCCTTTCAAACAAAAAAATCACAAGTATTTTATACTTATGATTTCATTGTATATGTTGAAAAAGGGGATGTTTTACGCTATTCCTAATAACTTTTCGATTTTGTTTAGCAAGTCTCTATATTTTGCATTGTCATTTTCGTTATTAACAAGATATTCGTTTGCAACGATGTTTAACGACTGATATAATCCACCCATAATTCCAGATTGTTCATCAGTCAGCTCATTCTGCTTAGAGTATTTATCATAATACATCTTGCAGTTTTCGTATATACGTTCATTTAATTTATTATAAAGATCAATCATTTTCTATTCCTCCTATCTATTATCTTATTTATATTCCCTTTAAAGGCTCTTATCTCTGCTTCCCAGTGATTTATATATTCTGTGTCTCTGCCGGTTTCCTTAGCCATCTTTATTTTATCATAATGTTTATTGATTTGCTTTTGATAACTAGCAATAGCTTTACGCTTGTTTTTAGGTACACCAGACAAGTTTAATTTTGCTCCTCTACCACCCATACTTTAGCCTCTTTTCTTTTACTCGTATGAGTAAGTGTACCCGTATTTCTTAGCGTTTTTCTTGAGCCATAGGTCAGCTCCTTTATTGTAATCTTTTGTAGTAAAACGTGACTTGCTCACAGCTTTATCAAAGGCTTTAGCATCAAAGTTAGCCCCTTTTGTAATTCGATACGCTTTAGAGCTATTCGTTGCAACTAGTGTATTCATACCTTTTAATGCTGCAAAGCTATGTAAATCTGTACTTGAGAAATTGCTACCATTCGGATGGTTATGTATTGCTGTAAATCCACCAGAGATAGGCAAAATTTGTACGCTGTTTTTCCCACCGTGTACATAATTATGAGCAAAACCTTGAGAGTCAACTGCTGTACTGTATTCTGTTCTAGAGCCACCGTGTTTTTTAATAAATGTCTGGATAGTTCCCTCAACACTTGAAAAGCGCCCTTGATTGTTTAAAGATGCTGGATGTATTGCTTTTGAGCTCCCACTATCTCTTGCACTACCAGCACCTATAAAACCCGGATACTTACCGTCTTTCCCTTTCCCAGAATTTGCACCACGTCCACCGCCTAGAGTGAAATTGATTTTATTTACTTTTTCCATCAAAGATAGGTCATTTTCTGCCTCCTCGATAGATTGGTATTGTTTGCTTGTTTCTGTTTCTTTATTGTAAAGCTCAAGATCTTCAAATAAAATCTCTTTACCTAAATCAATACTTGAAACATGTTTAAAAATATCTTTTAGTTTAGTTAGTTTTTGTGCCACTTTCTTTCATCCTTTCCGTTGTTGCATTTTCAAAATATACAACCTCTATATCTTTATAATCGTATTCCACTTTTCCGCCATATACTACAATTCTTTTTGGAGTCAACCGTTTTATCATCTCGGTTACTCCATTCTTCCATATCTCAAACTGCTCTTTGTTTTGCTTAACGCCTATTGTACTGATTGCTAGCGTTGCACCTTGAGGCAAACCATCAAAACAAAAAGCAAAACTATCCTCTGTTGACCAAGATACTGTGGGGATAACTGTCATCCCGTAATCTTGCATAATTTGACCAATTAAGCGTGACCTGTAAATATTCCATACCTGCATAGCGATAGGCATATCAAGATATAAGCTAAAATCTGGAGTTAACGCACAATCAAATTCAAGCAACTTCTCAATATAAAAATTTGGTCTTTGCCATATTCTTTCAAACTGATAATCATCAAGGAAAAAATGCACGCATGATCTATAATCCGGTTTGTTTAAAACATAATTAAAGCCTTGAAAATCTTTAGGTATATAATCTACTCCCTCAAGTATAGGCATGTTATAAAGCCCCTCTACTCTACTTTCATCATAATGAAAAAGATTGTACTGATTTATAGTTGTGTCTCTGTGAAAATCCTCTGCATCTTCTTCCTCAATGTCAGATGACTCTTGTTCTTGATCTGTACCAAAGTCTAAACCTGTTACGGATAAGTCAAACCCGAATTGGCTCATATCTATTGTTTCAAACTCACCTAGTTCTACATTCAAAAGCTCAGCATCCCATGTTGAATACTCCGCTACTCGATTATCTGCTAGTCTGTAAGCTTTTATCTTCTCGTCTGTGAGGTTTACAGCGTGAGCGATAGGTATTGTATCAATCCCAAGGGAAATAGCAGCCTTGAGCCTAGTATGACCTGTAATGATGACATTATTATCATCTACTAGAATAGGCTGTTGAAAGCCAAAAGCTTTTATGGATGCAGCAACTTTCTCCGTCGCCTCTCCGTCATTATGCCTAGCATTTTTGTGATATGGTTTAACGGATTTTATATCTACATACTCGATTTGTAAGTTATCCATATCTCTCCTTTCAAAAAAGCTTACATATCTTGATTATAGATATATAAGCTTTGGTTTTTTTACGGTTCTTTATCTAAAATTGCGTTTTCAAGTAATTCTGTGTAAGTCGAACGAAAATAGTCATTAAACCACGCGTTGAGCAATACATATGCTTGAGTTGGACTATAAAATAGTATTTTTTGACAAGCTCCAATGACATTCATATTCTCGTAAACATAAACCTCTTTTATTGCCCGCAAATATTTAGGATCAGACCCATCTATAAAATCTTCAGTTGATTTTTTTAAATTGGTTAAAAACTTAGCTTCAAGCCTATCATTTTTGATATGAGAAACTATAATCTTTTGCTCCAAGATTGTTTTTTGAGGATTTTTCTTATCCCTCAAAAAATACCACTTTAGCCAATTGATTTCCCTGCGATGGATAACTGACAAGCGCTCTATTTTTTTCTTCGTCATCCATTTCAATCCTCCTCTTTATCTATCTACTGCGAAATTGTACATCAACAAGTAATCATCTAAAATCTTATGACATTTTGTGATGAAAGATTTTAGATCAATATCTGCATTGAAAAGTTGAATCAATATCAATTGACTAGCTAAATGTTTTTCAAGATGATTGAGTGCCATTTGATCTAATTCAGCATTCACTTTATCAATGTCTATTTCTTCTTTCTCTACAGGCTTGATTGGTGCAACCCATCTAAAATCTGAATCTAATATATCAGATTCTTGATATTCAATCTTTTGAGTCTTACAATCATAAATCTCTTTTGAAATTTCAGGACTATTTTTCTCTTTGTCAATAACTAAGAAAATCACGTTGATAGATGTGTCTTCAAATCCATTTTGAATCACGTTCAATTCAACAAGGTTATTCCTTACCAACTCTCTCATCTTCTTTTCAGATTGACGGTATGCAATGCCAGGAAACATGATATAGAATCCGTATCGTTTCGTGTAAGTCAGTGACTTCAACAGAAAAATATCATCAACAACACCCGATTTTTTCCACGGATACAAATCTTTAATGGCCCGTTGATCTTCTTTTGGTAGATCTTTCAATTTCATAGAGTAAGGCGGATTCATTGCAATTGCATCAACTTGTATATCTGATTGATAAGTGAAAAAACTCTGATTATTCACGATTGCATGAGGGAAATTCGTTTTCAATGCTTCACAACTTTCTTGTTGAATTTCTACCGCATGAAAATCGGTCATACTGATAAATTGTTCTAGTTGTCCTGAACCTGCAGCTCCATCGAAGACAGATATATTTTCACCGCAATATTGCTTTATTTTTTGAGCTAAGTATTCGCGCAAAGGCTTACCAGTCACATACTCAGCAAATTTATTGGCTTTTTCGCGGTTATTATGTTCCACGAATGTCATAGCATCACCTCATCCCCAACTTTCACATTCTCAATAATATCCAATACTTTCAAAAGTTTATCTACTGAATTTTGAGTGATAGAAATATGATGTTCTCCTAAATTGTAAGGTGTTCTTAAAAACAAGATATTAGGGCCTAGACAGATGCGACTAATATCATCTATATTGATAAGCTCATCTTCAGTATGTCCTCTATAACAAGATTGTATTTTAACAAATTTTGTCATCTATTCCACCTCCTCTATATCAAACTCTAATCTATAATGCCCTTTTTCCTCACTTAAGCCACCATAAACAAAGGATAACTTTTTGATAACCTTATGATTATCATCTGTCCAAATACCTGCATCAGTCATGCCATCAATGATAGCCTTGACTGTTGGATACAAGTTAGGCGGATCTAATTTAGATTTAGTAGGGCTGTAAATTGTAACTGTAACCTCACAAGGGTTAGAGGGGCTAAAAGCAGCCCTCCCTTTATCCTTGTTCATCGATGTATGCCAATAAGCAAAAGCTCTGATGCGCTTAGTAACTTTAGCTTTATCTGTTTGGTGTTGCCTGTCGTTACTATTGATAACCATATTTAGAGATTTTAACTTAGTATTTCGAGGCAAAGAAAACTCAAATTTCATTTTGATTACCTTAAAACTCAATGTTTTCAATTTCTGCACGCTGTTCAAGGATCTTGAGATATGCACACATTGTATAATGTTGAGTTTCAAGTAACTCAATAGGACATTTTAGTTTAAAATCAAGCGTTCCTACGTAATAGTTACTAATCATCAAACTTAACTTGTTAGCGCGCTCTTTTAATTGTTTGTACTCATCGATCATCCGTTGTTTGTAATCACTCATTTTAATTTCCTCTTTTCTTCAAATAGCCTGGGACATCATCGCCTACATTGATGCTCTCATATTGCTCTTTAGTAACAAGAAACTTGCCATAAGCTCCAATTGTGACTGTATAATGCCCATCGACAACAGCTTTTTCTGTTACCGTTCCGATAAGTTCTCCACCAGCATTATCAACTTGATAAATAATGACTGGTTTTCTGTTTTTCAATTCTTCTACTTGCTGTTCCAGTTTGGCCACCTGTGGTTTATAGTGATTTTTAGAGATTATCAAACCTAGATTTAGCATTGATAGCGACAATGATGCAAGTGCAAAAAATAGACCAACTCGATTTTTATTTTTCATGTCATGTCTCCAAAATCTTTATTACTGTATAAATCAAAGCAATGGCATAAACATCAAAGAAAAACCAAACCACCTTGTCCGCTTTTCCTTTTTTGTAGGTTTTGTGCCCAGCAACGAAAATCAGAATAGCAAGGAGTAAGCAAGCGCTGATAACCATCAATTTCAGAAACAAGATCATCTAATTACCGCCTAACTCTTCAACCACTTTACTTACAGCTGCTAAAATCTGTTCTTTTACTTTGGTGTCCTTGATGTCATCAATTCCCTCAACTTTCCCAGTTTCTACATTGACAGCGATTGATCCAACAAAAGAGCCATCTTCCTCATCAGATTCACTAAGCACTTCTTTAACACTCTTGCCATCCAGGATGTCCAACAAATCATGGCTAACACTATGCATAGTTTTAGCTGGTTTGAATCCATCACTATCTTCTGTCAAAAGATAATAGAGCATTGCCTTTTTACCAGCATCATGTAATGCCTCAGCGAACTCTTTCAAGTTCTCTACGATAGTTTCAGCTGATACCGTGTTTTTAGTTTCTTTAGTCATTGTTTTTTTCCTCTCTTATGCTAATACTGTGATATGTTTTTGGTCTGCTAGTTGCTCTTTTAGATAGGCTGCAACATTTCCTACTGCATCGGCTACCCAACGCTTGCCATCTGCCTCAAATAAAGCCATATTGGCTTGTTTATCAATCCTAAAGACAAATAGGCTTGCTGGTTGCTCAACTTCTCCAAAAGTGCGATATGGGCGCAATGTGACTGGATTAGGCGCTTTGCCTTTAGCAAGACTTGCCACCCCTGTTTTAACTGTTGCTACTTGAGATACTCCATTATCTTCAATTTCAGCCCCATTCTCAATTTTCAATGCGCTAGCAAATTCTAGCAATGTACCACGATCATTATCATCAATAAAGTTTGATTGCAACATGATGTTGAATTGTTCCGATGATAGGAAGCGGCCAAAAGATAGCTCTGGAATGCGTGCCTTAACATCAACAAGCAATGTGCGACGTTCTAACTCATCATTTTCAGACCAAACGCACACCTCATCGTTTTTCTCAACTGCTACAATCAAGCGTTGTTTTTTCAAATCGTTTAGATCTGTTTTGAGATAGTCAACAAGGCTTGTCAAGGTTGATAGCTCCAAAGTTTTAGGATAGCGTTTAGGATCAAGTTCTTTGAGGTTGAATTTGTTAGCATCATAATACTCTGTGCCATCTGCAGCTGTTAAAATTTCTAATCCACGCCCTTTTAGTTCTACTGCGTATTCCAATGCTGCTTTAAGATTTTCTGTTGTCATATTAGTTACCTACTTTCTTTTTGTTGAAATCAATAATATCTGGTTTCGTTTCTGTCTGCTGTTCAATTTCTGCTACTGGTTGCCCAATGTCCGTCAAAATTTCTCCGTTTTCGTCAAAGTACATTTGTCCAGGTACTGTACTTTTCAGCTCATTAGCATGTACTTGCCCTGTATCAAAATCACGCCCAACAAGAATTGTTGTAACTACTCCATTTTGAGGCGCAAATTTAGATTTTACCTCCATGATAGTATCAACCACTGTACGCTCTTCATTGGCTGACATTGTAAGTGTGATAGTCACTTTTCGTTTTGCTTTCGCATCTGTATTTAGGTCAAGGATGTTGTCAAAGACTTTTTCAAGCTCTTTGTCTAGTTTTTCCTGTAAACCTCCATCTGCAATGTGGGTTAGATCTAACCCAATAAGTTTTTTATCCATATTGTCCTCCTGTTTTAAATTAAGCTAATTTGAAATGACGATAGCATTTTCTCTTGTGCAGCCTTATAGAAATCTTTCTTAATTTCAAATCCATAGGCTGACCTATTCATCTCAATAGCAGCCCTTAGAGTTGATCCAGAACCTGCTACGGGATCAATGACAACATCGCCCTCATCTGTAAAAATTTCAATCAATCGTTTCAAAACTGGTATCGGTTTTTGCGTAGGGTGGATAACTGGGTAAGAGCTATCTTTTTCCCACGGGGCATGATTGAGTATCATAGCCCCACCATTGTTAAATTTAGGGAGTTTATCACGATATAATACCGTTGCCTCTTCAACCGCACCAACAATTTTCATATTGGCCTTTAGCACTTGAGGGCTTGATTTCTTTGTGAAATAGAGCGGATAAGCATTATTAAAGCCATGCTTTTTACCACATTCTATAATCATATCCCTCTGTTGCCAGGCATGAAAGACAATCATAGCAGGTGCTTTCCCTTTTTCTTTTGGTTCTTTTTTAAGCAAACGGCTGCAAAAGTCAAAGAAATTATTGATTTTGAAATCATTATCTGTATCAAAAAATGATTTCCCTGCTAATCTGCTCTCTCCGTTTTTGTTATCGCCATCTTTGTACCATCTAGGGTCAGAGGCGTATGCATTATTTCCTAAATTGTAAGGAATATCAGCAATGATAAGTTGCGCCCTCGGTATGTTGTATCGCTTAGCATTTTCAAAGTGGTCATTGATAAGTTCAAATTTCATCACAAACTCCCCACTTCAAAAGTTTTTGTAACTGCTTTAAGCGATCTTGACTATCTAACAACTCCAGATAGGTTTTTTGGCTGATCAATACATATCCTGTCAGGTCATGACCTAGTAAAGCATCATCAACAAATAGCTCCATTTGCTCAGTCGAGGTGTCAAAGTGTGACTCTGCATCAGTGTCCTTTTTCTTTTTGGTAAAGGTATTAGCAATAACCTCAATTTCTGACTCATTGCTTAAAAATGATGATACTTGAGTATTTAGAGCATCGGCAAATGCCTCGATTTCCTCAATTGTTGGAGTTGTAACATTTCTCTCAATGTCACTTACTCGATTTTGACTAATGCCAACCATAGGGGCAAGATCATACTGAGTAAGCTCTGCCTCTTTACGGATGGCACGCATCTTAGCGCCATCAAATACTTTCATCTAAACACCTCCCCACCATCTGAATACCATTTGTTTTTAAGTACATGACGTGCAATCTCGCATTGCACTTGTGGTTTCTGATAATAATCCACTTTTGCTTTATGCTTTTTGATAGCTTGCATAGTGTGAATTGTAACAATCGCTGCCCATGTGATAGACATCAAAGTTGTAAGTACCATAACGATTTCAATTTTTGTCATTTTCTGTTTCCTTTTCAAATTGGTTTAATACTGATTGTAAAAGTAATTTCACCCTCTCATCTTATTTCTGATGGTGAAAGAGTGTTTAGGTGGTGTATCTTCAAAAGCATCTTGAAACTCTTGGTTGATTTTTCGGATATTGAACGGCTCGTAAGCGTGGAAATAAAATCCATGCTCATCCACATAGCCCTCTATACCAGTTGCCCATGCCAAAAATATTGTTTGCTTGCAGGTTGGGCATGTAATCCCTTTTCTGTGTGATCCAGTTTTCATCGTCTTGCAAAAACCACAAAACGGACATTGTAAATCTACCTTTACTCTTACGCTTTCTCTATCCATGAAAATCCTCCCATGTTACAACACCTGAAATAATACAAGTCTTATTGATTCGACTTGCTAAAGTATCAGCGTTATAGATACCATGAGTTGTTTCTATAACACTACCGTATATTCTCTTTACCTGGACTATATTGTGAAACTCCCCATCTCTAAGTACTTTCACATAGTCTCCTGCTTTGATTGTTAAATTCATATTTCCCTCATCCTAATCCAACGGTACAAGTCGTCTTGCTCTGTTCGGGTTCGTTCTCCTCTTGTACGTTGGCGTGTTGTAGTAGTGTATTGTTTCTATTTTTACATTAAACTGTCGAGCCAATTCCTTTACAGTACCCATTCCCAACAGTTCATCGCCTTTGTAGAGGGCGTACTCCTTTTCTAGCATGATCATAGGCTCTTAAAACGGCAAATCATCATCACTGATATCCAATGGGTTTGTCGGTCTGCCAAATGGATTGTTATCACGGGTGAAATCAGGAACTGGATTTGTTGTGTTCCCCTCAAAGAAACTACCTTGTTGTCCGTAACTATTTCCATTTTGGAAATTGTTCCCTGTGTTATTTCCGTTTTGGAAAGAACTGCCCTGGTTGCTGTAACCCTGTTGCTGATAACCACCATGATTATCTTGATGACCTTGAGTATTTTGCTGACTGTTACGACTCTCCAACAATTGAAAATTACTAGCAACAACCTCTGTGACATAAACACGTTGGCCTTGCTGGTTATCATAGCTACGTGTTTGAATTACTCCTGTAATCCCGATAAGAGAGCCTTTTTTAGCCCAATTAGCAAGATTTTCAGCCGACTGTCTCCAGATAACACAATTGATAAAATCAGCATCACGATCTCCAGCCTCGTTCTTAAACGGACGATTTACAGCAAGAGTAAACGTAGCAACCGCAATATTAGATTGCGTATATTTTAGATCAGCATCTCTTGTAAGTCGACCTACTAAAACAACATTATTTATCATTTTGCACCTCCTCTACTTCTGATACCTTGATTTCATTTGAACCAAACTTTAATAAGCCGGTGTATCGTTTCACAAACTCAATAGCGGCCATAAATGAATTTTCTGCATTGATTTCTGACCCCAAATCAAGATCTGCAATTTTACCGCTGACATAAAAACATCTCATAGGTCTGACTCCTTAACAAACACACCATCCACCATCTTTCCTTGACGGTCTTTGATTTCATTCCATGCCAATTCAAGGCACTCTGTCAAAGTCAGATCAAATTTCTTAGCAACAAACACCAGATAAATAGCAATGTTGCGGCTGCTTAACTGAATTTGAGTGTGTGCGTTAATGCGATTTGTATTAGTTGAAACATCAACCAAACCACGCGCAATCAACCCAATTTCATTAGCAATATGCAAGTATAGTAACTCTACTGACCACTGATCTACATAGTGAAAGTTATGCTGTCCGTTCTCATCTGGATTGAGAGACAAATGGATTTTAGAAAAGTTCATCTGTTGAGCTAGGATAGTCAAGACAACCATCATATCTCCAACGCTATCAGCTATCTTTTCCTTATCCTTTCGTACTGTCGCACCATTGAGTTCCCCCCACTCTTCATTGAGTTTGAGCATTTGAGATAATGGGCTTGCTTTGTCAAGTTCCTTAGCTGTTGACCAACCTTTTACATTTTCAATCAGTTCATTAAATTTCATTGTGCATACCTCCTGTTGCAATATTCACGCTCTAAGCTATCTAGCCCCACTTTTAAATACTCGATAGAGTAACTAGCAAGGCTTTTCTTTTCAATTTGTGTGAGAGGCCTGTTAGCCTCCTCAAACTCTAAAATAAGTTGATACTTTCTAAATTCCACCTAACCCTCCAAAGTTTCAAAACTGATAAAGTTATCCTCAAGCCATTCTTGCAACTGATTAAGCTGAGATTTTCCACCATGCAATGTCAAACGCAAATTAATTGTTAAAGGCTCGCTAGGCTCAAATTTTGCCACATCTCGCACGTTGTTTTGTGGTTCTGGTGTAATTGTACCCTGTTCCAAAATCTCGCCTGTTTCAGCATCGTAAGCCTTGATATTCGCATTGGCATTTTCCTTGGCCAATTGTTCAATCTCTGCAAGTCGTTCAGCTTCTGCTTTTGCTTGGATTTCTTTCTGCTCTTTACGTGCAATCTCAGCATCACGATCAGTTCTCATCATCTTGAGGATATCAACAAGACTCTTACCATCTTCAAGATGTCTGATATAGCTATCAGCTGGCAAATCGTACTCTTGAGCTTGATCTTGGATAGCTTGCTTGTTTGCCTTGTATTCTTCCAGGGCATCAAATTCTGAAAGCACTAAGGCATCCATTTCATCAAGTGTTGTCTTTTTCAGTTCGTACTTACCTGTTTTAAAATGTTTCTTAAGGCTGTACTCATCGTATTTGTCAGCAAATGTGGATTTTTCAATCCCTGCGACCATACACTTATCCTCAAATGTGGCACGCACAACATCCACGCGCATCAATCGTTCATGTTCATCAACAGCATTTAAGCCTGCTGTCATTTCATCCGTCACTTTTTCAAGAGGATTGAGAACCTTTTCTTTATACCACTTTTCAAAGTCTTTATACGGTTGGTTTATTGTTCCCTTGATTTCCTTGCGTTTGGTTTCCAAAGCATCTTTCAATTTGTTATAATTTGTCCGCTCCTCATAGACCTCTTTATAGGTCTCTGTTGAAACTTCTTTACCAGAATATTTAGCAATAGCTGCCTGGACTTGCGCCTCAATTGCTTCACGGTCAATGTCGATTTTTGCTGGTGTGAAATCCACTTTGATTTCAGTTAATGTTGTATTAGTCACATCTTTCATTTTTCTAATCCTCCAAACCTAAAGATTTCAATAAATCAGCCTTAATATCACGTTTTACTGGCTCTGGCGCATCTGATCCATCTAGCATTTTGATTTCATGTGTTGCTTCAACGACAACGATATGGCAACCAAAAGACTCTGCTAATGCAGCTATCTGCTCTTGTTGTTCTTCATAAGCATCGTAATCCAAGGTCAAAGCATCTTGCATGCAATTACACAAGCTTACATTGTAAGCTAGGCGATGATCGTTGTGTTTGTATTCTGTCACAAAATGACCATTTTCTTTTTGTTGAAAAGCAATAAATTTTTTAGTTTGTTTCATGTTATTCCCTCTTTCTATTTTTCCTCAATTTGTTTCAATTCTTTAGTTTTATAGCTACCACATTTTGGGCATTCCAGAAATGTCCAATCATCATTATCAGTTGTGGCTTTGTAGTATATAGAACCACATTCTAAACATCCAAAATTTCCACTTAGCATATCAGCTACCTTGTTTTTCGTATGCTTTTTGAATTTGTTTAGTGAGATATTCCATCACTATGTTATAGCCATCAGCTGGAACTTTGTGGAAATCGTCTATTTGATACTTGCTCAATACAAAATTTGCAACTGTATCAAATGGCGCTCCCTTAATCGTCGCAATCTCTTCAACGCTCTTGATGATTTCTTGATACTGAATATTGTCAATGTACCTTACTTGTTGTTCTTGGGCTTGCTGGTTGTTTGGTTTCTGTTGCTGATTATTCTGCCCTTGTTCTTGACTTTCTTCTACTGGATACTCATCAATATCTTTTTCACCAATTGCAAACAACCCCTGCAAGGCATATTTTCGAGCGTATGAGCTGACTGCGCCTGTCCATTGTGGATCTTGCATTTGTTTAATCTGTCCTTTTTGAGTATTAAATACTGGAACTGGACTCATTTCAGCATATGCTGTTGATTGGTACCTCTCGTTTCTCTCATCATTAAAAGCTACGGCTGTTGCTTTTACAAAGATTTTTCCGACAAGCTCAATGAGTTCATCAGTTACGATTACAGACCAATCGCTTTTTAGCTCTTTGAAAGTTGTATAGATGTCCTCGGCATTTCTAAATGCGTACTTTACATCTTTTGATTTCTTTTTTTCTAGTTGCATTTTTTGTTGCAACTCTGGAAAAGTTAAATCTGCCATGTTTTATCCCCTTTTTTATCATTTAGGCGCTGGTAAGGCTAGCAATTCAGAACGCAAACCCTCTGGTCGTTGCTTGTCATAAGTAAATGATCTGTCACACTTTTTGAGATTTTCTCTCGCAATGTTATTGAATTGACTCAATCCCTTTTGATAGGCATTTACAAACAGCTCATCATGCTCTTTCTGTTTGCGTTTTCTTGTTCGCTTACGTTCTTCTTGAGCAGCAACTAGAATCATGAACATAAACATCATTACCAAAATAGTTCCTAATCCTAAAAGCTGACTAGTTAGACTTGGTTCGTTCATTTTTTTGTCCTTTCATTTTTTCGCTTTTTACAATTTCTTTTTTCCAAGCTTGAGTCCCACGATACTGTAAGTATTCGTCAAACCCTTTAATTGTGACAAGCTGACCATCATTTCTGAGGTGCTTTTGCTGACTAGGCAATTTTTTCATTTCTCGCCTCATATCACCAGCTTGCCGTTTTGAACATCCAAAGATGTGCTCTAGTTCTTCATCGTTTGCAGAAATCTTCTCTATGATCACATCTTTAATTCTCACGATTTGAACTGTTTCCATATTTGCACCTTTCGTGGTATAATTAAGTTAGATTTTTTTAGAAAGTGTCTGAGTTTCTCAGATACTTTTTTGTGTACTCTCTTTTATTTATTAAGAGTAGTAGTACTTGTTGTTAGTTAGTATTTATTGTTATTTAATACTTATTGTTATTTAATATTTATTAGTGCCTTATTTTACTGATTTGTAAAATACAGATTTGTAAAATACAGATTTGTAAAAGTCGGAAATGTAAATATCAAACTGTGGATAACTTTTCCATTTCTTCATCAAGTCGTTGTAACATAATTCCAAATTGAAAGTCAGTTATCTTTGTATCTGAGAAAAATCTGAATGTCTGAACCCCTCGACCTCGACCGAGGCTTTTTTTGACCATACGCATATAACCAGCCTCCTCTAGTTTCTTTAGATGACGGTCTATCATGTCACGGCTAACATTTAACCGTCTAGCTATTTCTTCTGGATAGACGAGCCAATTCTCTTTGTTGCTGAGAATAACCATCAATATTCCTATCGTCGCCGGTTCAAGTTTGGGATCCCTCAAAAAATCATTTCTGACTGCTGTATAATCCTCAGTAGCATTTCTGAAAGATTAGCTGAAGATTTAAGTTTTTAAAATCTGTCATAATTACTCCTTTCTAGTTCTCCTCAAATTTCTCCCATGGCTCAGTAATTCGCAATTTCTTGTTAATGCGAAGTTTCAAGTCATCACTACCTTTACCGTCTTTGAAAAGTTGCGTAATAGCTGATGGGCTAACGCCTACCACGATAGCCAAATCCGTCTGAGACCAGCCTCGTTTTTCTATACGTTCTTTTACAAGCTCAATCCATTTGTGATGTTGTTGACTCATGTTACCTCCTCCTTATTTTTTAATACAGTTAAAGAGTTAGTAAATTATTTTATAAAATGCTTGACAACTTTTACACTAAGGTGTAAAATGAAGGCATAATTAAAAACCTTGATAAAACATTATATCTATCAATTCATTTGCTCGCCAAAGCTGTTTTATTTTTAGATAAGTTTTAACTTTGTTTTTTACTAACTCATTAACTTACAAAA
>ERZ773099.501-NODE-501-length-33495-cov-9.167584_pt1 | contig 33495 bp, 26 predicted proteins | sample MGYA00511120_ERZ773099 | MGnify/ENA primary metagenome ERZ773099 (study PRJEB29015, sample SAMEA2738012) | human oral metagenome | biome: human oral; feature: human-associated habitat; material: dental | place: China | collected 2104 ... | reverse complement strand
TCGTGCGCTCGGACGTGGCGAAGCCGGGCAGCGTGTAGCACAGGATGTCCGTGCGCGGACGGCTCAGCAGGTCCATCGCGTGGGCGGCCACGACCAGCGCGTGCGTCGAATCCAGGCCGCCCGAGACGCCGATGACGATCTTCGGGTTGCCGATCGCACGCAGGCGCTGCACGAGGCCCGCCACCTGAATGTTGTAGGCCTCGTAGCAGTCCTGCTCCAGGCGGGTCGGGTCGTTGGGGACGAAGGGGAAGCGGTTGACGGAGCGCTCGAGGCCCAGGTCGGTGCGCGGCGGGTCGAGCGTGAACTCGACCTCCTGCGGGGCCATGCGCTCGTCGCCCGCGAAGTAGCGCTGCGCGTTGTCCGTGAACGAGTTCTGGCGCTTGCGCTCGGTGCGCAGTCGCTCCAGGTCCACGTCGGCGATCGTGATGTGCACGCCCTCCTGGAAGCGCTCGCCGATCGCGAGGCGTTCCCCGGCCTCGTAAATCATGGTTTCGCCATCCCACGCGAGGTCCGTGCTGGACTCGCCCATGCCGGCTGCCGTGTAGACGTAGGCCGCGCAGCAGCGCGAGGAGATCGAGCGCACCATGAGCTCACGATCCGCGCCGCGCCCGACGGTAATCGGGGAGGCGGACAGGTTCGCCAGGACGGTTGCGCCCGCGAGCGCCAGCTCCGTCGACGGGGGGACGGGGACCCACATGTCCTCGCAGACTTCGATGCCGACGGTCAAGCCGGGCACGTCGTCGGCGGACAGGAGGACTGGGCCGAAGGGGACCCACACGGGGCCGCCGCTGAATTCTTCGACGCCGCCCCACGGCACTTCGATACGCTCACAGGCGCGCGGGGGCATGGTGACGAAGTGGCGCTTCTCGTAGAACTCGCGGTAGTTAGGCAGATGCGATTTGGGGACGATCGCGAGGACGCGTCCGCGGTGGATGGCGACCGCGCAGTTGTACAGGGCGTTGTTCTTGCGCAGGGGAGCGCCGACGACGAGGAGGGGGAGCAGGTCGGCGCTGGCCTCGACGATGGTGGCCAGGGCCTTCTCGACGTTGTCGAGGAGCAGGTCCTGCAGGAGGAGGTCGTCGATGGCGTAACCAGAGACGCACAGTTCGGGGAAGACGCCCATGGCGACGCCGCGCGCATCGAGCTGGCGGGCGGCGTTGATGATTTCGCGCGCGTTCTCGAAGGGACGGGCGGGGTGCACGGGCAGGGTCACGGCGGCGACGCGCGCGAAGCCCTGATCGTAGAGGGAATGGAAGTTCATCGTTCTCCTTTGGTGCCGGGCTTATTCTTGCGTACTCGGCGCGCTCGTGCTCTGTGGTGACGAGGCCGGGGCGGGCGGGCGGCGCAGGGGTGGATCGAGGACGAAGGCGGTGTCGTCGACGCCGGGGACGAGGCGGTAGAGGGCAGCCGGGCGACCTGCCCCTTCGCGCACGGTGCCGCCCGTCGGCTCGATGAAGGAAGCTGTCTTCGTTGCCTTGCGGTGGAAGTTGCGCGGGTCGAGCGCCGAACCCCAGATGGCCTCGTACGTCGTGCGCAGCTGGGTGATCGTGAATTCGGGGCCGCAGAAGGACGTGGCCAGGGGGGAGTATTCGATCTTGGAGCGAGCGCGCTCGACGCCGTCGGCGAGGATGCTCGCGTGGTCGAAGGCGAGAGGCGAGTCGGGGGTGAGGAGGGCGTCGACGGGGTGCCAGAGCGCTCCCGAGGCGTCGCCTCCCGCGCGGGCCGACGCAAAAGATGGGGCGAGGAGGAGGTAGGCGACCGAGAGGACCGGCCCTCGGGGGTCTCGTCCCTGCGGCCCGTAGGTGCGCAGCTGTTCGAGGTGTCCGGGGGGCGTGATGCCGGTTTCTTCCTCCAGTTCGCGCGCTGCGGCCTCATCGGTTTGTTCTCCCTCGCGCAGGAAGCCGCCGGGCAGGGCCAGGTGGTCCTTAAAGGGCTCGATGCCGCGACGCACGACGAGGGCGTGAAGCGTGTGGTCGATGACCGTCAGGGCGACGATGTCGACGGCAATGGGAACGGTGAGGGGCTGTGTCATGGTGTCATCCTACCCTATTTGCGTCGAGTTGACATTAAATGCCTTTCGGGGTTATCGTCATTCTGACACAAACAAATGGGTCACCAACCAAGGAGCCATCATGGGAACCATCCACCACCACCCCTTCCTCATCCGCTACCAGGGCGGAGCCGGCGACCACGTCGTCCAGATCCGCGCCGGACGCACCATCCGATCCGGCGTCGGCCAGTCCTTCTGGCTGCGAGCCGGACGCTGCGCGCTCGCGGAAGTCCCCACCGCCAACCGTGCCCACAGCTTCCTCGTCCAGGCGACGACCTCCGACCAGCAAAACATCAACGCGCAGGTCGCCATCACCTACCACATCGAGGACGCCGAGGCCGCCGCCGCTCACTACGACTTCGGGCTCTACCCGCGCGAGGCCGGGGCGGACGCCCAGGGCCTGTGGCAGATAGACGAAACCGTCACCCGCATCGCTTTCTCCGCCCTCGCCTCGGCGATTGGGGAGATGACGCTGACCGACGCCATCACCGGATCCCTTGAACGGGTCGGCCGCGTGCTGACCCAGGCTTTCGCGGCGGACGAGCAGCTGCGCGTCACCGGCGTCGCCGTCGTCGACGCGCGCCTCCTCAGTCTGCGCCCGGACGAGGGAGTCGAATCCTCCCTGCGCGCCCCGCTCCTCGAGCAGCTTCAGGCCGAGGCCGACCGCGCCCTCTACGAGCGCCGCGCACTCGCCGTCGAGCGCGAATCCCAGATCTCTGAAAACGAGATCCAATCCAAGCTTGACCTGGCCCGCAAGCGCGCCGACCTGGTCGATCAGGAAGGCCACAACGCGCGTCGCGAAGCCGAGGAGAAGGCCGCCGCGGACGCGATCGCCGTCGAATCGGAAGCCCGCCGCATCACGGAGAAGGCCAAGGCATACGAGATCGACTGGAACACCGCGGGCCGCGCACGCACCGCCAACGACGCGGCCTACATCCAGGCCCTCGCTGAGGCTGGACCCGAAGTGGCGCGCGCCCTCGCCCTGAAGGAAATGGCCAAGAACATGCCGTCCTTCGGAAACATCACCATTACCGCCGACGTGCTGAGTGACCTCGTGTCGGCGTTCACCGGTCACGCGAAGGAAGGCAAGTAACCATGCGTCGCCGCGCCGTCATCGTCCGACGCCCCACCGAGTTCGACGAGCTCATGGACCGCTACTCCACGCGCGGCCAGGTCGAATTCGTCCTGCGCAGCCGTGGGCGCACCCTGGAGTCCGTCGAACGTGCTCATGACGCGCACACGGCCGCGTTGGCCCACGTGCGGGCGGGCATCCCGGACGGGTGGGCGAGCGCCGACGTGGAGCGCGACTGCCTGTCGCGTTTTCTCTTCGCCCCCGAGGACGTCATTGTCGTCGTGGGACCCGACGGTCTGGTCGCCAACGTCTCCAAGTACGCGGGCGACCAGACCGTGGTCGGCATCAACTCGGTGCCCCAGTCCAACGCCGGTGTCCTCGTGCGATGCACGCCCGACCAGGGGGTCGCCGCCCTCGTTCGCATCGACGCGGGCGCGGACCTGCGGGTGGATCAGCTGACGATGGTGCGCGCGAGCGCTGACGACTCGCGCACGCTCACGGCCCTCAACGAGGTTTTTATTGGGCATCACAGTCACCAGAGCGCCCGCTACGAGCTGTCCGTGGGCTCTACAGTCGAGCGTCAATCCTCCTCCGGGGTCGTCGTCTCCACGGGAACCGGGGCGACCGGGTGGGGCGCCTCCCTCAAGCGAGGCCGCCATATGGGGGAGCTGCCCGCCCCGACCTCGCGCTCGCTCGCGTGGTTCGTGCGCGAGGCCTGGCCCTCGCCCTACACCGGAGTCGAGCACACCGAGGGCCTCCTGGACGACGGTGAGGATCTCAGCCTCGTCGTTGGCTCCGAATCCCTCGTGCTCTTCGGCGACGGCATGGAGTCAGACCGCCTGACCCTCACGTGGGGCCAAAGCGTGCGGATTTCGCGCGCTCCGCGCGCCCTGTCCCTCGTTGACCCCGCGGGGCTCGCATAGGGGTGTTCCCATTCCAGTCAAATTTTGTTTGTAACACGAGGGACTCCAGCGGCTCACAGTGGACACAGCGTGTCTACCTGTGTAGTATAGAGATCGGTAACGGGGCGATTGCTCAGAGTGCCACATCGAAGACCCACGCCCTTGTGGCGTGGGTTTCCGTCTACCTAGCAGAAGAGGCCAGATGCTGGTTGCTTATCTTGACGAGGTCGCCGAGGCGGGAGCGTTTGTGGGTTAAGGGTCAAAATGTGTGTCTGGCTCGGCGTGTCGCGGGGGTTAGATTTGGCCTTTTTGAATGCCGATTGAGTGGGTGTAGTCGGTGTCGATAGCGTTGTCGTAGAGGGCTGGGCGTCCTGTTTCGTGGTCGGCTTGGTTCTCGGTTTGGGTCAGGGTGGATACTTTGGCGAGTTGGCCCTGGCCCCAGTCGGACTGCCTGGCGATTCGTACTGGATCGTCAGGCAGTTCCGTTTTTAAGTAGAGCCACCAATCCAGCATGCGGCGTTGTCGTTCGCCTGATCTGCCGCGGTGGGTTCTGGCGAGCAGTTTGAGCTGGGCGTTGATGCCGCCTTCTAAGCTGTTGGTGGTGGATTTGATCCGCTCGGGCGCAAGGACTCCTGCTGGCGGGTTGAGGTAGACAAACAGCATCTCGGACCGCCAAAGATGGTTGAGGCTGTTGTAGGCCTTGCGCACGTTGTGGTGGGTCCACACGCGGGTCCATGCACCTGTTTTGGGGTCTTTGATCATGGTTTTCTCGTTCATCCATTCCCGGTAGATCGTTGAAAACTCGTGCAGTTGCACACCCCACGCGGCGGCTTCATCCAGTGTGGTGATCCGGGTCAGTTTCAGCGCAAGTCGGTAGATGGTGCGCCCGGCATCGGTGCGTGGGTTGGTGGTGGTGTAGCGGCGGACCACGCGTTGGGCGTGGACGAGGCAGCGTTGAATTTTCGTAGTCGGCCAGCACTTTTTGATTGCGCTGTATGCGCCTTGGCCGCCGTCGATGACGGCGATGAGTGGGGCTTCGATGCGTTCAAGCAGCAGTTGGTAGTCGCGGGTGGTTTCGTGTTTGCACCAGTGCCAGGCGATCACGTGGTCGATGGTCGCCGCGACGATCAGGCAGCCACCGGCGGTGTAGGTGCCATCGAGAAATACCTGGTCGTAGATCCGCTTGTGGTGGCCGGCGGTGGGGTCAGGCACATCAACGAGCCAGCACCACTTGAAGCGCCGCTTCATGGTGGCGCGGCTAACACCGTTTCGTTTGGCTAGGTCGTCGAGTGATATTGCGGTGGTGCAATGCTCGATGAACTGGGTGAACACTGCCGCGTTGGTGATGTCGTTTCGACGTTTGACGCTGGAGGCGCCGCATTGTTTGCAGCGCCATCTGGTGGTGCCTTTGCTGGTGGTGCCGTTGCGTTTCATTTCACCGCCGCAGTGGCAGCGTGGTTGGTTCTTCGACATTGCGACACCACACCACGCCGCGCATAGCACATCACGGCTGCCACACCGAGGATTTCCCGTCGGGGGCTAGATATATGCTTCCGGAGCATATACTTTCCGGAAACCTACAGGTCAATCCGTGAAAATCCGCGATTCCGGACACACATTTTGACCCTTAACCCGGACTATCACCCAACATCGAGGACTATCAATCAACGCCCCTGCGGGGCGTAAGACCATCCTCACCCTCTGAAAGTTCTCGTGGGAGGGGTGCAGGAGGGGGATTTGTTACGCCTGAACGGAGTTTGTTACGCCTGTGTTACGCCTAAAAATGCACAAGCGTAACGGCGTTTCGCCTCGTATCTCAACGAAAAGCTGACCCTGTTACGCCTGTTACGCCTGTTACGCCTAAAACCGAAAAAACTATATATAGAAAAACACGGGTGAAGAAGTATTTCCCGTGCGTAATTTATAGAAATTAGGCGTAACAGGCGTAACAACATATAGTTTTGCTTGATATACCAACGTTTAAAGCGTTACGCCTGACGAAAAATAGGCGTAACACAAGCGTAACAAGCGTAACAACTAGCGTAACAACCTGTGCTGCATGAAGGGGCCTCCTCACCCTCCCGCTCCCACTCCACGAGAACATGCAAGGATGAAGATCCTCCTCCTTGAGGATAAATACCCTCTTCCCGCTCATTCCCTGAGAAGGTCGCAAAGCGACCCCGAGCCACTCGTTGGAGGTGAGGTCGCCTGTGTGCGTCCTTACCCGAGCTGGACTGCCCGGCCTCACCTCCACCTACTCGGGAGGTTGGAATGATTACTCAAACTACGGTTCGCCCATCAGTCTGGATCGGGTGTCTAGCTTGCTATAACGAAGGCATACTCAACGGGAGATGGTTCCCGGCAGAAGAAGCCGGTGAGGTAACGCCTGAAGACCTACACCTTGGCCCCACATATCACGACGAGCTATGGATCTTTGATCACGAGGGGTTCCCCACAGGAACCAGCGAAATGTCGCCCGATACCGCACAGCTTTGGGGTGAGGTCTTCGATGAGGTCGGAGAGGAACAGTGGCCTGCACTGCTCGCTTGGGTAGAAACAGGTTGTTACATAGCGTGTGGGGATACCCTACCCAGCGTCTCCGACTTTAAGGAGCGCTACTGTGGTTGCTGGGACTCGTTCGAGGACTACGCGACACAGCTCGCTGAGGACATCTGTCTGATGGACGGATGGCCTGAGGAGGCGAAGCGCTACTTCAACTGGAAATCATGGATCCAAGACCTCGAATACGAGTACACAGTCACCAACGCGCCTGATGGTGGCGTCTTCATCTACAGATTGCTATGACACAAGAACCCCGGTTACCTCACGGTAGCCGGGGTTCTTGTTTCCTCATCCTTTGCCTCAGAATTCCATCCCGTCGTCCTCCAACGACTTCTGAGCCTCCTGAACCTGGGAAACCCGGGCGCGCTTCCTAACAAGTTCGTTCCCGTAAGCACGCTCGACTCCGCTGGCTTGTTCAATAAGCAACTTGCCATTCTTAGTTATAGTGCGCTCCATACTCTTGAAGGATTTATCGACTATCACACGGGCATCAGGATCAACAATGTTCTTATTGATCGAATCGGCAAGTGCCTTCGCTCCAAAGAGCGCAAGATTACGAGCCTGAGCATCAGTGATCGAGGGGGCGGCCAAAGCCTCACCATAAATTTGCTGTGCTTCATCGAGCTGCTGGCGGGCTTGCTCACGTATCGCTTCAGCCTGAGCACGCCCTTCTGCGAGTCCCTTTGCATAACCCTGAGTGCGAGCTTCTTCGTGTGCCCTCTGCTTGTCCTTCTGAAGCTGCTCACGCTCTTGCTTCAGCTCAGCACGTGCAATGTCGAGATTCTCCCACTGGTCATCAAGGCGCTTATCCGACTCATCAATCTCCCTGCGCTCAACAGCCAGATTCTGCTCCTGCTCAGCAAGGGCACGCTCCTTATCCATCATCGCGCCGTACATGTCCTTCGTTGCAGTCTTATCGTGACGCAACGGATCGACATCGGCTTCAATCTCCCAGCCCTTATCAAGCATCCACTCTTTCAAGCCCGCGTGATACCGACGAAACTTAGCCTGCCCACTCATCTGCCGACCCTTGTCATCACGAACACTACGATGCGAACCGTAGGCACGGGAGAACTCAGTACGCAGCTGCCCAGCATGCTTCGGATCAGGTGCAAACGTATCAGCGAGCACCTGAATGTGCGGAGTTGATTCCGAGAACTGAATATCAAACCCAAGAATCGCATCCCGCCCACCGGGGATCACTTCTTGTGTCATGTAAGCCAGTGCATCCTTGAAGTAGCGCATCGCCTCCTTACGATCACGAGCAACCCAGCGGGAGCGTCGTCCGATCTCATTACCATCCTCATCGAAGACGGGGTAAAAGTCTTTCACCTCTTCGCACAAACTCTTAGGCAGGTGAAGAACAAACATCGAGCTTGTCGTTGTCCCACCCTTCTCCTTACCCGTTACCGGATCGAGCTTCGGTTCCTTCACCGGAGTGGACAGTTTAGCGAGCCGCTGCTGTCCGTAAGCAAGGACTTCCTTCGGGTCCTTGCACGGGACCAAACGACCATCGCCATTATTGACGTAAGCACGATTCAAACCCTCATCGTCCACAACGATATTCGGGTTACGTTTCGCCCATCGTTCACTAGCTCCGGGTATCCGCTCACGCATCATTTCATCGAGGATTGCACCCCGCTCACTGACTGACTTCGTATGCGTGACATGGAAGCCAGTACGGCCAACTACGTTGCCCATCTTTTTTCACTCCTTACTCGTTCACGTTGTTCACTCGTTCGTCGGCGCAGCGTGTCCGCAAGCGAGGCCCCTGCTCGCTACGCTCGCTGCCCCTTCTTGCAGCCCCACTGCATCACCGGAACGATGGGTCGGGACCCTGCTTCGCTGCCCACCCCATCGCCCCGGCGAACGACACTATGTCTCACCGGTACCCTCGCTTCGCTACCCGGCAAGACATAGTGTCTTTAACCCCGTAAAGACACTTTCACTTCGTTCCAGTGTCACGGGGCTCCTGCGGAGGGCCGGGGACTGAGGTCGAACCTGCGCTCGCTCGGTTCTTCCCTCTGTCCCCAACACCGGTCAGAACGATGCGTACGCATCGTGACTGCCCGGCTGGTCGTCGCCTTCAGCTGAGGCCCACTGGGCCTCATCCTCCGGCTCCTTCGCGGCATCGTTCTCGGTGTTATTCACACCGAGAATCTGACGCAGGTTGTCTGCGATTGCAGGCTCATTCAGAGTCGGAATGAGGGCCTGCATCGCATCCGCGTTGTCCGCAAAAACAACGGTGGCAAGTGCTTCACCGAGGGCCGTTTTTGCGGACAGTAGTTCCGCCTTCTCTGCCTCCTTCAGTGCCCTTCGAAGAGCGCGCGCTTCGGAGTTTTTTGCGGCGAGTTCCTTGCGGATTTCGTGTGCTGTTTTGGTCATGATTTCTGTCCTTTCGCTGATGTGTTTTGGAACGGATTAAACGACGATTAACGGTCCTCGTCGTCAGTAGGTGAAGTGCCTGCTCGCAAGAGACCACGAGCCATAAGCGGTATGTTGTGAGGGATACCGATCTTGCACATAGAGCCTCCTACAGGCTGGAGATCAATCCAGTCACTCAGGTCGTATCCCACAGCCAGAGGTTCATCACCGACGATGCGCTTCTCTGTGCGCATGGGTATCTGCTTGCCATCCGCACCACGAGGAACAACCCACCCGCACGAGGGATTGTCATCAACGTATGCGCTAAGCCGCTTGTTAAACTCCCGAGAGCTGACTGCACGACCATTGGGAGCCTCTTTGCGCATCCATGCGGAATACACCCCGTAGAGGAACCCCCACGGCAACAGGTCCCAAACGAACTGAGGCAAAAACTCCTCAGCGAACTGAAGGACCGGATCATTCTCAACGCGCATCTCACCGAGCAGCTCCTGACACACCGCAGGCTCAATAAACGAATCGAACCACGGCCACATCAGGGCCTTGTGCGCGACGTACGCAAGAACCTCAGGCCGCTTCAAGTAATCGTTCTTGATCGCCTTGTTCTCATCCGCGCCAACATAGCGCTTGCGGAACGGAATGAGGATAAAACGGCGATAGAGCGACTCAGACTTGTCCTTCGAGGACGGCAACTCGTTGGCACAGAACACACACAAGCCACGACCCTTGATACTCGTCATTGGGCCGTGCTTAACGTTGAAGCGAGTCCAATCGTGAGTAACCCACGCCTTGAACGCCCCAGCTCGCTTCATGTAATCGCCAACCTCGTTCTCATCCGAGAGAACGCAAAAAGCGCTACGCAACTCCTCAGGAAGATACTGCTCTCCAAAATCAGACATTGAAAGCGTAGCCACTCGCTCAGCTCCCACGAGGTTTCGCATCAACTCAATAAGGGAACCCTTACCATTTGATCCGGTAGGGGAGTACAAGAGCATAGCCTTACCGAACGGGTGATTAGGGCGGAACAAGGCCGCAATGTTCTCCCAGAACAGCTGCTCGACTTCGGGATCATTGTTCGCAAGCTCCCTGAACCACTTGTCAATGTGCCACCCGTCAATCTCCTGGCACGAGGTAGCGTCTGCAAGGAAGGGGACGAACGCCTTCGACGTGAGAACAACCTCGGGTGAGAAATCACGCAGCTCCTTAGAGCGCACATTGAACAACCCGTTCGCCAATGCCACGACATCGCTGTCCTCGCTCTCCTTGAGCAACGGCACCGAGTCGCGCACACATTCCACGACAGCGTTGAGATCCTTGGGTGAGATCGTGTAGTGGTACTGACGAGCCAGGCTACGAATACGCTCCTCAGCAGGCACGTACAGCCCCATATCAGGCCCCTCAGCCTCATAGGTCATCAGCTCAGCCGTCGCTCTTGACTTACCAATCAGACCCGTGTGCTTAAGCTCGCGCTTGAGAATACACTCCGCAATCACAGCAGGCGGAAGAGCCTTGAGCTGCTGATAAGCGTCCCTACCCTTAAGGCCGTAAGCCACGCTCTCACTGACCAGACGCGTGTTAATCCGGTTCAGTAGCTCCATCTCCACGTCATCAGGGCTGCATGTGCTCTGGTCCCTCGTGTCGAAGAAGAGCAAGACCTCATCATGGATGAGCTGGTTAATTGGTGGCTTCCGTACAGCACGCCTGTCAGATGTGGTAGAATGGGTGCCAACAGAACTGATTGCCTCGGTGCTCTCCTCAGTGGGAGTGCCGGGGTGATTTTTTATGCTCATCGCTGGCCTCCCGTCGTCTCAACGCGGTTGGCACGGAGAAATGCATCAAGGTCCTCAACGAGGTACACGATGCGAGGACGGCCAGTGCCTCCAAGACGCGAGTACACGGGTCCTAGGCCACGAACTCGCCAATTTGCAAGTGTCTGACGGGACAGGCCGAGATAGATCGCTGCTTCTTCAGCAGTGAGAGCAGCAGGGGTAACGAGAGTAGTAGGGGTAGACATTGAGGTCTCCTAGATATAGAGGATCTAGGCGACCCGAGTGGGATCCCTCGGTTGCAACGGGTGTTACATCGCTTGGTTTTGTGGCGACGGAGGCCACGCCTACTTGGTCTTTCGACATCCCTTATAGTCTACTACGACAATACCACATCGTACCTAACTTTGGCAACACATCAGCGTTAAATTGAACCACAATTGCTAGTCCCTATGTATAATTAAGGTATGCCTAGACTTCAAATCGCCTCAGGAACCAACACAATCGACTCCGTGACCCCGGTCCGTCTTGCCAACGGCAAATACCGCATCCAGTGGAAAATCAGACTCCAGGATGGTCGTCTCCTCTCGCGTGACACTACAGGCTCAACCAAAGGCGAGGCCCGAGCACGTGCGCACGCAAAAGCCGCTGAACTGCTCGCACAGGGAGGGATCGGAGGCACGTGGAAACCATCATCACTTGCGACCGAATATCTCGAAACGGTATCCAAACCCATCATCACCGAGTCCTCACGCCTATCACCCAACTCCAAGGCCCGCTACAAGACCGTGCTGACCTACCTCACTGAGGCGTTCAAGGGGTACTCCATCGCCTCAGTTGCTCGCAGGCGCACCATCGAAGAACTGCTCAAGGGCATAGCTGCTGAGCACGGCGCAGAAAGCGGCAGGCACGCCAAAGGAGTAGCCAGCAGGTACTTCTTCGAAGAACTCATCAAAGACGATGTCATTGAATTCAACCCTCTCGCAGGCGCACGGATCGACCTAGGAACGGTCAAAAAGACCACGCGCCCTGAGGGAGGGCGAGCACTCACCACAGCCGAATATGACCGCGTGCTCACCCACCTGCTCACCCTTAACCCTGCCGAGGGTGTGGTACCGCCCAAGCGAGGCCGGTACACGCTGGCAGACCGCGTTGCCGTTCACCGCTGCTGCATCGACATGACCCTGCTCCAAATGGCCACAGGGCTGCGTGTGAGCGAGGCAAGAACTCTCATGTGGGACGACATCATCACCGACGCTCAAAAGCGTCCAGCGTGCATTATTCGGGCTGAAAACGCCAAGACCGGCACCACCCGCGTCGCAGCTCTCGTTGAGCCTGCGGTCTATGAACACCTCATCCGTAGACGAGATGAGGTCGGGGGAGCCTATGTTGTGGGCGCACCGCTCAACCCGGACACCGAGTGGGACAGATACAACGCTCAGAAGGCTCTCAAGGCGTTCTATAAGGATCTGGCTCGCGACTGCGGAGTGCCTCTGTTGGAGACCTACCGCACCCACGTCTGGAGAACCACCCTCAATACCATGTACCGCACGGACGTAGACGCGCTACTGCGTGCTAGAACGCTCGGCCACTCGCTCGACGTGAACGCACAGGCATACTCAGACCTGTCAGACCTCACAACGCTGTACGAGGCAGCCCGAGCACGGCGTAGGGAGGAAAACTAGTCCCTACCTTATTCCCTATCTTTCATGGGGATATGCCGGTAACTTCAAGTATCTTTAGGGAAGGAGAAGGGGACGGTTACCGCACGATACCAACGATTACTTGGCTGTATCTCACTGTTTCATTAAAAAGAGATACAGACCCCGGAGGTCGCAGGTTCAAATCCTGTCCCCGCTACCACCACAGACCCGGTCCCGACAGGGGCCGGGTCCTTTGTTTGTCACCGGCATGTCAAAGGGTAAGCGCCTTGACTAATCCGCGTCTCGACGCGATAGTATTGCATGTTCGCCACCAGGAACTGCGCCTTCGGGTGTGAGAGGAATTGAGATGAGCACTATTGATCTGTCGCAGCTCACCGCTGCAGACATGAGCAATCCGGCGCTGACAGCACAGGATCTCGCCGATATCACCGCCGCTCGTGCGGATCTGCATCCGTATGTGGCGTCGCACCCGTCGCTGTACCCTGCGCTTGCCCAGTGGCTGGCCAACCGAGGTGTCGTTCCCGCGCAGCCCCCCGTGGCTGAGCCTGCTCCCGCCTCCGCCCCCGTGCAGCCCTCCGACCCCTTCAGCCCGCAGGCCGCTGAGCCGACGGCGCAAACTGCTCCCGCTGGTCAGTCCGCGCCCGTGCAGGCTGAGCCGGTGCAGTCCGATGCGTGGGGTGCTCCTCAGGGCGAGGTTGCTCCCGTGGTTGAGGAGGCTCAGCCGGTCGTTGAACCCGAGCCCGTCGTTGAGGAGCCCCAGGTGGCACCTGTGACGGAGAGGCCCGTGGATGCGGCGTCTTCGATCTCGGACGAGGACCTCGAGCACACGATCGTGGAAGGAACCCGCGAGCCTTCCACGGCCGCGAGTGCTGCCGAGGAAAACGCTGCCACGCAGGCCTCCGGCTACGGCCAGAATCCGGCCCAGGGTGCCGGTGCTCAGCACGGCTACGGCCAGGCACAGTACGGTTCGCAGGCGGGTCAGCAGTCCCCGTACGCCGCTCAGAGCGGTCCCCAGGGGTATGCGCCGACCGGTCAGCAGTCCCCGTACGCGGCTCCGGGCGCTCAGCAGGGTGCTTCGACTGGCCAGCAGTTTGGGGCTGCAGCACAGCAGTTCGGTGCGGCCGCGAACACGGCGTTCAATCAGTTCCAGGACGCTGTCGTCAACGAGACCGGCAAGGTGAAGGGCCGTTCCGTGCGCGCGACGTACGCGCTCATCGGTATGGCGGCTTCCTTCGTCCTGTCGATCGTGTCGATGGTCCTGCCGTTCGCGTCGGTGTACGGCATTTCCTTCTCGATGCTGGGTGCGGGCGGTTACGCCTTCTTCCACATCTTCCTCATGCTGGTCGTCCTTGGCCTGGGAGCTGCCTACTGGTTCACGAATCAGAAGTGGGCGTTCCTGTCCTCGGGTATCGCGGCGATCGTGGTTGCGCTGCTGGGCGTGCTCCAGTTCCTGAGCATTCTCGGTCAAGCAACTCCCAGCATCGGCGGTATTCTCTTCTTCCTCTTCTCGATTGGCCTCGGTGTCTCCGGCGGCATCCTGCTCCTGGAGCTCAAGAATGGCAAGGTTGCGCCGGTCGATAACCCGAACGCTTTTGGTGGCGCTTTCACTGGGGCACCCATGAACCAGCCCGGCCAGCAGCAGTACGGCCAGCAGGGTGGTTTCCAGGCTCCGCAGGGTAACCAGCCTGGCCAGCAGCAGTATGGCCAGCAGGGTGGTTTCCAGGCTCCGCAGGGTAATCAGCAGGGCCAGCAGCAGTACGGCCAGCAGGGCCAGCAGCAGTACGGCCAGCAGAACCAGCAGGTCGGTTACCCGGGTGCTCAGCAGCAGTATGGCCAGCAGGGCCAGCAGTATGGTCAGCAGGGCGGTTACCCCGGCGCTCAGCAGCAGGGTGGCTTCCAGGCTCCCCAGGCGGCGCAGGGCCAGTACGATCAGCAGCCTCAGTACGGCCAGAATCAGTATGGTCAGCAGGGCTACAACCAGGGGCAGCAGGGCGATAAGCCGTACAACCCCTTCGGGACGCGTTCCTGACGCGTTGAGAGAACGCAGGGAGGGCCCGCAGCGAATGCCGCGGGCCCTCCCATCTGTGTCGAATGATTACTCGTCGTCGTCCTCGCTGATGTCGACGCCCGCGACGCCGTCGAGGTCGGCGAGCGTGGTGACGAGGAGGGACCGTGAGAGGTCCTGGCGCGTCGTCGCCGTGAACCGCGCGGTAGTAGCGCGCTCGGACGAATCCGTGCGGGTCGATACGCCTGAGACGTTCCAGCCGAGGGAGGAGACCTGGCCGAGCAGCGTTGAGAGAACCCCGTGTCCGGGCGTGTAATGGATGGTGAGCGTGACCTTGTGCCCGTGGGTGCGCATGAGAATGAACTGGACGAGCGGGGTCAGCAGGGCGATGACGATGAAGTGCAGGACGGTTCCCGCGAGGGCAAGCCACCACAGTCCGGCGCCGCAGGCCATGCCGATAGCGGCGGTCTCCCAGATCGTTGCAGCGGTCGTGAGGCCTCGAATCGCGCCGTGACGTGTGAGGATGATGCCGGCGCCGAGGAAGCCGATGCCCGACACGATCTGTGAGGCGACGCGCGAGGGATCGTAGCGGGTGATGCCGTCGACGAGGATGTCGGAGAAGCCGTACTTGGAGATGATCATCATGAGGCAGGCGGTGAGGCCGACGATGGCCTGTGTGCGGATGCCTGCGCTCTTGCCTCGGATCTGTCGTTCGAGGCCGATGGATGCAGAGAGGACGAGGGCGAGGAGCATCCAGCCGATGCTCATGAGGGACTGTGTCATAGGGACCTCCTGCGGTGGCGTGGGTGGGTTTAGTGTAACCGCCTCGTGTGTGTGAGGCGCGTGAGGGGAGACGAGGCGGTGGCGTGGGAAGGGGGTGTCAAGAGCGGAACTCAGCCCCGACCTCGTTAAAGAGTGAGAAAAGAATCTGCCAAGTTCGACACAAGTGTTTGTGGGGCTAAGATGGGACTCGACGATCGACAGATGAGGAACCCAGTCATGGAAACCCCCACTCCCGACGACATTGCCACCGATGTGCAGGAGCGCTCCAATACCGCGCTGAAGCGCGGCCTGGCGTCGCGCCACATGCAGATGATCGCCATTGGTGGCGCTATTGGCACGGGCCTATTCCTGGCCTCCGGTGCGACGGTCGCGAACGCCGGTCCGGGCGGTGCGCTCGTCGCCTACGCGGCAATCGGCCTCATGGTGCTGCTCCTCATGCAGTCCCTGGGCGAGATGAGTGCGCATCAGCCGGTCGCGGGCTCCTTCCAGACGTTCGCCACGAAGTTCATTTCCCCGTCCTTCGGCTTCGCTATGGGGTGGAATTACTGGTTTAACTGGGCGGTGACGGTGGCCGCAGACCTCGTGGCGTCGGGCCTGGTGATGGCCTACTGGTTCCCATCCGTGCCGTCGTGGATATGGGCGGTGTGCTTCCTCGGCGTCGTCGTCGGGCTGAACGCGCTGTCGGCGAGAGTCTACGGTGAGGCCGAGTTCTGGCTGGCCGCCATCAAGGTCGTCATCGTCATTGTGTTTGTCCTGTCGGGTGTCTTGATGATCGCCGGTGTGATGGGCCAGAATTCGCCGGGCCTGTCGAATTGGACGACCGGGGACGCGCCCTTCCACAACGGTTTCGTCGGCGTCATCGCGGTCTTCATGATTGCGGGCTTCTCTTTCCAGGGCACCGAGCTGGTGGGCGTGGCCGCGGGCGAGTCCGAGAATCCGCGCAGGGACGTGCCGCGTTCGATCCGCACGGTGTTTTGGCGCATCATGTTCTTCTACATTGGCGCGATCGCGGTGATCGGCACGCTGCTGCCGTACACGGATCCGAGCCTGCTCAGTGCGGCCGATGACTCGGCGAACAACATTGCTCAGTCGCCGTTCACGCTCGTGTTTGCGCGCATGGGGGTTGGCGCGGCGGCCGCCGTTATGAACGCGGTCATCCTGACGTCGATTTTGTCGGCGGGTAATTCGGGCCTGTATGCGGCCTCGCGCATGCTGCATTCGATGGCCCTGAAGCGTCAGGCTCCCGCGATTTTCGCGCGCGTCACGAAGGGCGGCGTGCCCGGCTATGCGATGGCGGTGACCACGGTGACGGCGGCGTGCGGCTTCCTCACGCAGCTGGTTTTTGAGGACGCCTATATCTGGCTGGTCAACATCGTCGGCATTTCCGGCATCATCATGTGGCTGGGCATCGCGGTCAGTCATATTCGCTTCCGGCGCGCCTACCTGCTGCAGGGTTACCGCCTCGAAGACCTGCCGTATCGTTCACCGTTCTTCCCGGCTGGTCCCATCATCGCGTTCATCATGTGCCTGGTGGTCATGGCCGGGCAGAACTATGAAGCCGTGCTTCACGGGCAGGTGTGGGAGGTTGCCTCCTCCTACATCGGCTTGCCGCTCTTTGGTGCGGTTTGGTGGGGCTACCACGTGGCGCGTAAGGACCGCGTGGTGCCGCTGGCTGAGATGGACGTGGCCCCCGTCGAGATCGAGCCCGTCACTCGATAGCGGGGACGAGGCCGGGGCGCGGCGGGTGCTTCACTCGAGTGCGCCGCTTGTCACCCCTGAGCGGTGCACGGCGTGGCGGTGTGAGAGCTGCGCGCCGATCCATAGGATGGGCACATGATCAACACGCGACGCATTCTTGCCGTGACTTCCTTGTCTGCTCTCGTCCTGGGCATTGCTGCCTGTTCTCCGAAGGGCGCTACTCCCGAGCAGGGGTCGACGACCTCGTCCGCATCCCCGAGCGCTTCGGCCTCCCAGAGCGGTATGCCCGCGCAGAGCGGCGCGGGCCCCCAGAGCGGCGTGCCTGACGAGGGGAACCAGGCCCCCGAGGTGAATGTTGCCGACAATGATCAGCGCTGCGACCTGTCGAACCTGCAGCCCTCCATCGACTCTCAGCAGGAGGCTGGCGGCACGACCTACATGTCTGTGGGATTCACGAACGAGGGTCCCTCGTGCTGGATTGATGGCTTCCCGCAGGTTGTTTTCTCCAGCGGCGGCTCGGTGCTCTCGACCGCCGTTCGCGAGGGTGAAGACCCTGGCAATGTGTACACGGTCGCTCAGGGTGGGCGCGTGGGCGTGACTCTGACGGCTGAGTCGACGGACGGGGTCGACGGATGTAACCCCGCCGATTCGGAGCTGGTCGATATCATGTCCGAGGCCGGCAGCGGCGCGACGAGCCTGCAGCTGACCCTGCGCGTGTGCCGGGAGATCCCCTCGGTGTCGGTGAGCCCCTTCGAACCGCTGTCCTGAGTGAGCGTGTGCTGTCGGATGCGCGTGGGGTGTCCGGCAGCTGCATATGTGGGTGCGCGGCCACAAGGAAATAGGTGATTGGGCGCACTGCTGATACGCTGAGTCTGCTAGAAGAAGGAGCTCCTCTTTCTCGTCATATCGAAGCGAGTGTGTATGTCCTTCTTCGCCGGTCGACGCGTGACCTGTGCGCGCCGACTGCGCTAACAGAGATCCTGAAGGAGACACTCATGGGTATGCGTTCCACGACGCAGGCATTCCAGTTCAACGTGCCGTTCGAGCAGCTGTTCCCGGCAGCTACCCAGGCCGTTCAGGCGGTGAAGAAGGCGACGCTGACGGGCGCCGACCCGAACGGCCGCGTGATTACTTTCGATACCCCGATGGGCATGATGTCCTGGGGTGAGAACCTCGTCGTCGGTTTCATTCCGAATGAGGAAGGCGTTGTCGTCGAGGTCACCTGCTCGACGAAGGGCATGCCGAACCTCATGCAGAACGGCCTTAACCGTAAGCAGATCGGCGCCTACATCACGGCGCTGTCGAACCTGGTGCAGGCGCCGTTCGTCGAGGTTGCCCGCTCCTGACGCTCCGTCTCACGCTGACTCGGCCCCGGCCTCGTACATGAATTGACGAGGCCGGGGCCGAGTCTTGTTGCAGCGCACCGGGGCGCTGTCTCCTCCCCGGCTGTGCCCGTGCCGGGGAGTGGGCGCCTTACTGACCAGAGCCGTTGATATCCCACTGCAGGGACTCAAGCGTCGGGTAGCACGTCCACATGTGCGCGACCGTGCCCTCGCCGGTGTAGCCGCCCACCACGTCGACGCAGCGATCGCCGATGTGCAGGTGCCCATCACCCTCGTAGGTAACGGTCTGCGCGGTGCTGCTGCCGGCGCAGTTGCTGTTCCACACGGGAGTGCCGTCGGAGCCCTTCGGATCCTCGGAGGTCAGGCACTGGCCGAGGCCGTTGCGCAGCTGGCCGACTGTCGTCGCGGGCACCAGTGCCGCGTCGTCCGCATGGGTGTCGGTGGACGCGTCCGGAGCTGTGCGGTCTGCGGACTTGGTGGGGGAGAAGACCACCATGTCCCACGAGGACAGCCAGCCCACGTTGAACGTGAGAGTCGTGCGACCCTGCTCATCCGTGCCCGTCGTGAAGTCGAGCTGCGTCGGGCGGCCACCATCAGCGTCGGGGCTGACGACAAAGACAGAACCGGGGACCTGCTCGCCCTGCTCCAGGTGGTAGGTGACGGACGTGTCGCCGAAGGGGAGGATCCGCTTGGCGGCGTTGCGCCAATACTCGTCGTTGCCGTCGCTGTCGTTGGAGCACAGGTTGATCAGGTGCAGGGCCGTGCCCGCGTTGGACGTCATGGTGTTCGCCCAGATCGTGTTCGCGGATCCGTCCGTCGAGGTCGGCAGGCCCACGCCGTTCGTCGAGACCTCGACCTGGCGCTCCTTGCGCGTCAGGTTGTAGCCGAAGAGCAGGTTCTCGTAGGCGGTGGAGATGTTGTAGTAGTTCTTCATCCACGTCTGGAGATCAGCGGACATGCCGCGGCCGGATTCAGGGAAGAACTGGTTGTCCAGCATGCGCCCGTAGTCGCCGAGCTCCAGGTGGTGCGCACCGTTCGCCGCAAAGGCCGCGTCCGCGAGCTTGATGGAGTCCGCGTTGAACTCACGGAAGGTAATGCAGTCAATGTTGACGGGCGCGTACTTCTCGTACTTGTCGATCGGGAAGGAGATCGTGTGGGTGCCCGGGGTGATTTCCACGTTGATGCTGATGTCCTCGCGCCAGTCAGAATCGCTCTGCGTCTTGTTGAACGTGACGTACTTCAGGAGCTTTTGCTGCCCGGTCTTACCCATGTCAATCATCACCTGGTGGCTGGCGCCATCGGCCTGAGGGCTCGAGTACCGCGGTGAGAAGGTGAAGGTGCCTCCCTGGCCTGCGTCAACGGTGAAGGTGACTGCGTCGCCATCCTTGGCGATACCCGACGCATAGGAGCCGCCCGACGCGGATGCGTCACCGGACACGATGGTAACGTCGCCGCTCACGCTCGACTGGTCGGCCTCGGCCTCGATACGCACGCCGTTGTCAGCAGCGATTTCGGGGTGCCTGTACTCGTTGGCCGCTGCATCCCAGTAGCGGGTGGTCGGATCGTAGTCGTTCGCGTAGGCGGCCACGATCAGCGGCTGCTTTGCGCCCGAGCTACGCACGCCCTGCAGGTAGCTGGCGACCTTCGCGTTCGTCTCGTTGTTGTCCCACAGCTCGGTGTACAGGTACGTGGACGAACCGTTAATGAGCTTGTCGTTGCCGCCGCCGTCGGGCAGGTTGATGCCCACCGCACCCTTCGTCTTCTCGGCGGTCTCGTTAACGAGCGACGACAGGCCCTCGGTCAGGTTGAGATCGTTACCGGAAGCATCCTTCTTGTGGGTCTCACCGAGCGTGTCGATGTGTGTGCCGGTGAAGTTGAACGTCTTCTTCTGGTCCACGTATTGGCCGGTGATGTAGTCGCGCCAGCCCTTGTTGTTGACGTTCATCATGTACTGGTGGCCCGCCGGTTTGTCCACGTCCTCGGGGGTCTGAATCGGAAAAAGCGAGCCGCGCGATCCGCTCAGTAGGCTTGTCCACGCCCTTGGGAGTCTGAACCCACCACTGTACGCCGAGTTTGCGGTCCCAGTAGGAGCCGTTCTCGTTGTGTAGTCGCCACTCGTCTTTGATTTTGTTCGTGTCGTAGTTGTCGTTGGCCGCGTACGCCATCGAGTAAGCGAGTGAGGCAGCGCCGACGTTGTCTGCGGTGGTCACGTAGCTGTTGATGGTCGCGGCAGAGGCGTAGTTGTTCTCGTACCAGAGAGGCCACTGCTCCTTGATGTCCCCGGTTGCGACGGACTGCTCGTGGCGGTACTGCCAGTCGTAGTACTGGAATGCGTTGAGGTGGTAGTCCTGGCTGAGCTTCGTGACGTAGTCCGTCGGTGCGTTGAACAGGTAGGGCTCGTAGGTGGTGTTGCCCGCCAAGCCCTTTGGCGCGGTGGGCTTGAAGTGGGAGAGGTAGCCCATGCGCGGGAAGCGCGTACAGCTGGTGGAGGCGTCGATGGCGGTCTCCGCGTGGGTGCCGTCCCCACCGGTAGCGGTGACGAGGTATCCCTGGCCGTCCTCGCTCGGCGTCGTGTAGGTCCACGTAGCCTTGCCGTTTTCGACGATGGCGTCGCCCGAGTCGATCTCAGTGCCGAGGTGGCTGACGGAGAAGTGGACGGTTCCTTCGGTCGAGGCCTCGGCTGTGGTCGTCGCCTGCTTACCCGGTTCGTGGGTGGACTTGTCCGTGTAAGCGCGGGTGACGTGTGCCGTGCCCGTGGCGGTGGCTGGTGTGGAGTTCGGCAGGGGTAGGGCCGTGGCGACGACCGCGGTGCCGAGCACGATCGCAGCGGGGATGGTCAGGGGGTGTCGTGTCTCCATGACGTGTGTGTCCTCGTAATCGTTGATGAGACTGCCCGGTGGGGGGAGTCATGCGCGTGAAACTGCGCCCATTCAACGGTAAAGCGATCTTTCAGTAAATTAACCGACAATATGGTCATGCTGAGCGAAAGTGTCCCGCAGTGCGGACAAGTAAAATCGTGGGTCGGTTGAATTTCGAAGTATTTGTCAGGCCTTGTAGGTCTGCGATCTGCTGTTTTAGTTGCTACGGGCTGAGGGATCTTGTTGCAGTTTTCTGAAAGTGTCTAACTGGTCGAGGGCGGGGGAGTATCCTGAAAAGTTGGGTTTTGTGGGCCCGTTTCGATCGGTCGATGTTCATCGACGAGGCCCGGGCCGGGAATGCGGATATGGTCCCCACTCGGGATGCGATGGCCCATAGATGCGGGTCGTGCCGTAAGCTGTTTCAAGCGGTCTGCGCCTCTGGGTGAGGGTGGGCCAATGGAGATGACGAAGACCTAGTCGGGACGCAGCACATGTGCGTCGAGCCGGAAATGAGGACACCGTGGCGGCAGTGAGCGAACGAGCCGAGCTGCATAAGACGATCTGGCGCATCGCCAACGACCTGCGGGGCAGTGTGGACGGTTGGGACTTCAAGAGCTACGTGCTGGGTTTCCTGTTCTATCGTTTCATCTCGGAAAACCTGACGGAGTACGTGAATACGTCGGAGCGTGAGGCGATCCTCGCCGAGGGAGGAACCCCCGAGGAGGCGGCGGCCTTCGATTACGCGACCCTTAGTAACGAGGACGCCGAGGCGGCGCGTGAGAGCATCGTCAAGGAAAAGGGTGTTTTTATTCGTCCCTCTGATCTGTTCGGGAATGTGCGTGCGCGAGCTGCCGGTGACGAGAACCTGAACGAGACCCTCGCCTACGCCTTCCGTTTCATTGAAAACTCGGCGCGGGGCAGCGTTTCCGAGTCTGACCTGCGAGGCCTCTTCGATGACGTCGACGTGAACTCCACGAAGCTTGGCAACACGGTCGCGCATCGTAACGCGAAGCTCGCGAAGATCATGGATGCCGTCGGTGACCTGCCCCTCGAGCACGGTGCTGCGAAGATCGATGCCTTCGGCGACGCATACGAGTACCTGATGACGATGTACGCCTCGAGCGCGGGTAAGTCAGGTGGCGAGTTTTATACGCCGCAGGAAGTTGCGGAGGTTCTCGCAACCCTCGCGCTGGACGGGCGCTCCGATGTGGCCCGCGTGTACGACCCGTGCGCGGGCTCGGGGTCTCTGCTCCTGAAGTTCGCGAAGCTGCTCGGGCCGTCGAGCAGCCGTCAATACTTTGGCCAGGAGATCAACCTGACGACGTACAACCTGTGCCGGATCAACATGTTCCTGCACGACGTTAACTTCTCGAACTTCGATATCGCGCTGGGGGATACCCTGACGGAGCCAGCCCATTGGGATTATCAGCCGTTCGATGCGATCGTCTCGAATCCGCCGTATTCGACGAAGTGGGTGGGCAAGGATGACATCGCGCTGATCAATGATCCGCGCTACGCCCCGGCGGGTGTACTGGCCCCCAAGTCGAAGGCTGACCTGGCCTTCACGATGCATATGCTGCACTGGTTGGCCGAGGATGGGACAGCCGCGATCATCGAGTTCCCAGGCGTCCTGTACCGCGGTGGTGCCGAGGGGAAGATTCGCCGTTACCTTGTCGAAAACAACTTCGTGCACGCGGTCATTCAGCTGCCGCCAGACCTGTTCTTCGGGACGACGATCGCGACCTGCATCATCGTCTTGAAGAAGGCTCGTCCCGACCACAGCGTCCTCTTCGTGGACGCTTCTTCCGAGTGTGTGCGCGAAGGAAACAAGAACCGCCTCGCGTCGGAGAACCAGCAGCGGATACTCTCTCTCGTGTCCGAGCGCCAGGCTGTGGATCACGTGGCTGCACTGGTGTCGATCGACGACATTAAGGAGAACGACTGGAATCTGTCGGTCTCCTCCTACGTTGAGCCAGAGGATACGCGCGAGCAGGTGGACATCGTCGAGCTGAACACCCGGATCGCCGGCATCGTGGAGCGCCAGCGTGAACTGCGTGCCTCCATCGACGCGATCGTCGCAGAACTGGAGGCCGACCGATGAGTCGCCTCGCTGACCTGATCGCGCAGCTGTGCCCGGACGGGGTGGAGTATCGAGCGCTTGGTGATGTCGCAGAACTCAAGCGTGGGCAGGCAGTGACACGTAAGGAGATCGTGGAAGGGCAGGTCCCCGTTATTGCGGGTGGTCGTGAGCCTGCGTACCATATCGATCGTCCGAATCGGCAGGGTGAGACAATCGTTATTGCGGGTTCGGGTGCCTACGCTGGATTCGTGTCATTTTGGAATGAGCCTATTTTTGTTTCCGATGCATTTTCTATCGTGGTGGACCGTGGCACCCTGCAACCGCGATTCGTCTATCACTGGTTGCGTGGTAGGCAGGAGACGATTCATGCACTGAAGAGCGGTGGCGGCGTTCCGCATGTCTATCCAAAGGATGTGGCGAAACTAAGGTGTCCGATTCCTCCGCTGGAAGTACAGCGAGAGATCGTGAGAATATTGGATCAGTTCACGACGCTGGAAGCGGAGCTGGAAGCGGAGCTGGAAGCAAGGCGGACCCAGTATGAGCACTACCGCAACCACTTGCTCTCCTATGATTCCCTGGCTGCCCGCGGCCCGGTTAAAATGGTTAAGCTCGGGGATATTGCATCCATTCAACGTGGCCGTCGTTTCACCCTCGATCAGCTGGGTGGCACTGGGTGCCCAGCAATCCATTACGGACAGATCTATACCCATTATGGTGTGAGCGCTATGAGCGTGCTGAGCTACATTGAAGAGTCATTCTCTTCTTCTCTGAGATTTGCGCTCCAGGGAGATGTCATTGTTACTGCTGTTGGTGAAACGGTAGAAGATGTTGGTATTGGTGTTGCCTGGCTCGGTGCTGATGCGGTTGCGTACCATGATGATTCATTTGCGTTGCACCATGAACAAGACCCGCGCTATCTGTCGCATTGGTTGCGTTCAGACGAATACCACCGACAGAAGCGTAGTTTTGTCTCGCAAGGAAAGGTCAAGCGTCTCTCTGCTAAGGGATTAGCTGCGGTGAAGTTGCCTCTTCCGAACTTGTCGGAGCAACGGCGTATCGCCGATTTGCTAGACCGCTTCGATGCTCTCGTGAACGACATTGCGTCGGGGCTGCCCGCCGAGATTGCAGCTCGTCGTGCACAGTATGAGCACTACAGGGATCGCTTGCTGTCCTTCCCCGAGAAGAAGGCCGAATAACGAACTGAGGGGGCGGGTGTTAGCCCCGCCCCCTCAGTGGTAACTAGCCCCTGCTTCGACGGGGATCGTTCCCAGGCTTGATGGTGTCCTGGGCGCGGATTTTCCCGTTCTCTCCTCGCGTCCGCATCTCGCCGCCACCCTGATTTGCCAGAATGTCGCGTGCGCGCTGTTGAGCAGCTGCCTGCGTTGGTTCAACCGCGGATGCTCTGGATGCGTTCGGATCGAAAACACCCCATCCGTCGCCATGTCGGCGTACTTCTCGAATGTTCATTCGTCACCTCCTTCCTTTCACGTAGGTAGGGTAGGAGGAGGCATGCACATCTGCGTCCAGTCCATCTGTAAATGACGAACAGCTGGTGCTCGATTCCGTGCGTCCTCTTTGACTTCGTACGTAATTCGCCTCTACGGCTTTTGAAGTGATCTCTCTAAACCTTGATGCTCCGCTGAAAAGACTTCGCGAAGGAGGCGCTTGGGCGGGAAATGACGTGCAGGACTCATTGTTTGCGGGCAGTGTTTCCTCCGACAGGACCCTCGAATGCACGTGTTCCCCTCGCGCGTGCGCGAGGGGAACACGAGGGCGTGACTTCAGCTTGCCGTCCACGAGTGGACTATTACGAGGCCCTGTTTTGTCGGGTTTCGCGGTCGTCGTCTGCAGGTGAACTGTTTCGTACCCGTTTCAGCCCTTGCCCTGCTGATTATCCTAGTGTCCAAAGCGGCACAAGGGCAATGGGGTACCGTTAGGCAATCATGCGAAAACGGGGTGTTCCAGGTAGTAGCTGTGCATTGCTTCCTGCGTGATAACTGCATTCAAGGGATCGGATGGAGCCAGTCCTTCGCGCGCATTCAGCCAGGGCGATTCAAGGTGCGTCCGTTCACTCAGCTCGGCACCTGTCAGGCTACCCAGTGCAGAACACACGCTATCGATCAGGGCGCGTTCAGCATCAGTGAGAGCGGACGAGTCGCCGGACATCAGTTCGCCCGGACGAATCAGGAACATGCCGCGATGCAGTGCGTACAGCTCGGGGGCAACGGGTCCACCGCGCCATGCCTCGAAGTCCTCAGGAAACAGGGAGGACCCGTACTGAGCGAGGTGCTGAGCTTGAGAATAGAAGGCAAGCTTCTGGAGCTTCATTGTCGGTACCGTATTGGTACGCTCCAGGATGTAGGCTGCGACATCAACGATTGACCGTGCCGTGGTGGTCTCCTCCTCTGCGTAGTTGCCACGCGATTATACTCGGCGTCGATGACTTCATCCGGCAGGTTGAACAGGCTTCGGGTTTGTCGCTTAGCTGACACCCCTGGTTTAGCCTGGACGCAGATGACGGCGGGTGACGTTAGCATCGGATCAACGTCACCAGGCGGGAGGGAAGCCTCCCGCGTGCCAGCCCCGGCCTCGTGAATGAGACCCGTAGAGAAAGGAACGCGAGTGTCCACCGCCGCACCGCGCCCCCGCATCGAACCCGTCGTCGTCTCCGACGAATTCACGGTCGTCGGCCTCTACCACCCGACCCGCGACGAGGAGCAGGACTACCAGAGCGAAGCCGCCCTCGAGGAGGACCTCATCAAACAGCTGTGCGCTCAGGCCTACGAATACGTGGACATCCATGATCGTGACGGCCTCGAAGCGAACCTGCGCGTCCAGCTCGAGGCCCTCAATGACTACCGGTTCAGCGACGAAGAATGGAAGCGCTTTTACCGTCACTCGATCGTTGACGCCCCCTCCACTGATGGGAACCCTGTCGTCGCTAAAGCCCGCCGCATCCAGGAAGACCACGTGCAGGTCCTTATCCGTGACGACGGCACCCCCAAAAACATCAGCCTCATCGACAAGACCAACATTCACCGCAACAAGGTGCAGGTGATTCGCCAGTACGCCATCGACACCGGCGCACGCTCTAATCGATACGACGTCACCATTCTCGTCAACGGCCTGCCCTTGGTCCACATCGAACTCAAGCGGCGTGGCAAAGAACTGCGCGAAGCTTTCAACCAGATCGACCGCTACCAGCGCGACTCCTTCCACGCCGCCGCCGGAGACGGACTCTTTGGCTACGTGCAGATCTTCGTCATCTCCAACGGCGCACACACCAAGTATTACTCCAACACCGTGCGCCTCCAGCACATCACCGAAAACCAGGGCACGCGCCGACAGGTGGCCGCCGCGAACGCGCGATCCTACGAATTCACCATGTGGTGGACCGACGCCGCCAACAACCAGATCCCCGATCTCAGCGATTTCACCGCCACATTCCTGGCCAAGCGCACCATCCTCGCTATCCTGACGCGCTACTGCGTGCTCAACACCTCCGGCGCTCTCCTCGTGATGCGCCCCTACCAGATCGCTGCGACCGAAGCGATCCTCCAGCGCATCAAGACCTCCACCATGAACAAGCAGACAGGCACCGTCGCCGCCGGCGGATACGTCTGGCACACGACCGGCTCCGGAAAGACCCTCACCTCCTTCAAGACCGCCAAGCTCGCTGCAGGCATGGAGGGGGTCGACAAGGTTCTCTTCGTCGTCGACCGCAAGGACCTTGACCATCAGACCATCCGCGAATATAACGCTTTCGCCGAGGGAACCGTCTCCGCCAACCAATCGACACGCCAGCTCGCCCAGCAAATCAACGACCCGTCCACCCCGATCATCGTCACCACCATCCAAAAGCTCGCGACCTTCGTCAAGAGCCACCGCGGGCACGCCATCTACTCCGGGCACGTCGTCCTCGTCTTCGACGAATGCCACCGCAGCCAGTTTGGCGACATGCACACCGACATCACGCGAGCCTTCCGCAACTACCACCTCTTCGGCTTCACCGGAACACCCATCTTCGCGGAAAACGCCTCCAGCTCCGGCAAAGCAAACCTACGCACCACCCAGCAGGCCTTTGGAGACCAGCTGCATTCCTATACGATCGTCGATGCAATCCGGGACAACACCGTCCTGCCGTTCCGCGTCGACTACCTCAACTCGTTCCGCGTGCGCGACGGTGTCGATAACCACGACGTCGAAGGCATCGATACCGACAGCGCATACATGAACCCTCAGCGCATCTCGGCTGTGGTCTCCTACATCCTCGAGCACTTCGATCAAAAGACGAAGCGGCACGCCTCCTTCCAGTACAAGGAACGGCGCGTCAATGGTTTCAACTCCCTGTTTGCTACCTCCTCCATCAAGGCCGCCCGTGCCTACTACCAGGAGTTCAAGCGTCAGCAGGCTGACCTGCCGGAGGCGCGCAGGCTGAGCGTCGGAATCATCTACTCATACGCGCCCAACGCCGAGGCTCCGGGCACCGGCCTGCTCTCCGAAGAATCCATGGACCCCTCGGCCCTCTCCCAGGACGACCGTGCCTTCCTCGACGAGGCGATCGCCGACTACAACCAGCAGTTTGGGACCAACTACGGCACTGGCGCCTCGGGATTCGAAAGCTACTACGAGAGCCTCTCCCAAGCCCTCACCGACAGGCGCATCGACCTGGTCATCGTCGTCGACATGTTCCTCACCGGCTTCGACTCCAAGTCCCTCAACACCCTGTGGGTCGACAAGAACCTGCGCGCCCACGGCCTCATCCAGGCCTTTTCGCGCACGAACCGAATCCTTAACTCGGTGAAGACCTACGGAAACATCGTCTGCTTCCGCAACCTCGAAGACGCCACGAACGACGCGATCGCCCTCTTCGGCAACAAGGAAGCGCGCGGCCAGGTCCTCCTGCGCCCCTACGGCGAGTACCTGTCCACCTACCTGGAGGCCATCGAGCAGCTTCGCATCGACTTCCCACTGCCGATCGGATCGATCGCCTCCGAAAAGGAACAGAAGCAATTCATCGATCTCATGGGGCAGATCCTGCGCCTGCGCAACATCCTCACGTCCTTCGACGACTTCGAGAGCGACGACACGATCGCCCCGCGCGAGCTCGAAGACTACCGGAGCATCTACCTCGACCTGTACAACGAGGCACGGGAGCGCTCGAAAGCGAACAAGGAACCGATCGCCGACGACCTCGTCTTCGAAATGGAACTCGTCAAGCAGGTCGATATCAACGTCGACTACATCCTCATGCTCGTCGAACACCATCGAGGCGAGCGCGGCGACGGCGACGACCGCGAAATCCCCGTCGAAATCACGCGTGCCCTCGCCGCTTCACCCGCCCTGCGCGGCAAACGCGACCTCATCGAAGAGTTCTACCGCCGAGTGTCCCTCAACGGAGACGTTCCCACAGAGTTCGAGTCCTTCATCGCCGCCAAGCGCGACAGCGAACTCGACGCAATCATCGAGGCCGAACGCCTCGGCGAGGGCGCGCGAGACTTCGCGTACGACTCCCTGCGCGAGGGCTACGTCCCCGACGAAGGGACAGGCCTGTCCTCGATCCTCCCGCCGGCCCGCCGCTTTGGTGGCGGTGGCAGCCGCGAAGCCATCCGCTCGCGCGTCCTTGACGCCCTGCGGACCTGGGTCGAACGATTCTTCGGACTCGGAGGACTGTGACGAACCGGCCCCGGCCTCGTAATGTTGAGGTCGGGGCCAGTTTTTGCTTGTTGTCTAGCGGCAGGGGAGTAGCTGAAGCCGCTCCTGGGAAAACGGACTACTGCTTGTCGGTGTCTGCTTCCGCGCCCGCAGGGGTGGCCGTCGGGGCGTCTGCATCGTTGGATTTGCCTGGGTTCTCGGAAGCGGCCGGCTCAACGGGATTGCCAGAAGCGCTGGGCGTAGCAGTGTCTCGTGGGCTCAACCAGTAGAAGAACTCGCGGAGCCCCCCACGCGAAGAAAGCGGCGACGAAGTGGTAGGGCAGCCACGCAGTCACAAGCCCCCAGTCAGAAGAGCCATCAAGTGCGCCTCCCAGCAGGTTTCCTGGCCACCACAGGACCGCCACATCAGAGAATACGGCCCCCGTGATCGCGACAGGCTTCCACGCTCCCGCCTTGTCGAGGAACTTTCGGGGTGACGGCTATCAACACCTGAAAGAAGGTGAAGAAGCCCATGAAGCCAAAGAAGTAGATGAGGGCCAGGCCAATGGCATAGGAGAACGGGAGCCCGACCAAGAAGATCACGTGGAGAACCAGGTACCGGACAAAGAAGTTAACAATCCCTCGCGGGTCACGCGTATCTGTCGCCCCCATCCTAACGGAGCTCTCGGGCGCGAGGTCCAGCCCCTCAAGACCCTAGAATCACGGAGAAACTAGCCCGCCCTGCTTCCAATCCCGGCCCCGGCCTCGTTGATCAATGAACGAACGCGGTCAGCGGGCCCGATCTAAGGCTCTACACTGTATTCATACGCCACAAAACAGGCCGGCCGCTCAATCCAGCGCAGGATTAGACGAGCGTGTCGTTGAGCGGGAAAGCGAGGATGAACGATGTCGTCCACCAACCAATACCTGGAGTTCGTGCTCGACCTGCTGGGCGAGCTGGACGACGTGGCGCACCGCAAGATGATGGGCGAATACGTCCTCTACTACCGGGGCAAGGTCATCGGCGGCATCTACGACGACCGCTTCCTGCTCAAGGTCACGCCCGCCTCCGAACGCCTCCTGCCCGACGCCCCGCGTGCCATCCCCTACGAGGGAGCGAAGGAGATGCTCCTCGTCGAGATCGAGGACCGCGATGCGCTGTGCGACGTGGTCTCAGCCATGTGGGAGGAGCTACCTGCACCGAAAAAGAAGAAACAGCGGACATGCCTCCGGCCTCGTTGATGGATGGACGAGGCCGGGGGCGGGTTATGCGCCCTGCCTGACCGCAGGGGAGCGCAAACTCAGAGGGTGGAGACGAACTCCGCGACGCGCGCCGCGTGCTCACGCGAACGTGCCACCATTTCCGCTCGGCTGGCCTCATCCGTGCGACTCGCGTACGAGACGCCGTACAGGGGCAGGCTGCCCACGTACTCCAAGCCCAGCAGCGCACTGGTCGCCATTGCAGGAGCCAGGAATCGGTCGAAACCACCCGGCTGCGCGGAGTAGTAGGATTCGCCGGCGCCCGTTGTCACCGACACGACCAGCTTCTTGCCGTGCAGTGCCGTGCCGCGGGAGCCGTGGCTGAAACCGCGCACAAATACGTCCTCCACCCACTTTTGCAGAAGCGAGGGCCAGCCGTACCACCACAGCGGATACTGCAGCACGATCACGTCAGCGGCGGCTAACTTCGCCTGCTCAGTCACGACGTCAATGCGGTAGTCGGGGTAGAGCTCGTCGAGCTGGTCGACGACAGCGCCCGGAATCAGCGACGCCAGCTCTTCCACGATGGTGTTGTTCGCCAGCGAATCATCGTCGAGGCGCGGGTGACCCGACACGATCAGAACGTTGGTCATTGCTGCATCCTTTCGTTGATGAGGGCAGCCTATCCCGGCGATCCACCGACGAACAGGGCGAGATGGCAGGTTTCGCGACCGGTGAAGACATGTCTCAGGAAGGGGACGTGGAGGGGACTACAGTAGAGACATGCGCGACACAGACACCCAGTCCCTCACCCTGCGCCGCGTCCTCCTCGTCATCGTGACGGGAGTCGGTGCGGGCTTCCTCTCCGGACTCTTCGGGGTGGGAGGCGGCCTCGTCATCGTGCCCGCCCTGATGGCCGTCCTGGGCATGGATCAGCGCCGCGCCTCGGCCACGTCGCTCGCCGCCATCATCGTCACCGCCGCCGTCGGCTCGGGAAACTACGCCCTGCACGGCGAGGTCTCCTGGGCCGGAGCTGCCCTCCTCGTGGTCGGCGCGCTCGCGGGCTCTCAGATCGGCGTGTGGCTCCTGCGCCGCCTCCCCGCGCCCGCCCTACCCTGGATCCTCATCGGCTTCACCGTCTTCGTCATCGTCTCCCAATACCTGCACGTCCCCACGCGAGAGGGGACCGTCTCGCTGACCCCGGCCTCGTGCGCGCTCATGATCCTGGTCGGCCTGTCCGCCGGCATCCTCTCCGGCCTGGTCGGCGTGGGTGGCGGATCCGTCATCGTGCCCGGCATGGAGCTCGCCGTCGGCGCGGGAGACCTCATTGCGCGCGGCACGTCCCTCCTCGTCATGATCCCCACCGGCATAGCCGGCACTGTCACCAACCTGCGCCACCGCATGGTCGACCTGCGCATCGGCCTCATCGTCGGCGTATCCGCGGCAGCCACGACCCCCGTCGGGCGCCTCGTAGCCACGTGGGTATCCCCGAGCGTCGGCGCGATCCTCTTCAACATCTTCCTGCTCTCCATCATCGCCTCGACGATCCTGAAGATGCGTAAGAAGGCGCGCGCCCAAAGGTAGGGACGAGGCCCGGCTCGTTATCCGCGCGCGCTCGCCAGGGCCTCAGCGATGTCGCCGCGAATGACGAGCGAACGGTCCGCGATCTCTGCGGGCGCCGCCGCGTCCAGAGCAACGCACGCGTAGGTTGCCTCCGGATTGTCGTGGACGCGCCGCCAGAACGGAAACTTGATGATGCTCGGCGTATTCATGCCGACGCCCAACTCGAGGTGAAGCACGCGGCCACTTGACGTGCGCTCCAGGAAGTCCTGATAACGACCGGCAGCCGCCATCCATCCATCGTCCTGAACGAAACGGTTGTCGACGCGCAGGTTCGTCGTCATCTCCTCCCCGCACCTCGGGCAACGGGGAATCAGCTCCGACGGGATACGCATGCCCTCCTGACTCGCCACTGCCTCACGCACCCACGACTCGTTGTCGTACGTGGCGTCGTGACAGGGGATCGAACACTGCAGCAGCCCGTAATCGCCCTGCGTGTAGAACAAGCGTTCCTTGTCGAAGCCGGAATTTTGGAAACGGTGATCGACGTTCGTGGTGATCACGAAGTAGTCGCGACCGTGCACGAGGTCCAGCAGGTCCGCGTATACCTGCCCCGGGCCGGCCTCGTAGCGCAGTAGGGAGATCATGCGGCTCCAAAACGCCCAGCGCTCCTCCGAAGTGGGGAAGGGGTAGAAGCCGCCCGAGTAGGCGTCTGTGATGCCGCGCTCGGCGCGGAAGTCTGCGAAATACTCATCGAAAACCGGTCCGGAGTGGTTGTCCCCGTCGGCAGCGGACAGGCCGGCGCCCGCGCCGATGAGGATCGCATCAGCGCTCTCGATAGCCTCGTGCAGGGTGGTGGGTCGGTTCATGTGTCTCCTCCGTCGTTGATGGATTTAGAGCCTGAGAAGGGCGCGGTACAGGGCCTCGTCGTGGTCGCCGAAGACGTCGAAAATGACGCACAGCTCAGAAGCGCCTGGGGCCTCAGACTCAAGGAAGTCGGTGACGGTTGCCACCGCGATACGGGCGGCCTCCTCCTGCGGGAAGCCGAAGACACCCGTGGAAATGCAGCAGAAAGCCACCGTGTTGAGCCCATGTGCGGCTGCCTCCTCCAGGCATCGCCGGTACGAGCGAGCCAGGGCCTCCCGGTGCTCATCAGTGAGCTCTCCGCTCACGATCGGGCCGACCGTGTGGATGACGAAGCGCGACGGCAGATGGAAGCCGGGGGTGAGGACGGCCTCGCCCGTCGGGAATCCCGAGGGGCCGTCGCCGCGTGCGCGCTCAGCCATGACCACGGCGCATGCCTGCCGCAGTGCGAGCCCGGATGCGCTGTGGATCGCGTTGTCGATACACGTGTGCCCTGGTGCCCGGCATCCGAGCAGCGCCGAGTTTGCCGCGTTGACGATCGCGTCGACCTCCAGGCGCGTAATGTCGCCGCGCCACAGCGCCATTCTTGGATGGATCGACGAGGCCGTGGTGTCCTCCCAGGTCACGGTTCCTTGACGCTCGCGCTCGGTGTCGAGGAGAATCGCCTCCGCCTCCGGGTAGCCATCCGGCAGGGGAGCGGGATCACGCATGTTCATGAGGGCACGCAGGTAGGCGCGTGCCTGTGAGGTGTCCGAGGGGGAAATCTCGTAGCCCATATCCGCAGCCAGGATGTGTAGGGCTGTATGGATGGCCTCGTTGTAGGTGGTGAGTGTGCGCGTCATCAATCCCTCCGATTGTTTACATGACACATAACTGAGTGCTGTGGGTGTTTATTCCCTACCGTGTTCGCCTATCGCTCCAGCGCATCCCTGGCCTCGTACATACGAAATCGGCCCCAGCCTCGTAGATACGAGGCCGGGGCCGAAGCGTCAGCCGCACGCGCGACTGAAGCGGATTACTCGTCGGCGGCGCTGGGGTGCGTCATGTCGGCGGGAACGACCCACGCGTCGAA
>ERZ773099.498-NODE-498-length-33687-cov-17.302301_pt1 | contig 33687 bp, 28 predicted proteins | sample MGYA00511120_ERZ773099 | MGnify/ENA primary metagenome ERZ773099 (study PRJEB29015, sample SAMEA2738012) | human oral metagenome | biome: human oral; feature: human-associated habitat; material: dental | place: China | collected 2104 ... | reverse complement strand
ACGACTCAACATCGAGTACCAGAGCATCTGGGGTGCGAGCCACGCTCATCAGATGAAAGTCCTCCAAACCGACGAGCAGATCACACTGATTACAACGATCAAGCGACACGGAGCAGCAGCAGGTAGGGTGAGACACCGCCCAAGGTCCTTGAAGACAGCGGGGGAACAAGTCCGCTCATCATCAAGGACCTCGACCTCTACCCCCAAACCCCCCGACCAACACCCGCTCACCCACACTCAACTCGGAAGAGCCAGTAATTTGATGAGGTGTTGCTCCTGTGCTGACTAAGTCTAATCTGAACAGGTGGCTGGGCGAGTCGTTAACGATATCGCAGGTATTCTGAGAAGATTGACGAAGTTGTAAAACGATTTCGCGAACCGATCTCGGAGGTCTATGATGAGTGAAAATATGGTCAATCAGCTGTTATGTGATGCAATTATTGAATACGTCAAAAATGATGAACAAAAATATGCTGTTGCAATCCAGGGACCGTGGGGATGTGGAAAAACGCGGTTTGTGGAGTCTGTGCTGGCTCCTGCGTTGAAAAAGAGCGGAAAACGGCTGGTTCGGGTGTCGTTATTCGGTTGTAGAAATGCAGAAGATGTATACGGAAGACTTGCGGCTGTGTTAGTTCGCTTAGAGGATGGTGACGGGAGAAAAAACAAAAGGGTGATCAAAAGTGTGCTACGCGCCTTTCCGGGTGTAATGTCAGCAGTTGTATCTAAGACAAGAGTTCCGTTGCGGCTTGATGTCGGACCTAAATTTCTGGTGGATCTTATCTTGTCTGACAGACATGTGATTGTGTTCGATGATGTTGAGCGACGTTCAGTGGTTTCAGATGAGTTGTCATTATTTTCTGCAGTGAATGAGCTGCTTGAAGGGAGGGGGCAGAAGGTTATCTTTGTTACGGATAGCTTTGATGGAGGGGATGATAGCGGGCGCTCATTTGATGCTGAAGTGCGCGAAAAACTCGTGTGGAGGGTCTATTCCTATCACCAGGATGTTCATTCTTTAGTTTGTGATATTTTTAGAAATGTAAGGTCAACGGAATTCGATGTCCTTGAGTGTGTATATATGGCTGTTCAGAGAACAGGGTGTGTTAATGCGAGGGCTCTGCAGAAAGTAAGATATTTTCTTGCTGACGTGCTTGAGGAAAGCACTTCTCTAGATTGTGCGATCTCGTCTGAAAAGCTAAGTCGTGCTGTTGTCGATATTCTCGAAATTGCTTTGCTTTTGTGTGAGGGGAAGGTGCCTTCTCGTCCAGAGATTTTGAATGATGATGAGGAGTTGGTTGATATTGATGTTTCTTATATTAGGGCCGAGCATCTGTATTATCAGTACTGCGATTTGAGATTTCTTGAAGATTATTTCAGTTCGAGTGTTGACGTGAGTAGTATTGATCTAGGGCGGTGGGTGCGTGAGTATCTGCAGGTTCGGTATGTTGGTCCAGTAAAGTCAAGTTCTATTCGTAATCTTGTCGCATTGCTGGAGTCTGGATTTCTTGCTATGTCGGATGACGATGTCGATTCCATAGTAGCTTGCTGGTCTGACATTCTGTGTGATGGGGTATTTGGCCCTGCCGATATATATGATTTGGCTAAGTGGAACTCCCGATTCTTCGAGTATGAATTTGAAGGTGCTCTATCGGATGCTGAGTTCATTACATGTTGTAAGCGTGTTATTCAACGAGATCTGTTTGAATCCATGCTCTATTTTTCGAGTGCCGATTCTGAAGTAGGGTGTTATGGTTCGCTTTTTGGTCTTTTTGGCGTTTTGTCCGACTATGCGTTCCGCTCTTTTTCGCACGCGAATTCTGATGAAGTGCGCAGATGTGCCTCTTCGGGTGTTGGTGTTGAAAGCGTTCCCATTCTTCTGACTGCTGCTTGGCGTGGGGGTGTTCGGTGCATTACCGAAATCTGCCCGTCTGATATCGCGCGCTGTTACATCCTGCTGGGGCCCGAAGGGCAGGAAGAAGTGAAGAGGCTATTCTTAGAATTTGCGCGTCAAGGCGAGTGTAGCGATGACCACTTGCTATATTTGAAGTGGGTTAAGAAAGTTCGATCTGCGCTCTTGAATGAGGTGGGTGCTTGTCGAATGGCAGAGGTTAGAAGAAAAGAGTTTATCAGGCGTCTAGAAGGTATTCTAGATCCGCCGTCACATATCGTTTTTTAGCTCGATCTCGATGATGGGCGGTGTCAATGGGTGGTAGCAATGAGTTCGTTGAATGCTTCTGTTGGGGTGTGGTAGCCGAGGGTGGCTCTGGGGCAGTTGCCCGGCTCGTAGGCGATGGCGTCGAGGTAGGGTTGGTGGCTGGTGATGGGGGTTCCTTTGGGCAGGTAGCGGCGGATGAGCCGGTTGGTGTTTTCGTTGGTTCCTCTCTCCCAGGGGCTGTGGGGGTGAGCGAAGAACACGTCCACGCCGGTGCCTGGAGTGAGGCGTTGGTGGCGGGCCATTTCCCGGCCTTGGTCCCAGGTCAGTGTGCGCATCGCTTGGTCGGGCAGGCCCTGGATGCGGCGGGTGAGCGCGTCACAGACCTGGTCGGCTTTCCTACCCAGGGGCAGGGCGACGATGATCAGGTAGCGGGTGGTGCGCTCGACCAGGGTCGCGCACGCGCTGGCCCCGTCTTGGCCGATGATCAGGTCGCCTTCCCAGTTACCCGGGATTTTCCGATCAGAAATGTCAGGGCGCTCATCAATCAGCCGCATCCCAACAATGGGGGGTTTGCGTCCGTTTGCTGGGGGTTTCTTGCGCATCCACCGGCGCGAGGGCAAGCATATGCCGTGTTCGATGAGCGTCTTCTTAGGGTGGGCGTAGATCCACGTGTCAATCGCCTCGTGGCTAATCGTGTGGCCCTGAGCGTCGGGAGAAGTGTCCATGGAGGGCAGTGTGCCACACGCCTCCTCACGCAAGCGCCCGCTGATCTGGCGGGGAGTGTGCCCCTGAGACAAATCAGAAATCACACGGCGGCGAAGGACCTCATCACAATCCAACAGGCGCTTCTTAGGGCGACGCCTGGCCGCGCGGGCTGCCTTGTCGGCTTCCTCGGCCCGGTACTGCCCGTCAGGGCCCGTATGGCGGGTGATCTCACGGCACACCACCGAGGGGCTACGCCCAATCAAATGGGCGATACGCACCTGGGACAAGCCCGCATCCACCCCCGCCATGATCGCCGCACGATCCTCAACACTCAACATCCGACGACAGCTCACAACCAGCCCCTCCAACAGCACTGCTACCACACAAATTGCTTACACCCTATGACACTGCCGGGTTTCTATCTCATAGAGGCCCTTCAGATCTCATTGAACCCATTTTGCGCCAGATTCACTCATAGAAGTGGGTCTATGAATCACAGGAGTCAGCCATCGGGAGCTCGATGAAGGCTCCCAGAGCGAGACTCAGGCCATCCGTCTCAAGACCCACGCGACCCATCGCGTGACCCGCACCGTCCACAGCACCCGAACCGCCCACGACACTCGAAGCGTCCAGCGTCTGTTTCACGTGAAACAATCAATTACGATCCTCCGGCCCGGAGCGCGGAGACAGGGACAACGGCACCACGCTCGCACCCCGCACCGTCGACATCAGCCAGGACCCGACGTTTCGCGTGACATGATCAACAGACACTCACAGACCGCAACGCAGAGCGCTCCCAGAATGCGAGTGGGGTGCCATCCCTGGGCAGCACCCCACTCATTCAACAAGGAACACCCACTCCAGGCTCACATCGCGCTCGCACCGCCCCCCCACTGCGCCAACGCCTGCCCCACGCACGAGCCGGTCCCACGCCAGCCCCACGCCAGCCCCACGCCCGCGCCTGTGCTGCACGACACCCGCGCCGGGCTCACCCTCGTCGTTCGCGCAGCGCCCCCCGTTCGCGCAGGGCCGACGCATGCGCGCGGCCTCACCCCCGCCGCTCCCGCAGCGCCCGCGCGAGGATCCCGTGCCTCGGCGCGAAGACCCAGGCGAGCACGAAGCACGCGGTGAGCACCAGGACGATCGTGGCGCCCGTGGGCACGTCCAAGGACCACGACAGGTACAGACCCACCAGGCCGCCGGCAGCCCCCAGGGCGGGCGACAGGATCATCATGGTCCACAGGCGGTCGCACAGGAGGCGCGCGGTGGCCGCGGGGGTGACCAGCAGCGCCAGCACGAGCACGTTGCCGATCGTCTGCACCGAAATCACGACCGCCAGGGCGACAGCAACATACAGGGACAGATCAGCAGCAAGCACACGCACGCCCGCGGCCCGCGCGCTCTCGCGGTCCAGGGTCACCGCGACGATCGGCCGGTGCGCCAGGAAGAGCATCGCCAACACGAACACGGCGCCCCCCAGCACCACGGGCACATCCGACGCAGGAATACCCGTGATCGACCCGAAGAGGAAGTCCTGGAGGCTCCCGGCGTACCCGGGGGCGCGCGCGATGATCGCGACGCCGAGCGCGAAGGCACCCACGAAGAGGACGCCGATGACGGAGTCCTCCTTGAGCCGCCGGTTCTGCGCCAGCAGGGCGACCAGCACGGCGGTCACCACGCCCGCGAGCGCCCCGCCGAGCACCAGGGACCCGCCGCACACGAAGGCGATAGCCAGGCCGGGGAACACGGAGTGGGCGACCGCGTCGCCGATGAACGCCATGCCGCGCAGGACGACGTGCACGCCGACGCTGCCGCAAACGAGGGCGGCGACGACCGCGATGAGGAGGGCGCGCGGGAGGAAGGCGAGAGCCGGGTTGGTCAGGTCCCGGAAGAAGTCGATGGGGCTCAGGAAGTCGGCCGCCGGGGCGAGGCCGGAGCCAGCCATAACGAGGCCGTGGCCGGCAGCGTGGATGACGGTGCTCATGCGCGCACTCCTAGGGCGTCGAGGATGGGGTTGTCGGGGCGCACATCGAAGGCGCGGATCCACGGGTCGGCGTCGGCGAGTTCGTCGGGTCGCCCGGAGGCGACGATGGTGCGGCGCAGCAGGTAGAGGCGGTCGCAGCCGGCGCGCGCACCGATGAGGTCGTGCGTGGTCATGAGGAGGGCCCTCCCCCCGTCGGCGAGGGAGCGGAACAGGTCCATGAGCATCTCCTGCGTGGGCATGTCGAGGCCGGTGAAGGGCTCGTCGAGGAGAAGCACGGCGGGGCGGATGGCGAGGGCGCGGGCGACGAGGACACGCTGGCGTTGCCCGCCGGAGAGCTCACCGATGGGGCGGCGCGCAAGCTCCCGCATGCCGACGAGGCCGAGGGCCTCCTCCACGGCGCGGAAGTGCGGGGTCCGCGCGCGCCCCAGCAGCCCGCGCCGCACGGTGATGGCCTGCAGGACGGCGTCGCGCACACTGATCGGGAAGTCCCACGCGAACTCGTGGCGCTGGGGCACGTAGCCGATCTCACCGTCGGTCTCGATGCGCCCGCTGGAGGGGATGAGCCCGAGGATCGAGCGGATGAGCGTGGTCTTCCCGGCGCCGTTGGGTCCGATGAGGCCGACGAGCTCCCCGGCGTCAACCTCCAGGTCGACGCCTTCGAGGACGCTGCGCCCGCCCAGGGACGTGCCGAGAGAGCTGACGCGCAACTGGCTCACTGCTCCCCTCCCCCATTGACGAGGCGTGGGTCGCCCCCGTCGCTTCCCTCACTCTGGCCGGTGGGCGGGGGCGCGAGGAGGGACGCGGAGTCGGCCTCGGCGATGGCGGCGGCCTGCTCGGCGCGGCTGCGGCGCGACCGGGCCACGAGGAGGGCGCCGACGACGAGGACGGACAGGAGAGCCACGACGACGATGACGAGGAACGCCCAGTCGGGCAGACCGCCCCCGGAGGAGTCCACGCCGGAGGTGGCACCCTGGTCGCCGGAGGCCTGGGTAGCGGGAGCGCCGGAGGGCGCACCCTGGGACGCGCCCTCGGCAGGCGCAGCGGCGGGCGCGGCCATGGCCAGGGCCTCGGAGGCGGAGGCGGCGTCGCCGACTGCGAAGCGCAGGGTCGTGGAGGCGCTGACGGCCTCGCCGGCCGTGGTGTTGCCCAGGAATGTCACGGCCGCCGTGTAGGTGCCGGGAGCGGAGAACGCCCAGTTGGCGTGCACGTGCGTGCCGGAGTCGATCCACACGTCGCCGGGCGCGGCGCCGGAGTCGGCGAGCAGGAGGGGCTTGCCGAAGGTGCCGGACTGGAGGAACAGCCAGGCGCGGCCGGGGCCGCTCACGGGGCCGACGCGCATGGTGAGGCCACGGTCGATGGTGGCGGTGACGGCGGGGTCCTGCGTGTTCCAGCCGAGCCACACGACGCTGGGGTTTTGCGTCTGGGGGACGACGTACACGGGCTTGCCCGCCACATCGGCCAGGAAGGGGTAGTCGGCGGAGTGGGGCGCGGTCATGATGGCCGCGTCGCTCACGCGCAGGACGGTCTGGTTGGGGTCGCGCCACACGGCTCCCCCGTCGGCGTCGTGGCGCAGGCCGGCCCTCCACTGTCCGTCGATGAGTCGGGGGCCGAGGTCGACGTGCCCGACGCTGATCTCCGAGGCCTCGCCTCTCCACTCCTCGTGCGCCGCAACACTCTGCGCGAGGTCGGGGTCGGGTGTCGGGTCTGCAAAGGAAGCGGGCGCGCCCACGACGACGAGGAGAGCCGACAGGAGGGCGCCCAGAGACATGCCGAGGCGCGACAGCCGGCTAGCCCCGGGGACGGCGGCAGGGCCTGGCCGGGCTTCGAGACGCGGCGCCGAGCGCAGCTCGGTCGCCAAGTCTCGCGGGCGGGCCGCCGCCCCCGGGGCGAAGAGCCGGCGGCCGTCCTGGCGCGCGAAGAGCCGGCGGCCGCCAGTGGATCGGGAAACATGGTGTGTCATGGCATCTCCTTGCCGCCCAGGCAGCGTGCCAGTGAGCGGGCGTTGTGTTGCATCATGTCGATGTAGGTGGGTGCTTGGTCGTCGAGGGTGTCGCCGTACAGGGGGCAGATGTCCACGCCCGCATCCGTGGCGGCGGTGCGCAGGGTAGAGCGGGTACGCGCCAGGTTTGGTTCGAGGAACACGGCCGGGATGGACGAGTCGGCGAGGGTGGCCTGGAGCTTGATGCGGTCGGCGATGGAGGGTTCGACGCTGGGGTTGGGGGCGACGAAGCCGGCGACGGTGAGCCCGTAGGCGTTCGCCAGGTACGCGTAGGCGTCGTTGGTGGTGACGAGTTTGCGCCGCTCGGAGGGGATGGTCGCGATCGTCGAGGCGACGGTCGCGTCGAGTTCGTCGAGGCGCGCCAGGTAGGCTGCGGCGTTGGCCCGGTAGGTGGCCTCGCCGCTCGGGTCAACAGAGATCAGAGAGTCGCGGATGACGCGCACGTAGGCCTGCGCGTTGTGGACGTCGTGCCACAGGTGGGGGTCGATGTCGCCGTGGACGTGCTTGCCGAGGACGGCCTGGGGCAGCATGTAGACGCTGGCGCCCGCGTCCCCGATGAAGCGGAAGGAGGGCTGGCCGGGGATCGTGGTGAGGGCGCGGGTGGGCACTTCAATGACGACCCGGTCGAGGTCGGTGCATTCCATGGTGGAGGCGACGGTCGCGCCCGCCCCGGATGCTCCCTGGCAGGGGGCCGAGGCCTCGTCCCCTCCGAGCGCGCCGGCGTCGGAGGCGAGTTCGACGCGCTTGGTGGACAGGTTGACGGTGATGTCGGCGTGGCCGGCGGCCAGGATGCGTCGTCCTTCGGCGGCGGCGATGTCTTCGGGCGGGGTGCCGACAGCGAAGACGGCGGTGCCCTCGCCGACGTGGGTGGGCGTGGCGCCGGGGGTGGTTCGCAGCTGAGCGCGGAAGTGGACTCGGTAGACGCCGGGTGCGGTGAACGCCCAGCTCATGTGCTGGTGTGCGTCGGCGGGCAGGCGCGCGGTGTCGGTGTCGTAGCCGGAGGCGGCGTTGAAGCCGTCGGAGGAAGCGAAGGCGATCTCGGGCTGTCCGAAGGACGTGGTGAGGTACGCGGAGGCGGCCCCGGGTCCTTCGACGGCGGTGGTCGTCAGGTCGATCTGTGAGGAGCGCGTGGCTCCCATGTCGGCGCCGTCTCCCCACACGCGCATGCCGAGCCAGGGGGTGTCGAGGCTGCGGTCTTCGACGAGGGGGAGGATGGTGGCGCCGTTCTTGGCGGCTTCCTCGGCGACGGACACGGAGCGCGAGGAGGCGGGCAGGTTGGAGTCGAGGGCGCGGATAAGGGCGTGTTCCTCGAGCATGAGGTAGTTGGAGAAGGCGACGTCCGCGTAGGCGACGTCGCGGATGGTGCGCAGTGATGGCTCCCACGAGTGTGGGTCTGCCCCGTTGGGGACCATCTGGGTGACGTGGGCGCGGTCCCCGGCGACGCCCCGCACGAGGTCTGCGAGGATGCCGGTGGTGGCGACGACGCGCAGCTCGGAGTCGCTCGCGGGGTCGGGGGCGGGCGCGCACCCGGACAGGGTTGCCGTGAACGCTAACGTCGAGGCGGCGAGCACACACCCACTCCCCCGCCACTCGCGGAGGGAGCGGCGGGGGATGAAGGAGCGGGTGCCTCGTGAAGGAGTGTTCACGCGCGCGCACGCTCCGCTCGGCGTCGCCCGATCGCGCCGACCCACACGCAGGCCGCGCCGGTTAGCGCCCAGGTGAGGGAGACGACTGCCAGGGGGATGGTGTCGGCGCCGGTGGTGGCCAGGGACAGGTCGCAGTCCTTGCCGGAGGGGGTGCGTCCGACGACCTGGGAGACCATGGGCCGCCCGTTCGGTCCGGTCGCGCCGGTGGCGGTGAGCTCGCCGCCGCTGCCGAAGCCGGAGCCGGCCAGTGCTGAGCCCGTTGGGGTGACGCGCATGGTGATGGTCAGCGTGTAGGTGCCGGGGGCGGTGAACACCCAGTTCTGGTGGGCGTGCGTGTTCGCGCCGAGCGTGTAGCTCGAGCCGGGCCCGTCGAAGACGTGGTCGCCAACGCCTGAGCCGAGCGCGCCGGCGTTGAAGACGGCTACGCGGCCGGGGCCTTGGACGGAGTCGAGGGTGAATTGGACGGGGCCGGTGGTTCCGGTGACGATTTCCTCGCGCTGGGAGTTCAGGCCAAGCCAGGGTACGCCCGCGATCTGGGTGGAGGGGATCAGCCACACGCTAGAGCCGGCCTGCGCGACGAAGCCGAGGTCGGCGGGCGCGGTGATGCGGGCGGCGTCACCGAGGGCGAAGGTCAGGGAGGAGGGGTCGACCCACTGGGCGGGCTGGGTGCGATCGTCCTTGATGCGGGCGACGAGGGTTCCGTTCTCGATGGCGGGGCCTAGGTCGAAGTGCCCGTCGGTTGCGTTGCCGGTGGCGCCGTCCCCGACGCTGACGGTGAGCGTGGTGCGGGCGGTGTTCGCTGGTGCGTTGCTCGAGGCCAGGGTGGCGGCCTCGGCCTCGGTGGCCTCACGGGTCACGCGGGTGGCGATGCAGCGCTCGCCGGTCGGGGTGGTGGATGTGCGCGTGCCCCGCTTGTCTCCGGTGGTGCCCTTTCCCCCGCCGTTGCCGGCGTCGGGGGTCGGGGCGGGGTTGGTGGTTCCCCCTGCTACGGGGGTGCCTGCTCCTGCGCCCGGGGCGGCGGCGTCGCCCGGCTGGGGGCTGATGGAGCCCGGGTTGACGCCGGGGGCGGCGGGCGTCGGGTCGTCGGAGGGGGCGGTGGCCCCGGCGAGGCACGAGGCCTCGTCGGCGACGTCGATCGTGTAGGTCCGGGCGGGGGCGTGGGCGCTGGCCTCGCCCGTTGCGTCCGGTGTCCATGCGCTGGCTTGGACGGTCAGTATGTAGCGGCCGGCGCGGGTGAAGAGCCAGTTGACGTGCTTGTGGGCGGGGTATGCCTGGTCGATGTCGTCGCCGTCGGGGGCCAGGTCGAAGCTGCCGTCTGCGGTAACCGCCTTGGTGCCTTCGGTGAGGCTGGAGGTGAAGGCGTAGATGCGCCCGCCGGCGGGTCCCGCGTAGGTCACGTGGAATCGAGCGGCGTCGTAGCCGCCGGCGGCGATGCCCAGGGTGTCCCATCCGGGCCACAGGACGTTCGCCTGGTTGTCGCCGGACTGGCCGAGGAGGTAGGCGGCGGCGGGCGCTCCGGTCGCCTGGCTGACGTCGGGGGTGATCGAGGTGAGTGTGGTCTTGGAGACGGCGAGAAGGGTCTGCTCGGGTTCGCGCATGACGCCGGAGCCTGTGGCGTCCTCCTTGATGCGTAGGGTGAGCGTGCCGGCCGCGTCGGAGGTTAGGTCGAAGATGTCGGCGTGGCCGCGGTCGAGTGTGGCCGTGGTGCCGGCGGGGGCGGCGCGCATGGCTTCGCAGGTGGTCGCTCTCCCTGACGAGGCCGGGGTCGCGTTCGGCGTCGCGGCCTCGATCGTGGAGTCAGCGGCGGCGGATCCTGTCGACGCGCCGGTTTCTGACGTGTCGACTGTTGCAGTGTCGGCTGTCGCGTCTTGCGTCGCGTTCGCCTCGTCTGCGGCGTGGGCGCCCGCGGGTGCCAGGAAGGACGTGGCCGCGAGGGCCACCGCTGCGAAGGCCCGGGCAGCTGCGCGGCCCGGGCTCCGATGCTTCGTGGGTTTCATGGAGGGTGTCCTCTAGGTGCGTTGCACGTTAATCGAATGAGAATCGTTATCATTCTAGTACCGTCGACGCTCCTACGCTATTGCTGGCTCCTCGCCCACGCGAGCGCTCGAGCAACGTCCCCACATCCTGCGACTCGGTGCACGGCGCACCGTATCCACTCAGGGGTCTCACGGATTTGTGATCCGCCATCCACGATCAGAGCGATCCTATGCGTGTAGCCACTTTCCTTTGCGATTACTTGGTTTTCGCTGCGATGCATCTTACTGTCCGCGCGGTTGATTACCGGAAACGCGAGGGATAGGGTATGAGCATCAAGCGCCTGACACAGCTGCCAAGCTCGTCCGGCGCTTTTCTTGTTTGCAACACGCAGGGTCGCGCCGACGCGACCCGCGTTGGCGCACTCCACGTTCGACATCGGCCGGGAACCCCGGCCTCGTCAAGCAGGCAATCACAACACGATACGATCCCACGAGGAGCCCACTGATGTTCTCTACCATCGACGTCATGGTTGCCCAGGCCCACATCGACCAGCTCAACGAGCTCGCCGACGTGAAGCGTTCGCGCAGGGCCGACCGCCACTGAGTTCTTCCGGCATAGCCGGAGCAACACGCAGGTCCGCAGACCCCGACGGGCTGCGGATTTCTCACATCCAGCGCACTGACGCGCAGGTTAGTTGGGAGGCGCGGCGACGCTGCACCCACCTGTATTGCCCCGATCCGCGCGACTGTTTCACGTGAAACGTTCACGCGCGCAAAGCCAGGGAGCAACCTGTCGGAAAGCCGATACGCCCCGACCACGCTATGACGAGGCGCGAGAAGCAAAGCAACCGCTACGCCTCGTCCTCGCTGATGTAGCCCTTCGCCACCAAACGCACATACTCACCCTCAATGAACATCTCTTGAGGAGACTTAATGTAACAGTCGACGAGGGAACGATTACCGCCAATGTTGATACCCACACCCTGGGCAGTAACGTAATCTGATTGATAGTATCCGTCCCTGTTCTTCCTCCGCTTGGGCTTACCGTAGCGCCGGGTGAGAATCTCACAGAAATGCCGGTACACCTCCACAGCCTGCTCCATCGAATACCCCCGCGCCTCCTCAGGAGCAATATCAGTCAGAGGGAAATCAAAGGATCGAACGTTCCCACGAAACGTACCGAAGCCCGATGAAAGCACATCGGGTCGAACATCCGACGTAAACAACGCCGGATCTATCCCATCAGGCACCCACCCAAAGCGATCACGCAGCGCGTAGCCCACCTCCTCCGCCTTCGGCCACGGCGAATCCGCCCACGCCTCCAGAATCTCAACGAAACGCTCATCCGACAAAACAGTAAAACGAAAACTCATCCACCCATCCTCCCACACCGTAAGCACACACTACACCCAAACGCAGACACACCCCACAGCCGAGCGGATTGTTTCACGTGAAACAACCGACTCAGGCGAGCCCACAGGCAACAACGTCGGATTCACGGCCCACAACACGCGCACAACAGTACACCCGGCAACACGTTAACGAAGCCTTACACAGACAACTACGACGCCGAGGACGCCCGAACCACGCCCCGACCAGCCCCGGGCACCCACCAGGGGCGGCGGCTACTCGTCCTCGACAATGTAGCCCTTCGCCACCAAACGCTCATACTCACTCGCGATAAACATCTCCTGAGGAGAATCAACATTACAACTCACCAGGGCGTCATTACCCCCCACATCAACGCCCACACCCTGCGAGGTAACAAAGTAAGAACGATAATGTCCATCCCGATTCGTCCTCCGCTTCGGCTTACCGTAGCGCCGCGTGAGAATCTCACAGAAATGCCGGTACACCTCCTGCGCCTGCTCCATCGAATACCCCCACGCCTCCTCAGGAGCAACATCAGTCAGAGGGAAATCAAAGGATCGAACGTTCCCACGAAACGTACCGAAACCCGAGGAAAGCACATCAGGCTCAACATCCGAGGTGAACGTACTGGGCCGATCCTCAGCCGGCACCCACCCAAAGCGATCACGCAACGCATAACCGTCCTCTATGGTCTTCGGCCAGGCAGAGTCCGCCCACGCCTCAAGAATCTCAACAAAACGCTCATCAGACAAAACAGTAAAACGAAAACTCATGACCCCATCCTCCCACGCCAACCACGCCACGACGAGTGCCGGGCACCCTCCAGGGGCGGCACCTACTCGTCCTCGCTGATGTAGCCCTTCGCCACCAAACGCGCATACTCACTCGTAATGAACATCTCCTCAGGAGACTCCACGATACACCTCACCAGAGCGTCATTACCCCCAACTTTGACGCCCACGCCCTGCGGGGTGACAAACGTAGCGCGATAACAACCATCCTTGTTCTTTCGCCGCTTGGGCTTACCGTAGCGACGGGTAAGAAGCTCACAGAAATGCCGGTACACCTCCAGAGCCTGCTCCATCGAATACCCCCACGCCTCCTCAGGAGCAACATCAGTCAGAGGAAAATCAAACGATCGAACGTTTCCACGAAACCTACCGAAAGCCGAGGAAAGAATATCAGGTCGAACATCCGAGGTGAAAACACTGGGCCGATCCTCGGCCGGCACCCACCCAAAGCGATCACGCAAGGCGTAGCCCACCTCCTCCGCCTTCGGCCACGGCGAGTCAGCCCACGCCTCAAGAATCTCAACGAAACGATCATCAGACAAAACCGTGAAACGGAAGGTCATGACACTCCTTTATAGGCCGTTGATGGCCTGGTCGATGCGGGCGATGTGTTCTGGGGCCAGCGTAACGGGTTCGGTCTTAAAGTCTATCTTTCCCGCGTCGCCGCTGCGGGCGATCGCCACGTCGGAGTGCACGGTGACCCGCCCATCCTTGATGGCCTCCCACAGCTGGGGGTTCTCGCGCATCTTCTGGTGGAAGTCCACGTCGGTGGCCAGGCGGTCCCCCACGTAGGCCGCGGACCCCTGCTCGACCTTGACGCCGTCGATCTCGTAGGTACCGATCCTGGCGCTCGTGCCGCCCTTGCACTCTCCCACGTGCAACTCCCCGGGCCTGTAGCCGATCGCGTCGACGTGCCCGGATCCCGTGCCGGGACCTCCGACGCCGCCGGCCTGGACGATCCCGAGCTCCTCCCACCGAGCCTCTAGGGCGGCGTGCCCCATCTTCTCCGCCGCGCTGGCCTCCGCCACGCGGGCCGCAGTCAACTCCGCCGCAGTACTCTTCATGTCGTCCAGGGCCCGCTTGTCAACGCCCTGCTTCCCAAGGTACTCGATGCTCTGGTCACGTCTCTTGACGGTCAGGTGCGACCTGCCGTTGCGCGGATTCCTCCGAGCGGGAAAGTGCTTGTCCAGCATCTCCTTGAAGGGGGCGACCTTACGGTTGACGGTGCGCTCCAGGCCGATGCGCTCGGTCCTGTGTGCGACGCGCTCGGCGTTCATGTCGGCCAGGTGGCCGACCGGGGATCGTCCCTTGGGCGTCGCCCGAGACGAGCGACCGCCCACCCAGGAGGAAAGGTCAACCAGGTCGTCGAGCTTATTCTTGGTCTTACGCGCGGCACCGGTGACGGGAGCCAGCAACGCCGCCATCTCATCCAGCTTGCCCGACACTTGCGTGGAGATGTGCGTCAGCTGATGGGCCGAGGACGTGAGCCCCGATACCTTCGGGCCGACCGTCGCGGTGAAGGCCGTGACCTTCGTCGTGATCTGAGCCGCCACGAATGGGGTCGCGAAACCGAGAGAGCACACCTCCTCAACAAGGGCCTGGGTGAGCTGCCCGACGATGTCGCCGATGGCCGAGACGACGATGCCGTGCACGACCCCCACGACCTCTGCCAAGACACCCAGTGCCGTGCTCATCGCCGCGGTCGCGGAAGCCCCCGCACGCAGCGCGTCGATCGTCTGCGCACAACGCTCGCGCGCGGCCTCGACCGTCGAGCCAAACGCCTCGCCCAGCAACGAAGCCGCATCCGACTCCAACGCATCGGCCTGAGCCTTCATCGCCTCGGCCGTATTCGTCCAGGTCTGCGCGCTGGCGCGCACCTGATCGGCGCTGCCAGCCAACTGGTCCATCCAACCCTTGAGCGGCTCGAAGTGCTCGATCAGGTAGCCCACTCCCCAGGACACCAACGTCGCGACAGGATTCATCACGGCCGACGCCACGTCGGCCACGGCGCCCAGCGTGGACAGTCCCGTTCCCAGCCACGAGCCCTGCGACAACGACGACGACAGAGACTCGATATCCTCACACAGGCCCGCCCCCTGCCACCTCGTCGTCGTATCCTTGCGCGCCGCAACGAGATCATCGACGCGCAGCTCACCACGGGGTGCGGGAGCCTCGCCCCCGCTAACCACCAGCTTCTCCTCGCTCATGGGGCCACCATCCGAATGGCGCCGGCAGAATCCGACTCCATCTCCTCGAAACTAGCGGCCGCATCGCGCAACGCCGAAGCGGTGCCCCGCGCATGCACGGCGGCCTCGGACAGCAAGTTGTGCGCAGACGTCGTGAATACGCCCAGCACGGGGGCCACGATCATACCCACCAGCAGGCCCAGACCGTCGCTGGGAGGCGCCGCATTCAACGCGCTAATGCCCGTCTGCACGTCATCGCCCACAGCATCCGCCCGTCCCGCCAAGGTCACCACGTCGGCAACCGCCACTCTCAACAGGTCACCGCTCACAGCGTTCCCTTCCCCCACGGGTTTCGCGAGCCTCCCGGGCGACGCAGCACCCCACCGCGCACGCTCGGCCCCTCATCGACGCGCTCGCGAGCAGAGCCGTACTGCTCCAACAACGCCCGCGCGGCCTGCGAGTCCGGCCCATACGCATCGGCCGCCACGTCAGCCAGGCGTGCCCCCCGATCGGCCACCGCTTGCTCATACGCGGCAACGAAGCGAGGGTCGAGCGCCCCATCCACTCGGACCTCCACCAGGCGGCCAGCCGCATCGACGCTCACCCGCACGCTTCCCGAAGAGTCACGCCCCTCTCCGCGCACCTCCTGGGCGCCCTCCAGGAACGCAGCGGCCTCTCTGCCCCTGCGCTCCGCCTCGAGCTGAGCAACCCCGATGGCCTCCAACTGCGCAGCCACGCGAGCATCAACGCCCGCGCGAACACTCGACACGTCATCCATACGGGCCAAGCTACCCCCCTCCGCGAATACCTGTCAAACGTTCAAGAGCAAGAGGAGCCACCACCGAGCTCGAACGACCAACCCATCGGCGCAGCAGGACCGTCGGCGGCGGGACACTCCGGGAGCCCGGTCGGAGTGTTTCACGTGAAACAATCCCGGACTCGCGAAACGCCCATGCCCCACAGCGCTGGGGCGCCAGCCAACAAGGCACGCCCCGCCCCTGGCCCGGAACGCTGATAGCCAGCGCCCAACCACCGGTCCTCGCCGCCCCGAACGCGCCGGATAGTGGCACACTTGACCTATACGGATAACGCGACCCCACGCAAAGGATGGCACGCCCTTGACTCAGCCTTCGACACACGGGGCGACCCCGGCCTCGTCCGGCTCCTCGCCCACACAGGGTAACCGCCTCGACCCCTGGTTCGACGTCTACGCGGACCGCGCCCTGAACCTTCGGGCATCTGAGATCCGAGCGCTCTTCTCCGTCGTCTCCCGACCCGAGGTCGTCTCCCTGGCGGGAGGCATGCCCAACCTCAAGGACCTCCCCCTGGAGAGCCTCGCCGCCTCCGCGGAAAACCTGATCCGCAACCACGGCGCCCAGGCCATGCAGTACGGCAACGGACAGGGATGGGAGGTGCTACGCGAGCGCATCACGGAGGTCATGGGATACGACGGCATCGTCGGCGCAGACCCCGACGACGTAGTGGTCACGACGGGCAGCCAGCAGGCCCTCGACCTGGTCACCGAGCTCTTCGTCAACCCCGGCGACGTCATCCTCGCCGAGGCCCCCTCCTACGTGGGCGCCCTCGGCGTCTTCCGCGCCCGCCAGGCCGACGTAGTGCACGTCCCCATGGACGAGAACGGCATCATCCCCGATGCCCTCGTCGAGACCATTCGCGACGTGCGGGCGTCAGGACGCACCATCAAGTTCATCTACATCATCCCGAACTACCACAACCCGGCGGGCGTGACCCTGTCCGCCGAGCGCCGTCCCATCATCGCGGACATCTGCCTGCGCGAGCACATCCTCATCGTCGAGGACAACCCCTACGGCCTCCTCGGCTTCCACAACGACCCTCTGCCGGCGATCGCCTCCTACAGCCCCGAGGGCGTCGTCTACCTCGGCTCCTTCTCCAAGATGTTCGCGCCTGGCTTCCGAATCGGCTGGGCATACGCGCCGCACGCCATCCGCGCCAAGCTCGTCCTCGCCCTCGAATCTGCGATCCTATGCCCGTCGATGGTTGGCCAGATGACGATCGCCGACTACCTCGGCAACTACGACTGGTACGGGCAGGTCAAATCCTTCCGCTCCATGTACGCGCAACGCTGCCACGCGATGCTCACCTCGCTCGAGGAGTTCATGCCGTCCTGCACGTGGACGGTGCCCGACGGCGGCTTCTACACGTGGGTGACGCTCCCCGAGGGCCTGGACGCCAAGTCCATGCTGCCGCGCGCGGTGCGCGCCCAGGTCGCATATGTGTCGGGCACGGCGTTCTTCTACGACGGTTCAGGCTCGAATCACCTGCGCCTGTCGTTCTGCTACCCCACGCCCGTGGACATCCGCGAGGGCGTGCGGCGCCTCTCAACGGTCGTCAACGCCGAAAAGGAAATGGTCGACATGTTCGGCACCGCCTCCATCGACGAGGCCGGGGCCGGGTCTGCCCGTTAAGTTCCGAAGGAGTAACACACCATGGCTACAAAGGTTCTCATCATCTCCGGCGGCCTCACGCACGAGCGCGACGTGTCGGTGCGCTCCGGGCGCCGCGTCGCCAACATCCTCACCCAGGCGGGCTACCAAGTTCGTATCTCGGACGTCGACGCATCGCTGGCGGGCGCTATTGAGTCCTTCGGACCCGACGTTATCTGGCCGCTCGTGCACGGTTCGATCGGCGAGGACGGCTCGCTGCAGTCCTTCCTGGAGTGCGTGGGGATTCCCTTCGTGGGCTCGTCCGCGGTGCAGGCGATGCTCGCGTCGAACAAGCCGACGGCGAAGGCGCTGCTCGGCTCCGCGGGCATGCCCACCCCCGGGTGGGTGACGCTCCCCCAGGCGATCTTCCGTCAGCTGGGTGCCTCGAAGGTCCTGTCCGCGCTCGAGGGCTCGGTGTCCTTCCCCGTCGTCATCAAGCCGACGGACGGCGGCTCGGCGCTCGGCATCTCAACCGCCCACGACGCGGGTCAGCTGCGCCGCTCGATGGTTGACGCCTTCGCCTACGGGCAGCGGTTGATGGTCGAGCAGCGCATCGAGGGCCGCGACGTGGCGGTGTCGGTCGTCGACCTCGAGGGTGGTCCCGTGGCACTGCCGCCGGTTGAGATCGCCACGGACGACGGCCGCTACGACTACGACGCGCGCTACACGACCGACGAGGCCGAGTACTTCGTGCCCGCGCGCCTGTCCGCCGAGACCCTCGCCGACCTGCAGGCGGCGGCCGTCGAGGCGCACGCGACGCTGGGCCTGCGCGACCTGTCCCGCATGGACTTCGTCGTCGACGATGAGGGCACGTGCTGGTTCATCGACGCCAACGTGGCTCCCGGCATGACGGATACGTCCCTGCTCCCCCAGGCCGCCGACGCGCTTGAGGATTCGTCATTCGCGCAGCTGTGCGCCGACATCGTCGACTTCGTCGCGGGCGGGCGCGCGTGCGACCAGGGGCAGGGTTGACGATGAGTAGAGGAAACCAAGCTCCCTGAGGCGAGCCTCGGCCTCGTCGGCATCGGTCCACAGGATGCCCTTGACCCCCATGAGCTCGGCTGCCCGCACATTCTCGCGGCGGTCGTCGATGAAGGCGACGTCCTCGTGGGGAACACCCAGGCGGTGCAGGACGTCCCTGTAGATGCCGCGTGATGGCTTGCAGATCCCGTAGTCGCACGAGAAGGCGAAGAAGTCGAAGAGGCAGGCCCATTCGGAGCGGCGGATGGCCTTCGCGATCGGGTACGGCGCATTGGACAGGACGCCGACGCGCACGCCCTGGCGCCGCAGCAGGCGCACGAGGTCAAGAGAGCGTTCGTTTGCCTGCGCCATGCGCGAGCAGTCGAGGGCGACGAGCTCCTTGAGCAGCTCTCGGCGTGGTTCCGGCTGGCCGCAGTCGCCCGCGATACGATCCCAGAACTCGCGATCGGGCAGGCCGGCGTCGTAGTCTCCTCGATGCGTCCACATTGCCTGATCGACGAGCGTTGTCAGCCCTCGAGACTCGTCGCCGAACATGCGGGCGATGACGGCGGGATCTGGGTGCGAGTCGACGAGGACTCCCCCGACATCGAAAAGCACGGTCCGCGAACTGCCTTGGGCGTTCATGCCTTTCGCTCCTTCTGGTCTGCGAGGCCCAACGATGGACCCTTTAGAATAGTTTAAGCGTAGTTCCAGCCGCGGAGAAGTATGCAAAGTGTATGATTGGGAACATACTCCGCCTGATCTGCGGAAACACGCACGAAGTTGACTCAGTGAAGAATGAGGTCAGCGATTCGCTGAAGGTCTTCCGCCCCAGCGAACTCGATGACGATTCTCCCCTTCTTGCGCCCCTCGGTGATGGACACGCGCGTGTCGTAGGCGTCGGACAACGCGGACACGACGCTCTCCCCCAGCGGCGACAGGGGTCGCTGCTGCCGGGTGCGCGGGCGCGGCGTGGCCTTCGCCTTTCCGAGGCGGACGATCTCCTCGGTGGTACGCACCGAGAGACCCTCCGCGACGATGCGCTCCGCGAGGCGTTCCATCTCATCGGCCGTCGCGAGGGAGAGCAGGGCGCGGGCATGCCCCGCGGTGATGACCTGGGCAGCCACCTTCTTCTGCACGGACGGCGGCAGCTTGAGCAGGCGCAGCGTGTTGGCAATCTGCGGGCGCGATCGGGCGATTCGCTTGGCAAGCTCCTCCTGAGTCGCCCCGAAATCGGCCATGAGCTGCTGATATGCGCTCGCCTCCTCCAGCGGGTTGAGCTGGGCCCGGTGGAGGTTCTCCAGGAGCGCGTCGCGGAGAAGGTCCCCGTCATCGGTTTCCCTGATGATCGCAGGAATCGTGGTTTCGCCGGCGAGCTCGGAGGCTCGCAGGCGGCGCTCACCCATGATCAGCTCGTAGCGCGCTTGAGGCTTATCCGCGAGGAACTCCTGGAGCTTCGCGGAGCGCCCCTCGGCGGGGACGCTACGAACGACTACGGGCTGCAGAACGCCGACCTCCTTGATGGAGGCCGACAGTTCCTTCAGGTCGTCCTCGTCGAAGACCTCACGCGGCTGCTTCGTATTGGGGACGATCTGGTCGATAGCGATCTCAGCGAAGGAGGCGCCGGGGACCGGCACGAGCTCGCTGTCGGAGGATGTTTCACGTGAAACACTGGCGGCGCTCACTGCATCGGGAGCAGTTGAAGCGGAACCGACGCGGCTCGTGGCACCGCCTGGCGCCTGAGCCTCCGCCGCTCGCCTCGCGCCCGTCGTCTCCACGGCGGGCATAGTCGGGCGCTTCTTCTTCGACGAGGCCGTCGTTCGCTTGGGCTGAAGAAGTTCCTTCGCGGAGCCGCCCCGTCCACGCGCCGCGGGTCCCTCGGGAAAGAACACGTCGAGCGGACGGGAGGGGGACGCTGACGTCGCCTGTGGCTTCTGCTCACCTGCCTGGGGAATCAGGGCTCCAAGACCACGGCCGAGGCCGGAGTGCTTCCGAGCAACCTTACGTCCCTGCGACTTCGGTGTTGCATCCGCCATTGCATTACTCCTTCGATTGCGTGCGTTCATTGTTTCACGTGAAACAATAGCCTGCGCTCCTCAGTTGAGCGTGTTTGGTCACTATGTTGCATCTATGCTCCCCTGCGTTGGCCACCACGTTCTGGGTCGGCACCAATCAACCACCCGGCGACGAATGTTCCACGTGAAACAATCGATCAGCCTTCCTCCGCGAGGCGCTCGCAGAGCTCGAGGGCGGCCTTACGGTACGCGATCGCCCCAACGTTGCGGGGGTCGTAGGTGATGACCGTCTGGGCGTAGCTGGGCGCCTCGGAAATGCGAACGGAGCGCGGGATGACCGTGGCGAAGGTATGGTCCGGGAAGTGGGAACGCACCTCGCTCTCGACCTCCTCTGACAGGCGCGTCCGCTTGTCCGCCATCGTGAGCAGCATCCCGGAGACGCGGAGTCCCGGGTTGAGATCCGCCCCGATGCGCTCGACCGTGCTCCACAGCTGGCTGAGGCCCTCAAGCGCGTAGTACTCGGCCTGGATCGGAATCAACACCTGGTCCGCGGCAACCATGACGTTCAGCGTGACGAGGCCGAGGGACGGCGGGCAATCGATAATCACGACGTCGATCTCGCCGTGCGCGGCGACGTACTCGCGCAGCGCGTCGCGCAGCAGAAACTCGCGACGGACGACGTCCACGAGCTCGATCTCCGCGCCGGAGAGGTCGATTGTCGCCGGGCACACGAGGAGGCCATCGATGTCGGGGCAGGGCTGGACGACATCCTCAAGGGGAGCTCCCCCGATGATCACGTCGTAGGTCGAGGGGGTTCCGACAGGGTGCGCGACACCCAGGGCGCTCGACGCGTTACCCTGCGCGTCCGCGTCGACGACGAGCACCGACAGCCCTCCGATCGCCAGGCCCGCCGCCAGGTTGACCGCCGAGGTCGTCTTGCCGACGCCGCCCTTCTGGTTAGCCACGGCAACGATGCGAGTGGAGGCAGGCTTACGAAACTCAGCGCGTTCGAGCATCGCCAAGTCGCGCAGGTTTCTTTCGATCTGAGTGGACAAAGGGGTGTTGTTTGTACTCACGTGACACCTTCCTAGCTACTGCCTCTAGTCTACGGGCCGGAGCGCACACTTTAGGCATCAAAAGCCCGCGATGCATGAAGGGACACAGGATCGGGCGACCGGGACGGCGTGCGACGAAGATATCGTTCTGTGGGATCGATTCTCCCAGCCAAGCCGGATGGCCACCGGAAGGGCAATTCAGCACGTGGCAGCCACCAGAAACACGATCCACCGATTCCACAACGCCTATGTGTGGTGCCTCTCACACTTGCGTCGGCTCGGAACAGCGAGTAAGGGGCGGCATAGGTAACTATGCCGCCCCTACCCTACTACAGCGCCGCCTAAGAAGGCTCCGCTACCTGATGCGCGTGCACACGACGACGTAGGTCGACTCGTCCTCCATGATCGAGGGGACCTCGTGAATCTCGGCGCGCAGGTGATGACGACGCAGCTCGGCCGATGCCTCGTCAACCTCGATGGGGGCACGACGGCCCTTGAGCGCCACGAGGGAACCGCCCGGCGCGATGAGCTTGGAAGTCATGCGCACGAGCTTGCTCATGTTCGCGACGGCCCGGGCGGTGACCACGTCGGCCTTGCCCTTGCCGCGCAGCTCCTCGGCTCGCGCCTGGTGAATGGTGACGTTGTCGAGGCCGAGGCCGTCGACAACCTCCTCGAGCCACTCGACGCGGCGCGCCATAGGCTCGGCGAGGTGGACGTGCAGATCCGGGCGGCACGCCGCGATCACGATGCCGGGCAGACCGGAACCGGAGCCCACGTCGAGGACCTCACGCCCCCGCCGCCCCGGCATGAACTCGAGGACGGCCGCGGAGTTGACGATGTGACGCGACCAAATGCGTTCCATGTCGCGCGGACCGAGCAGGCCGCGCAGCTCGCCCTCTTCCTCGAGCATGCGGGCGTACTCGGCAACGTCGGAGAAGGCGGGGCCGAAAAAGTCGCGGACCGCGGGCGTGGGCTCTTCTGGGACGAAGGGGTCGCCCACCTGGCGGCCCCTTCCCGTCCCTTTCGGGTTCTCACTCACCGTCGGATTACTCGGGGAGGATGACGACGCGCCGGTGAGGCTCGACGCCCTCGGACTCGGATGTCAGCCCCTCGTCGGCGACCACGTCGTGGCAGACCTTGCGCTCGAAGGGGTTCATCGCGTCGAGCTTGACGGCCTCGCCTGTTGCTCGCACGCGGGAAATCGCCTCCCGCGTGATGTCCTGCAGCTCCTCCTTGCGCTCGGCGCGGAAGCCCGCGATGTCGAGCATGAGGCGAGAGCGCTCGCCGGTCTCGGTCTGAACGGCCAGGCGGGTGAGCTCCTGAAGCGCGTCCAGAACCTCGCCGTCCTCGCCCACGAGGCGGTCCAGGGCGTCGGGATCGTCGGCGACGATCTCGACGGACGCGCGGCCGTTCTCGACGTCGATCTCGATGTCGCCGTCCAGGTCGGCGATGTCGAGCAGTTCTTCCAAGTAGTCGGCGGCGAGCTCGCCTTCTTCTTCGAGGCGGCTGAGCTTACCTGCGTTGTCGTCACTCATGACGTGTCCTCCGTGGTGGGGAATGGGGTCTTGCTGGGGTCAAGGGTACCCGTAAGGGTCCGCGGACCGGGAATCGGTCGCGCTCAGCGCTTCTTTCCGGAGCGGCGGCGGGCCTTGCGGCGCTCGACGCGGCGGCGCTCGATCTCCTCGGCGCTCAGGGTCGCGCGGTTCGCCTCGGACTGCGAGGACCGCTCGGGGGCCTGGGACGAGGGGCGGGCTCCCTGCCGCTCACCGGCGCGGCGCTCGCGCTGCTTCTTCTGAAGCTCGGCGCGCTGGGCGGAGGCCTCCTGCTTGGCGATGCGCTTCTCCACGGCGTGAGTCAGTCCGCGCATCCACTGCTCGTCGGGAAGGGTGGTCCAGGACTGGCTGGCAAGGTTGCGGTAGACCGTGACGATCTCACCGACGGTCATGGAGGCGGGGAAGTCAGAGGCGACGTGCTGCTTCTTGGCCTTGGAGCGGAGCTCGGCCAGGGTGCGCTCGTTGAGCTCGTCGACGCGCGGGTCGGAGCCGGAGCTGCCGAGGCCGGCGCGCTCACGATCGTAGTTCTGGAAGTAGGGCTTGGCCCATTCCTGGTAGGCGGCCTCGCGCGAGGAGAGCAGGTCGGCGTAGGCCGGGGAGCCGGGGGTTGGCATGACCTTGATGGTCCACAGGGCCTGGCCGAGCGCCCAGAAGGAGGCGGTCACCGTGTAGATGACGACGCCCATCTGGAAGAAGACGCCGGAGAAGATGAACATCAGCGGCATCACGTACATCATGGAGCGCTGCGACTGCGCCATCGGGTTGTCGCCCATGTCGGGCATGTTGCGCGAGAAGGAAAGGCGCATCGAGACGAACTGAAGGGCAACCATGAGGACGATCGCGGCGACGAAGACGGCGACGATGATGGGATCCCCGAGCGACTCGCGCAGGGTGCGCGACAGCGGCACGCCAAAGACCGTTGAGTTGACGATCTCCTCGGACACGGACGCGGTGAGCGGCCCGAGGTGGTCGGTGGCCTCGCCCCGATAGGTGTAGGTCCCGTCGGAGATGGAGGAGACCGCGATGATGGCGCGGTACATGCCGAACAGGACTGGCATCTGCACGAGCATCGGAAGGCAGGACGCGAAGGGCGACACCTTGTGCTTGCGCTGGAGGGCCTGAGTCTCTTCCATCATCTTCTGACGGCTGACCTGGTCCTTCTTGCCCTTGTACTTCTCCTGGATCTTACGCATCTCGGGCTGGATGGCCTGCATCGCGCGCGAGGAACGAATCTGCTTGAGGAACAGCGGGATGATCGAGATGCGCACGAGGATGGTGAGCAGGACGATGGACAGGACCCACGCCACGCCTGAGCCGGAGGAGAATCCGATCAGCACCAGGAGGTCGTGGATCCACACCCACAGCCATGAGATGGCCCACGCGAAGGGGTGGAGGATTGCGTCGAACATAGTTTTCGCTTTCGCCGTGGCGCGCGAGCGCCGCTGTTTCTTTGTTCCTTTGGTATCCGAGGCCGTCTCCGGTTCCCCGGTCAGGTTATGCTACGGGTCGAGTCCCATGGGGGCGGGACGTTCCCAGTTGTCGTGCCCCGCCCAGTCCTCGGGCGGGACCCAGGGATCCGGCTTCCAGCGCCCGCGTTCGGGCACGTGGTCCACTCCCCCGTGGCTCCACGGATTGCACCTGAGGAGCCGCCACGCCGCGAGTATCAGCCCCTTGATTGGCCCGTGGATGCGAACGGCGGACAGCGCGTAGGTCGAGCAGCTGGGGGCATATCGACACCGGGGGCCCAGTGCCGGGGAGATGAAGCGCTGGTAGGCGACGATGGGGGCGCTCACGAGTGCGCCGAGGACACGGCCCGCCGCGCTCATCGCGCGTCCCACTTGCGCCAGGCTCGCGCCATGACGCGGTCGAGGTGGGCGCCGAGCTCCTTGGAGGACACGCCGAGGGCCTTCGATGAGGCTCGCACGACGATCCGGCTTCCCTCGGGCAGGTCCGCGAGGCGCTCGCGCATGAGGTGGCGCAGCTGCCGCTTGACGCGGTTGCGTCCGTTGGCGCGCTTAATTTCCCGCTTGGGTACGACGAAACCGACGAGGCGGCTTTTGCGTTCCTCGTCGGCTTGGACGTGGACGACGACCAGCGGGTCCCCTGCGCGCGCTCCTTGTCGGATCGCGGCGGCAAAATCCGCTGGGTCAACCATGCGGTGCGCGCGCGGCAGCACCGGGGTGTCTCAGGCGGACAGCTTGGCGCGGCCCTTGCGACGACGGGCAGCCAGAATGGCGCGGCCGGCGCGGGTCGACATGCGCAGACGGAAGCCGTGCGTCTTGGAACGACGACGGTTGTTGGGCTGGAAGGTCCGCTTGGTGGTCACGGCAATTCTCCTCGGCGGGGAGTGGTTTCCCACTCGTTGATCGGTTGGGCTATCGACCCACGGGGGCGCGATAGCGGGGACGCACGCCCGAAATGGGCGCAAACAAGTACCAAGACTAAGCGGATGCGCGCGGCAAGTCAACGCGGCTGGATTACCCACCGCGTCACACACAGTTTCCACACCTGTGGACATCGCTGTGGACCAACGGGGTCCACAGCAGTGGATGACGGCAGTTATCCACAGGCCGAGCGTCATTTTGCTTTCCGCGAGGTGTCGCGGACCCACTCTTGTAACTACACGCATGTCATTCTGTGATAGTTCTCCACAGGGTCGTCCCCAGTCTGTGCATAGCCATGTGCGCGGGCTACACTGCTCAGATGTATCAGGGTCGCGCACATCACCAGCGTGTCGTGACTGAACTCACCGTCATTGACTTTCGGAGGTTGCCGTGGAGTCGGATTCCCTCACACGTGCGTGGGCTGCCGCCCTCGATGCAGTACCCACCGACGAACTGGGACCCGTCGCTACGTCAATGCTGCGCTCGGCCCGCCCCCTCGGCGACATCGAGGGAACGATCCTCCTCGCCGTCCCCAACGGCTTCACTAAGCAGTGGATCGAGGACAAGGCCCAGTCCAAGCTGACGACCGCCCTTTCCGTCAACCTGGGACGCACCGTGCGTATCGCGATCACGGTCGACCCCTCCCTTGAACTCGTCGCGGCGCAGGAGGATGAGGAGAAGACCCCCGTCGCGCCGACTCCGGCCAACCCCGCCCCGGCCTCGTCCCCTCACACGGGTAGCGAGGCACACTCCCCCGAGCTCGTCACATCACCCACCGAGGCCGGTCCCACGCACCTGAACCCCAAGTTCACCTTCGACACCTTCGTCATCGGCCCCTCCAACCGTTTCGCGCACGCCGCCGCCCTCGCAGCCTCCGAGACACCCGGCACCGCCTTCAACCCCCTCTTTATCTACGGCGATTCGGGACTGGGGAAGACCCACCTGCTCCAGGCTATCGGACACAACGCCCTGTCGATGATGCCGCACCTGAAGGTCCGCTACGTCAACTCCGAGGAGTTCACGAACGAGTTCATCAACGCGATTCGACTCAACAAGACCGACAACTCTCAGGTCGAGGCGTTCCACCGCCGGTATCGCGAGCTCGACATCCTCCTCATCGACGACATCCAATTCATCGGCGACAAGGAGCAGACGGTCGAGGGCTTCTTCCACACCTTCAACGCGCTGCACAGCGCCAACAAGCAGATCGTGCTCACCTCCGACCTGCCCCCCGCCCAGCTCAAGGGCTTCGAGGACCGCATGAGGTCGCGCTTCTCCTCCGGTCTGCTCGTCGACGTCCAACCGCCGGACCTGGAGACACGCATCGCGATCCTCCACAAGAAGGCTGACGCTGAGCGGCTCGAGGTCACCCCCGAGGTCTTCGAGTACGTCGCCTCGCGCATCTCCTCCAATATCCGAGAGCTCGAGGGTGCGCTCGTGCGCATAGGAGCGTGGGCGTCGCTATACAAGGAACGCATCGACCTGAACCTGGCGCAGATGATGCTCAAGGACTTCGTGTCTAACCCGGACGACAACGAGATCACGGTCAGCCTGATCATGAGCCAGTGCGCCGTCTACTTCGGCGTCACGATCGAACAGATGGGGTCATCGGAGCGCAGCCACAACGTGGTCGAGGCACGCCAGATCGCGATGTACCTGTGCCGGGAACTCACCGACCTGTCGCTGCCCAAGATCGGCCAGGCGTTCGGACGCGACCACACGACGGTCATGCACGCGAACAAGAAGATCTCCAAGCTCATGAAGGAGAAGCGGGAGACCTTCAACCATGTGTCCGAGCTTACAAACCGCATCAAGCAGAAGGCCAGAGAGTCGTGAGATCCGCGCGGGCGTTGACGAAAGTCGGCGCCCGCGCTCCGTTAACAGGAGCTGTGGATGGCGCGTGGATGAGGCTACCCCGCCTGTGGAGAAAAGTGGGTCGCCTGTGAATGGCGAACAGTGATCGCGCGCTCCGTCCACATGAACCCGTGACGTATCCACATCCTCGTCCCGGTCTTACACCACAGTAATTCGCTCGGAGTCCCAACGAAAAGGTGAGTTATCCACAGAACTCACAGGCCTTATGATGGAGGGAGGATCGAATGACAAATTATTTTTCACATCCCTCCCAACAACAACGCGGCGAAAGCCGCGCGAGCGTCGGCACTGCCGGGCGGGGATCTCGCCCCACGTGCGCACACTTGTGGGTAGAGTAGTGTCCGACCCGTTTTGTGTTTTGGAGGCAGCTATGAAGTTCACCGTCGCCCGCGACGTTCTGGCCGAAGCAGTGTCGTGGACAGCCCGCGCGCTCCCGGTGCGCCCGGCGTCACCAATCCTTGCAGGCGTGCGCATCAAGGCCGAGGGCGACGAGCTGACACTGTCCTCCTTCGACTACGAGGTCTCAGCCAACTCTCACATCCCGGCCACCGTCGACGAGGCCGGCGAAGTCCTCGTCTCAGGGCGCCTCCTTGCCGACATCTCCAAGTCGTTGCCCGCCAAGCCCGTCTCCGTTGAGCTGGAGGGCCAGAAGGTCAACCTGGTCTGCGGCTCCTCCCACTTCACGCTCGCGGTCATGCCCCTCGACGAGTACCCGCTGCTGCCCGCGCAGCCGGGGACGATCGGCGCGATCGACTCCACCACGCTCTCCCAGGCCGTGTCGCAGGTCTCTATCGCGGCCTCGCGCGACGACACGCTGCCCCTCCTGACCGGCGTGCGCATCGAGATTAACGGCCCCGCCATCACCCTTCTCGCGACAGACCGCTACCGCCTCGCCATGCGCGAACTCGACTGGGAGCCCGCCGACACCTCCCTTGAGGAGGTCGCCCTCGTCAAGGCCCGCATCCTCCAGGACGTCGCCAAATCCATGACGTCGGGCGCCAAGGTCGAGGTCGGCCTCTCCGGCGAATCCCAGCCCGGGGCCTCGTCGCTCATCGGGTTTACAGCGCAGGGCCGTCGCACGACCTCGACGCTCATGGACGGCGACTACCCGGCGGTGCGTCGCTTGTTCCCCGAGTCCACGCCGATCCAGGCCGTCGTCGACCGCCACGCCCTGCTCGAGGCGGTCAAGCGCATGTCGCTGGTCGCCGAGCGCAAGACCTCCGTGCGCCTGGCCTTCACAGAGGGCCAGCTCGTCCTCGAGGCGGGGCAGGGCGATAACGCCCAGGCCTCCGAGGCCATCGAGGCGACCCTGAACGGCGAGGACATCTCCACCGCCTTCAACCCCCAGTTCCTCATCGACGGCCTTCAGGTCCTGGACACCGACTACGTGCGTTTCGGTTTCACCCACCCCACGAAGCCGGCCGTCATTACCGGCCAGAAGAAGGCCGACGAGGGCGAGGTCACCCAGTTCCGCTACCTGCTGATGCCCATCCGCTTCGGCATCTGACGTGCGCGTCTCCCACCTGGCCCTCGACGACTTCCGCTCCTGGAAGCACGGGGTCGTCGAGCTGCCCGGCGGACCCACGGTCCTCGTCGGCGCGAACGGCCAGGGCAAGACGAACCTCATCGAGGCCCTCGCCTACCTCTCGACGTTCTCCTCGCACAGGGTCGGAGCCGAGGGTGCGCTCGTGCGCATCCCCCTTGACGAGGCCGAGGCCGCCCCGGGCGGGGCCGTCATCCGCGCGCGGGTCGTCGCGCGACGCCGCGAGCAGGTCGTCGAGCTGGAGATCGTGCGAGGGAAGGCCAACCGCGCGCGCATCAACCGCGCACAGGTAAAGCCACGAGAGATCCTGGGCATCGTGCGCACGGTCGTCTTCGCCCCCGAGGACCTCTCGCTCGTGCGCGCAGACCCGTCGGTGCGCCGCGCCTTCCTCGACGACCTGGCCACGCAGCTCTCCCCCATCCACGCATCCGTGCGCTCGGACTTCGATCGCGTCGCGCGCCAGCGAGCGGCCCTCATGAAGGCCGCCCAGGCGCGGCTCAGGCGCGGGGCGAACCCGGACCTGTCGACGCTGGAGGTGTGGGACCAGCAGTTCGCGGCGCTCTCCGCGCGCATCACGGCGACGCGCGCCGCCCTCGCCGAGTCGCTCGCCTCCCCGGCGGCGCGCTCCTACGACGACGTGGCGGACTCTCCCCGACACCTGCGCCTCGACTTCGACGCCTCCGTCGACCGCGTCATCGGCATCGACCCCGACAAGCCGGCCACTGCCGACCTGACCGACGTCGATGCCCAGACCGAGCGCATGCTCGCGGCCCTGGCCTCCGTTCGCGAGAAGGAGACCGAGCGTGGCGTCAACCTGGTCGGCGCGCACCGCGACGACCTCGGCCTGAGCCTGGGCACGATGCCCGTCAAGGGATACGCCTCGCACGGCGAATCATGGTCCGTCGCCCTCGCCCTGCGCCTGGGCGCCTTCGAGCTGCTCAGCGACGATTCCGACACGCCCATCCTCATCCTCGACGACGTGTTCGCCGAGCTCGACTCCTCGCGCCGGGCGGGTCTGGCCGCCCTGGCCTCCAAGGCCGAGCAGACCATCGTCACCTGCGCGGTCGCCGAGGATCTGCCTCCCTCCCTCGACCACCACGCTCTCTACGTGCGCCTCGATCCCGAGCGCGGGACCGTCATCGACGAGGCCGGACATGAGTGAACGCAACGAGCCCGGGCGCGCGGGCGAGCGCGAGGGGGACGCGACCCCCGGGGACGACGCCCGCCTCGTCGCCGACGGGGCCGCCGACGAGTTCCTCGTGCGCGCCCTCGAACGCGCCCAGCGCGTCGCCCGCAATCACGGCTACACACGCTCCACCCTGCCCTCGTGGGGCCTCGACGAGACACGGCCCCGGCGCAGCCTCGACGGATCCAGCGAATACGCCGCCATCGAAGTCGACGGGTTCAGCCGACTCGCCGACGGAGCGGACGGAGCCCAGGCGCGCGCCGCGGCCCGCGCCGCCGCCTACGGCCACGCGAACGGAGTGCCGGCCCCGGCCTCGTCCGCAGAGGAAGACCCGGAGGGTGACCTCGCCGCCCTGCGCGAGGCCCTCGACGGCACCGGCTCATCCTGGAGCCGATCCCCCGGCATGGCCGCAATGCGACCGCGCTACCGCCGGGCCAACTCGCTGGGCGCGATCCTCGCGCGCACCATCAGCGCACGCGCCTGGGACACCCCCACGAAGATGGGTTCCGTCATGGCGAAGTGGCGAGACATCGTGGGTCCCACCAACGCCGATCACACGCGCATCGAAACCTTCGAGGGGCACAGGCTCGTCGTGCGAGCCGAATCGACCGCCTGGGCCAAACAGCTCCAGCTCATGCTACCCACCATCGAGCGGCGCATCGCCGAGGAAGTCGGTACCGGCGTGGTCGAGCAGGTCATCATCCTGGGACCTGTCGCCCCGTCGTGGAAGAAGGGGCCCTACGTCGTGCGGGGGCGCGGTCCGCGCGCCGACTACGGATGATCCCGAAGGACCGCTCGCGCGACAGCGACGACTAGCGCTGAGTCGGTAGAACATAGTGAGCCTTATTCGTGGGTCTCGCGTGCGGGCGAGCTACCGACAGGGAGTGATGATGACGAACCCCTTCGGTCCTTTTGGCCGGGAGATCCCGTAAAACGGCGCCCCGCAATCGCGTCCAGGCGTCGGCGCGGCGCCGATGGTGGTCGGTGGAACATATCAGGGACGCGCGGGCGTCGCGCCCGGTGGGGCGCAGATGCCGGGTCAGGCTGGTCCCATGCAGAGGAACGTTCCCTCTCCTGGTTCTGGCGGCAAGAGGCCGTCCACCGGGGTGATCGTTGCCTGCCGTATTGGGTTGACCGTTCTCGGTTTCGTTGGTGGCCTGACCTTCGGGATGTTTGGCGTGAGTGGTTCCGAGACCGGGGGCGCGGATCCCGCCGCTACGAGCGCGACCTCATCAAGTCCCTCCCCGACGGCCAAGGCGACCGGCAATGGCGAGCAGCATTCCGCTGACTTCCTCGACGGTAGGATCCACATCGAAAGCACGTCGATAGTGCAGGGTCCCGTCGACGAGGGACAAGGGATGAGGAGTGAAACGCACGCACCAGCAGATCCTCAGAGACCGGTTTGCAGGCACCGGTATGTGAGAGGCGATGTCGGTGTGCGTAGATGCCTCGGGCCGTGGAACAGCGTTGCTATCGTGCCGCCTACACCCCTCGTTACCACCACGCGCAAGCCAGCTCACCAGCTGTGAGGGCGTCTGGGCGGGGCACTGGTGGCGTGTGACAGCTACAGACTGGGTAGGATCCACTCCCCATGTCCGCCAGATTTTGCTACGCTTCCTCGTATCGTCTCGCACGGCAGTGCGATGTCTATGAGGAGTCACCATGAGTAACCCGTTTGCACCCGAGGGCCAGGATCCTTGGAACCGGGGAGATAACCAAGGCGCCAACCCAGGATCGGCGCCATCCTACGGTCAGCCCGACCCCAACGGCGCCTACTATGCCCCTGGGCAACAGGGTGGTTATGTGGATCAGACGCAGCAGTTTGATCAGTCTCAGTTCCAGCCCGGCTACGGGGCGCAGGGTGGTTATGTGGATCAGACGCAGCAGTTTGCTCAGCCTCAGTTCCAGCCCGCCTACGGGGCGCAGAATCAGCAGTTCGGCGCGGATGGATACCCGGGTCAGTACGGGCAGTACGGCGTTGGTCAGCCCGAGCAGAAGAAGTCGAAGCTCCCGTTTATCGTTGCCGGCGTGGCCGGCGTGCTCGTGGTGGTGCTCATCGCCGTCGGAGCCATCATCTACATGAAGGGCGGCGACAACCCGACGCCCGATCCGACCGCGAGCGGCTCCACGGCCTCTCCCACGGCTGGCCCAACGAACTCTCCCACGGCTGGCCCAACGAACTCCCCCGCGCCCTCGCCCACAAACACGACCGGCCCGAGCAGCGGCAAGCTCAGTGTCGACTTCAAGGACGGCGTGCACCTGGAGGTGACCAAGGTCGAGAAGGGCCCGGTTGACGCCGATGGATCCAACACGCTCCTGGTCACCTACTCCATGACCAATAACTCCAAGGAACAACAGAGCAATATCCTGAAGATGCCTAGTCTCAAGCAGAAGGGCATCATGATGAATTCGACCATCTTCGAAAGCGGCAAGGAACCCGCGGGCTACAACTTGTGGGATGCCTTGTCGGTAACGCTCAAGCCGGGTGAGTCCAAGACATTCATGGATGCCTACAAGCTTCCCTACGACAACGAGCCCGTTACCTTCAGCGTGGTCGACTTTGACGACTTCGATAGGCAGATCCCGGATTGGGTCTGGACTCCGTGATCGAGCGCCGCGAGAGAACAGAGACGGTACGCCCAGCGCTCGTTGCGCTGTGAACCCGTAGCGTCAGTGTTGCACGGGCCCGCACTCCCCCGGGAGTGCGGGCCCGCATCATTCCTCGGCCGAAGCGCTCGCAATGTGACTGATCACAGTCGCTTTTTCGTTGAAATCTCGCAGTTTGTAGAGTAATCTTCAGGGTCCGTCGATCCCGGCTATGAGCCCCACTTTTGGTAGAATCTACAAGGTTAAACATCTATTTTCGCGCAACGCGAGGGGAGCCACGTGGCTGACAACGAGAAGACCGCCGACGGCGAACAGTCCTACGGCGCATCGGACATCACCGTCCTCGAAGGCCTGGAAGCCGTGCGCAAACGACCGGGCATGTACATCGGATCCACCGGCGAACGCGGTCTGCACCACCTCGTCTACGAGGTTGTCGACAACTCCGTGGACGAGGCGCTGGCCGGCTACGCGGACCACATCGAGGTCACGATCCAGAAGGACGGTGGCATCAAGGTCGTCGACAACGGTCGAGGCATCCCCGTCGACGAACACCCCACGGAGCACAAGCCCACCGTCGAGGTCGTCATGACGATCCTGCACGCAGGCGGGAAGTTCGGTGGCGGCGGCTACGCCGTGTCCGGCGGCCTGCACGGCGTTGGAATCTCCGTCGTCAACGCCCTGTCCACCCGCGTCAACACCGAGATCCGCCGCCAGGGCTACGTGTGGCGCATGTCCTTCGCCAACGGCGGAACCCCCATCTCCGCCCTCGAGCGCGGCGAAGAGACCGACCAGACCGGTACCACGCAGGTGTTCTACCCGGACCCCGACATCTTCGAGACCGTCGAGTTCGACTTCGAGACGCTGCGTCAGCGCTTCCAGCAGATGGCGTTCCTCAACAAGGGCCTGCGCATCACCCTCAGCGACGAGCGCGAGTTCGCCACCGACGAAGGAGACGAGATCGCGGGCGACGAGAAGGCCTCGGACAAGGAGACCACCGGCCACCGCACCGTCTCCTACCGCTACGAGCACGGCCTGCGCGACTACGTGGAATACATCGACTCTGCCAAGAAATCCGACACGATCAACAACGAGATCATCGACTTCGAAGCCGAGAACGACGAAGGAACCATGAGCGTGGAGATCGCCATGCAGTGGACGACCGCCTACTCCTCCTCCGTCCACACCTTCGCCAACACGATCAACACGACCGAGGGCGGCATGCACGAGGAGGGCT